>Ga0194118_10001381_pt1 | contig 35074 bp, 36 predicted proteins | sample TA2MahsurfametaG_2_FD_148662 | JGI IMG/M metagenome (GOLD analysis project Ga0194118, IMG submission 148662) | Freshwater microbial communities from Lake Tanganyika, Tanzania - TA2015013 Mahale N5 surface | ecosystem: Environmental > Aquatic > Freshwater > Lake | place: Tanzania: Lake...
GGCAACGGCGGCAGCCGAGATGCACGGCGTGCACATCACTTGCGCCGTTTGAATCAGCGAGAGCGGACTGGGCTGGCGCGGCTCCTTTGCTTTCCACGGCACTCTCCTCAAGGTTCGGCATCTGGGACTTATATCCGTGGGCGACGATTTCGTTCAGCGCTTTTTGGCCATTTTCGTCAACGCCCGATCAGGCGCGCGACCGACGCCAGCCCCGCGGACTGACGAACCGCCTGATCCACGCAAAGTTCTGACGCCCCCCGCCAACAAAGCGGTGGACTTTCGTTTTGGCTGCGGAGACAGAGGGATGGAGGCGTGCGCCTCCGACCGAACCCTCTGACTTCGACATGCCAGACCAAATCGAAGACCCCATCCCCCACGCCGCCCGCATGCGAGCGATCGGCGACCTCCTTGCCCGCGGCGTCCGCAGGCTCCAAGAACTCAAAGGCCACGACATCCGACGACGCAGCGGCGATGAGGAAATCCTCGCGGTCGACCCCGCTACATGCCTTGATCTTCAGGCCGAGTCGAGCGTCACTGTGGGCCACGCGGCGATGCCGCGGATGCCAACCGGAAGCAAGGAGACTCGATGACTGCGACCGAACAAGCCTTCGACCTCGCGAGCGAGCGCGGTGCGCTCGATGCGATGACGATGAAGGCGCTCGAGCGCCGCTACCGACAGGTCAGCGGACACGACTCGCGCACCCGCAACCGGCAGTACCTGGTCCGGCGGATCCTGTGGCTGCTGCAGGCCGCCGCCCGTGATCCCTCTTTGGCGGGCTGAGCCCGGAGGCGCTCGCCCGAGCTGCGGAGCTGGCCAACGGCGAGCCCGAGGGGGCCGCCGTCCGCGCCACGCCGCCCCGGGCGCGCGTGCTCGGGGTCGTGGCCCCCAACGCCGACGAGACGCGCGACGAGCGGCTCCCCTGCCCGGGCCACGCGATCGTGCGCCGGTACGTCGGTTCTTGATTGGGGCGAGACGCTGCGGGTCATTGTGCTGGCCGAGGGATTCGGGTTCCGGGGCGAGCGACGCCCGATGCTCGCGGTGGTGGCAAGAGCGCAGCGTTCAAGAGCCGCACTTTCGCCGAAGGCTGTGTTCTCGGTGTCTTGCGTGATATAGTTGATTTTCGTCGCATAGAGCTCCCGCCGCTTCCCAGGTCCACCACATGGAATTCACCATCGAATTCGAGCGCGAGGCTGACGGCCGCTGGATCGCCGAGATCCCGTCGCTGCCTGGCACCATGGCGTATGGCACCACGCCGGAGCAGGCCCGTGCCCATGCGCAGGCCCTCGCTCTTCGCGTCGTCGCCGAGCGCCTTGAGCACGAGGAGGCCGGCTCGGAAACGCTCACCATCACGTTCCGAGCGGCATGAGCGAGTGGCCGAGCACACGGGCGCGGCAGGTGCTTGCGGCGCTGCTCCGGATCGGCTGGCGGGTGAAGCGCACGAGCGGATCGCACCGAACGCTCTCCCGGGATCAGTGGCAGGACTTCGTCTATGCGTTCCACGACGGCGAGGAGATCGGGCCGCGCATGCTCGCCCGGATCGTCAAGCGGACGGGGTTGCGACCTGACGACTTGTGAGTTCCCCGGGTAGCCGGAATCCGGAACGCTGTTTCCGATGCGCCAGTGACGTCTTCCGCTCCCACGTAGAGTCGGCGCGACGACTCGCAGCGGAACTCAGTGACACCAGGGAGCCAGGACGATGACCTCGAAGCAGCGCAACATTTCCCCCAAGCGGCCGACCCGCAAGGCCCGAGCCCTCGCGAAGCCTCGCCAGAATGCGAGGCCCCACAACGACGCGAAGCTGTCTTCCTTCGACGCAGCCAAGTTCCTCGACTCCGACGATGCGGTGGCGGAGTTCATCGATGCTGCGCTCGAGACCGGCGAACCAGCGGTGCTCATCCGTGCGCTCGGCGAGGTCGCCTGCGCTCAGGGCATGGCGGGCGTTGCCAAGCGCTCGGGGCTGGGGCGCGAGAGCCTCTACAAGGCGCTCAGCGAGGACGGCAACCCGAGCCTCGACACGATCCTTCGCGTGGCTCGTGCGGTCGGTGTGCGGTTCCACGCGTCGGCTGCCTGAAGCGTGAGCGCTCAAGCGAGCTAGAACCCTGATTCCAGCGCGCCACGAGGGGTCATCCAGCCCTCTCTGCACCCGAGATCCCCGGGCTTGTTCGAAACCCGTCCAGCCCGCCCTACTTCAAGAGGCGCGCGCGAAACTGGCGCGCCGAACGTTTCAGAGTGAACGCCCTGGCCTCCCGGCCGGGGCGTTCGCGTTTTGCAGCGCGCGTACGCCGTTTTGCGACAAGGGTTGCGTGCGTGGAGGTCTCGCGGGGTGGGCCAGCGGAGTGGCGTGGCCGGGTACCTGGCCGACGATCGCGGAGGTCTCGCCGGGGTGTCTCTCGGGGCATCGAGAGACGTTTCCGCGGTCGGGTGTCTCTGGTGAACGCTCGCGGCGCGTATGTGTCCCGCGGGTCATAACCGCGGTCTCGGGGGCCGAGATCGGCCGTCTGGGGCCATCGTGGTGAACATTCGTGGAATCCGCGTTGGCGCAGCCGCAACCGCGAGTACCTGATCCGGCGCATCCTGTGAATACTGCAGGCGGGCGATCGATCCCGCTAAACTCTGGCCCGATGCCCCCTCTGCCCATCCAGCCCCCGATTGCCGAGATCGCCGGCTTCTGCCGTCGGCACGAGATCGCGCGACTCAGCCTGTTCGGCAGCGTGCTACGCGAGGACTTCTCGCCGAGCAGCGACATCGACGTGCTGGTGGAGTTTCTGCCAGGCAAGGCGCCTGGCTTCATCGCATTCGCGGGGTTGCAGTTGGAGCTCTCGAGGATCCTTGGCCGCACCGTCGACCTGAGGACGCCGGCCGACCTCTCCGGCTACTTCCGCGACGAGGTGCTGCGGGAGGCGCGACTGCTCCATGCCGCGTAACCGCCCCGGGGCTCCGGAGGACCGGATCCGCGTCCAGCACATGATGGATGCGGCGCGGCAGGCCATGGGCTTCGCGCAGGGCAAGTCTCGCAAGAGCCTCGACACGGATCCCATGCTCGCACGCGCCTTGATGCACGCCATCCTTGAGATCGGCGAGGCAGCGTCGCGCACTTCCGATGCGGGGCGAAGTCGCGCGCCAGAGGTTCCTTGGGCGCAGATCGTCGGCATGCGGAACGTGCTCATCCACGTCTACTGGGGCGTCGACTTCGACCGGCTCTGGAAGACGGTGACGGAGGAGTTGCCTGCGCTCCTGGCGATGCTGGAACTCGCGACGAAGGACTGGCCCGCTGATCCGGGCCCGTGAGCGAGCGGATGCTCGGAAGGGGTCATCTCGCTCCCTCCAAGCGATCCGGAACCCTGTTTCTGCAGCCCCAGAGGGGTATCTCGCTCCCTCAGGGAGTCGGAAGCCAACTCGCCTGTTCGAAACCCGTTTCGCTCTCCCTACTTCAAGAGGCGCGCGCGAAACTGGCGCGCCGAACGGTTCAGAGTGAACGCCCCGGCCTCACGGCCGGGGCGTTCGCGTTTTGCGGCGTGCGTGCGCGCCTTTTGCGACATGGGTTGCGTGCGCGATGGGCTCTTGCGGTGGGCCAGCGCAGTGGCGTGGCCGAGTGTCTGGCCGACCGTCGCTCAGGTCTCTCCGGGTTGTCTCTCGGGGCATCGAGAGACGGTTCCGCGGTCGGGTGTCTCTAGTGAACGCTCTTTGCGCGTTTATGTCTCGCGAGTCATCACCGCGGATTTGGGGGGGCGGTTGCCCGGCTTGCGCTCGCAGGCGCTGCGGGAGACGGCCACGGCACCCCGCGTGGAAGGCTGGAAACGGGCTTGCGATGGCGAAGTCGCAAAATTTTGCAACCATCGTGAGGGGGGGGGGGGGGGGGATTGCGTTTCTAAGGGTGAATCGTGGTGCATCGTCCCCGGCAGTGTGCTGGTGCTGGCATCGCAAGACGATCTCGACTCGCCCGAGTGGGCAGTCAGGGGACAAGAGCCGTTTGCCGACGGACTCGGCTGTGTAATGGAACCAAGGAGACAGAGATGCAGAGCAATACATTGAAGAAGTCCGCCGTGGGCGCGATCGCAACAGCAGTGATCGTCACGGGCGTCCTCGCGACCCCCGCGACGGCGTCCTACACCTTCACCAACTACACCACTGCCAACGGGCTCGGGAACAACTCCGTCTACGGCGTCTACGCGAGCGGCAGCACGATCTACGCGGCGACGTTTGGCGGCGGCTTGAGCGTCTCCTCGAACGGCGGTACGAGCTGGACCAACCGCACCACTGCCAACGGGCTCGGGAGCAACAGCGTCTTCGGCGTCTACGCGAGCGGCAGCACGATCTACGCGGCGACGTATGGCGGCGGCTTGAGCGTCTCCTCGGACGGCGGTACGAGCTTCACCAACTACACCACTGCCAACGGGCTCGGGAACAACAGCGTCCGCGGCGTCTACGCGAGCGGCAGCACGATCTACGCGGCGACGTATGGCGGCTTGAGCGTCTCCACGAACAACGGCACGAGCTGGACCAACTACACCACTGCCAACGGGCTCGGGAGCAACTACGTCTCCGGCGTCTACGCGAGCGGCGGCACGATCTACGCGGCGACGGATGGCGGCTTGAGCATCTCCTCGGACGGCGGCAGCACCTGGAGCAACCGCAACATCGACGGGCTCGGGAACGACCCCGCCGTCTTCGGCGTCTACGCGATCGGCAGCACGATCTACGCGGCGACGCTCGGTGAGTTCCTTGGCAGTGGCGGCGGCTTGAGCGTCTCCTCGAACGGCGGTACGAGCTGGACCAACTACACCACTACCAACGGGCTCGGGAACAACTTCGTCTTGGGCGTCTACGCGATCGGCAGCACGATCTACGCGGCGACCGCCGGCGGCGTGAGCGTCTCCTCGGACGGCGGTACGTCCTGGACCAACTACACCACTGCCAACGGGCTCGGGAGCAACGGCGTCTACGGCGTCTACGCGATCGGCAGCACGATCTACGCGGCGACGGATGGCGGCTTGAGCGTTGGCGTTGTCCCCGCCCCCGGCGCGTTCGCGCTTCTTGGTGTCGCGGGCCTCGCCGCCCGCCGTCGCCGCCGATGCACGGCGAGCTGCGCCACTGCTGCAGCCGTCGCCGCGGTTGCCACCCTCGCCTCCACCTCGGCGGGCGGGGTGATCTACAGCGGCCCCGTGGATCTGGTGATCCCGGTCGACTCGGAAGGTCGCTATCTGAACTTGGAGACCGGGGTTTCGACCACCGGCGGTGGATTCGATGGCTGCGACTTCAACGCTTACGGCGGCGATGAGTACCTGAACCTCTGGTCGGCACCATCGTGGGGCACCGGCTACCGAGACCTGACGGGCGGCGCACCAAGCGGTTACACGAATCTGCAGCCGGGCGCTGTCATCGGCGGCGCCGGGCAGTACTTCGGTACGACCGCCGGGACCTATCCATTCGGAACCGACACGAACCAGTGGAAGCTGAACTCCACCGGGATCGTGGGCCTGCGCTTCATCGCCTCCGACAATCTGACCCACTACGGCTGGGTGGCCATCGCATTTGGCGCGACGGCGGCCGATCGACGAATCGTCGGTTACGCATATGAGAGCGTTGCAGGCGCCAGCATCGTTGCTGGCGCGATTCCCGCCCCCGGCGCCATGGCGCTCCTCGGCGTGGCAGGCCTCGTCGGCACCCGCCGTCGTCGCTGACCCCCACTTCGCGCATCCCCGCCGGCCTCGGCCGGCGACCACACTCCTCGCCGTGTCGCCTTCGGGCGGCGCGGCGAGGTTTTTCGTTGGGGTGACTCCGCCACGGGCGAATCGTCGCGGAGTCCGCCGCGACATCCCTTGATCTCGTGGCCGCGCCGAGCGTCACTGTGCCGGTCGCGGAGCGCCCGCGGCCAGAGGAGGCACGATGACCGCGACCGGAGTTCGATTCGGCGGGGAGGCCGAGCGCAGGAAGCTCGGGGCGATGACCGCAGGCGAGCTGCGGCGGCGGTACCAGGAGATCGGCGGCGACGAGGCTTGCAGCCGCGCACGCGGCCGCCCTCGGGCCACGGACGGCTCCCGGGGGTCAGTGGGCCCGAGTCCGAAGGTCTCGAACCAGCGCGTCGATGTCGCCCTCGACCACGGCCACGATGCGGGTCCACTCGATCGCGAAGTAACCGTGCACCAGCCGATTGCGCAGGCCGATGATCGCACGCAGGTGCGGGATGCCGTCCTCGATCGAATCGTCAAGTCCGGCGGCCTTGTGGAGCGCCTACCCGATCGTGATCAGGTGCCGTTCGACCGCGGCGCGGACGATCCTGTCTTCCCGAAGGCGTTTCGCGCCCACTTCGTCGCGGATCGACACGATCTGCTCCGAGGCCGCGAGCGCATCGAGCAGATAGACACGAACCTCACGCTGCTGCATAGAGAGGCTTCCGGTCGCGGAGGAAGGCCTCCCGCAGGATCGGATTCGTCACCGCGCTGAGCTCGATCAGGTCGACTCGCCGGCCGAAGACGCGCTCGAGCGCGTCCGACAGTTCGACGAAGTCCAGCGCCGAAACCTTGGCCTCGGGCAGGAACTCGACCAGCAGGTCAATGTCGCTGGTGATTGGATCGAAGTCATCGCGGACGGCTGAGCCGGTGAGGTCAAGCCGAGCGACCCCGCGGCCCGCGCAGAGCTTGCTCACCTGCTCGATGATCTTTGGCCCGAGGGTCACCATGACGCACGGAGTCTACTCCGGGCGTCGGCGACAACGACATCGGTAGTGCGTTACGCGATCCACGGAGATCGGACACCCCTTCCACACGCGCCAGAGGGGTATCTCGCTCCCTCAGGGAGTCGGAAGCCAACTCGCCTGACGAGCGCAGGAAGCTTGGGGCGATGACCGCAGGCGAGCTGCGTCAGCGGTACCAGGAGATCGGCGGCGACGAGGCTCGCAGCCGCATTTGTGATCATTGGACGTGACTTCCGGCAACGCGGTCATCCTCCCCGAGTTCCTGCGGCGCATCGTGGACGCCTACCGTCCGGCGCAGGTGTATCTCTTCGGCTCCGAGGCGCGAGGTGACGCGGGAAGCGACAGCGACATCGACCTCGCGGTGATCGTGCGGGACGATGCGCCGGAGCGCCAGTCCACGCCTCGCATGGCTGCCGAAGCGCTCTGGGGCCTTGAGCGCGGTGCCGACGTCGTGGTGTTCCGCGAGAGCGAGTTCGCCGCCCGCCGCGGGGTGGTCTCCTCGTTGCCCTGGACGATCCGTCGCGAGGGGAAGCTGCTCTGTGGCGGCTGACGCGCCCCGTGGGCGGCAAGCTCGGCAACGGCTACGGCCTGCACGACATGTCGGGGAATGGCTGGGAGTGGGTGAACGACTGGTACAGCAGCAGCTATTACTCGAGCAGCCCCCAGAACAACCCGCCGGGCCCCACGACGGGAACCTATCGGGTGGTGCGGGGCGGCAGCTGGTTCTACGACTCCCTCAACTGCCGTGCCTCGTACCGCAACAGCAGCACCCCGACGGGCACGTACAACTTCATCGGGTGCCGAGCCACCAGGAATCCGACTCCGTGAATCCCATCTCCCATCTTTTATTTTTCATCTGCCCTTTTCCAATTTTCCTTTTTCTTCTGTCTCTGACTTCTGAGGTCTGACTCTGTCTTCTGCGATTCACTCCGCGTGCGCGACAACGCGCTGCGGGATCGAGCGACAATCAATCGGATTCACGGGTTCAAACGGAAGCCGAGTGCCCGCCCAGCGGGCGGGTCGAGGTTTCCGTGGGCTGTGATTTCGCACGAGCCGAACCGCGCCCCGCGTGTGGGCTGCGGCATGCCTTTGCCGGAGCCGTTCTTGATGGCTGATAGCCAAAAGTGACGATAAGTTGATCAACATCATTTGCAACTTGGCTTGCTTGGGCTACGTTCCGAAAGCCCCTGCGTCTCGGGGGCGATGTTTCTGCATCTTTGTCGGATGCAATACTTAATCATGTCGCGAGCCGACGGTTTCGGCGGATGGTGCCTGCACACCTGGGTGTGGGCTACTAAGCGGGGCTCTATCCCCTAAGGAGTTGACTGATGCGTTTTTGGAAGACCTTGATCTCGTGTGTGGCCATGACCGCAGTGACCGCTGTTTCTGAGGTCGCTGCCGACCAGACCCCGTGTACGAACTACAACAAGTTAACAATCTTCAACAACTTTGACCCTTCATTGGGATCGCGTGGCACTAACTACTTTGGGAAAACTGTACCGAACAATGCTATCTGGTTGTTTTGTGATAGCCCAGATACCGAAGCTATCTACTGGGGCGGACCGGGGCCGTGTCCAGGTAATAACGGCGATCCCCCAACCCCGGCGGTTGGGCAATTGTTGCCAAACCTGAGTGGAACTACCAGCAGTTCGTGGGTCAGTCTTGATCATATAAAGACCACTACCGGGTCCGATGGATTAGTCTATTTGAAGAATGGTACCCCGAAGGCTCGTATATACGCGCTGATTTACGGAACTCCGAATGGCGAATCGCCAACCTTTACCCCTTTGCAAGCAAAAGCTGCCATAACACAGCCCACAACAGCAGGCGGCGGCGCTTGCGATGTCGTCAGTTACGCCTACGCGTTGTTCGAGTTTGACACCACAGGTGCTACTCCCAATTGCGATATCTCATTCGTCGACCAGTTCTCCTTTCCAACACGGCTTACGGTTAAAGATAATGGAAACAGCCCTACTGGCGTGAGTGGTTTTAACTCAGGGGTTACGGCAGATGGTTACCTCAATAATCTTGGGGGGTCGAACTACAACTACGCTAACGGTAACAACACATTTTGTTATCCTGCCAACTACACACCGCCTCCTGGTTTTACCGGTCTAAGCGCCCCATGCCAAGAGAATGTGGGCAGATTGAAGTACAACGTCGATACAGGGACAACTGTTAACGCGTCGAACGCGTATCGATTCGATTCACTTTCCAGGGCCCCATTGAACAAAGTGGTGGGGGACCCCAATTCATATGTCTGCCAATGTCCTGCGCAGATGCAGGAGTTGCTGCATAATCTCTATACACACCCCCTGAACAATTTCGGGAATGGCCCGGGCTTCTATTTCGCCAGCAGTATGAACTTAGGTTTTACGTTTTATCTAATTGTGTATCGGGACCCGAATGGAAGCGGAGCGCACACCCCTGGCGTCTTATCAACTGATGGATACGGGTTGAAATTGACCAATTTTCGAGAGGTTCCCACCACGGCTGACTGCAACCCCACAGCAGTGTGGGGCACCCCCTTTGCGAACCCCCAAGTAGAGAATGGTCAACCCGTAGGAACTGCAGTGCTCGGGAGCCTCATCATTGCAGCCGACGGAGTGGTATTCCCCCCAAATGTTGTAAACGGAGCCCTGGACGCCTCTGCTTATGGGCTCTGGACGACAGCTACGCTGATGACCTCTGGATTTTCTTACAACAACACAGCACAAGGTGAACCAGTTTTCCCCACACAAATTCCGGGTAACTCCCCTACAGGTGTTGCCATGCTCGACGAAGCCGCCGACCAACCTAATGGTATGAGGCAGGTGTGGGATGGCACGTGCACAAAAAGAGGGAAGTATCAAGATATTCTCCAATCCGCAATAGGCCGTGTCGCTACCGCATTCCAATATGGAATGCCGTTTACGAGCCAAGATTGGCAACATCCAGGTAAACCCGGCTGGCAGTACTATTGTCAAATGATTTCTTATACCCAGGTGACCGATTCGCCAGTTTTAACCGATAACAAGGCCACTTATGGGTCTTGCGTGTCCTCCGGTTCCTGCAAAAACGTCGAGGCATGCTATAGTCTCCCTGCGTTTCCCTTTGGCGCCCCGAATACCGCGTTCTTTCAGCTCGGAAAGAGCAGCTCTACCAGTACTCCTGCTAACACGCTTCTCGGGAGCACTTGGGTTCTGGCTTCGGAAAACTATGCTGGGTCAACCATCGGTTCAGTCCCACCCTACCTGTGGACTTACTCCGATACTTTTGCAGGGGTTTCGTGTTCTGGTTTGCCCAATGGTGGCAAGAAGTTGGGTAGCCCGGACCTTGACTTTGAATCCACCGACTCAGCAATCTGGGAGCTGGGCTTGCCGGCGGGGGGGTGCCCTGCCGATTTCGATCAGAGTGGGACCGTCGACGGCGCGGACCTAGCCTTCCTGCTCAACTCCTGGGGCGAATGCACCGCCCCCGGTTTCCGCCGGGGCGGTACCGGCGAATCGTGCCCTGCCGATTTAGATAACAATGGGATCGTCGACGGCGCGGACCTAGCCATCCTGCTCGGCGACTGGGGGCCGTGCCCAAACTGAGCGGCGGCCTTCTCCCTCGCGCATATCCGCCGGCCTCGGCCGGCGGCCACACTCCTCGCCGTGTCGCCTTCGGGCGTCCCGGCGAGGTTTTCATTTTGGGCTGCCGTGCGCTCCCCCGCTTTCCCTGAACATTCTCCCCCGATTCGGAAGACTCGCCTCCGGAGCGCGGAAATACAAGGGTAGAGGCACCACGCCCTCCGCCCTTCCATGACCAACCACCACAACCCCGCCACCGACCCGCGGCGCATCCGCGCCGTCGGCGACATCATCGCGCGCGACATCCGCCGCCTTGATCGACTCCGCCACGGGCGAATCGTCGCGGAATCCGCCGCAACATCCCGCGACAATCCGCGATCTCGTGGCCGAGTCGAGCGTCACTGTGCCGGTCGCGGAGCGCCCGCGGCCAGAGGAGGCACGATGACCGCGACCGGAGTTCGATTCGGCGGGGAGGCCGAGCGCAGGAAGCTCGGGGCGATGACCGGACGGATGGTAAAGGCGGCGGCGGAGGCCCTCATCCGCCACCGATCGGCTTCGTCGCGCTGCGATCCGGGTTTCGCGAAACCCACGCCACGGACTGCGACCCGTCGTAACGCCACGGGAAGTACACGAATCGGCTCGTCCAGACGGTGAATGGATCGCCATCCGTGGTGCCCCAGCCTGCGTCGAAGCGCCGGTCAAGTGCCGCATCATCCAGGGTCATGGCTTCGATGTCATGCCATCCCTCGCCGGGGACGGCAAAGGTGCGTTTCAACTCATCGCGCCAGCAGGTCGGCTCGAGGTTCGACTCGATCTGTGGCAAGTCACGCCGCCCTGTACGGCCTGATCTTGGCGATGGCCCTGGTGCCCCGCGAGTCGCGGGCCACCTCGAGGTCGTAGCGGGCCTGCAGGTTCATCCAGAACTCCGCGGTGGTCTTGAAGTAGGCCGCCAGGCGCAGCGCGGTGTCCGCGCTGAACGCGCGGGTGCCATGCACGAGGCGTCCGACTCGGTCGGCAGGCATGCCCGTGTCCTTGGCAAGGCGGTACATGGAGATCCCGAGCGGAGCGAGGAACTCCTGATGCAGGATCTCGCCAGGGTGGACGGGGCGGTGGCGGTTGGCATGGGTGCTGGGCATGGTGACCTCGCTCAGTGGTAGTCGATGATTCGGACGTCGGAGGCGTTTCCTTCGGACCAGCGGAACACGATGCTCCACTGGTCGTTCACGCGAATCGAGTGAAAGCCACGCAGGTCGCCCCGCAAGGCCTCGAGCCGGTTGCCCGGCGGGACGCGAAGGTCATCGATGCTCGCGGCCGCATCGATGACCAGGAGCTTGCGGAGCGCGGCGCGCTGGATCTCGGCCGACAGGCCCTTGACCCGTTCCCGGCCGAAGAGGTCCTTGATGCGGCGGTCGGCGAAGCCGGTAATCACGCCTCGCAATATTAACGCATGGCGTGAATATGTCAAGGGCGAATTGCCGCGCGGTGTGCTGCGGCGGCGGTACCAGGAGATCGGCGGCGACGAGGCTCGCAGCCGCAACCGCGAGTACCTGATCCGGCGCATCCCGTGGATGCAGTAGAACTGCAATCGGCGATCGTTGAAGTTGTAATCCGCGGAATACAGATCTGCAATCCGCGAGTGCCTCCTGATCAGTTGCTCCCGCGCCTCGCCGCGTAGAGTGTTCGTTCATGATGCCGTGTGGCGCGGTCCTTCGTCGGTTCCTGACGCCGCTCGTGGCGTTCACCTTGGTCGGCTGCGCGATCGGCCAGAAGCCCGCGCCGGATCCCGCCGCCGCCCAGCTCCTTCCGTTCACCTACGCACCTCGGCAGGACGGCGCCGTGAACGGCGGCGTGCGCGCGATCCTGCAGGACCGCTCTGGCGACTACTGGTTCGGCAGCCACTTCGAGGGCGTGTGCCGCGTGGGTCGCGATGGCGTTCGGCACTTCACCCGTGCTGACGGCCTGAGCGACGACCAGGTGCGCGCAATTCAAGAGGCGCCGGACGGCTCGATCTGGTTCGACAACGGGGTCGGCGTGAGCCGCTTCGACGGTGAGCGGGTCACCGCGCCCGTCGATCGCGAGCACTCGCTGCTTTCGACGTGGGCGCTCGCGCCGGACGACCTGTGGTTCAAGTCAAACGGATCGACCGGCTTCGACGAGCGGGAGCGCGAAGCTGGCGTCTATCGAATGCACGGCGGCCGGCTCACGTACCTCGCGCTGCCGCTTCCGGAGCCCCTGCGCTCGGACGACGGCTACTCCGTGACGGGCTTCGCCAAGGGGAAGGGCGGCAGGATCTGGATCGCGACCTACAACGCCGTCTTCGGCTTCGACGGCGCGTCGTTCACCACCATCGACGGCGCACGGATGGGCCTGCGCGAGGGCGAGGGCATGCCGCACGTCCGCTGCGTGTTCGAGGACAGCCGCGGTCGCCTGTGGATCGGCAACAACGGCGTCGGCGTGGTGGTGGTCGACGGCGACGCGACCTTCGGCCTCGCCCCGCTCGCCGGGACCGGCGAGGCGCTGCTGCGCATGGGCGCGCCGCTGACGTCCTCGGCGACCGTGAACCGTGACCGATCGCTGCAGCGAGTCTTCTCGATCGGCGAGGACCGCGACGGCAACATCTGGATCGGCACCATCGACGGCGGCGCGTGGCGGTACGACGGGCGCGGCTTGCGGCAGTTCTCGGCGAGCGACGGACTGACGAGTGCGAGCGGCTCGTGCGGGCGGCGCACCCCGGCGCACACGTCGTGCGGCTGGGGTGGCAGGTCGCGCTGCGCACGGGCGGCAACCAGATGGTCGATTGGCTGGCGCGGCAGCAGGCCGAGCACGGCTACGTCGCGGCGAGCACGGGGTGGTTCCCGGCGTGCTCGTTCCTCGAGGACACCGCGCGCGTGCTGGCCGACGTGCTCGAGCGCCTCCCGCCCGGCACGTACCAGCTCGACGGCAATCCTGGCTGGCACATGCACCGCGTCGCCAGCGCGCTGAACCGCGCGATGGGCGGTCCGTGGGACGTGCGCCCCTGCGAGGGCCTGCGGCTCGACAACCGGATGCAGGACCCGCGGCTGCCGTCGGCGTCGATCGCTGCGCGGCTCGCGGGGCGATGAGCGCGACGCGGGCGCCCCGGTCGCCTCGTCAGCCCTCGCCCAGCGCCGCCGCCACCGCTCGCTGGAAGACGGCTTCCTCCGGGCGGACCCCCGTCCACTCCTCGAAGATCTGCATGGCAAGCTGCACCAGCATCTCCACGCCGTCGACCACCGGGCAGCCGCGCTCGCGCGCCGCGCGCAGGAAGGGCGTGATGCGCGGGTTGGTGATGACGTCGACCGCCAGGCAGCCCGGGGGGACGGTCGGCCAGTCGACGGGCACCGGCTCGAGCCCTGGCGCGCAGCCGAGGTGCGTGGCGTTCATGAGCATCGTGGTGCCGGGCGGCAGGCGCACGGGCGACTCCCAGCGCTGCCACTCGCACGGCACGCCGCTGGCCTCGCGCACGCGCGCGGCGACCTCGCGGCCCTGTTCCTCGCGGCGGGTGACGAGCGTCAGGTGCGCGGCGCCTGCCCACGCGAGCTCCACCGCCATCGCACGCCCTGCGCCGCCGGCACCGAGCATCACCACGCGCTGGCCCGCGAGCGGCGCCACCTTGGCGATGGCTTTCACCACGCCCTTGCCGTCGTTGTCGTGGCCGATGAGCCTGCCGTCGCGGATGGTCATGTAGTTTGCGGCGCCGATGGCGCGCACGTCGTCGTCGAGCTCGTCGAGGAGCGGCATCACCGCCACCTTCCACGGCACCGTGATGCACATCCCGCGGTAGCCGAGCGGCCGGAGCGCCCTGACGGCGAGCGCCAGGTCGGCCTCGGTGGCGATGTCGTTCTTCCAGAACTGCCAGTGGAGGCCATGGTGCGCGTAGACCGCGTCGAACATCCGGTCGATCGGGTTCTCGGCGACCGGATGGCCGAGCATGCCGGTCATCTGCTTCTGCGGGGGGATGGGTGCCATGGTCGTTGGGTCAACGTACACGGAGGCCCGTCGCGGCACGATTTCTGAGGGCCTCAGCGATTCCCGGCCTTTGCGGGCGATCGCTCCTTGACGCCGCGCATCCTTGGGATATTCATCGTGGACGGCTCCGCCCGTCCGCGGGCCATCGCTCGGGGTCCTTCCGCCGAACACCATGACACTCGCCGCCCTACGCCTCGTCGCAGCCCTGCTTCCCCTCGCCGCATCCTCGGCCACGGTCGCCGACTGGCCGCATCTCGGGGGCAATGCGCAGGCGAACGGGCTTGCCGCGGCGGTCGGCCCGTCCGCTGCCTCGCTTTCGTGGTCGCGCGCGAACATGCCGTGCCTGATCTCGTGGATTCCGGTCATCGACGGAGGACGGGTGTTCACGGTGCGCCAGACCTACGCGTCCGCCCCGTACAACCCGCCGCCCGGGGACTCCCGCGTTCACTGCATGGACCTGCAGACAGGCGCCACGCTCTGGACCTTCGATTGCCCGTTCGAGGCAGGTGACTGGAGCACGGTGGTCTACGGAGCCAGCGGCGGGCGCGTGTACGTGGGCCGGGGCGGCAACGGGAGTTCCGCGTCGGCGCGCATTCGCTGCCTGAGCGCGCAGACCGGGGCGGTGCAGTGGGTGTCCGCGGACGAGGTGAGCACGGGCGCGTACGACGGCATCGTGTTCATGGAGGACGGCGATCCGATCCTCACGAGCCATACCCAGATGTGGCGCATCGACGCACAGACCGGTGCAACCGTTTGGGTCACGGCACGATCCTGCAGCGTCAGCGGCAACTGCGGCCCGGCGCGCGACGGCGATGCGATCTACGTCGACGAGGTCGGGCCAGGCGGCCAGCGCATCTCGCGCTTCAGCGCCGCCTCCGGCCAGCGCCTCTACAGCAGCCAGGTGATGCCCGGCTTCCTCAACCAGAACAGCCCGTTCTGCGCCCCGGGCGGCATCGTCTTCTACCTCCGCTCCAGCAACGAAGGCCCGGCGATCGACCTCTTCTACGCGTTCCGTGACACTGGCGCCGGCTTCCAGCTTCTCTGGACCGCGCCGTCCTACACCGAGCCGGGCGCGCGCCATGCCGTCACGCCCGATGGCGGCGTCACGATGCTGTCGCGGGAAGGCAGGCTGCAGGTTCGCGACCAACTGACGGGCGCGCTGCGGGCCGAGTCGGCCTCGTCCGTGCTCAGTGCCAGCGGCTTCACGTCGTCGATGGTGGCGGTGGACTCCCTCGGCCGGATCTTCCACAACAACTCCAACGGCGCGGGCGGGTCCCCGGCGGACCTTCGTTCGTTCAGTCCGACGCTCAGCGAGAACTGGCGCATCGTGCTCACGGGGATGAGCCAAGGCGGTCCGTCCCTCGCATCCGACGGGAGCCTGGTGCTCGCCGGCACGGGCGAGGTGCGGCGGTACTGGACGGCACCGCCGTGCGTGGCGGCCGACCTCAACTGCGACGGCGCGGTGAACGGTTTCGACCTGGGACTGCTGCTCGGGGCGTGGGGCCCGTGCCAGGCCGGCGCGTGCCCGGGCGACCTCAACGGCAACGGGACCGTGGACGGCTTCGACCTCGGACTGCTGCTCGGGGCGTGGGGCTGACCACGGCGCGCCGGCGAGCGCTACGACTTCCGGGCTGTCTTCCCGGGCGCGCGCTTCGCCTTCTTCCCCGCGGCCGGTCGAGCGGTCGACTTCGCCGGCGACTTCGCCGCCTCCCTCTTGCCGGCCGCCGTGGCCTTCAGCTTCTTCCCGTCCGGGCCGCGGCCGGTGCTCGCGAGCGTCCGCACGTAGCTCTCGACGTACGCCTTCGCGGGGGTCCGGCGGATCGCCTCGCCGATGACGTCGAGTGCTGCTTCGCCAGCGGTCCTGAAGCGAACGCACGCTCCGCCCATGTCGAGCTTCTTGCCGGACTTGGCCCAGGCCTTCTGGAACCACGCGCGCTCGGCCTTGTCGCCGTAGACGCTCATCAGGTAGACGGTCAGGCAGTTCTTCTGGCTTGCCAGCGCGGCCATCATCAGCGGCTTGCTCGGGTCGCAGTGGTATCCCGACGGCCACACGCGGTGCGGCACGGCGTAGCCGATCATGCCGTAGAGCATTCCTTCCTCGTACTGCTTGTCGAGGTTGGCGCGGATGACCTTCCGCACCGCCTCGATGCCCTTGCGCCGGTCCTCGGGGAGGGAGGCGAGGTAGTCCCTGACCGTGGTGGCCTTGCTCTTCATGCGCGGAGGTTGGTCAGCTTGCGGGCGACGAAGTCGAGGTGGTGGTCGACGTGGTGCGCGTAGACCTGGACGATCTGCAGCAGGGACACCTTGCCTCGCTGGGTGTGCACCCCGACCCGCTCGAACGCCTCGTTCGGCAGCGTCCGCAGCCATCGCACCGTGAAGCGCCGGTTGGCCTCGAAGAGGTCGAGCACCTCGGCAAGGTCGGCGCGGTCGCTCGGCAGCCGGGCGATGAAGAGGTTCTCGTCGTAGGCGACGAGCAGCGGGCAGTCCTCGGCCATGATCCTGCGCATGCGGTGCGTCGCGGCGAGGTCGCTGTCGAGGAGATGCACGGCGTTCTCCATGATGCTCCACTCGCCGGGCCCGACGCGGCGGTTGAGCAACTCCGCCGAGACGCCCGAGCAGGCAGCGCGCAGCTTCCCGGGTCCGGATTCGTACGAGGCGATGGCGATGTCGATCGGGCCCATGGGCGGCAGTGTAGGAGTGCCTTCGGGCGGCGGCCGATACGCTCCGTGGAACCGATGCCAAAGCCCCCAACTGCCGTCGTCCGCGCCTTCTCCCTGCTTGTTGCGGTGGTTGCCGCGGCAGATGCGCGCGCGCATCCCCCGTCGGCGCCGCCATGCAAGGTGTTCATCCTCGCGGGGCAGTCGAACATGGAGGGCCACGGCGTCGTCGCGCCCGCAGGCGGTGACCATGCGGACGGCCGCGGCACGCTCGAGTGGGCTGCGAGGGAGCCGCGGACCGCGCCGATGGTGGCGCACCTGCGCAATGCCGACGGAACATGGAAGGTCCGCGATGACGTGTTCGTGCGGTACACGCCCGAGGGCAAGCCCGCGAAGGTGGGGGCGCTGGCGCTCGGGTTCACTCCCTACCTCGACGCGAGCCATTTCGGCCCCGAGCTGCAGTTCGGCCAGGTGATGGGTGATGCGATCGACGGTCCCGTGCTGCTCGTGAAGACTGCGTGGGGCGGCAAGAGCCTGTTCAAGGACTTCCGCCCGCCGTCCTCGGGCGGCCAGGCGGGACCCTACTACGAGCGCATGGTCCGCGACGTGTGCGAGGCGCTCGCGAAGGCGGGCGACGAGATCCCCGCGCTGCGCGGCCGGCGGATGGAGCTTGCGGGCTTCGTCTGGTACCACGGCTGGAACGACGGGTGCGAGCCGAAGGTGGCCGTTCCCCAGTACGAGCAGAACCTGGTGAACCTGGTCCGCGACCTGCGCCGTGACCTCGGTGCAGCAAACCTCCCCGTCGTGGTCGGCGAGATCACGGGACCCTGGGTGGTGGCACCGGACGCATGGGGCGAGCTGCGGCGCGCGCAGGCCGCGGCCACGAAGCGCGAGGAGCTGCGCGGGCCCGACGGCACGCTGCGCGTGACGTTCGTGCCGACGGCCGCGTTCGTGCGCGAGCCCGGCGAGTCGCCGAACCCGGGCCACGGACACCACGAGTTCGGCAATGCCGAGACGTACTTCCTGGTGGGTGACGCGCTCGGCAAGGCAATGCGTGAGTTGGCGGTGCCCGGCACGCCTGCGTTCGTGCCGACGCTCCCGCCTGCGCCCGGTGCCGCGCCTGAGGCGGGCGAGCTGTCCGGCTACATGCTCGTGCCGGTCGAGCGGGTGCCGGAGGAGTTCAACGGAGGGTTCTCGCTGTATGCGGCGGCGTGGCCGCTGGTCGAGCGCTACCCAGGGTCGAGGTTCCAGTCGGGGCTCTTCGGCACGTGGATGTTCGCGCAGTACGCGCGCGGCGCGGACGGCAAGCAGGACCCCGCGGACAAGCCGAAGGACATGTACTCCGACATCGAGGGCGGCCTTGGATGGTGGCGCGACACGCGCTTCGCGACCGCGACTCCGAAGTTCATCATGGGCGGCGTCGCGCCCGACTTCGTCGCCTGGGCCAACGGGCCTGGCGCGGGCAAGGGCCGCGACTGGGACAAGCCCCTCGGCAAGTACGCGGTGGCGCAGCTCTCGCCGTGGGTGGTATGGCCGCCCGACGGCCTGAACCTCGCGCAGGGCACGTGCGGCGAGCTGTTCGGCTACGGCTACGTGCCGCTCCCGTTCATCGACGCGAAGCAGTCGACCGACGGGACGCCGCTCGAGACTGGCGGAAACTGCTGGACGCTGTTCCTGAGCACCGCGAACTTCCGGGGACCGGTGGCCTTCTTCACGCCGCACTTCTGGGCCGAGACGAAGCGAGCCCGGCCCGAGCTTGCGGGCAAGCTGCTCGACACGCGGCCGAGCGACCCCAACAAGGCGTTCCAGATGGAGACGCAGTGGATTCCCGCCTCGATCGGCGCAAAGGCCTCGGACGGCGCGGTGTACGCACGCATCGCGCCGACCGCGTTCCCTGTGGATGCGGCGGGGCGTACCGTGGTGCTGCACCGGCTCACCTCCTACGCGCCGGCGGCGCTCACGGATGGCGTGCGCGCGTGGTTCGCCGGTGGGCCTGCAGCGAGCGGGGCGCTGGATCCCGCGGCATCGCACGTGCAGCGCTTCGGGCAGGGCGGCGGGTCGACATGGCGGATCTTCGGCGAGGGCGCCGACAAGGACGCACGCCGTGAGGTCGACTGGAAGAGCTTCTCGACGCCCGCGGTGCACGACGAGCAGTCGTTCGGATACTCGTGGGGCGACGCGGTGACGCGCCGGCCGGGCGATGGTGCGCGGGCGTGGCTGCCCGAGTACTTCCGCCTGGTGCCGCGCGACGGCAAGGCGCCCGTGTGGCAACCGGTGGATGCATCCGCTGTGCCGACCGAGACGGGCCTTGCGGCGTTGCGCTTCGACACGCCACGCGAGCGAAGGCAGGGTGCCTACACGACCCCCGATGCACCGGCGAGTGCGTTCCGGGCGCCGGGCCCCGCAGCCGGGCCGTTCCAGACGACGCTCGGCGACGGGAGCACGGTCACCTATTGCTGGTACAGATTCGCCGACCAGCCGGCGATGCGAAACGCCGGGCTCACCGATGCAGAGCGCGCGGAGGCGCAGCGCCGTGTCGAGCTGGTGCACCGCGCATGGACCAAGGACCGCGACTACATCTCGCGGCCAACCACCGGAACGCTGGCATCGATCGACCCGGCGCTGATCGTCACGCCGCCGAAGGGCATGGAAGTGGGGTTCGTGCCGATCGCCGTACGGCAGGAGCGGAGGCGTCCCTGAGGCCGTGCGCAATCCTGGTCCTGGTCACGCTCGGGGTGCTCGGTTGCTCGCCGTCGGAGCCGGCTGCAGGCCCGCGCAGCCCTGCACCCGCCGGCATGGCGTGGATCCCGGGCGGTGAGTTCACGATGGGGAGCGTCGACTCCCTCGCGCGCCCCGACGAGCAGCCGCCGCACCGCGTGCGGGTCGCCGGTTTCTGGATGGACGAGACCGAGGTCACCAACGCGCAGTTCGCATCGTTCGTGGCGGCCACCGGCTATCGCACCGTGGCCGAGCGGCCCGTCGACTGGGAGGAGCTTCGGAAGCAGGTGCCACCGGGCACGCCGAAGCCGCCCGACAGCCAAATGCAGCCGGGTGCGCTGGTGTTCACGCCTCCCACGGAGCCCGTGGGCCTCGATCGCTACGACCGATGGTGGAGCTGGACCACGGGCGCATGCTGGGACCACCCCTCCGGGCCCGGCAGCTCTATCGATGGCAAGGAGCAGGAGCCCGTGGTGCATGTGTCGCTCGAGGATGCGCAGGCCTTCGCCCGCTGGGCCGGCAAGCGGCTTCCCACCGAGGCCGAGTGGGAGTTCGCCGCGCGCGGCGGGCTCGAGGGCAAGCGGAACGCATGGGGCGACGAACCCGTCGACCCTCGACGCGCCAACACCTGGCAGGGGCACTTCCCCGACCGCAACACGCGCGAGGACGGGTTCGTGCTTGCCGCGCCCGTGAAGTCGTTCCCGCCCAACGGCCACGGCCTCTACGACATGGCCGGCAACGTATGGGAGTGGTGCAGCGATGCCTACCGTCCCTACGACGGTGCGGACGCACGCATCACGCTCGTGCCGGGGAGCCATGTCGTGCGCGGCGGGTCGTTCCTGTGCAGCGACTCGTACTGCGCCAGCTACCGCCCGAGCGCCCGCATGAGCCAGACCCCCGACACCGGCATGCAGCACCTCGGGTTCCGTTGCGTGAAGGATGCTCCGTCAGCGGGCGTCGCGGAACGCGCCAAGCCGTGACCCCGCCGCGAAGCCCCCGAACCCAAGCCCCGCGAGCACGACCAGGGGCGTGACCTGCGCCGCCGGCGCCACGTCGCGCCATAATGGGCCCTCGATGGCGATCACCGCCCACCGGAACGGGCTGGCGTAGCTGAGCGTCTGCAGGATCGGCGGCATGAAGAAGAGCGGGATGGTGCCCCCGCCGATCAGCGCGAGGAGGAGCAGGGCACCGCGGCCCGCGCCGTTGGCCTCGGCCTCGGTTCGGCAGAAGCCCGCGATCAGCATCGCAAGCCCCGCGAAGGCGAACGCCGAAAGGACGCACGCAAGCGCCAGCATGCCGGGCTGCGCCACCCGCGTACCGACGAGCGTCACCGCGAGCACGATCAGCAGCAGCTCGACCAGCAGCGCCGTGACGAAGCACGCCAGGCCCTTGCCCGCGAGTAGGTGCGCGCGCGTGATGGGCGCCAGTCGCAGGCGCACAAGCGTTCCGCGCGAACGCTCGGTGACCACCGAGGCGGCGAACGCACCGACGCAACCGGCGATGCCCCACACCATCCCCTGCGGCACGGAGACATCGAAGCTCGACCGCGGCACGCCCGTGCGCGGCGGGAGCTCCTGCATCCGCACCTGCACCGGCGACCACGCCGCACCCGCGCCGCCGGCCGCGGGCTTGCTGCCCCCATCGCCCGCGGGCATCGACTTCACGAACGACTCGGCGGTGGCGATGAGCGCGCCGGCCGCCAGCTTCTGCGCGGCACCCATGTCCTTGGACGCGGCGATCGCCTCGCGCATCGACTGGAACATGCGCTTCGACTGCGCATCATCGGCGAGCAGCTTCGGGAACTGCCGAAACGCCAGTTCGTTGAGCTTGCCCTGGATGAGCCCTGCCTCGGCGCGCCGCACGGGGTCGATGATCGCCTCGATGGGGATGCTGCCGCCGCTGAACAGCCGGTCGGCGCCCGCCTGCATGGACTGCGGCAGGATGATGGCGGCGGTGAACGTGCCATCGCGCACGCCATCGGTGGCCTCCTCGCGGGTGGTCACGCGGCGGACGTCGAGCGATGCGTCCCCGGCAAGGTCCTCCGCGAGCCCGGCCGCGATGCGCGAGTCGCTCTCCACCACGAGCGCCACCGCGATGCGGCTGCCGCCGGTCGCAGCGCCGCGGAACACGAACCCGAACAGCATGGCCAGCAGCACCGGGAACACGAACGTGAAGAACACGTCGCCCTTGTCGCGGAACATCAGGCGCAGGTCCTTGCGGGCGATGGCGAGCACGGACCTCATTCGCGCAGGCTCCTGCCGGTGAGCGCGAGGAACGCCGACTCCAGGTCGCTGGCCTCGCCCGCGGTGCCGCCATGGCGGGCGAGCAGCTCGGGCACCGTGCCGACGTCGAGCATCCGGCCGTGGTCGATGATGCCCACGCGGTCGCAGAGCTTGGCGGCCTCTTCCATGTAATGCGTGGTGTAGAGCACGGTGGTGCCGCCCGCCGCGAGCGTGCGCACCAGTTCCAGGATTCGGTTGCGGCTCTGCGGGTCGACGCCCGCGGTCGGCTCGTCGAGCATCACGAGCCTCGGGCCGTGCACCAGTGCGGCGGCAAGGTTGAGGCGCCGCTTCATGCCGCCCGAGAAGCCCTCGGTGCGGTCGTCGGCACGCGCGTCGAGCTCGACCATCGCGAGCAGGCCCTCGACCCGTGACCGTGCGTCCGCCAGCCCGTAGAGGTCCGCGAGGAACCGGAGGTTCTCGCGCGCGGTGAGCTCGCCGTACAGCGCTATCTCCTGCGGCGCAAGCCCGAGGTGCCTGCGCACCTCCGCATCGGCCGGCGAGCCGAGCCCGAGCAGGTCGACCGATCCCGCATCGGGGCGCAGGAGGCCCGTGGCGATGGCGATGGTCGTCGACTTGCCGGCCCCGTTGGGGCCGAGAAGCCCGAACACCTCGCCGGCCTGCACCTGAAGCGAGAGCCCGTCCACGGCCGTCGTGCTGCCGAAGGACCTGCGGATGTCGCGGAGCGTGAGCACGGACGGAGCAGGGTACCGCGCGCCGTCGGCACATCTCGCGGCCGCGCCCCCCTATCCTTTCCGCTCCACGCGTTCGGCGCGCGGCACGCACCGACCCCAAGGACTCCCCCATGCGGATTGCGCTTGCTACCGGCGACGGCATCGGCCCCGAGATCATGGCCGCCACGCTCGACCTCTTCCGCGCCGCGGGCGTGGACCGCCACGTCGAGTTCGTGCCGGTGGAGATGGGCAAGTCGGTGTTCGAGAAGGGCAACACCCGCGGCATGACCGACGAGGCCGTGCGCGTCGTCGAGGACTGCGGGCTCCTCTTCAAGGGGCCGATGGAGACGCCCAAGGGCGGCGGCGGCAAGAGCATCAACGTCACGGCGCGCAAGATATGGAGCGCGTTCGCCAACTACCGCCACTTCCGCTCGCTGCCGGGCGTGAAGACGCCGTTCTCGCACCTCGACCTCGACTTCGCCATCGTTCGCGAGAACGTGGAGGACACCTACGGCGGCATCGAGCACCGCATGTCCGACGACGTCACCGTGTGCAAGCGCGTGATCTCCGCGCCCGGCTCCGACGAGGTGATGCGCTTCGCGTTCGAGGCCGCGCGCCGTTCGGGCATCACGCTGGTGCACTGCGGCCACAAGGCAAACATCATGAAGCTCACCGACGGCATGTTCCTCGAGCGCTTCAAGGCCATCGCCGCGGGCTACCCCGAGATCACCACCGGCGACGTGATCGTGGATGCGCTGTGCATGAACCTCGTGATGAAGCCCAAGCAGTACCGCATGGTGATCCTGCCAAACCTGCAGGGCGACATCGTGAGCGACCTCGCGGCGGGCCTCGTCGGCGGGCTCGGCTTCGCGCCAAGCGCGAACATCGGGAGCAACATCTCGATCTTCGAGGCCGTGCACGGCACCGCGCCGGACATCGCGGGGAAGGGGATCGCCAACCCGACGGCGCTCGTCCTATCGGGCCTCATGATGCTCCGGCACATCGGGCTGGTAAGGCACGCGGCCGCGATCGAGAACGCGCTGCTCTCCGCGCTCGAGGGCGGCGTGCGCACCGGCGACTTCGGCGACCCGCAGAGGCCGGTGCTCGGCACGGCGGACTTCATCAAGGGCATCGCGGCCCGGCTCGGCTCCGAGCCGCGCACGGTGAAGCCCGCGGCGGTGCCCGCAGGCGGCGCCGATGCCGTGACGGCCCGCCCGCCCGTGCGCCCCGCCGGGCCCGTGGTCATGCACACCTTCACGGGCCTCCGCAAGGAGATCGTCGGCGTCGACATGTACCTCGACGGCAAGCTGTCCGCCGCGGCCACCGCCGCGATGCTCGAGCGCACCTGCGAGGGCTCGCCGTTCCGCCTGTCGCTCATCTCCTGCCGCGGCACCCAGGTCTGGCCGCGCGGCAGCGTCTTCACCGAGTGCGTCGACTACTGGCGCGCCCGCTTCGAGGTGCGCGACGGCGCCACCGTGGGGCAGCAGGAGGCCGTGCAACTGGTGGGGAAGGTCGCGCAGGAGCACGTGGTGACCGAGTACGCGCTGCTCCGCACCTTCGACGGCGTCCGCGGCTTCTCGATGGCACAGGGGCAGTAAGGCCTCTATCCGGCCGTCTTCGATGGCGTGGCATCGGTTGGCCGGCGCGCCATCGACGGCGCACCGTGCTTGGCACGATAGGCCGCGATCCGCTCGCGGTCGGCATCGGTCAGCCGGGTGCCGAGGTGCTCGACCACCTCGTCGATGGTGACGATCGCCGCAGTGGGCATCCCGAACTCCGCACCGACCTCCGCGAGCGCGGTGAGCGTGGATGCGTCGCTCGCGCGCTCCTGGCGATCGACCGAGACCACCAGCCCCGCGAGCCGGATGTCCGCGGCCGCGCGCAGGATGGGCACCGTCTCGCGGATCGAGGTCCCGGCGGTGGTCACGTCCTCGACGATCAGCACGCGGTCGCCGTCCTTGAGCGGCCGGCCCACCAGCACGCCGCCCTCGCCGTGGTCCTTCGCCTCCTTGCGGTTGAAGCAGAACTCCACGTCGCGCCCGCGCTCGGCGAACGCCATCGACACGGCCACCGCGAGCGGAATGCCCTTGTATGCCGGTCCGAAGAGGACGTCGAATCCGCCGGGGAAGCCGCGCTCGATGGCATCGGCGTAGGCCCGCCCCAGGCGCGCGAGCTGCGCGCCGGAGCGGTATCTGCCAGTGTTCACGAAGTACGGCGTCCTGCGGCCGCTCTTGGTGGTGAAGTCCCCGAAGGTGAGGACCCCCGCCTCGAGCATGAAATCGATGAACCGGCGCTGGTAGTCGTGCATGACGGCCGGATCGTAGCCTCGCTCAGCGGGAGGGGTTGCTCGACGCCGTCTCCACGACCGGCACCTTGAACTGGTCGCTCGTCATCTCCCGACGGTCCGTGTCGCGCTCTCGTTTGCGCGCTGCGCGGACAGCACGAGCGCCGCACCGGCCACCGCCACGAGTCCTGCCGCCCACTGGCCGCCCTGGAGGGCTTCCCCGAGGAGCATGGCGCTGCCGGCGCTCACGATGAAGGGCTGCAGCTGCAGCACGCCGGTCGTGGCGGCGACACCGAGGCGGTCGATGGCCGTGTAGTAGAGGACGTGGCCGAGCGCGATGCCGACGAATGCGCTGATTCCCATGTACCACATCTCGCGCGGGGCAAGGTCGAGGACGCACAGGCCGCGGTCCTTGCCGAAGGCCAGCATGCAGGCCACCAGCGCCGCCGCGGTGTAGAGCGCGATCACGCCGAACGCCTGGACCGGGTGGAAGCGCGACATGAAGCGGCGCACGGCGAGCGCGTAGGCGCCGTAGCCGAAGCCCGCGCCGAGGGCAAGCAGCACGCCCTGCGCGGTGGCGCCGTGGAACAGGTCGTCGCCCGCGAGCAGCACGCCCGCGATCCCCGCGAGGAGCAGCGCGATGCCGCACAGGTACCGCGGCGAACGGATCGTCCGGCGCTCGGCCGGGAAGAGGAGGTACGCCCCGGCCGCCACCGCCACCAGCTGCAGCCGCATGGCGAAGGTGAGGACGCCCGGCGACACGTACCCGTGCGCCGCCGTGAAGCAGACCTGCGCGGCGGCGTTCGCCACCGCGGGCACCAGTGCCGCGCGCCAGATGCTGCCGGGAAGCGTGCCGTGCGCGAACCCCCACGCCACCGCGGGCAGCCAGAAGAGCGCGCTCGCGCCGTAGCGCCACCCGTTGTTCGACCAGTGATCGACGTACCCGGAGAGATGCCGCAGGAAGAGCGGCACCGAGCACCAGCATGCAAGCGTCACGAGCAGCACCGTCACGCCCTCCCAGCGCGGGATGCTGCGTGCGGGATTCGCGAGCGGTGCCGAGGTGCTCACTCCGCGCCCTTCGCGAAGAGATTGACCGGGCCCTGGCCGTGCCCGAGGCGCGGGCTGGTGGCGATCGCCCCGCGCACGAAGGCCTTGGCGCCGGCCACCGCCTCCGGCACGGACTCACCGCGCGCGAGCCGCGCGGTGACGGATGCGGACAGCACGCAGCCGGTGCCATGCGTGTGGGTGCTCTCGATGCGCGGCGCGGCATGGCATGTGACCCGGCCGTCCGAAAGCAGCAGGTCCATTGCATCGCCCTCAAGATGGCCGCCCTTCACCAGGACGTGCCGCGGCCCCATGCCTGCGATGGCCCTCGCCGCGCGCTCCATGCCCTCTGCGCCACGCACCTCAAAGCCCGCAAGCCTCGAGGCCTCCGCAAGGTTCGGCGTGACCATCGCCGCATGGGGCAGCAGGCGATCCACGAGCGTCCGCACCGCATCGTCGGCGATGAGCGCCATGCCGTGCTTGCTCACCATCACGGGGTCGACCACCAGCGGAAACGAGCATCGCCGGACCCGCTCCGCGACCGCGGCGATCACCGCGGCATTGCCGAGCGCGCCGGTCTTGGCCGCTGCCGGAGGGATGTCCTCGAGCACTGCGTCGAGCTGTGCCACCACGAGCCCGGGATCGAGCACCTCGACCGCGGACACCCGCAGGGTGTTCTGCACCGTGAGCAGCGTGACGACGCTCATGCCGTAGGCGCCATGGCGGTGGAACGCCTTCAGGTCCGCCTGCAGCCCCGCGCCCCCGGAGGGGTCCGAGCCGGCGATCGTGAGTGCAACGGGAACGTCAGCCATCCGGAAAGGGTAGGTCACGGCGCCGAACCCGGTACCGCGGCCGGCACTACTCTGTTCGCTCATGGACGACCAAGATCTGCTGGGGCGCATCGCCGACCTTGAACGCCGGCTCGCCGCCGTGGAGCGACGCGCGGGAATCCAGGATGCAGCCTCGGCACCGGTCCCTCCGGCGCCGCCGGTGATCGTGGCCTCGGAGCAAGCATCGCCGCCCCTGCCCGCTGCGGTTCCGGTGGTCGTGGCGCCCCCGTCGCCCGCCGTGCCGCCTCCCCCTCCATCGGTCGCGGTGCCGTCCGCGCCGCCGGTCGCGGCGCGCGATGCGCAGGGCCTTGAGCACTTCGTCGGCCTCAAGGTCGCGGCGTGGGTCGGCGGCATCATCGTGATCGCGGGCATCGCGATCTTCGCCAAGTTCGCGGTCGAGCGCGGTTGGTTCGCCGACCTGCCTCCCACCGGCAAGCTTGCGCTCGCCTACGTGGCCTCGGCCGTGTTCGTGGCGGCGGGCCTCCTGCTCCGCAGGGTCACGGGCCGCGTCCCGTCCGGTGCACTGGTCGCCGCGGGCATCGGCGGCCTGTACGTGGCGACCTGCGCCGGCGTGCAGCCGTTCAACGTGTTCGGCTCCGGGGCATCGCTCGCCGTGGGCATCGCGGTGTCGATCCTGGGCGCGGCGCTCACGCTGCGCATGCGCGAGCCGTTGGTCGCGGGCATCAGCCTGTTCGGCGCGTACATGGTGCCGGCCTTCACGCTCGAGGGCACGATGACCTTCTCGCCGTCGGCGGAGCAGGCCACCGTCGCCGGTGCCTACGTGACCGCGATCTACGCGGTTGCCCTGGTTCTTGCGCGCATCGGCCCGGAGGGTTTCGCCAGCCTCCGGCTGGTGGGGCTGCTGCAGGCGGTGATCGGCGGACAGCTGATCTGGCAGCTCCGCGACACGTCCCCGGGAATCACCACGGGATTCGTCGGCCTGTGGTGGGCCATGGCCGTTGCGGAGTGCACGCTCGCCGCGCTGCGCGGCGTGTCCCGTGCATCCAACGTGACCTTCGCGGCAGGCGCCACACTCGTGGCCACGCCGCTTGCCATCCTCGGCGCCATGGGCGCAAATCCGGCGACAAGCCCGTACTCATGGCTTCCGGCGCTCATGGGCGCCGCATGCGTGATGGGGGCGTTCGTGACGAACGCGCCCATCCCGGCCGGGGGCATCGATGACCGTGATCGGCGGGACGAACCGCTCGGCGTGGCGGCGGTCGAGACGTGCCAGGCGATGTTCCGGACATTCGCGATCCTGGCAGGCGCGCTCGCGATCGCGCAGGTCGGCGTGGTGGTGCGAGGCGGTGCGCTGCCCGTCTCGTGGGCGGTGATGGGCGTCGGGGCAACCGTGGCGGCGCAGCGCGTCGGCAACCGGGCCGTGCCGTGGCTTGGGTTCGCATCGATGGCGCTCTCGTTCGTGGCGGCGGCCTTCAACGTCATCTCCAGCCAGGGCGGTGCGGGGCCCGTGCTCTGGGAGTGGGGCACTGACGGCGGCCCGGCGTGCTGGCACGTGCAGATCACGGACGGGCTGTGGGCGCCCGCGATGGTGGCTGCAGTGCTGTCCATCGGCGCTCGGCTCTGGAACATGCAGCGCGCGATGGATGGCGCTCCGGCACCGGCCGCGGTGCTCCTTGCCTCGGCCGCAACTCTCCTGTGGATGGGGGTGTCGGTGGCGGCGTGCGAGGGGTATGCCGCCATGGCCGCGGTGCTGCTTGCGCCGCTCGCGGCGGCTGCCGGGCGCAACCAGCGGCTTGCGAAGGGGCTCGTCGCGGTCACGACCATCACCGTGGGATTCCTGTTCCCGGTAGTGACGGTGTACGCCGTCGCGTTCGATTCCTCGGCAACCGCTCTCGATGCCGCGCCGGTGGTGCCGGTGCTGGTGGTGCTTCCGGTGGTGGCCATCGCGCTGCGCATGCCGGACCATCGAGCGGCATCGCGGCTCCTCGGCATCGGGTTCGCCTATGCGATGGGCGCGGCTGTGTTGCTCGTCTTTCTCCGAACCCTCGTGGGCAGCGCGGATGGCCAGGCCGTGGGCCTCCGCACCGGGCTGGAGTGGTCCGCGCTGGCACTCGCGATGATCGGCGGGGCGGCCGCATTCGCACCGGCTGTCGATCGATGGCGCATCGTTCGCCCGGTGGGTGCGGTGGGCGTGGTGACGGCGGTGTTCGTGGTGTCGCTTTCCGCGATCTTCCGCGCGATGGACCCGGCGCCCGACGCCGAGTGGCTGCATCACTGGCTTGCCAACCCCGGGACGCTGGCCGCGGCAGCCGCTGCCGCCGCGCTCTTCGCGTTCCGTGGCGGCGCGGGTGCTCTGCCCTCCGGCGAGCGCCCGATCGCGCTGACCGCGGTGATCGGCTTCGTGGCCTTCAGCGCCACGATGGTGGCCCGCTTCTTCGATCCGCGCACCGGGCCGCCCTTCGAGTCGTCGGTGGCGCTCGAGCGTGCCGCGGTGAGCGTCTGGCTTGCGCTTGCGGCGCTTGGCCTCGTGATCGTCGGATTCCGCGCGAACCGGACGGCCGTTCGATGGGCGGGGCTGTCGTTGCTCGGATTCACGGCGCTGAAGGTGGTGGTGCTTGACCTTGCGGGCGCCGAGCCGATCTGGCGGGTCGCGGCCTTCATCGCCACGGGCCTGCTCCTCGTTGGAACGAGCGTCGTCTACTCGCGCGCATCACGCGTCCCCGGACCGCCGGCTTCCTGATGCGGTGGGCTACGCTTTCCCGGTGAACGGCCCCGATGCCGAATTCTGGAACGCGAGGTTCCTGGCGAAGGACACGCCGTGGGATCGCCGCGGGCCGGGGCCGCAGCTGCTGGCCTGGCTCGATGCCGGCGTCCTTGCCCCGTGCCGCATCGCGGTGCCGGGCTGCGGCTCGGGACGGGATGTCGCGGAACTCGCGCGGCGCGGCTTCGACGTCACCGGCATCGATTGCGCGCCGGCAGCGTGCACGCTTGCCCGCGAACGCCTCGCCTCGGGGGCCCTTCGCGGCGCCGTGGTCGAGGGCGATGTGCTGTCATGGCGCCCCGATGCCCTGTTCGACGCGGTGTACGAGCAGGCCTGCCTGTGCGCCCTGCACCCCACGCAATGGCGGCGCTACGAGGCGTCGCTCGCCGCATGGATCCGGCCAGGGGGAGCGCTGTTCGCCATGTTCGCGCAGCGTCCGCGGCCGAACGCCCTTGAAGAGGGCATCATCGAGGGCCCCCCGTACCACTGCGACATCAATGCCATGCGCATGCTGTTCGACGACGATCGATGGCAGTGGCCCGCCCCGCCGTACCCGCGCGCCGCGCACCCGAACGGCATGCACGAGCTTGGGCTGGTGATCCGGCGCCGATGACGGCCATCAGAGCGACATCAGCAGCAGCGCGCCGACCGAGAGCACGAAGTAGCCGACCAGCGTGGCGGCGCCGGCGTAGTCCTTGGCCAGCCGCTGGCCGAAGAAGAGCATGAGCACGTTCGCCGCCGCAAGCTGCGCCCCGCGCAGCGCGATGCCCGTCTCGCCCGACCAGGCCACCTGCGCGGCCCCGCCCGCGCAGAGGAAGCCGGCGGCAAGCTCGGTGAGCGTGACCGTCACCAGCATCGGCTTCACGAAGCCTGCCAGCGGCGACTTGGCGAAGTGCCCCGTCAGCCACGAGAGGTTGCCGGCGAAGTCCGACACCTTGTCGAGCCCCGATTGCAGGAAGAGCACCGCGAGGAACGCGGCGGCGAGGAACTGCGCGGAATCGACCGGATTCAGGAGGTGCTGGAAGGTGTCCATGGCTGCGTGGCGCGGAGGCTACCTGCGCCATCGCGGCTCGGAGCGTGCCGTGGACGGGTGGGGCCGTCCCGATCCGGCAGGAGGAACCGAAGCGCGTCCCCGACTCGCGTGCGCCATGCTGCCTCGTCGTGGTCGGCACCGTCGCACACGCGCGACTCGAAGTCGGTGCCTCACCGCATGCCCGACGGCTCGAGGTGGATCGAGCGCACTTCCCGCCATTCGATGAGCGAACCTCCCGCTGCCGGCAGCGCGAGCCGGTTCCGGATGGTCTCCTCGCGCAACGCGCATGCAGCAAGCGCTGCCCCGGCAACCGCAAGCGGCCGCAGGCGGCTCATGGCGCGGCCGGCTGCGGTGCCGGCTCGTGCCCCAGGAACGTCGCCACCACGCTTCCCTTCTCGTCCATCAGCGTCAGCAGCGTGCCGTCGATGCGGAACCGGCGGGTGCGCTCCAGCGCGGCGAGGTACGACGCCTCGAGCTTCATGCGTTCGTCGGGGCCGGCCATGCGCGTGGACACCACCATGGTGAATCGGATGGCCGCGGCTTCGGCATCGGCTCGCGCGCCGTAGCGGTTCACCCCCGAGTTGCCCGAGGCCTTGCCGTCCTCGGCGATCTCGAGCGTCGGCGCCGCGCCCTCGGTGATGGCGAGGTCGTTCACCGACGCGCACTCCCAGACCGTGGTCTTGAGCGGCAGCGTGACGGCCGGCTTCTCGGGCGCCTGCGGCTGGCGCGGCGTTGCAGAGCATCCGGCAGCCGGCACCAGGGAGATCGCGAGGGCGGGCACGGCGACGGCGAGGAGGCGCATGAAGTTCATAGGACGCAGGATAGCCCGCGCGCGCCGCGAGCCGCCGCTACCCTTGGGCCATGGTCGAGATCTCCGCGTTCTACGAAGGCAGCCTCCGCTGCAAGCTCACGCATGGCCCCTCGGGCACCGTCATCGAGACCGATGCGCCCGTCGACAACCATGGCAAGGGCGAGCGCTTCTCGCCGACCGACCTCGTCGCGGCGGCGCTCCCGGCCTGCATCATGACCATCATCGGCATCGTGGCCGAGCGTCACGGGCTGGATGTCCGCGGCATGCGTGCCTCGGTGCGCAAGGAGATGAGCCCTGCGCCGCCGAGGCGCATTGCGCGCCTTCCGGTGCGAGTGGAGATCCCGCTTCCCGCCGACCATCCGCAGCGACAGATGCTCGAGAACGCCGCGCACACCTGCCCCGTGCACAAGAGCCTCTCGGCCGAGATGGACTCGCCGATCGAGTTCGCCTGGACCGGCTGATCCGCGGTCATCCGAACGCCGGAAGCTCGAACCCGGGCCGATACTCGCGCCGCACGATCGAGTTGGTCGCCTCGTCGTTGCCGACGAACGAGTCGGTGGCCCGGTCCCACCGCAGCTCCTTGCCGGGATGGCGCGCCGCGCGGCAGCAGAGCAGCCCGGCCTCTGCCATCCCCGCGCCCGCGGTGAAGGGCGTCTGCACGAACGCCCCGGGCTTTCCCGTGATGCGGTCGATCCACGAGTGCCAGTGATTGCGCGCCTGCACCTCGCCCTGGTCGGGGATCGTCTTCCAGTCGACGGGCTTGCCGCCCTGCCACACCTGGATCTTGCCCTCGGGCTCGACGAGCAGCACGCCGCCCTCGCACACGACGAGCGTGCCGATGCCGGGCCAGCTGCCCGCGGGCAGCCCGAGCGCGGCGCGCGACGGCGCCTGGCTCTTGTCGCAGTAATGCACCACGAACCGGTCCTTCGCGAAGCGCTCGCCGGAGACGGGGTAGGTGAGCGTGGAGTGCACGTGCTGCGCGTGGTAGAAGTCGCTCGCCGTGCGTGTCTGCGACACGACCGCGATCGGCGACGGCAGCTCGTACGCGAAGTAGAGGACGTCGAGCAGGTGCGTGCACCAGTCGCCGAGCTGCCCGGTGCCGTAGTCCCAGCTCGATCGCCAGCGGAGGCCGACGAGGCCCTCGCGGCACGGCGCGTCCTTGGCGGCACCGAGCCACAGCTTCCAGTCGACGTTCGCCGGCGGCGCGATCGGGTCCTTCATCCCGCCGTAGTAGAAGTAGCCGTCGCCCTGGTCGCCGGGGCCCGAGATCCACACGTGCGCCTCGATGGCCTTGCCGAGGAGCCCGCGCCGGAGGATGTCAACGGCATGCTGCCTCCCGGTCGGTCCCATGCGCTGGTTGCCCACCTGCGTCACCAGCGAGGGCCGCGCCTTCACCGCGCCGAGGATCGCGCGCACCTCCGACAGCTGCTGCACCAGCGGCTTCTGGCCGTAGACGTGCTTGCCAGCCTTCAGCGCCGTCATCATGATGAGCGCGTGGTTGTGGTCCGGCGTGCACACCACCACGCCGTCGAACTTCCCGGCGTGCCGGTCGAACGCCTCGCGGAAGTCGCGGCAGGTGAATGCCTCGGGGTGGTCCTTCGACGCCGCGGCGAGCGCGTCGGCATCGACATCGCAGAGACCCGTGAACACCACGTCCGGGTGTTGCTTCAGCTCGTCGCGGTCGGCCGGGGCGATGCTCCCGCCGACCCCCACCTGGAGCAGCTGCACCTTGCCGAGCCTCCCGCGGAAGGGCCGTCGCGCGGCACGGGGCAGCACCGTGGCACCCGCGGCGTTCGAGGCGAGCAGGGCGCCGGCGGCAAGCGCGCCGGAGGCGATCATCGAGCGGCGATCCATCATCGTGTCTGTCTCCTTCCCTGGTTGTACCGGGGAGGTTCAGGCCGGCTTCGCGTGGCGGGCGGCCCAATCGGCCAGAATCGCCTGCTCGCGCTCGCGCGAGATCCCGGGCGTTCGGCCGGAGCCCCATGCGAAGTCCTTCGGGCGCTCGGCCTCGGTCCTGCGGAAGTCCTCGAGCGTGTCGTGCGCGGTCTCCGCGAGCGGCCTGCACCGCAGCCCATGAGCGAAGGCCTTCGCGCAGTTGGCGCGCCCGGCACCGGCGGTCCCGGGAGCCTGCGGGATCCACAGCGGGAGGCCCATCCATGGGGTGACCTCCTTGCCGAGGAGCCACTCCTCGTCGGTCCAGCGGAACTCGACGGGCACGCTGACCGTTGCCCGGATGCCGTGGAGCATCTCCTCCATGGTCATCGTGCCCTGCGGGCCGTTGGCGACGTAGGTGCCAAGGTGCCCGTCCTCGACCAGCTTCAGCATGAACGCGGCGAGGTCGCGGACATCGATGAACTGGACGAACTGCTCCTGCGGCTTCGCCGCGCGCGGCACCAGCACCGCTCCGCCCTCGGCGATCCGCACCGGCCAGTACGTGAACCGCAGGCTGTCGTCGCCGGGCCCCACGATCAGCCCTGGCCGGATCACGCAGGCCTTGCCTGGGCACGCCCGCTCGGCGGCCTTCTCGCACAGCGCCTTGAGCGGACCGTAGGTCTCGCCCGTCAGCTTCTCGGTGGCCGGGTCCTCGATGGTGCTCACGGGCGTCGACTCGTCGGGTGCCACGGATTTGTCCGACCAGACGGAGATCGTGGAGACGAGCTGGTACATCATCGTCACGGGCCCGAGCAGCTCCGCCGACGCCGTGGTGATGCGCGGGAAGTACGAGGAGTTGTCGATCACCGCATCGAACCGCCGGCCCTCGGCCTTCATGGTCGATGCCAGGGACTCGAGCGACTTGAGGCCCTCGCCCTTGGCGGGGTCACGGTCGCCGCGCAGCTGCACGATGCCCTTGTAGCGGTCGCCCGCGAACAGGTTGGGCGCCGTCTTGCCGCGGTTGAACGTGGTGATGGTCCAGCCCCTGTCGAGCGCCTGGTCGACGAGGTGCGGGCCTAGGAACCCGGTTCCGCCGAGGATCAGGATGTTCATGCCCCACCTCGCGCGGCGTACCCAGCGATTGCCATGCGGGCGAGGGTACTTGTGTCGCCGGCCCGCAGCGCGCTTGCCCCAAGGCGCGCGCTTGCCCCAAAAAAGCGCGATTGCGCCAAAAGCGGAGTAGGCCTCGATCTCTCGAGGCCAAACTCCAAGTTGCCTTCGTGGCTCGGTTTCCGTCGAGCCGTTCCGGCGTTCCGGCGTTCCGTTGCATCCGAGTTTCCCGTTCGGACGCTCCGGTTTGTCGCTCGTCGGCCGGATCTCGTCGGCTCTCAAGCTCCCCAGTCTGCGTTGCCGGTTTCCCGTCGGCTTGCTGACTGTCCTCCCACCCATCAAAACGAGAATCACGGTGTCGAGCCATCACGCACCGGGGAAGATTCTCCCCAAATTGGGTAATGCCAATAATACTACGCTTTCGGATCCTTGAGGAAGGTCCGCGGCCACTCAGGCGCGTAGTACCTTCGCGCACAACGCCCTCCCCGCCGCGTGAGATCGTGACCGAGGGGCTGCGCAAGTCCTTCGGCGGCAAGCCCGTCCTCCAGGGGGTCGACCTCACGATTCGGTCCGGCGAGATGGTGGCGGTTGTCGGCGGCTCCGGGTGCGGCAAGACCGTGCTCCTGAAGCTCATCATGGCGCACTTCCCGCCCGATGCGGGCAAGGTGCTCGTGGCCGACCATGAAGCGCCCCTCGATCCCTCCGGTGCGCCCCCGCTGGTGGACATGGCCGCACTGGACGACGCGGGCCTCGACCGGATCCGGACCCACTGGGCGATCGTGTTCCAGCGCAACGCGCTCGTGACCG
>Ga0194118_10001390_pt1 | contig 34892 bp, 27 predicted proteins | sample TA2MahsurfametaG_2_FD_148662 | JGI IMG/M metagenome (GOLD analysis project Ga0194118, IMG submission 148662) | Freshwater microbial communities from Lake Tanganyika, Tanzania - TA2015013 Mahale N5 surface | ecosystem: Environmental > Aquatic > Freshwater > Lake | place: Tanzania: Lake...
TGATCGTGCCTGACATCGACCTCGAGGATGCGCCCGCGCTGCGCACGGCCTGCGATGCCGCGGGCATCGGCTGCACGCTGCTGGTGTCGCCCACGTCAGGTGATGCGCGCATCGCGCAGATCGTTGAGCACTGCTCGGGCTTCGTGTATGCCCTGGCGCGCCTGGGCATCACCGGCGAGCGCGCGGAGGCCCCCGAGGTGAAGCCGATCGTCGACCGCATTCGGCGCCACACCGCGCTACCCATCGCGGCGGGGTTCGGCATCTCGACCCCGGCGCATGTGACGGCGGTGCTGGAGCACGCCGACGGCGCCATCGTGGGAAGCGCCATCGTGCGGCGGATGCGCGAGGCCATCGTCAGCGGCCGCAACCCCGAGGATGCGGCCGTGGCGCTGGTTGAGGAACTCGTGCGCGGCTGACCCCCGCGCGGCGTCAGTTCAGTAACGACGCATCACGCCGACCACCACGCCCTGGATCGCGCAGTCGTCGACGATGATCGGCTCGAAGTCCGGGTTTGCCGGCTGCAGGCGGATGCGGCCGTTGCGCTCCTTGAAGAATGTCTTGAGCGTGGTCTCGCCGTCAGGCAGCAGGGCCACGACGCGCTCGCCGTTGCGGGCCGTGTCGCGGCGCTCGACGATGACGTAGTCGCCGTCGAAGATGCCCTCGTCGCGCATGGACCAGCCGTCGACCTGCAGCGCGAACATCGCTGCCTGCTGGCCTCGGCGCGGGCCGAAGAGCTCCTCGAGCCGCAGCGTCTCGTCCTGCGCGCACTTCTCGATCGGCCGGCCCGCGGCGATCTTCCCGACCAGCGGGAACTGCAGCGGCATCGGGATGGGCCCGTCGTTCGTGATCTGCCGGTCAGGCAGCTCGTTCGGCAGTTCCACGTCCTCAGCCACCGACAAAGAGCGACTCTTGTTCGGATCGCGCACCAGCGCGCCCTTCTTGATGAGCGCCTCCACGTGCTCGAACACCGTCACCTTGGTGACGCCGAGCGCGTCGGCGATCTCCTGCATGGTGGGGGAGTACCCCTTCGTGGAGCGGTGCGAGCGAATGAACTCGAAGATGCGCAGTTGCTTCGGCGTGAGGTTCATGGCGGTACTCGGGTTCGGAGGCGGGCGTGCTGAGGAAGCGGTTCAGGCGGTGGCGACGGGAGCGGGCAGGGGGAAGGCAGCGGTCGTCTTCCTGCAGGCTGTGGCAGGCGGGCGCCTCGAGGGCAAGCCGGCCGTTGCGTTCGACGACGTGTTCGGTGAAGTCGCCGCCAGGGCCGAGGATGACGAGCGGTTCGTCGGCGGTGGGGGCGAGGAGCGAGCAAAGCGAGGCAAGGAGCTTCATGGGTGACCTTTCTGCACACGGACCGGACGGCCGTTCGGTGCTTGTTGGGTTGTCGGCAGGCGTCCTTGCTCGCCTGCAGAAGTTGTACGGGAAATGTTAGTGCGAACGGCTCCCGAATCAACGGCCAATTGACCCGATTCCCTGCACTTTTTATGGGCGATGTTCGGTTTTGCCCCTCCGGTATGGTTCCGGGATGCCCCCGGAGGCCCCCGTCTCATCGAGTTTTTCGCCGGTGACCCCGGCGCCGCCGGCCCCGCTTGGGCCCCGGCTTGACGCGCTGTGGTCCTTCGACCGCACCTACTGCTTCCTCAACCACGGGAGCTTCGGCTCGTGCCCGCGGGCGGTGCGTGCGGCCTATGTCGCTGCGCAGGAGCGCCTGGAGTCGCGGCCCATCGAACTGCTCGGGCGCCGCATCCGAGAGTTGCTCGCGCCGAGCCGCGCACGCGTCGGCGAGTTCCTCGGCATGTCGCCCGGCAGCTTCGGCTTCGTGACCAACGCGACCGAGGGCATCAACTCGGTGCTGCGGTCGCTTGAGTTCCGTCCCGGCGACGAGCTTCTCACCACGAGCCACGTGTACAACGCGGTGCGCAACGCCATGAAGTTCCGCGCGCGCCAGTGCGGCGCCGCGTACGTCGAGTGCCCGCTCGAGCTGCCCATCCCGTCGCCGGAGGACATGGTTGCGGCGATCGCCGCGGCCATCACGCCGCGGACGCGCCTTGCGGTGATCGACCAGGTGTCGAGCGCCACCGCGCTGGTCTTCCCGATCCACCGCATCGCGGCGCTCTGCCGCGAGCGCGGCGTGGAGCTGCTCGTCGATGCAGCGCACGTCCCGGGCATGCTGCCCGTGGACGTGGAGTCGCTGGGCTGCGCGTACTGGACCGGCAACCTGCACAAGTGGTGCTGCGCGCCCAAGGGCACGGCCGTCCTCTGGGTGGCGCCCGAGCGTCGCCATGACGTGAAGCCCGTGAATATCAGCCATTTCCTCGATGACGGCCTTGCCGAGGAGTTCGACTGGCAGGGCACCCGCGACATGGCGGCCTGGATGACCGCGGGCGCCGCGATCGACTTCATGGGCGAGTTCGGCTGGGACCGCGTGCGCGACCACAACCACCGGATGGCCACGTGGGCGCAGCGCATGCTCTGCGAGCGCTGGCAACTCGACCCGGTCTCGCCGCTCGACGGCACGCTGCTCGGCTCGATGTGCACGGTGCCGGTGCCGCCCGAGATCCGCACGCGGTTCTCGCGCTGGGAGGACTTCCAGGAGACGCTCTACCGAAGCCACCGCATCGAGGTGCCGGTGATCGACTTCGGCGGCCGCTGGCACGTGCGCCCGTCGGCGCAGGTCTACAACACCGCCGACCAGTACGAGCTGCTCGCGCAGGCCGTGCTCGAGGAGTCGGGGGCCTAGGCACGGCGCGCGCGGTCGGCGGGGCGCTCCGCGGACGGGGGCTATTCGTCGGTGTTGATCAGGAACGTCGCGGTGTGCTCGAAGTACCGCACCATCTCGGTGCGCTCGGGCTCCGGGATCGCCGCGTCCTGAAGCGCGCCGAGCATGGTCTCCACCCACTGGTTGCGCTCGGCCACGCCGATGCGGAACTGCATGTGCCGCATGCGCAGCCGCGGGTGCCCCTTGCGCTTGCTGTAGTCGCCCGGCCCGCCGAAGTACTGGATGAGGAACTCGGCCTGGTTGCGGATGGGTTCCTCGAGGTCCTCGGGGAACATCGGCCGCAGCTGCGGGTGACGGTCGATGCGCGCATAGAACGCGCGCGCGATGCGCCAGAAGGGGTCCGGCCCGCCGAGGCGCTCGAAGACCGTGCGCTGCGGGGCTGTTTCCTGCGGTTCGGCGGAGGCCATGCCGTATCGTAGGGCGATGCGGACGACGCGCCTCCGGAACCGCTCCTTCTCGCTGGCCGTGGCCCTTGCCTCGGGCGCGCTGGTGATGGCGCTTGCGCCGGCGTCCGCCGCGGCGCCGCATCCTTCGCCGTCCACGCCCCCGCCGTCGCCGGATGCAGCCGCCCGCGACCCCCGCTTCAGGCGCGACCGCGTGCCGCCCATCCTGCTGCAGCCGCTCCCCACGAAGGGCGGCATCCCGCGCATGGCGCCGCCGCGCAAGCGGCCCGGCACCCCCGACCAGTGGGCGCGCTTCGACGCCACGTTCGGCACGCTCCGCACGCGCAGCCTGGGCCCGTCGTCGGGACCGAAGGCACGCGAGTCGGCGCTCGCCACCATCCGCGAGTGCACCGACCCGGCGTCGTTCGAGTCGATGTACGCGGCCTTCCGGGGCGGGAAGCACGACGTGATGATCGCCATGCTCGACGCCTTCGCGGCGGGCGGCGGGGAGGGGCAGTACGCGCTCGCGAGCGTGGCCATCGACCACAAGGACGCCGCCGTGCGCGCCGAGGCCACGCGTCGCATCGCGCTGCCGCCCGCGGACGGCGTGCTTGCCGCCATCGACGACGGGCTGCGCTCGGATGACCACGACCGCGTCGACCGCGCGGGCATCCTCGCCGGTGCCACGCACGCGATCGAGGCGATCCCCGCGCTCATCTTCGCGCAGGTGGCGGCCGGCGGCCCGGACACCACCACGGGCGATGCCGGCTGGATCGCGATCGGGAAGACCATCAACTACGTGGCGAACGTCATCCCGGTGACGGGCGACAACGCCGCCGGGTTCCAGCCGGTGATCGGCTCGCTCATCGAGGGCGTGGTGATGCGCGTCCAGGACTGCGTGGTGACCGTCTACCACGGCGGCGTGCACGACTCGCTGGTGGCGATGAGCACCTACGACTCGGGCGGCGACACCAGCGCGCTGGCCTGGGACATGCGCGCGTGGGCGAAGTGGTTCAACGAGAAGTACGTGCCGCTGAAGCAGCGCGAGGACCAGGAACTGGCCTCGGCAGCCGCGGCGGCGCCGTGAGCCTCAGCTCCCCTTGATCGGGAGGATCTGCGTCGAGCCGACGCCGAGGCGCTTGAGCTTCTGCTCGGCCTCGGCCTTGGTGGCGAACTCGCCGAACTCCACCACCCAGAGCCGCCCCGCGGCGGTCGAGGCCTGGCGGACCTTGGGGGCCTTGATTCCCGCGGCCTTCACGGCCTTGGCGATGTTGCGCGCGTGCTGCTGCGCGCCGGTCTCGCTGCTGAAGGCGCCGGAGCGGATGGTGAAGGGGCCCGGGTCGGCCGGCGCGGGTGCCGGGGTGGGTGCGGGTCCCGGCGGCGGCGGCGAGGGTGGCGGTGCCTGCGCGGCCTTTCGTGCGGCCGTGGCCTGCGCGGCGGCGTCGCGCGCCTGCTCGCGCGCGAGTTCCGCGTCGCGTCCGCGGAGCTTCGACGCGGCCTGCGAGTACAGCGCCTCGGCGTCGCTCCAGCGCTTCGCCTCGGCGGCCATGTTCCCCTGCATCACGAGCGCGCGACCGGCCACCACCGGGTCGCCGCTGCGCGCGGCCACGGCGAAGCTCGCGCGGGCATCGTCGTCGCGGCCGAGTTCCTGGGCGGAGCAGCCGGCGACGTAGGCGGCCTGCTGGCGCTCCGCGGCATCGGTCGACTTGGCCTGCAGGTCGCGCGACATGCGAAGCGCGTCCTGGTAGCGACCGCCCTCGTAGGCGCGCAGCGCATCGTCGAGCGTGGCGGTGCGCTGCGGTTCGCAGGCAACGGCGCCCAGCGCGAGCAGGGCGGCCGAGAGGCGCGCGGCACCGGCCATCATGGCCCCGCGCGCGACGGGAGGGGTGGCGATCCTTCGCACGCAGGGCATGGTACCCCCGGTCGGCGGCCCATCGCCGCGCCCCTGCGCGCGTACCCTCCGCGGCGCCATGGCACTCCTGCGCACCATCCAGCGAAGCCTGCTCCGGAGCGCGTTCAGCCCGGTGGCGGTCGATGACTTCCGCACCTGGACCGGGGGCGTGACGCTCGTGGCCGCCTGGCACCTCGCCCGCGAGGTGGAGCGCCGCAGCTCCGCGCGCAACGTGGGAATCCTGCTGCCGACGTCCGGCATGTTCGCGCCGGCGGTGCTCGGCACCTGGATGGCCGGCCGCACCGCGGTGCCGCTCAACTACCTGCTCTCGCGCGCGGACCTCGAGTACATCGCCAAGGATGCCGGGCTCGATGCGGTGATCGCGGTCGGCCCGATGCTCGACCTCGTGGGCGGCCCGATCCCGGGGCTCGAGGTGATCCGCCTCGACAAGATGCGCTTCGGCGGCATCCCGCCGGTGCGGCTCGGTCCCGCGGCGGCGCCCGACGACACGCTGGTGATCCTGTACACGAGCGGCACCAGCGGCAAGCCCAAGGGCGTGATGCTGAGCGACCGCAACCTGTCGTCCAACGTGCGGCAGGTGACCGAGTGGGCCAGCTTCACGCGCGCCGACTCGATGCTCGGCGTGCTGCCGCAGTTCCACAGCTTCGGCCTGACGGTGATGACGCTGCTGCCGCTCTCCGTCGGCTGCCGGGCGTACTACACCGCGCGGTTCGTGCCCACGAAGCTCGTCGAGCTTGCGCGCAGCCGCAAGCCCACGGTGTTCGTGGCCATTCCGTCGATGTACAACGCCATCCTCCACGCGAAGCACGCCGGGGCCGATGACTTCGCCAGCCTGCGCTACGTGGTGTCGGGCGGCGAGCCGCTCCCCGACAAGGTGGCCGAGGGCTTCCTCGAGCGGTTCGCCAAGCGCATCAACGAGGGGTACGGCCTGACCGAGACGTCGCCCGTCACCAACTGGTGCCTGCCGGACGAGTTCCGTCCGCACTCGGTGGGGCGCGCGCTGCCGGGCATCGAGGAGCGCATCGTCGGGCCCGACGGCGCGGTGCTCGGCCCCGGCCAGGACGGCGAGGTGCGCATCAAGGGCCCCAACGTGATGAAGGGCTACTACAACCTGCCCGAGCTCACCGCCAGCGTGTTCGACGAGCACGGGTTCTTCCGCACGGGCGACATGGGTCGCATGGATGCCGACGGCAACCTCTCCATCACCGGCCGCATCAAGGAGATGCTGATCATCTCCGGCGAGAACGTGTTCCCGCGCGAGATCGAGGAGGTGGTCAACCACCATCCGCTCGTCAAGGATTCCGCGGTGGTCGGCCTGCAGGACCCGTCGCGCGGCGAGGTGCCGATCTGCTTCGTCGAGCTGAAGGACGGCGCCGCGTGGGACGAGCACTCGGTGCGCGCGTTCGTGCGCGAGAAGCTGCCGCCCTACAAGGTGCCTCGCGAGTTCCGCGTGCTCGAGATGCTGCCGCGCAACCCCACCGGGAAGATCATGCGTCGTGCGCTGTCGGAGCGGCTGAAGTCCGGGGGCTGAGCCTCGGGCCGCTCAGGGGCATGCGCCCCACGAGCCGAGCAGGAGGCCGAGGTCAAGTCCGTCCACCTGCCCGCTCAGGTCGAGGTCGCCCGTCCCGAACGAGCCCCAGTTGCCGAGCAGCAGGCCGAGGTCGAAGCCGTCCACTGCGCCGTCGCGGTTGAGGTCGGCGGGGCAGAAGGCCGGGCACACCGGCCCCGGCGCGGAGAGCGTGAGCGAGCCGCTTCCGGCGTGCGACGGCGACTCACCGCCGACGCGGATGAGGTAGTTGGTGCTGCAGACGGCCTGGAACTGGAACCGAGCTCCCGAGGACGGCGAGCAGATGATGCTGCCCGAGTTGCATCCCACCAGGGTCAGCAGCCCGCAGTCGCCGGAGTAGACCGCCACGCGCAGGTCCGTGGGCGAACCGCAGGTGGACACGGTCACCGCGCCGCTGCGCTCGCCGTTGTAGCTGAACCAGAGGTCGGGGCCGATGGAAGTGCCGGTCCCCGATTCGCACGAGGCCGGAAGGGCCGGTGTGCCCACCGTGGCCCGGATGGTGCTGAAGGCCGCGGTCTGGTTCACCCCGATCGGGATGGCGGTTGCGCAGCTGTCGTTGGCGGGAACCGGCGCGCCGCACGCCACGGCCGCGCTTCGCGCGCAGTCGAGGTCCCACTGGTCGCTGCAGCAGAAGGGATCGGTGGCGCAGGTGGCCTGGCAGCAGGCGACGTCGTTGCAGCCCGGCGAGTCGTGCGGGTCGAAGCAGCCGAGGCTCGCCGTCGAGCAGGGCGGCGCGCAGCCCGTGTCCGTGGCCGAGGCCCGCACTCGGTAGCGCAGCGGCAGGTTGCAGTCGATCGGCGACGAGGCCGTGGCGTTCGGGAACGTGCCCGGCGCCACCACCACCCAGTAGGTGCCGGGCGGGAGGCATGCGGCCGAGTCGGCCTGCGTGCAGTTGTTGGTGCTGGCCGAGAGCGCGGCCGCACCGAGGTTGATGGGGCAGGCCGCGGGCACGAGTGCCGCGAAGGCCGGCCCGTTGGAGACGAGCGAGAGCGTCACCCGCACCAGCCCGTCGCCGTTGCCGTCGGTCAGCGTGACCGCGAAGCTGTCGCGGTCACCGCCCCAGGAGGTGCCCGAGTTGGCGCCGTCGATGGTGCCGCAGGTGAACGTCCCCGGCGTCAGCGCCTCCGGCGCCTGCCCGGCCGCGCAGGCGAGGTTGCCGCGCTGGCCGCATGCCTCCGACTCGAGTGCCGCGCCCGTCGGGCACGGGAGCGAGCATCCGGCGCAGTAGGCGTTGGCCAGCTGCACGCACAGCGCGTCCCATGCGCCCGTGCAGCAGGAGGGGTCGAGGCCGCACACCGTGTTGCAGCACGTGGCGTTGGAGCATCCGGGGGTCGGGTGCACCACCGTGCACGAACCCTGGCCGGGGAGGCCGCATTGGACCGGCGGCCCGAGGTTGCAGTAGAGCTCGGCCATGAACACGCAGGTGCCGTCCCAGGAGAACGTGCAGCAGCCCGGGTCGATGGCACACACGGTGTTGCAGCAGTTGGCATCCGAGCACGAGGGGTTGGGGTGTGTCTGCGTGCACGGCAGCGCGGCCGTGGCGCCGCACAGCCAGTTGCACTGCGAGTTGGCGAGGTCGACGCACCCCGAGTCCCACGTCACCGTGCAGCAGCTCGGCTGCAGGTTGCACACCGTGTTGCAGCAGTTTGCGTCCGAGCAGCCGCGCGGCGCGTGCACTTGCAGGCAGCTGCCGCTTGCGGCATTGCCGCAGACCTGCGCCGCGGCGGCGGCATGCAGCGCGAGCGCGGCAAGGATGGCGAGGAGCGGTTTCATGGGGCGGACACGATAGGTGATACGCACGAACCGCCCGGAACGATGCGGGTGCAGCCCGCTCACGGCGGCGGGCAGGGGCCCCAGTCGGCCAGGAGCTTGGTGAGGTCGCCGCCCGAGACGACGCCGTCACCATCGAGGTCGCCCGGCCCGGGCGTGCCCCAGCGCAGGAGCATGATGGAGAGGTCCGTGCCGCCGACCGTGCCGCTGTCGTCGAGGTCGGCTCGGCAGCTGTCGTTGCACGAGAGGATGCCGCCGGTGATGGCCAGCCGCCCCTGCCCGAACCCGCCCGGGCCGAAGCTGCCGAGGCGGATGAGGTACGACCGCCCGCACTGCAGGTTGGCGACGATCCGGCTGCGACCCGCGCACGAGTCGTCGTTGCAGGCCACCACCGTGCCGCCCGCGTCGGGGCAGCCCGTCCAGACCTCCAGCCGGGTGTCGAACGGCGCGTTGTCGCAGAGCGAGATGTCGGTCAGGCCGCCGAATGCCGGTGTGTAGGTGAACCACACGTCGTTGTAGATGCCCGTGCCCGGGCATCCGCCGGACGGCGCGGTGGGCGGGTCGCTCTGCGAGAGCGAGTTGTCGAACGGGTTCAGGCCGTTGAACGCCGGCTGCGGCGAGGTGCAGGTGTCGTTGGCGGGTCCGCCGGGGCCGTTGTCGCCGACGGTGACCGTCAGCGTGCCGGTTCCGGACTCGTCGTGGCCGCCGACGCGGATCAGGTACGAGGCGCCGGTCTCCACGTTCATCTGCATGCGGCTGGTCAGGCCGGTGCAGAAGGTCGAGTCGTCGTTGCAGGCGATGATGGTGCCGCCGCACGCGTCGTAGGCGGCGAGCCACGTGTCGTACTGGGCCGCGCCGCAGGTGCTCACCGTGGCGACGCCCGCGCGGGGTGCGGTCCAGCGGAACCAGATGTCCGCGCCGATGTCGAGGCCGAAGCCCTCGTCGCACAGCGCCGGAAGCGCCGGCACGCTCTTGGTGGCAAGCTCGGTGGAGAACGGCACCGCCGTGCTGCCGATGGTGGTTGCGCCGGCGCACTCGTCGTTCAGGAGCGGCTGCAGCACGTCGAAGGCGATGTCGCCGGTGCCCACGGAATCGAAGCCGCCGAGGCGGATCAGGTAGGTGGTGGCGCCGTCCGAGGGCAGGTACATCCTGCTCGTGAACCCGCTGCATCCGAGGGAGTCGTCGTTGCAGGCCACGGGCGCGCCGCCGCAGGCGGCGTAGGCGACGAGGCGGGTGTCGAAGCCCGCGGAGCCGCAGGTCGACACGCGCGCCACTCCCGGCGCGGGCGTCCACCGGTACCACACGTCGCGCACGATCGCTGGGCCGCTGCCCTCGTCGCAGCTTGCCGGGAGCGATCCGGCGGAGTTCGTCGACAGGCGCGTGTCGAAGGGCAGCGATCCGCCCGAGCCGGGGATGTCGGCAGCGGTGTCGCACTCGTCGTTCGAGGGCGGCACGGCGTCGCATCCGGAGACGTCCAGCTGCAGCCGGTAGGCATTGCGCCCGGCGGCATCGCCGCACGGGAACCCGCTGAACACGCTCATCGACGCGATCAGCCGGTACTCGCCGGGCAGCACGCAGGCCTCGATGCGCGCGGGGCACGATGCCGAGAACTCGCCGCTCTGCGCGATCACCGCAGGCGGGCAGGAGGAATCAACCAGGAACAGCACGCCCGGCGCCTTGGAGCGCAGCTCGGCCACCACCGTGGAGTTGGCGCCCACCGTGAACGAGTACCAGTCCGTGTCACGGGCATCGGCCTCGGCCCAGAAGGATCCCTGCACCGCGATCCCCGGGGCGATCGGCTCCGTGATGCCCTTGAAGGAGGCGCAGCCGCCGTTGACGTCGGCGCCGCACGGCTCGGCCTCGGCCGTGCCGTCGGTCGGCACGTCGCATGCACCGGCGCCGCATCCGCCGCAGTAGAGGCCCGCGCGCAGCGCGCACGTCTCGTCCCAGGACCCGTCGGCGGAGCAGCAGAACGGGTCCTCCGCGCAGACCAGCGCGCAGCACGCGCCGTCGGAGCAGAACGGGAGGTCCGACACCGTGCAGCAGGAGTGCTGGGCGGTGCCGCAGCTCGGCGGGTCGGGCACGCCCGGCGTGATGCGGAACTGGCCCGCGCCGGCGTTCGCGTCGTCGAAGCCGCCCACCGCCACCAGGTACTCCACGCCCACCGCCGCGACGAAGCGCACGGTGCTGGTGAAGCCGGTGCAGCCGGGTCCGTCGTCGTTGCACGCGATGGCATCGACCGGCGAGCACCCCATGAGCACCGCGAGCCGGGTGTCGAAGGCCGCCAGCCCGCAGGTGGTCACCTCGACGTTGCCCGATTGCGTGGCCTCGTAGCGGAACCACTGCACGCGGTGGAGCGTGTCGTCGCCCGCGGCGCCCGGGTTGCAGGAACCGGCAAGGTCAAGGTCCTCTGTGGATGCAAGCGTGCTGAAGTTGGTGAGGCCGTCGGCCGCGTCGAGCGCCTGTGCGCACGTGCTGCCGTCGCGCGGCGAGCCGGAGAGCAGGATCCGTACCGCGCCCGAGCCATTCGTGGCGGGCGAGAATCCGCCCACGGCGATCGAGTAGGTCTGGCCGGCGACAGCGTCCCAAGTCACCTGCGACGCCCACGGTGCGCCGCCCGTCAGCAGGCATCCCGGGTAGTCGTCGTTGCACGCGATCACGGAGGAGGGGAAGTTGCAGTCGGCGAACACCGCGATCTTGGTGTCGAAGTTCACCAGCCCGCAGGTCTGCGCCGTGTAGGTGCCGGAGGCGGGGGCGGTGAAGCGCAGCCAGGTGCGGTTGTAGATGACGTCCGGGCCGAGCTGGGAGATGTCGCACAGCCCCGTCAGGTTGACGAACGAACCTGCGGTGGTGGAGAAGGGCGTATCGCCGAGCGCTGCCTGGATCGGCGAGGCGCAGGTCTGCGCGCGTGCCACATCCGACCCTGCGAGCAGGGCAAGGGCCAGCACTGCGAATCTGGTCCATCGGGCGTCGCTCAACAAATCTCCAATGACACAAGCATCCCTCCCGGGCGCGCGCCCGGGACCTGGAACGATGGTGGAGCAAGGGTGCAGGGTGAGGGATGGCTCATCAAGGGGGTTTCGATCGGATTTGCAATAGTTCTCGGTTCCGCCGCCGGGAGTTCGGTGATTCGCCTGAATCCCCGGAACGCGTGCGCGTCCCGGGGCCTCGGGCTAGACTTCTCGGACGGTGCCGATGCGGCGTGCCCAGCGGGGCAGCCCGGCCCCGCGCTCACCCCCACCGACCAGGGAATCCACGATGTCCGTCACCGTCGGCTCCGCCGCCCCCGCGTTCAAGCTCGCCTCCCGTCCCGGGCACGAGGTGGACATGTCCACCGTGATCGGCCACCGCAAGGTGGTGCTGCTCTTCTTCCCGCTGGCGTTCAGCTCGGTCTGCACCACCGAGATGTGCACCCTCCGCGACGACTGGCAGCAGTGGAAGGGCCTCGGCTGCGACGTGTTCGGCATCTCGGTCGACAGCCCCTTCGTCACCGACAAGTTCCGCCAGGACCTCTCCATCCCGTTCGAGATCCTCTCGGACTTCAACAAGGACGTCAGCCGTTCCTACGGCGCCCTCTACGAGAACCTGATGGGCCTCAAGGGCGTCGGCAAGCGCGCGGCGTTCGTCATCGACGCCACGGGCAAGGTCGTCTACGCCAAGGTCAACGACGAGGCCGGCCACCAGGTCGACTTCGCCGCCATCCGCAAGGCGGTGGAGTCGTGCTGAACCGCGCGCGCCTCGCCGCGGCGGCGTCGCTCGCGGCGGCACTCGCCGGGTGCACGCTGATGCGCGGCGAGCGCTCCGCGGGCGGGATCCTCTCCATCGACGTGCCCGCCGAGGCCGGCAACGACCTCGCGCCGGTCATCCGCTCGGGGACGATGTCCGTCGGCGAGCGCCTCGAGGTCCGGCTCGGCGCGTTCGGTGGAACGGGCTATGCGTGGGTCCTCGCGGGGCCCACGCCCGCCAACATGCAGATGACGTCCGCCGACCCCGCCGGCGCCGTCAAGCCTGCCGGATCGGGCGGAGTCCCCGGCGGCGCCACCTGGACCACGTTCGGCATGACCGCCATCGCCCAGGGCGAGGCCAAGCTGCGTTTCGAGTTGGCGCGTCCGTGGGAGAAGGACGGCGGAGTCAAGCCCGCCCGCACGGCGGAGGTGACCGTCGAGGTCCGGCCGCGGCAGTGACGGCACCGTGACGGCGCTCTGCTCGGGTGCTCGAGACGCGCCCATGCCGGCGGCCAATCGTCCCGTTCGGCGGTAGACTGCTGCGCCTCTGCGGGAGTAGCTCAATGGCAGAGCAGCTGCCTTCCAAGCAGCAGGTTGCGGGTTCGAGTCCCGTCTCCCGCTTTCCTCCGTGAATTACCGTCGAAAGAAGCGATCGCAGGAGCACGCCGCGGCCGACCGGCACCACTCCGGAAACTCGGCCAAGGCGCCGTTCGAGCATCCCCTGGTGCGTCCGGGCAAGGCCTCGGTCGTCACCACGCCCGAGGAGCTCGATGCGCTGATCGCCGACGTGCGTGAGAGCGAATGGGTGGGCTATGACACGGAGTTCATCGGCGAGGAGAGCTTCTACCCGAAGCTCTGCCTCGTGCAGGTTGCGACGGCAGGCACCATCGCGCTGGTGGATCCCGTGCCCTTCGTGCAGGCCGGCAAGGACCTTGGTCCGCTGTTCAAGGCGATCGCCGAGCCTGGCCGCACCGTGCTGGTGCACAGCGGCGAGACGGACATCGACATCCTGCGCCGCGGCGCCGAGGCCGATCCGTCGATCCTCTTCGACACGCAGGTGGCCGCCGCGCTCGCATGGATGCCGTGGCCCTCGAGCCTGGGCACCGTGCTCGAGACCATCACCGGCTACCGCCTGGGCAAGGCGCATACCTTCACCAACTGGGATGCGCGGCCGCTCACGCCGGCGCAGCTTGGATACGCCGCGGATGACGTCCGCTACCTGCACCTGATCTGGTCGGAGCTCTCGGCGAGGCTCAAGGCGCTCGGCCGGCACGACTGGGCCGTGCGCGAGAGCCACGACCAGCTCCGGAGCACCACGTTCGACCCGGAAGGCCAGCTGAAGCGGCTGCACCGTTCCGAGCCGCTGCGCCCGGGCCAGATGGCCGTTGCCAAGGCGCTGGTGCTGCTCCGCTACGACCTGGCACGCCGCCACGACCTTCCCGCGCGGGTGGTCCTGCCGGATACCGCCGTGATCGAGCTTGCCAAGCGCAAGCCGACGGACCGGGGTGCGGTGCAGGCCCTCCCGGGGATCCCCCGCAAGATCGGCGCCGCACACGCCGATGACATCGTCGGCGTCATCGCAGGCGCCAAGCAGCAGGTGCCCGAAGGCGAGCCCGTGAATCCGCTGGCCGACGACCTTCGCGTCCGGGCCGAGAGCGACCAGCTGTGGAGCGCACTGCAGGCGCGCTGCGCGGCCATCGGCCTGGCCGCCAACCTGGTGTCCACCCGGGCCGTGTTCTACCGGTGGTACCTCACCGTGGTCGATGCGCGCCGCTCGGGCGGTGCGTTCGGATCGGCCGACGGCGAGGCGCCGCTCTTCGCGCGGGGCGACTGGCGGCACTCGGCCATCGGCGGATGGATCGACGGGTTCCTGCGCGGTTCCGAGCGGCTCGAGCTGGAGTGGTCGCCGCTGGGCATGGTGGCGCCCGGGTTCTCGCGCCCGGGCGGGGTAGTATCCCGGGCGTGATGCGCTCTTCTGCCCTCGCCACCGCAACGCTCTCGATCCTCCTTGCCTCCGGCTGCGTCCGGCCGGTGCCCTACCAGGGCGGCAACTCCGCGGGCGACCCCGATCCGTGGACCGTGATCTACAACGGGAAGGACCTCGAGGGCTGGAAGCCGTTCCTGCCGGACGCGTCGGCCGATCCCGCCAAGACCTGGTTCGTGCGCGACACCATCCTCTGCTGCACTGGCAGCCCGGCCGGCTACATCGCCACCACGAAGGAGTACACCGACTTCGAGCTGGAGGTCGACTGGCGCTTCGACCCGGCGAAGGGCGCGGGCAACAGCGGCGTGCTGCTGCGCGTCCAGAAGAAGGACGAGGTGTGGCCCAAGAGCATGGAAGCGCAGCTCCAGTCGGGCCGCGCAGGCGACATCTGGAACATCGGGGATTTTCCGGCCAAGGTCGACGCCGCGCGCACCGACGGCCGGCACACGGCCATGATGGGCAAGCCGGCCGAGATGCCTCTCGGCCGCTGGAACAACTACCGCATCGTGATGGACGGCGGGAAGCTCGAGCTCTACGTCAACGGGCAGCTGCAGAACGTGGCCACCGAAGTGGAGCGGGTGCCGGGCCGCATCGCGCTGCAGAGCGAGGGCGCGTGGATCGAGTTCCGCATGGTGCGCATCCGGCCGCTGCGCGGCGACGGGACGGGCCGCGGCTTCGAGCAGTGATCGGCGGCGGCGCGGGGCCGCGCCGCATCCAGGGCAAAATGAACGGCGGCGGCAGGTGCTCCTGCCGCCGCCGCGTGCTTCGGGGGTGTGCGGGCCGGTGGCCCGCGGGGGTCACTTCGTCGGCTCGTCGTCGGCCGTCACCGGCGCGGCCTTCGGGGCCTTCGCCTTGCTGGCCACCGGAGCCTCGGCGGGCGTGCGGTCCTCGCCGGCCGACGGCGAGTCGGCGGAGAGGTCGAACGCCAGCGGCGTGAGGAACAGCTCGACGCGGCGGTTCTCCACCGCGCCCGTGCTGCCGTTCACCACGACCGGGCGGTACTCGCCGTAGCCGGCGATCTGGAACCTGCGGGCGCTCACGCCGTCCTTGACCAGCGCGTTGCGCATGCTCGCCGAGCGGAACACGGAGAGCATCAGGTTGTTGCCGAACTTGGCCTTGGTGCGCACCACCGGCGTGTTGTCGGTGTGGCCCACCACCTTGACCTCGAACTTCGACGCGCTGTTGCCGTTGAGGATGTCCGCCAGCTTGGCGAGCACCGCGGTGGCGCCGGACTTCAGCTGGTCGCTTCCGGGATCGAAGGTGAAGTCGTTCTTGAAGCGGAGCATGCCGGTCTTCGGGTCGAACTCGAAGATGTCCGGGTACTCCCTCTCGAGCGCGGCCAGCTCGCCGCTCAGGTCCGCCGGGAGCGCGTTCATCTCAAGCGACGCGAGCTGCTTCTTCAGCTCGTCGTACTTGGCGATCCACGCGTCGATGTCGACGTCGCCGTTGGCGATGCGCTTCTGGAGCTCCTCGAGGTCGGCCATCGTGGCGGCCAGCTGCGTGCGCAGCCGGTCCTCGTTGGCGCGTGCCGTGGAGAGCTCGTTCTGTGCCGTGAGGAGCTGCTGCTCCTGGCCCTTGTACGCGGTGAGAAGGTTGTTGTAGTCCTTCTCGTTCACGCAGCCGGCGGAAAGCAGGGCAGTGCCGGCGATCAAACCACTCGTCATCCATGCGCGCTTCTTCATTGGGATCCTCCCAAAGCGTGGTGTGAGGCCGGTGCGTGCGATGCGCTCGCGCGCACCGGCGATGTACGGAACGTCGTTCCCCAACGGGGAACGTGCAAAGTGTAACTGCCGCAGGCTGCCGCGGCGAGGGGTGTGCGGGCGGTATCCCGCCCGGCGCCAGGCACCTTCCGGCGGGCCCGGGGGAGCCCGTGCCGGCGGCCGCCCCCGGGCGAAACGGCAATCTTGTGCCGTCCGGGCGGCCTTGCCCGATACAGTACGAGCATGACCACCCCCGCAGGGGCACCTTCGGCTCACCAGATCCTCGCCAAGGCGGGTCCGTACCCGTTGGCCGCCTACTCCTTCGTCCAGGAGGGGCTGCGGTTCACGGTCCGCCGGGTCCACGAGGACCGGGCGCAGGATCCCGGCCTGGGGGGAATGGGGGCGTCCGAGCACGTCTCCGGCCAGCAGCTCTGCGTGGGCCTCCGGGACTACGCCATCGAGCAGTACGGCATGCTGGCTCGGGTGGTGCTCGATCACTGGCATGTCCGCCGGACCGACGACTTCGGCCGAATGGTGTTTGCCCTGATCGAGGTCGGCGCCATGAGCAAGACGCCCCGGGACACCCCCGAGGACTTCGCCGGGGTGTACGACTTCGACGAGGCCTTCGACCGCGAGCACGTGCTGATGGCGATGCGCCCGGCGGGCGGCTGAGCGGGCAACGCACCCGGGCCGGCGTGGGGCGGGGCATACACTTGCCCCCATGTTCGAGCGCCTGAGCGACTCCATCGGAACCGCCTTCCGGAACCTGTCCGGCAAGGGACGCATCTCGGAATCCAACGTCCGCGAGGCGATGGCCGAGGTCCGAACGGCGCTGCTCGAGGCCGACGTCAACCTGGACGTCGTGGACCGTTTCTGCGCCGACTGCGTGCAGGATGCCCTCGGCACCGAGGTCACCAAGAGCCTGCAGCCCGGCCAGGAGATGGTCGGCATCGTCCACAAGCGCCTCGTGGGCCTGATGGGGCCCGTGGACACGCACATCTCGCTGGTCGAGCCGGGGCCGACCGTGGTGATGATGTGCGGCCTGCAGGGAAGCGGCAAGACCACCACCTGCGGCAAGCTGGCCGCGTGGTTCAAGAAGCGCGGGCAGAGCGTGATGGTGGCGGCGGCCGACCTCCAGCGCCCGGCTGCGGTGGAGCAGCTGCAGACCGTGATCGAGGGCGTCGCCTCCGGCGCCACCGGGCCGGGGCGCGTCGCCTTCTACGGAGAGCCCGACAAGTGCGCCGAGTACGGAAAGGCCGTGGGCGTGGCGGTGGGCGTCTGCCAGCGGGCGCTGGCCGCGGCGCGCGGCGGCAAGTTCGATGTCCTGATCCTGGACACCGCCGGCCGACTGCACGTGAACGACGAGCTCATGCGCGAGCTCGAGTCGGTCGACCGCACCATCCAGCCGCACAACATCCTGCTGGTGGTCGATGCCATGACCGGCCAGGATGCCGTGCAGAGCGCCAAGGCGTTCCACGCGCGCATGAACGTGGACGGCATCGTGCTGACGAAGTTCGACAGCGACACCCGCGGCGGCGCGGCGCTGAGCGTCAAGACCGTGACCGGCGCGCCGGTGAAGTTCATCGGAACGGGGGAGAAGTTCGATGCGCTCGAGGAGTTCCACCCCGAGCGCGTGGCCGGGCGCATCCTCGGCATGGGCGACGTGGTCAGCCTGGTCGAGCGCGCGCAGGAGCAGGTGAACGAGGAGGAGGCCGCGGCCGCGGCGGAGAAGCTGGCCAAGGGCCAGTTCACGCTCAATGACTTCCTCAAGCTGATGAAGATGATCCGCCGCATGGGGCCCATGAAGCAGCTCCTGGGCATGCTGCCGGGCGTGGGCGGGATGATGAAGGACCTCGACATCGACGAGAAGCAGGTCGACCGGATGGAGGCCATCATCCTCTCCATGACCCGCAAGGAGCGCGAGCGCGTGTCGATCATCGACCGCAGCCGCCAGAAGCGCATCGCCGCCGGCAGCGGCGCGAAGGTCGAGGACGTGTCGCGGATGGTGAAGCAGTTCGAGCTGATGCAGAAGATGACCCAGCAGATGGCAGGCATGGGCGCGCTCGGCCGCGCGAAGGCCATGAAGGAGCTCTCCCGCGCCGCGCCCGGCGGCATGGGAATGCCTGGATTCCTCGGCCGCGGCTCGACGGCCACCGAGAGCCCGAAGGCCCGCTTCAAGCAGCGCAGGAAGCGCTGAGCGGAGCGGGCGGTGGGGCGGGGGATTCGTACACTTCGCGCATGCTTCCAAGGCGATTCGGCCTCGTGGCCCTCGGTTCCGTCGCGGTCGCGGGCGTGTTCGCGTGGACCGCGGGCGGTTCGCCCGCCCCGCAGGCCGCGCCCGCCCCGCAGGCCGCGCCCGCCCCGCAGGCCGCGCCCGCCCCGCAGGCCGCGCCCGCCCCGCAGGCACCTGCTCCCGGTGCGGCTCCCGCGGCATCCACCGCGCGCATCGTCGGTCGGGTGCCCGTGCTCGCGCGCAAGCCGGTGTCGGCCATCAAGGACTACGGACCGCCGCCGGCGTTCAAGGTCGATCCGCCTGATCCGGCTGCAAGCGCGGTGTGGGTCGGCTCGGGCGCCGCGGCGCGCGACCCCGCCATGACCGCGCCCGCGCGCATCGAGCAGCGCGGCTACCAGTTCAGGCCGGCGCTCACCGTGGTGCAGACCGGCACCCCGGTCATCTTCCCCAACGAGGACCAGCTCTACCACAGCGTCTTCAGCAAGTCGCCCGCCAAGCGGTTCGACCTCGGGCGCTACCGCAAGGGCGAGGAGCCCGCGCCGGTGGTGTTCGAGGTCGCCGGCGCCGTGCAGCTCTTCTGCGAGGTGCACGAGCACATGCGCGCCAACGTGCTCGTGGTCGACACGCCGTGGTTCGCGGTGACCGATGCGGAGGGGCGGTTCTCGATCGAGGGCATCGCGCCGGGCAAGCACGTGGTGAGCGTGTGGCTGTCGCCCAAGCAGACGGTGACGCGCGAGGTCGAGCTCTCGGCCGGCCAGACGCTGGACGCGGACTGGTCGGACCTGGCCAAGGGGCCGACGAAGTGACATTCGGCACCCGCATCGCGCTGGCGATGGCGGGGAGCGTGCTGGTGGCGATGGTCGTGGTGGCCGTCGCCGGCGGCACGCGGGTCCGTCGTTCGTACCTCGATGCGCTGCGCGGGTCGCTCGAGGCGCGCATCGACGCCGTCGAGCAGGAGCAGCGGCAGCGCGCCGGACGGGCGCGCGAGGAGGCGGAACGCCTCGTGCGCTCGCCGAGGCTGGTGGCGACGGTACTCGCCGGCGACGGCACGGACCTCGTCCAGACCGCGGCCGACGAGCTGCGCGGCGCCCTCGAGCGCGCGGGCGCCGGCGCCGGGTTCGTGTTCGCGGGTGAGTCGGGCGAGCTCGCGCGCTCGCCGGGACTCCCGGACGAGGTCGCGGCCGCGGCGCTCGCGATTGCCCGCGCTGCGGCCGGCGGCACCGTCGAGTCGGGCGTGTCATACTCGGCCATCGAGGGCGTTCCGCACGAGTTCGTGGTGGCGCCGATCGTGGACCGGGCCGAGGATGCCACCGTCGGCGCGCTCGCCCTCTGCAGCACGCTGCGGTTCCCCGAGCCCCTGCGCCTGCCGGATGGCACGGTGCTGCAGACGGGAGTCCTCGTGGGCGGATCGTTCCACGGCGTGGAGCTCGACGAGGCTGCGCGCCGCGCGGTCGAGGCCGGGCTCTCCTCGGAGGCCGGCGCCACGGAGGCGCTCGTGGGCGGCAGCGAACCCGGCCTTGCCATTCGCCGGCCGCTTGCGTCGGCGGGGGCTTCGCTCGTGGTCGTCGCGGGCCTCGGCCCGATGCGGCGCGCGGAGGAGTCGCTCGTGCTGACGGGCGTGCTGGCGTCGCTCGTCGCGCTTGCGGTGGGCGTGGCGTTCTCCGTTGTGCTCGCGCGCGGGCTCTCGCGGCCGGTCGCGGAACTGGGGAAGGCCGCGGCCCGCATCGAGTCCGGCGACTACGCCGTCCGCGTGGACGGCGCGGGACGGGACGAGCTTGCAACGCTCGGGCGGCGCTTCAACGCCATGGCCGAGGGGCTGGCGCAGCGCGAGCGGTACCGCCGCGTGCTGGATGCGGTGACCGACCCGGAGGTGGCGGCCGAGCTCATCTCGGGACGGCTCGACCTCGGCGGCGCGGAGCAGGACGTCGGCATCCTCTTCTGCGACGTGCGCGGGTTCACGTCCCTGACGGAAGGGATGCCGCCGCAGCAGGTGATCGCGCTCCTCAACGACCACATGACGCTCCTCACCGACGTTGCGTACGCGCACGGCGGCACGGTCGACAAGTTCGTCGGCGACCTCATCATGGTGACCTTCGGCACGCCCAAGACGGCGCCGGACGATGCGCTTCGCATGGCCCGGTGCGCTCGCGCGATGATCGACGCGCGCGCAGCCGCGAACGCGGGCGCGGCGGTGCCCGTCGAGATCGGCGTCGGCTGCGCGTACGGCAAGGTGGTGGCAGGGTGCATGGGAAGCGCCCGGCGCCTCGACTACACGGTGCTCGGGGAGCGCGTGAACCTCGCGTCGCGTCTCTGCTCCAAGGCTCCGGCCATGCACGCGTACGTGGATGAGCCCACCGCCGCCGCCGTCGCCGGCCGTGCCCTGCTGCGGCCGCTCCCGCCGATCGATGCCAAGGGCTTCTCCCGGCCCGTCAACGCACACGAACTGGTGTCCATGGAGGACCACGCATGAGGAACCTCGCAACCGCCGCGGCCGCCGCGCTGGCCCTTGCCGCGCCCGCGTCCGCGCAGGGCGATCCGCTCGACGACGTCACCGATGCCGTGCGTGAGGCCACCATCTTCGAGACCCCGGACCGGACGATCTCGTTCGACCTGGACATGTACCTCACGATGGACAACTTCGTGATGACCCAGCCGCCGCCGCCGATCATCGAGGCGGGCGGCAACTACCTCGCCAACCCCCGGCTCAGCCTGCTCGGCCAGGTCGACCTGTACGACTGGATCACGATGTTCGCGCTCGGCCGCGTCGACCGCGGCTTCGACCCGACCGACGAGTCGCTGCAGGCCCGACCGGACGAGTACTACGCGCAGTTCGACCCGTTCGACGGGCCGTTCCGATTCACGGCCGGCAAGTTCGGCACGAGCTACGGCCAGTGGGCGCGCCGCTACTTCGAGTGGGACAACCCGATGACCACGGCGCCGCTGGCCTACGAGTGGATCACCACGGTGGGCGACGGCACCAACGCGCTGACCGTGGCGCCGTCGGTGGCAGTGTTCCTCAACCGCAAGAACCTCGTCAGCGACCGCAGCAAGTGGGTGCCGGCCATCTGGGGGCCGAGCTACACCACCGGGTTCCGCTTCGACGGCTCCGCGGCCATCTTCGACTATGCCTTCGAGATCAAGAACAACGCGCTCAGCTCGCGCCCGGGCGAGTGGGACCTCTGGGACCACGGCTTCTACGGGCAGGGCCTGACGTACCAGGGGCGCTTCGGCGTGCGGCCGGTGACCGACTGGTCGCTCGGCGCGAGCGGCAGCTCGGGCGCCTACCTCATCCCCAGCGCCGCGGGCGTGCCCGCCGGCACGCAGTGGTACGACTACAAGCAGAACGCGGCCGGGTTCGACGTGTCGTGGGCACACGGTCCGTTCGAGGCCTGGTCGGAGGTGCAGTGGACGAGCTTCGACGTGCCGGGAGCGGTCGGAACGGTGTCCCTGGTCTCGTACTTCATCGAGGGCCGGTGGAAGTTCTTCCCGGGCTGGTGGGTGTCGGGACGGTGGAACCAGCAGCTCTACGACGACATCCGCGACCCCGCCACGGGCCAGGACGTCGCATGGGACAACGACGTGTGGCGCCTCGAGGCGTGCGTGGGCTGGAAGGTCGACCGGTCGCTCACGGTGAAGGCGCAGTACAGCTACGCCGACCAGTCGGGACCCATCGACCAGGGGCAGAGCCTGTTCGACCTGCAGCTCGTGCTCGGGTTCTGACCGTCAGCGCTTGGCGCGCGCGAAGGCGAGCAGCCTCGCCTGCGTCCATGCGTTGATGCACAGCCCGGTGCCCAGCCAGCCGCGGCGCGCGGTGGCCACGCCGTAGCGCAGCTCGTCGAAGTCCCCGGCGCCGTGCGCGTCGGTGTTGACGGAGACCGCGCACCCGGCCTGCACGCAGAGGCGCACGTGCGCGTCGCGGAGGTCCAGGCGCATGGAGTTTGCGTTCACCTCGAGGGCGACCTTCCGCGCCGCGGCCTCCTTGGCGAGCGCGGTGATGTCCGGCGAGAGTCCCTCGCGCGCATTCACGATCCGGCCGGTCGGGTGGCCGATCACGTGCACCAGCGGATGCCGCACCGCCGCCATCAGGCGCTCGGTGGCCGCGGCCGGCTCCGCGCGCAGCGCGCTGTGGGGGCTGGCCACCACCCAGTCGAGCCCGGCGAGCACGTCGTCGGGATAGTCGAGCGTGCCGTCGGCGAGGATGTCCACCTCGCTCCCGGCAAGCACCGCGATGCGCTTGGCGTAGTGGGCTGCCACCTCGCGGATGCGGGCGGCATGCTCGCGGAGGCGCTCGATGCTGAGGCCGTTGGCCTGCGCCTGCGAGCGGCTGTGGTCGGTGATGGCGATGGTGTGGAAGCCACGGCGCAGCGCCTCCTCCACCATGCCCGCGATCTCGAGCGTCCCGTCGCTTGCCGTGGTGTGGCAGTGGAGCTCGGCCTTGATGGAGTCAAGGTCCACCAGGTCCCCGGGCGGGTGGGCGTCGAGCTCGCCGTGGTCCTCGCGGAGCTCGGGCGGCACGAACCACAGCCCGAGGGCCGCATAGACCTCCTCCTCGGTCCTCGCCGCCACCGGGACCGCCCCGCGCGATTGCGGGGTTCCCTCGGCGCCCGGTTCCTCCCTGAAGAGGCCGTACTCGTTGAGGCGCATGCCCATGCGCTGCGCTCGCTCGCGCAGCCGCACGTTGTGCTCCTTGCTGCCGGTGAAGTAGAGCAGGGCGGCGCCGAACTGCGCGTCGTCCACCGTCCGCAGGTCCACCTGCACGCCATGGTGGGTGCGCACGCTGGTCTTGGTGTCGCCGGAGGCGATCACCTTCGCCACCCCCGGCGCCGACTGCAGCGCCGCATGCAGCCTCGCGGCGTCCGCGGCGCTCGCAACGATGTCGACGTCTCCGATGGTCTCCTTGCCGCGCCGCAGGCTGCCGGCATGAGAGATCCGCTTCACGCCGCCCGCCGAGCGCAGGTGCGCGATCATCGCCTCGGCGATGGGCATCGCCTCGCCGAGCCGGATGCGCCCGCGCGTGGTGTCGAGGAAGGCGAGCGACTCCGCGATGGCCTTCAGGGTCTTCGGCCCCATGCCAGGCAGGCCCGTGAGCGAGCCGTCGGCGAGCCTGGCGCGCAGGGTGCCGACGCCGTCGACGCCGCCCTCCTGCCAGAGCGTCCGGACCCGCTTGGGCCCGAGGCCCGGGATGCCGAGGAGCGCCGGTACCCCGGCGGGAACGGTCGCCAGCAGGTCGTCGTGCTCCTTGATCCGCCCGGTCCGCACGAACTCCTCGATCTTCGACGCGCTCCCCTCGCCGACGCCCGGCAGCTCGCGCAGCCGCGCCGGGTCCGTGCGTGCCAGCCCCGCGAGGTCCTCGCCCGACTCCTCGAGGAGCCGGGCCACCTTGCGGTGCGCGTTCACGCGGAACGCGTTGGCCCCGGTCAGGTCGAGGACGTCCGCGATCTCGCCGAAGATCCGTGCCAGCTCCGCGTTGCTTGCCACCGGTCAGCCCTCCCGCGCGCGCAGCGCCTTCGACACGTGCTCCAGGAACGCCGCATCCGGCAGTGCGTACGGCCGGAACTTCTCCTGCACGCCCGACTCCTCGTTGGCGAGCAGCGCGCGGTTGAACCCGAGCCTGCTCGCCGCGGGCGAGTCGATCAGCGTGCTCGAGTCGTTGGCTCCCATCTGGAAGAGCGCCTTCCAGTCGAGCTCGCGCATCGTCGTGCGGTCGACCGCCCGCTGCAGGCTCGCCACCGTGTCGGCCCAGAGCACGCAGTGCATCCCCACGAGCGGCCCCTCCTTGAGGAGGAGCGCAAGCACCTTGTCGGGCGACGGCGGGCCCTCGCCCTGCGAGTATCCGTAGTCGTCCTCGTTGCGGCGGAGCGCGCGGTAGCGGTGGATCCCGTTGACCAGGATGAACCACCCCGGGGCCTCGGCCGAGCCGTCGGCCGTGCGGCGCGCGAGTTCCTCCCCGAGCCGGACGACCGCGTCGCCCGCGTCGCGGAACGAGGGAAGCTCCACGGCGAGCGGCAGCGCGCGCGCCACGGAGGCCAGGTACCCGTGCAGCCGGTCGTCCGGGGTGGTCCCGTCGAGCACCGTGATGCGCGCGCCCTTCGCGGGCGCCTGCGCCGCGATCGCGACCATTGCCATGGCGAGCGCGGCCGCCGCAGCCTCGTCGCGCTGGCCCACGATGGCGAGGTTCGAGCCCGATCGCCGCACCATCGGCGCGTGCGTCGGCTCCTTGATGCTCACCGCGTCGCCGAGCCAGAGCTTCGGCGCGAACGCGGCCCGCCCGGGGTCGCGCTCGGCGAGCGCCGCGAGCAACGGGCCGTTCGCCCACGGGTCGGCGGGCTGGTTGCCCTCGAACACGATGGGCCTCGGCCGCGGCGCCGTCCTGCGGCCGCGGTCCGTCGCCGTCACCTCGCGAAGCTGCGCCTCCCGTTCCTCGTCGCCGATCCACACCACCTGGAACGGGCTGTTGCCCTCGAGCAGGCCTCCCGCGTCGTTGTAGATCGCCTCGCCGGGCCGCGTCAGCAGCCGTGCGGCGGTGTTGTCGTCGGAGAGGATGAGCTGGCTGTCGGCCTCGGTGCACTGCAGCGCGATGCGCACGCCCATCTGGCCCATCGTGCTGCGGGCGATGCCGTAGGCGCCTCCGAGCGTCTGGCTTCCGAGCACCACGTGCATGCCGAACGCACGGCCCTGGCGCACGAGCCGGTCGAGGAGGAGGGCGGAGTCCTGGGCGACCTTGTCATCCTCGATGAAGAGCTCCTGGAACTCGTCGATCACGAGCAGGCAGCGCGGCATGCGCTCCGGGCGCCCGAGCGCGCGCCAGTCCGCGAGGTTCTGCACGTTCACGGACCGGAACAGCTCGCCGCGCCGCTTCAGTTCGTCGTCGAGCCCCTGCAGGACGCTGAGGCCGAACTCGCGGTCGCTCTCCACGGCCACGGCGCGGGCATGCGGGAGCGCATTCGCGGCATAGGCCTTGAACTCGACGCCCTTCTTGAAGTCGATGAGCCAGAACTCCACCTCGTCGGGCGAGTACCAGAGCGCGGTGTTCACGATCATCGCGTTGAGGAGCGAGCTCTTGCCCGAGCCCGTCTTGCCGGCGATCAGCGCGTGCTGGCTGGTGCCCTCGCCGAGGGCGAGGTACTGCAGGCGGTTGGCCCCGCTGCGCCCGAGCGGGACGCGGAACGACCTGGCCGACGAGAGCGACCACCGCTCCTCGGCGCGCGGCGTCACGGAGGAGAAGGGCACCTCGATGCGGTTGCCTGCCTTTGCCTCGCGGCCGACCGCGCGGGTGATCCGCAGCAGGAAGGCGTCGTCGGGCGGGTCGTCGGGCGCGAAGGCGAGTTCCGCGAGGCGGCCCTCGTCGATCGACCATCCCGCGGGCCGGTCCGCCGATGCGCCGCGCCAGGACACCGTCAGCGCGGAGCGACGCAGGTCGGAGTGGTCGAGCCCGGGCGGCAGCCCCTGCCGGGTGTCGCGGAGGAGGATGACGTGCACGCCGCACCGGGCGCCGCTCTGCAGGATGCTCGCGAACCGCTTCGCGGCCTGGTCGCTCACGTTCACCGGGAAGTCGGCCATCACCAGGAACCGGTAGGGCTCGGCGATCTCGCCGGCCTGCGCGTTGTAGGCCTCGAGCGACGGGTACTCGTTGCGCAGGTACTTCTGGATCACCGTCTCCATGTGCTCGGTGAGGTCGGCGAGCCGCTGCTCGATGTGGCGCACGTCGGCCCAGATGCGGTCGGTGACCAGGAGCTCCATCTCGTCGGCGAGGTGCATGAACCCCGCGAAGCTCTGCCCCAGCCCCACCGGGTCCACGAAGGTGAAGCGCGCCTTCCCCGGCGGGATGGACACCAGGATGCGCGCCACGGCGTTCTGGACGATCCGGAGCGCGGCGGCGCGGCGATCGGCGTCCGCCTCCACGACGAGCGACATCCGGTCCGGGGCCGCCAGGAACGCCGGCACTTCCCACACCGTGGCCCGGTCCGCGCCCGGCCACGCCAGCGCCGGATCGTCGGGCAGCGCGTCGGGCACGCGCGCCAGCGGCAGCGTCACCCGGCCGATCCGCATCGCGGCGAGCGTCGCCGCGGGGGGCTGCCACGCGGTCCACGAGTCCGCGCCCCATTCGCGCGTGGCCTCGCGGTCGAGCTCGGCAAGCGCCGCGATGCCGTCGAGCACCGCGCGCTGGGCACCGCGCCACGATTCGCGGGCGGCTGCCAGCGCGTCACGCTCGGCGGCATCGGCCTGCGCCGCCACGTCCGCGTGCCTGGCCTGCTCCTCGGCGAGCGCGGCGTCCCGCCGGCCGCGGCAGGCGATCTCGGCCTGGTGCCGCCGTGCGTTCGATTCCTCCGTTGCCTGCGAGCGCTGGCGCATCACCTTGGCCTGGTAGTGGGGCACCCGCCGGTCGACCTGCGCGAGGTACTCGGCGAGCTTCTGCTCCACGCCCTCGAGCTTCGGCTTGTGCACGGCATCCGCGGCGGCGAGGTCGGCGTCGCGGGCGCGGCGCGCGGCTTCCTCGCGGTCGCGGCGGGTGCGCTCGTTGGAGGTGCGGGCCCCCTCGAGCGCGGCGCGCGCCTGCGCAAGCTCGCGCAGGAACGGCAGGTAGCGCGCCTTCACCTCGCGGCGGGCCACCGCGTACAGGACGGCGGTGCTGAGCGCGAAGAGCGCCAGCGCACCACCTGCGCCGACGGCGCCGGCGTGCATCCTGGACCAGCCGAGCTGCTCGGCGAGCGGCATGCCCGCGAGCAGCCCGCCCACCACCATCGCCGCCAGCGGGATCACCAGGATCGGGCCGCGGAAGATCCCTGCCACGCGGCACGCCCGCAGGCGCGCCACCGCCGACTCGAGCGACGCGATCGCCGGCTCGATGGCCGCGGCGTCCGCGGGCTCGGCCGCCCGTGGCTCGGCGAGCGGGATCTGCCGGTACCCGCGCACCGCCTGCGTGGCTGCGTCGGCGCAGGCGCCGAGCCGCGCGGCAAGCGCATCGAGCTGCGCCGCGCGTGCGGCGGCCTCCTTGCGAATGACCGGCACGGCGCCCTCGTAGACGCTCTCGGCCATCCAGACCTTCTCGTCGTAGGTGGACTTGATGTCCTCCTCGAACTGCTCGGCCTGCCGCAGCGCCTGCGCGCGCAGCACCTTCTCGTCGGCCTTCACCTTATCGAACGCCTTCGTGGTGGCTTCCTCGATGGCGCCCGTGTCGCGGTCGTGCTCGGCGGCGATGGCCTGCACCTGCTCGCTGAAGGAAGCCTCCAGCGCGTCGAGCGCGCTGCGGTGCATCCGCTCGTTCAGGGACCTGCTGCGGGCAGCGGCGGCCGCAGCATCGCGCTCGGCCGCGGCGCGGGCCGCGCTCTCCTGCCAGAGCAGGTCCACGAGCCGCCGCTCCCGGTCGAGCGGTGTCTGCGGTCCTTCGTCGGGCGCGTGCGTCACGGCGCGATGATAGGGAATCGCACGCGCGTCACGCGGGGTCGTCGCCGCACTCGCGCCGCACGCGCTCGAGCGTCTCGTTCATCGAGTCCATGGCGCCGAGCGCCGCCCGGACCGTGGTCTCGAGCGGCTCGAGATGGTTGCGCCAGAGCGCCTGCGAGACGGGGTCGTCCCACGTCTCCTGGGCGCGCTGCCACGCCACCAGCAGCTGCCGGTGGGCGTCCTTGAGCTTGGCACGGGAGCCCGGGATGCTCACGGCGCGTCCTCCGCGGCTTCGGGTCCGCCCGTCGCGCCCGGCGGACCGGCGTCGGCGTCCTCGCCGCCGCGCGCCATGCTTCCCTGGGCGCCGAGGATCTCGATCAGCCGGTCTCGCTCGTCGCCGCCGCGGAGGTAGTCGTCGAGGTGCTCCTCCATGCGGCGCATCATGGCGTTCATCCGCGGCATGTCACGGTCGAGCAGCACGTGCATGGTGGAGAGCGCGCCCTTGAAGATGGCCATCTGCCGCGGCAGCTCGTTCGCCCATCGCTTGGTGGCGCGGAGCTTCTCCTCGGCGTGCTCGAGCCGCCGCTGCGCGCGCTCGAGCGCCTTGCGCTCGTCCACCACGCTCGGCCGCGCCTCGGGCGTGGCCTTGATCTCCTGCTTCCGGTAGAGCGCGCCCTTGCACGCCACCACCTCGTCCTGCGCCTTGCGGATGCGCCTGCGCCAGGTGTCGGGGCGCTCGGTCTGCAGCCACACCACCGTGCGCTCGATGTCGCCCTCGGCCTCCTCGAGGGCCAGGCCGAACGTCTCCGCCGCCTGGACCAGCGCCGCCCGGAAGCGGGCGATGGTCTCGATGTCGGCGACCTTGACCTGATCGCCCATGCGTCAGCGCTGGTTGAGGTACGCCTCTGCGGCGTCGGCCTTGCGCAGCAGGTAGGGCACGTGCTGCTCCGCGGCCTTGGTGAACTTCTGCAGGACGCGCACGGTGGCCTCGTACTCCTCGTTGAACTTGGCCTGCTCCTGGTCGCGCCAGGTCTGCGCCAGCGTGGCCATGCGCGCGTTGAGCGCGCCGGTCTGCTGCTGCAGGTCGGCGGCGAACTTCTTCAGGTCCTGCGCGAACCGGCGGAGTTCCCCGGGGTCGACGATTGCCTTGGCCATGGATGGTCTCCGTCAGGGTGCGGTGGCCGGCGCGGGTGCCGGGGGTGGTGCGGACGGTGCGGCTGGTGTGCTCGCAGGCACAGGCGCTGGCGCCTCGGCTGCGGCTGGCGCCTCGGCTGCGGCTGGCGCCTCGGCCGCGGCTGGCGCCTCGGCCGCGGTTGGCGCCTCGGCTGCGGCTGGCGCCGCGGCTGCGGTTGGCGCAGCTGGCACCGCGGCCGGCGCGACGATCGCCTCTGCCGCGGTCTCGGGGTAGGGCACGAACGCCGCGATCAGGCCGTCGCCGATCCCGAGCAGCGCCCATCCCGCGATCAGGCCCGCGCAGACGGCCTCCTTGCTGTCGACCCACAGCCGCCAGCCGAATGCGCCGACGCGCTGCAGGTACCGGTGCTCCATGGCGGTGAAGAACGCGGCGCCCAGCCACATGAAGATGGTCGACTCGGGCGGCAGCACCACGCCGAGGCCGATGCCCACCGCCGACAGCGGGAACTTGCCCTTGCTCGCGATGCGCGCCGTCTCCAGCACGATCGCGACCAGCGCGCCCCACATCATGGCCCAGGCCGCCGAGACGGGCAGCACGCCCCACAGCTTGCGGATGCCGTCGACGGTCTGCACGAGCGGCGCATCGCCGCCCGCGGAGCCCATGCCCTCGATCACCTTTGAGATCGCGGCCCACTGCAGCGCACCCGGCACCGCCCAGCGCTCGGACACGTGCGCCTCGATGGTGGAGCCCGGTTCCTGGTTCGACATGAAGAGCACGAAGAAGAGCGGCGTGGACGCGACGGCGCCGGCGACGATCCCGATGCAGTGGCCCCACGCCTGCTGGCGCGGCTTGGCGCCGAGCATGTAGCCGGGCTTGATGTCCATCAGCAGGTTCGACGCGTTGGACGCCACCTCGGTGGTGACGCCCGCGGTCATCAGGTTGGTGCCCGGGTTGGTGGGCTGCATCGCGCCGAAGGTGAACTGAGTGATCTTGGAGAGCGACCCCGTCGGCGTGGTGCTCGTGAGCGCGGTCGCGTTGGCCGCGATGAGCGTCAGCACGATGATCAGCGGTATGGAGAGCGCACCCAGCCACGGGTTGACCCCGAACCACTCGTAGTTCAGCCAGATGATCAGCGCGCTGAACACGGGGATGCCGATGAAGCTCACCTTGAGCGGCAGCTCCACCTCGCGCAGGCAGTCGTGGCTGTCGGACTTGCGCGCGAACAGTCCCGTGAACGCGGACACCAGCACCTTGGGCTTGGCGAAGAGGCCGAGCATCGACGCGGTGAGCATCATCGCCACGCCCCACCAGAGGCACCAGCTGTTGGTGAGGTGCGCGCGCCCGAACACCGCCTGGGCCATGTCGTAGCCGCCGTCGGGCCGCACGATCTTGGACCAGTTCTTCGGCAGGATCTCGCCCGAGCCGATCATCATGGGCGCCAGCACCATGAAGTTGGCGAGCATTCCCAGCACCAGGCTGTTGGCGATGCGCATGCCCATCAGGCCGCCCGCGCCGAACATGCTGAGGTCGAAGGCCGCGATCATCCCCAGCTTGTCGAGGCGGACGCCCATCCACGTGGGCGACCAGCCGCGCTCGTAGATCCACCCGTCGAGCCGCTCGGGGATGACGTGCTTCACGGTGTCCTTGGCCTTGGAGGTGCCGAGGATGCTGATCTGGAGCACGGCCATGTAGCCGTGCGCCACCAGGAGCTGCAGCAGCGCGCCGATGCCCGCGGCCGCGGCGAGCGCCTTCGCCTTGAAGACGCCCGCATCCACGGCGCCGTCGGCGCGCTGGTCGGCGGGGCGCTCGATCGGCATGCCGGCCGCGTCCATGTTGCGGGTGCCGCCCGCGGGCGCGTCCGGGTACAGCGAGTCCAGCACCACCGCGCATGCGCGGCCCTCGGGGAAGGGCTGCTGCTCGTCGTTGATGAAGCGGCGCTTCATCGGGAACGCCACCAGCACGCCCAGGATGCTGGCCACCACGTTCCACACCAGCATCTTGTGCCACTCCATGGTGGTGTTGGTGACGAACATGTACGCCATCAGGGCGCTGATGAGCGGGCCGGTCATGTAGCCCGCCGCCGTGGCGATCGACTGGACCGCGTTGTTCTCGAGGATGGTCATGTCGCGCGCCACCTGCAGCCGCGCGAACGCCCGGAAGATGACGAACGACAGGATGACGCTGGTGACCCCCACGCCGAGGGTCCAGCCGGTCTTGGCGCCGATGTACAGGTTGGTGGCGCTCAGGATCCCGCCGAGGAAGAACCCGGTCAGCGCCGAGCGCAGCGTGAGCTGCGGCATGTTGCCGCGGAACACGTTCTCGAGCCACCAGCGGTCCTTCTGCTCGCGCGTCCAGGTGCGGGTCTGTTCGTCGGTCAGGTGTGGGAGTGCCATGGATGGATCGGCGCCGCCGGCGTACGGGAAGCGTAGCGGCAGCGGGGGTACGCTCCGCCCGTGGCGCAGCCCTCCGAGTCACTGCTTGCCCATGCGCTCCGAGCGGGGCTTGCCGCGTGGGGCCGCCGGCTCGGGCTGCTGACGCTTGCCTTCGCCGCCGTCGCGGTGTCGAACGTCCCCGTGCAGGAAGCGCAGGAATTGGCGCTCGACCGGGTCACGGCGGTGTCGCGGCGCGCCGACGAGCGGGGCACCCGCGTGCCCGGCGAGCAGGAGGCCATCGAGGACGCGACGGCCCTCGGCGGGGCGTGCCTGGGGCTGTGCGGGGCCGCGGTGTTCGGGGTGGCGGCGCTGATGCCGCTGGTCGCCGGCGCAAGCGTGCTCGGTGCCCGGTCGGTGCGGGGCTCGGCGCGCGCCGCCGACCTCCTGAGCGGCTTCCGGCGGTACGGGCCCACGCTCGTGGCCACGCTGGTGACGGCGCTGGCCGGCGGCGGCATCGCGGTCGCCGTGGCAACGGTGGACACCCTCAGGCTCCTCGGCTCGGCATCGAGTGCCGTGGGGGCGCTGGTGCCGCCCGCGGTGGCGTGGGCCATCGGTGCGGCCATCTCCGCGGTGACCCTGTGGCTGTGCGCGCGGCTCTGGTTCGCGTCGATCCGCGTGGCAGACCCGGACCGGCCGCGGATGGGCGGCATCGCCGCGGTCTCCGCCAGCTGGCACTGGACCGAGGGGTCGGGGCAGTGGCAGGTGCTCGCGTTGATGGCCATCGCCGCGTGCGTGGCGGCGCTCGCCTCGGTTCCCGGCGCGCTGACGGGCCGTGTCGAGGCCGACATCGTCGGCGCGTGGGTGGTTGTCACCCTGATGCTCGCCGTCTTCGGCGCCGCCTACGAGCGGCTGGCCGCGGCGCGCGAGCCGATCGTGCCGCCCCCCGCGCCCGGGGCTCCGGACGCCGGCGGCGACCACGGGGGGCTCGACGCATGAGCGGGCCCCTCGGCGACCTCGACCGCACCGACTACCCGATGGACCGCCGCGCCCTGCGGACGCGTCGCGTCGCGATCATCGCGTCGTGGGCCGTCCTCAGCGCCTGGGAAGGCGCAGCGATCTACCTGTGGTTCATGAAGACCTCGCAGAACCCCAGCCCCGAGGTCGGCGCGGCGCTTGCGCTCGCCACGTGCTGGATGCCGGTCGTCGGCACGCTGTTCGCGGTCATGGCATCCGTGTGGGCGTGGGCCATCCCGTGGTGGATGGCGGTGGCCATGTACGTGGGACCTCGCCTCGCGTTCTTCGCGATCCTGCGCACGTGGTTCCGCCGCACCGTGCGGACGAAGGGCTGACGGGCCGGCGCGCGGGCCGGCCGCGCATCACTCCTCGCCGCCGTCCTCCTGGTCGAGGAAGCTCTGGAGGCGCTGCCTGCGCACGGGGTGCTGGAGCTTGCGGATGGCCTTGTTCTCCACCTGGCGCACGCGCTCGCGCGTGACCTTGAAGATGCGGCCGACCTCCTCGAGGGTGTACGTGTAGCCGTCGCCGATGCCGTAGCGGAGCTTGAGGATCTCGCGCTCGCGGTAGGTGAGCGTGCGCAGCACGTCGTTGATCCGCTGGCGCAGGAGGTCGTTCGAGGCGCTCTCGTGCGGGCTGGCCTGCCGCTCGTCCTCGATGAAGTCGCCGAAGTGGCTGTCCTCGCTCTCGCCGACCGGGCGGTCGAGCGAGATCGGGTGCCGGCTGACCTTCATCACGCGGCGCGTCTCCTCGATGGGCATCTTCGCGCGCAGCGCGATCTCCTCCACCGTGGGCTCTCGGCCGAGCTCCTGCAGCAGGTGCTTCTGGATGGTGCGCAGCTTCGACATCGTCTCGATCATGTGCACCGGCACGCGGATGGTGCGGGCATGGTCGGCGATGGCGCGCGTGATGGCCTGGCGGATCCACCACGTGGCGTATGTGCTGAACTTGTAGCCGCGCTTGTACTCGTACTTGTCCACCGCGCGCATCAGTCCGGTGTTGCCTTCCTGGATGATGTCGAGGAAGGGCAGGCCACGGTTGCGGTACTTCTTGGCGATCGACACCACCAGGCGCAGGTTGCCGCCCGAGAGGTCGCGCTTGGCCTGCTCGTACTCGAGGAACGCGCGCTCGATGCGGCGCACGCGCGCGTCGAGCAGCTCGGCGCCCTCGAGCACCATCGAGCGGAGGCCGTCGATCTCGTCGCGCATGACCTGGATGTCCTCCGGGTCGAAGCGCTCGGGATGCTTGTCCGCCTTCTTCAGCTGGTGCTGGATCTCCTTGACCTTCTTGTCGAGGCCCTGGAGCTTGCGCAGGAGCGGCTGGATGCGGCTGGTGCGCAGGCAGCACTCCTCCAGCAGCACCGCCACCTTGCGGCGGTTGTGGTCGAACTCCTTCTGGAGGGTCAGCCGCTTCGCATCCGCCGGGCCGGCGTCGAGCTGCTCGAAGATCTCGCGGTTGCGGTTGAGCAGCCGCTCGATGGTCGGCAGGTTGGCGGGGATGCGCGCCGCGAGGGTCTCCTTGTGGTTCTCCTCGGCGGTCGAGATGCGCATCGTGCGGTCGAAGGGCAGGGTGCCGGCGTGCACCTGCTTCAGGATCTGCACGGCCATCTGCGCGGCGTAGTCGCTGGCCAGCGTCAGCCGGCGGAAGCACATGCGCGTGGTCTCGATCTTCTTGGCGAGGCGGATCTCCTCCTCGCGCGTGAGCAGCGGGATGGTGCCCATCTGCGTCAGGTACATGCGGATCGGGTCATCGATCCGCTTGGAGCCCTGCTCGCTGAGCGCGGCCTCGACCGCCGCGGCGGCCTCGGCGTCGTCGAGGATCTCCTCCTCCTGCGCCGGCTCCTCCGGGTGGTGCTGCTCGTCCTCGAACGCGCCGTCGAAGTCGACCGGCGGGCCGTCCTCCTCCTCGATCATCTGGACCTTGGGCGGCTTGTTCGGCTTCTTCTCGTCGCGCTGGAACTTGAGGTTCGTCTGCAGCGGGGCGTCGAACATCTCGCCGCCGTTGCGCTTGCGCTCGCCCTCGTCGATGAGCTCGATGCCGAGCTCCTCGAGGAGCACGATCATCTCGTCGACCTTCTCGGGCTCGACGAACTCGTCGGGCACGCAGCGGATGTACTCCTCGTAGGAGATCCACTTGCGGCCGCGGCCGATTTCGACCAGCTGGCGGAGGACGGGGGTGAGGTCGGAGAGTGCGAGTGACACGTGGGTTCAGTCCAGTTCTGCGGGGTCGGCGGGCCGGAATCGGCCCAAACGAGTCCGATCGGCCATCAGAGGTGCTAGGCGGGAAAACGGTGGCGGTGGATCGTGCTCAACGACAAAACCGATCAGGATCCATCAAGGTGCGGGCGAGGTGCCGAGGAGTTGTTGTGCTTTCCGGGCAAGCGTCCGAACGCGGTGGGGTCCCGTCCGCGGGACCGAATGGCGTCAAGACGCGCCTGGAGGGCGGCTGGTTCGTCGGAACTCCTTGCAATAGGCGGATTTAGGTGGCCAATTGGCACTGCTACGGGCGTGCGTGCCCGGCGGATCCGCTCAAACGCGTCGACCGCCTCGCGCAACACGGCGCGTGCATCGTTCTCGGACGCCGCTCGTCGGGCGCCCACGATCACGAGGTCGGCGGCCGCGGCCTTGCCCGACGCGGACCGGAGCTCCGCGAGGGCGTCGTCGATGGTGAATGGGTGCCCGTCCTCGAGCCACACGTGGATGGCCGCCAGGACCGACCGGCAGTCCGGGTCGAGGAACGCCTCGGGCGTCAGCAGTTCCGTGGCAGGCAGCGCGCTGCCGTCATAGAGCCGGATCCGCTCGCCAGCCACGCCGGGGTGCGCAAGCAGCACGGCCAGCACGTCGCGCTCGGCCTGCCGGCGGGCGCGAGCCTGCGCGGCGGAGAACCCCTGGGCCTCGAGCGATGGATGGTCGAGCGATGGATGGTCGGGCGATGAATGGT
>Ga0194118_10001398_pt1 | contig 34822 bp, 18 predicted proteins | sample TA2MahsurfametaG_2_FD_148662 | JGI IMG/M metagenome (GOLD analysis project Ga0194118, IMG submission 148662) | Freshwater microbial communities from Lake Tanganyika, Tanzania - TA2015013 Mahale N5 surface | ecosystem: Environmental > Aquatic > Freshwater > Lake | place: Tanzania: Lake...
TGGGTGACAACAACTACCTCACTGCCTCCGCGCCGCCCAAGGTGCTGACCCTCCAGCTCTCGGTCGCCAGCGTGTCCGAGAATGCCGGCACCGCCGCCGTCACCGCCACGCTCACCCGTGGCGGATCGCTTGCGGCCGACCTCGTGGTCACCATTGCCGTCAGCAACTCGGGCAAGGCTTCCGCACCCAGCCAAGTGACGATCCCAGCGGGCCAGACGTCCGCCACCTTCGACATCGACATCATCAATAATGCCTATCTCGACGGCAATCTGACCGTGGCATTCACCGCGAGTGCCACCGACTATGTGCCGGGCAGCGCCCAGTTGGTGGTGCAGGACGACGGTGATACCGCCGCATTCCCGGTGGTGATCAACGAAGTGGAAGCGGACTCTCCCGGAACCGACGTCGCCGAGTTCATCGAGCTTTACAATGCCTCATCCGATCCGGTCTCGCTCGGTGGTGTGGTGCTGGTGCTCTTCAACGGCAGCAACGACACGGTTTACAGCGCGCTCGATCTGAGCGCCCACACGATCCCGGCAAACGGTTTCTTCCTCATCGGCAGCACCGGTATGGCCAATGCCGACATCCAGCTCGCTCCGGGTGGCAGCGGCTGGCTGCAGAACGGCCAGGACGCGGTCGCGCTCTACTTCGGCTCGCCCGCGAACTTCGCGCTCAACACCACATTTGTCACCGATGTGACGAACACCCTGATCGATGCGCTGGTGTACGATACCGCGGATCCGGACGACATCGATTTGCTCAATTCGCTGACACCCGGAGGCGTCCAAGTCGATGAAGCGGGTGCGGGGAACTCCGCCAACCACGCGATCGCCCGCGTGCCGGATGGCGGCGCGGCGTTCGACACCGCCTCGTACGTGCTGCAGGCACCGACTCCCGGCACGACCAACCAGATCGCGCCGGTGATCCGCACGCAGCCCGCGGCCAGCACGATCGATGGCGGCAACACAGCATCGATGAGTGTGGCGGCGCTGGGCGGTCAACTGTCCTACCAGTGGTACCAAGGTGCCGCGGGCACCACCACCACACCGGTGGGCACGAACTCCGCGACCTTGGTGACGCCCGCGCTCAACGCCACCAGCTCGTTCTGGGTGCGTGTGAGCAACCCGTACGGTTCGGTGGATTCCACTGCCGCGGTGGTCACCGTCAACACGGTGGCCCAGCCGCCGCTAATCACAACCCAGCCCGCATCGAGCACCATCCAGAGCGGTGCGACCACCGTGCTCACCGTCGGTGCCGACGGGCAGGGACAGTCGCTCACGTTTGCCTGGTACCAGGGTGCGAGTGGCAACACCAGCGTGCCGGTCGGCACCAACTCCGCGTCGTTCACGACGCCCGCGCTCACACAAACCACCTCCTATTGGGTGCGCGTGACCAGTGCGGGCGGCAGCGTCGATTCTTCGGCTGCCACCGTCACGGTCGAGACGCCTGTGCCGTCGGCCGTGATTGCCAGCTTCACCGCCAGCCCGACGACGATCGACGCAGGCGGCAGCTCGACTCTGTCGTGGAGTGTCACCGGCGCGGCCTCGCTCTCGATCAACAACGGCGTGGGCAACGTCACCGGCAGCACCAGTACCTCTGTTTCTCCGACATCAACCACCACCTACACCCTCACCGCGACCAACTCGGCCAATGAATCGGTCACGGCGACGGTTACCGTCACGGTCAACACCACCACCGAAGATCATCCGGCATTCAAGGTCACCTCGATCGATATCACGGGCACACAGCTCAGCCTCACCTGGGAATCGCAGCCCGGTGCCGGCTACATTGTGGAGGTAAGCGACAATCCTGCCGATGCGCAGTCGTGGGCACCGTTGCTCTCGAGCGTATCCTCGCAGGGCGCCTCGACCGCGGTGGCAGCCGATCTCGCCAACACCGCCTACGCCGGATCCGCGAAGCTGTTCTTCCGGGTCAAGGTCGCGGCACCGTGAGCGGCGGACTTCCTCTTCGCGTGGTTTGTTTTTTCTTCACCGCGAAAATGGGGTCAGGCTGCAAATCTTGACAAAAATGCCCGCCATGTCGTCGGCCCGTCGTCGGCGAACCCGAAGCGATCAGTGGTCATCCGGGCCGCGTGTGAAGCCGATGGTTTGGGGTTGGATGATCCCGGGCTTTGAACATCGACGCTCAACGTGGAACAATGAAACCATGGATGGCAGTATCATCACGGATCGAGGAAACGACCGGGATCTCTTCAACCATCAGTGCGAATCAGTGAAATCAGTGGTTCGCTGACGGTTTGTCAGGTTCAACCGTCCGCTTCCTGCCTGGCCTGCTTTGCGTCGAACTCGCGCTTTGCCGCCTTGCGGCATTCGGCGACGAAGTGATTGCACGCTTCCCGGCAGAGCAGGGGAATCGCATGGGATTCGCCAAGGTCGCCGACGATGCCGTTGTAGCGGCTGGCCTCGTTGTCCTCGAGCGGCGTGTCGGCGTCGAGTTGCCAGAGGATGCGTCTGGCGCAGTTGTGGGCGGGTCCGCACACTTGTTCCACCAGTTGCTGCGCGCCCTCGTCGCTGATCGTGCGGGCGTAGCGGTACATGCCGGTCTGGCGGTTGAGCTTGTCACGCAGATGTTCGACTTCCAGGACGCCCTTGCGGCGGGCCAGCTCAAGACCGACCGCGGCAGGATAAAAGTGATCGAGCGCGAGACGCAGTTCCTCGTCATCGGTGAGCACCAACACCCAGCCGCGCTTGAGATTCACCTGTGCCTTGATGAACCGGAACGATCCATCAGCGGCATGGATCGAGAGCGCGCGTGCATCTGCCGCGCCGGTGTGTACGGCGAGTCCGCCGAACCCTTCGTCCGCCGCGCGCTCCGCATCGAGGTAATGGCAGAGCACGTAGGCATGATCGTGGAGACCGGTGAGGATCTCGATCTCGCCGATGCGGCGGATGCCGTTGCGGACGAGATCGTGGAGTTGGCTGGCGATGGACATGGAGGCGGATGGATGAGGGTCACACGGCCGCGGCCGACCGGTGGGCGAGATCGAAGTCGCGGACCTGGTCGAGGATGACGTCGGCGATCAGCCGCTCGGCACCGATTGCGGAGCTGTAATAAAGCGTTTTGTCGCGCAGGTGATGCGGGTTGTGGCGGAACACCTCGCGCTGACTGGCTGCGGGACCGGTTTCCGTCTCGATGCCGAGCAGCACCGGAATGTCCTGATACGAGTGCAGGCCGTCGGCAATGAAGAACGGGACGACAATCACCGTCGGCGTCGCGGAAAGCCGGTCCCATTCCGCGATGAACGGGGCTTCCTCCATGTAGGCGTCGGTGACGTGCGCGTAGCCAGCGCCCGATGCGATGATTTGGTCGACCTGGTCGCGGATCGCCTTGGTCGAGTTTTGGTTCAGGCCGGTGCCGTGACCGGTGATGACCAGCGTGGCCTGCGACGGATCCACCTCCGGCGCGACCTCGCGCGCCCGCCGCAGGATCAATCCGGTCATCGACGGATGCACGCCGACCGGCAGGCAGTAATGGAGGGTTTTGCCCTCGACGGAGGTGCTCGGACCGTTGAGGCGGAGTTCCCGCGGAATGACTTCCTGGGTGAAGTAGCCTTCACTGATGAAATCGGGTACCACGTACACGTCCGGCGAATCGATCATGTAGAGCGCCTCGCGCATCGACGGTTCCTCCTTCCAGAAACAACAATGGACCTCGGCGAACAGACCACGGCGGCGGATCTCGTCGGCGTGATCGAAATACGGATTTGATGAGTCGGGATTCTCGGTCGATCCGTGGCCGACGATCAGGAGCGCGCTGTGCGGTTTGGGCGCGATGGGCATGGCCGGAACTTGCCGCGCACGCCGCGGATTGCAAGCGCCGAGGTGGTTTGGCAACCTTGTTGTGTCGTGTGGACGGATGAAAAGCGGATTGCGCAATGTGGGCGGCAAGTGTATCTGAAGGTGGTGCGTTTTGCGAGATTGGAATTGTGGATCGACTCGGTTGCCCGGCGCGGGCCGGAGGCGATGGCGGTGGACGAGTGGTTGTTGTCCGTTGCGCGGCGGCCGGTGTTGAGAGTGTACGCATGGGAGGGAACGTGGGGGAGCATCGGATATTTCGGGAGTTTGGAGTCGGCGAAACGTTCGTTGCCGGGACTGGACTGGGTGCGGCGATGGACGGGTGGAGGCACGGTGGACCATCGTGACGACTGGACCTACACGCTGGTGGTGCCCGCGGGGCACGGATGGTGTGGATTGCGCGGTGCGGAAAGCTACCAGGTGATCCACGCGGCCTTGGTGGACGCGTTGCAGGGCGAAGGGATCGATGCGTGCCTCGCCGGTCCTGATGGTCAAACCGGCTCGGCTTTGTGTTTTCAAAATCCGGTCGGCCACGATGTGGTCGATGCCGCTGGCGTGAAACTTGCGGGGGCGGGTCAGCGCCGCACGCGCGCGGGCCTGCTGCACCAGGGGTCGGTGGCCGCTCGTCTCGATTCGGTGAAGTCGTCCGGTCGTGCGCGCGGGCTGGCAAACCGGCTTGCCGACGGGTGGAGCGAGGTCCGCTGTGAGCCCGACGAGGCGTTGATCGAGGCATTGGTGTCGGCGCGCTACGGATCGAGCGCATGGACCGATGGTCGGCGCGGCGCGTCCGCGGTCACGCCGGTTGCTGCTGGGTGATGCAGTGGAGTGTTCCGCCTTCTTCGACAAGGTCGAGGCAGTCGATGCCGGTGATGGTTTTTCCCGGAAAGCAATCGCCGATGATGCCGAGCGCGCGGTTGTCGAGGCGCGGTTGGCGGAAAGTGGGGACGAGCACGCCGTCGTTGACGATGAGGAAATTGACGTAGGACGCCGGCAACACGGGCAGTCTCCAGCCGGGGACTTCGCAGGGATCGGGCAGATGGATCGGCACGACGTCGAAGGGTCGGCCGTCACGGTCGCGGAACGATTGCAAGCGTTCGAAATTGTCCCGCAGGATCGGGTGGTTCGGCGAGCGCGGGTCCGCGTCGGTGCAGGCGATGATCGTGCGGGGAGAACAAAAGCGGGCGAGGTCGTCGATGTGGCCGTCGGTGTCATCGCCTTCGATGCCGCGACCGAGCCAGAGGATGTCGATCACGCCGAGTCCGTCGCGCAGTGCTTGCTCGATCTGGTTTTGTTGGAGATGGGGATTGCGGTTGGGATTGAGCAGCACCGCCTCGGTGGTGAGCAGCGCTCCCTCGCCATTCACTTCGATCGCGCCGCCCTCGAGGATCATGCCGCCCTCGAAGCGGCGCAGGCCGAGCGATGCCGCGATGCGCGCGGGAATCGCATTGTCGAGATCCCAGGGAGGAAACTTGCCGCCCCAGGCGTTGAATCCCCAGTCGGTGACGGCGACTTCTCCGGTCGACGAGTGCTTCACGAAGATCGGCCCGTGGTCGCGGCACCAGACGTCGTCGTGCGGGTGATCGAACAGCACGACGCGTTCCGGTGCGGCGTGAGCGCGAAGGCAGTCGGCGAGGATTCGCGAATGTGCTGCGGCGGCCGCGTTGATGCGCACCTCCGCGTGGCGGGTGATTGCGGCAGCGATCCCGGCGAAGGTTTCATGGATGATCCTGTTCTTTGCTCCTCCCCAGTGGCGCGGGTCGTCCACCGGCCACGACAGCCAGACGGCTTCCTGGGGCGCCCATTCGGGCGGCATGGCGAATCCGGCGTCGGCGGCGTGCACGGACCGATGCTGCGTCGGCTCGGCTGTTTGCGCCAGCCCGCATCTCGGGGCCGCTGCGGTTCGCCGATGCGCGGTCGGTCGTTCAGGGCGAGGGAGTGACGTAGCTTCGCGAGGCGGAGAGCGCGCGTTGCCCGGGATCGTACATGGATTCGACCTTGGCCGGTCCGGCATGAGCGGTGCCGGCGAGTGTGCAGCGGGCGAGATAGCTCACCGTGTACATACCCTTGCGTGCGGCGCGGTCGATGAAGAACACGGCACCTTCGTCGCGGAACTCGCGATGTCCCACTTGCCAGTCTCGTTCCTGCGGCCCCGCGTTCGCCGCGCGCTGGGTGTTGAACGATTCGTCGATCGTCTCGAAGATCGCGGGCAGCCGGTCCTCGACGACAAGATGACGGCTGTCATTGTCGGGCAGCGTGACACGCAACACCACGCGGATGAGATCGCCGGGCCGGGCCTCCGCGAGCGGCGAGAGCGAGCCGTCCGGTCCGACGCGGTAGTGAATCCGGTCGATGGCGAGCCCGCCGGATGACGTTTGCCGCATGGGTCCGACTTCCGGGAACGAGGTGATTCGGACACGTGCGAAGACAGGTCCGCCAGTGGCGGTGGCGACGAGTTTCATGCCCGCAGACGCCTTGAATCGGCGGCTGACCACCGGATGCGCGCCATCGAGCACGATGGTGGAGGTTGCGCCGGCGGAGGATTCCAGATGGATGTCGCGCCGCACCGTCGCCTGGTCCTCGCGTTCGGCGTGCATGGCCACCGCCAGGATCGCCAGCCCGTTCCTCCACGTGTGATCCCAGTGGCCGTCGGGGTTGCGATCAAGCAGCAGGCGGTCGAGTGCGCGGAGCGCTTCCGGCGAGCGTGGATCGATCGTCGACCACGCGATGCATTCGATGGCGAGGTCGGCCGAATCGTTCATCCAACGATCATCGGAACTGGAGAATGCGATTTTCGAGTTCAGCACCGATTTGGCGAACTCCGCTTGTTCCGGATTGCCGGTTGCGATGGCGGCTGCGAGGAAACCGCGGGCTTCGCGGGTGAGCCGCGGCAGTTTCGTGGCCATCGTGTCATGATAGGCCGCCTGCACATGGCCGGTTCGGGCGAGAACAAAGAGCGAATAGGCCATGGTTTCGAGGGTGGCGGCGGATTCGCTTTCCGCCATGCCGCGCAGTCGCTCGATCAGGTGCCGCGTCGCGGATCGGATTGCCGGATCCGGGACCGTTGCGCCCTTCGACTTGGCCAAGGCGAGTGCCAGCGCGACATGCGGTGCGGCCCAATCGGCGGGCTCACCGCCGGGCCAGTACGAAAACGATCCGTCGGGTCGCTGCAGGGCGAGCAACCGGTCCGCGCCGCTTTGGATGGCCTCGCGGATCTTGTTTTCATCCATACGCGCGAATGCGGGTGCGATGCCACGCAGTTCGCTTGAGAAGCACCACGGGATCAACGCCGAGCTGGTTTGCTCGGCACAGCCGTACGGGTATTCGAGCAGGAAATCGACGGCTCCGCCAGCTGCGGCGAGTGGGGATGCCGAGAGATCGATCTCGACCGACGCGGCACCGGCGATGAGCATCGGATCCAGCGTGCGGCAGAGGTCTTCGGGTTTGCCGGAGGGATCCAGTGCGATCCATTTCATCTCGCGCAGTTCGGGCATCGGGTGGATTACTTGGAAGCGCGATTCGACCGCGTCACCATACGTGCGCGTCAGTTCCGGAGTGATCGCGCCAAGATCAAGTGCCGTTGGCACGGCCGACCAAGTCATCACCGATTCACCGGTCGATTCCGCGAGAACGGGGAACACCAGCGTGGCACTGGCTCCCGGCGCGAGGCTCAGCGTGTGGGTGGGTGGGCCGGACGCGCGACAGACGGCCGGCCCATCGCCAGCGTGCGCGCGGAAGGTGATTTCCCACGTGCCGGCATGGCGCGATGTGTTGCGCACCAGCAGACGCGTGTCGAACCGGTCGTTTTTCGCTGCAAATCTCGGGCACTTCGGTTCGAGCATCAGTTCCTTTTTCGCGGTGATCGACGATTCACCCGTGCCGAAGCGCGACGCGCCGTGATGCGCCACGGCGATCACGCGATAGCGGGTGAGCGTGTCGGGAAGCGTGAACCGATGGCTGAATGATCCATCGGCATCGGTGACGAGAGATGGTGCCCAGGTCGCGCAGGGATTGAAGTCCTTGCGGAGCAAATCGGCGAGCTGGCCAAGCGCCGCGGCACCTCCGGCAAAGTAGCCTTTGTTGGCGAACTCCATTCGTTTCGGATCTTCGGGAATGAACCAATCGAACGAGATGCCCGAATTCACTTCGAGCAGGCGTGGTTCGTGAAAACAAGCCATCGGGTCCGGTGTGTCGTAGCCCATCACTGCCAGCACGCCTTCATCGACCGCGTAGAGTGCGACTTCCGCGCCGGCGGCCGGTGATCCATCGGGCAGCGTCACCCGTCCACTGAGTGTCACGTCATCGCCCGGCCGGTGGCTTTCCGCCCCGTTGTCGATCGCCACTTGCAGTTTGTCGCGCGTGTTGTCGACGAGCAATTCGCAGTATCCGAGACGCAGTTGCGGCTCCTTGAATTCGCGTGCCGAATCCGCCGCACCCTTGATGACCAGTGCCGAGAGATAGACATTGGGTGCATCGTCCTCGGTGAGCGGGATTTCGACGATCGGATGGTCGGCTCGTAGTTCGGTGCGGAAGCGGCGCAGGACTTTCTCGCGCTCGATCGTGATCCACGCGCTGCCCTCGATCGGCGAGAGCACGAGCACGCGCGCGGTTTCACCGGGCTTCCACGTTTTTTTCTCGCCCACAAGGCGGATGCGGATCCCGTCCTCGTATTCCCACGGAAAACCTTCCGCACCATGGACGTGGAAGCGGATGACCGTGGCGAACGCCCTGCCTTGCGGATCCTTGCCGCGGATCGTCAGGAAGTGCAGTCCGGGCGATTGGGGTCGCAGCACCAGCGGCTGGCCATCGCGCGCCGATGCCGCCGGATCGAGCGTCAACTCCGTGCGGCTCACGGCCTCTTCGCTGCGGTCGTTGCGGGTGACCGCCGCGCCATCCTCCGACTCGGTCTTCACCGCCGAATGGACTTCACGCGTCAGCTCGGCGGTCAGCGAGAGCGCCTCGTTGAATGGATTGCCTTCGGGGTCGGCCGCGACGATGCGCAGCTCCAGCTCCTCACCAGCGCGGACGATCCGGTCGGTGCGTGAAACGCCGACCGATGCCGCCGCCGGATGCACGATCGTTGTCGATTGTGCCGTCAGCGTCTGGAAGTTCGCGTCGGTGACCTCGGTGGTGAGCGAGATTTCGCGGAGCGACGGGAAGTCGGACTCGGGCAGCGGGATCTCGATGGCGGCGCTGCCATCGGTCGCAAGCGTTGTCTCGCCATGCCGGTGCTCCGCACCCTTTTCCTCGTTGAATTCACCGGCCTCGAATCCGAAGTAGTGGTGCCAGTACCTCCAGTCCTCCTCGCGATGGTCGCCGAACAGGAAATCGCGGAAGCGTTCGGGGTAGGGGTTGATGCGGATGATCCGGCAGTGGTGCCCGACCTTGCCCGCGGCCACGGGTTGGCCCTGGTAATACGCGGCGCTCACCGTGGCGGCCACCGATGCCGCGCCCACCGCGGGATCGGCGATCTTCTGGGTGATCTCGAACGCGTTGCGCCGGAAGTGCTCGACGCGCACGTCAATGCCGAACCTCGCGTCCGCCTCGATCCGTTCGCGTTCGTCCCAGTCGAGTTCGCGATTGCGCGCCAGTTCCAGTTCGTCGGGGAATTCGACGTTGATCGTGTGCGGACCGGTCTTCGTCGCGCCGAGCACATGGCTGAAATCAAACGAGCCCGCTGACGAAATGCGGATCGCGCTGCGCGAGATTTCGCGATCCGCCGGATCCTTGACGACGATTTCGGCCGTGCCCTCGGGATGGGCCTCGACCGCGTTGCCGCGGAGTCGGCGCAACAGGCCCTTGAGATGAACCGTCTCGCCGGGGCGGTACAGTGATCGGTCGGTGAAAAGGAATGCCTGACGTTTCGATTCAGCGGGCGCTCTCCACGAGCGTCTCACCGGATAGCGCCACAAGTGGATGTTGTCCATCGACCGGTCGACCGGTGTGACGTAGCAATCGTCGCCGTGGATGGCCACCAGGTGGCGGACGTCCTTGTCGCGTGGCAGCACGGCGGTGCCGTCGTCGTCGGTGACGGTCTGGTGTGTCAGCGCCGCCTCGTCACCATAGCATTCGAGCTTCACCCCCTGCAGCGGTCTCCCCGTTTCGCAGGAAAACGCGTGCACCACGAATTCACCGAGGCTGATTTTCCAAGCCAGGCCGATGTCGGTGAGCTGTACGATCGACTGGGCGATGCGGCCCTGATGGTAGCCTGCGTCGGCGTGCGGCTTGCCGCGGGCCTCGATGAAGATCACGCCGTGGCGCATCCCTTGAGGAAGCAATTCATCCCAGGAAATCGCGGCCCGCTTCGAGGTGTCGATCGGGTTGCCGAGCGGGAGGGACCGCTCGGCGATCACCGATCCCACGACCATCGACCACGGCAGCGGTGCCGCGGGAGAGGTGTCACCGGTGTAATGGCGGAACCCCTCGAAGGCGCGGACCAGATCGGCACTGACGGGTTTTTTCACGCGCACGTCCACGGATTCCAAGTTGACGGTGTGGATCGGATAGACGCGGCGGCCCTGGGCCAGTTGCCCGCGGTCGAACGACGGCAGGCCGAGCACCGGCTCGATCCGCTTGAACCCGACTTCCGCGCGATGCTCTTGCTCGAGTGATTCACCCGCAGCGGATGCGAATGGCGGACGAATCACGATGACGAACTGCTGTGCCGTTGCGAATCCGGACAGCGTGAGGGTTTTGCCCTTGCTGATGATTTCGAGAGGTCCCGGGTCGGGATCGACGCCCAGCCACGCCTCGGGAGCGTCGATGCGTTCGGCAAGCGGCCGGTTGAATTGAATGTGGACGCGCCGCGGCTCGTCGGGCTCGACTTCTTGCGTGAGGTTGACGACCCGCATCGGTTCCACGTCCCCGACGGCGACAGCCTCATCGTTCTGCAGCCGCGCGCTGCGCGACGCGTTCGACAGCCCCTTTCTCACGATCAGCCGCCATTCCTTGCCGGTCGGCAAGGGCTTGGTGGGCCGCACCAGCAACACATGCGGCGCGATGGCATCGGGACCGCGCGTGGTTTTACCGACTGTGTCCGCGCGTTCGCTCCACAAAGGAAATTCATTGCCGTAATAGCCCGCGCGATCGACCGTGCACGATTCGATCGTCGCTGCTTCGCGTTGTCCGGTCGCCGAGACAAACCAGCAGTGGTCGGCCATGGAGCCTGGATCCATCGCATCGTTGAACACGACCATCCACTCGGTGCTCGACGGGGTGAATTCGTCCGACCAGCGCTCGTCAACCGGATGGCAGGAAACCATGCGCAACGCCTCGGAGGACAACGTCGCGATGTGCTCGGGTGCCACCGCCGAGCCGTCGAGAAACTTGCGTCCCTTGACGATGTCGAAGGTGTAGGACGTGCCCATCTCCGGTGTTTCCTGCATCAGGATCTCGGCGATGTCCGGTGCCTTCCACCTGAGCTTCACCGCCAGGCTCGGCCGGATCTCCAGCCACGTGTTGTCCACCGTTTTTCCGAGATCGTCCGAATCGACAGCCGGAAGGTCGAGCACCAGATCGATCGACGATTCCGGCACAAGCGATGGAGTGGAAACCACGATCCGCGGAGCGGCGGTGAGGAACGGAACAGGGAGGAGCGCCAGAACGGCGACAAGTCGGGTTTTCATGATGCAGGCCGGACTGGGATCGGTGCAATCAGGATGAGACGGACAGACGACGGTTTCCATTCAATAAATCCGACGGAATCCGCCACTGCCCGCCACGGACGCCAATCCGTGAACTGGTCTGCTTATGCCTGCCGAATGTCGCGTTGCCGGGGTGGATCCCGGTCGGGCGCGAGGTGGGCGTCAGAGCAAGCGGACGCGGATGCCTTGGCGGAGGGTTTCGCTGAGTCGGCGGTAAGATTCGAAGCCTGCCTCGTCGTAGTTGGCCTCGAGATGCAGCCGGCTGTGATCGTCATAGTTGCCGGGCGGCATCCAGGCGCCGATCCAGCCGCCGCCCCAGCCGGTCTGCACGACGTTCTGCGACACCGTGAATGCCATGTCGCCGCTGGCCCGGCCGTTGAACACGCAACTGAACGGACAATCGTACCCCCAGTCGTCGCGATAGAAATCGGGCAGGACGTGGTCGGCATAGTCGGGTGAGTAGAAGTACACGCCGCGGCGGAAGTCCGGTCCGTTCGTCAAGCCCGAGACGAGATGGAACCCGTGGTTTCCGCGGCCTTTGGCCACCGGGATGAACGGGCTGTTGCCGCGCCAGTTCGACGAATCGTGGATCTCCCATTCGCCGTTGCGGTTCTTGAAGAGGATCGCCTGCGTGCCGGTGGTATCGACGGCTTTCGCTCCATCAATGCCGACGAGCCAACGCCGGTTGTTCTTCGGGTCGGGCCGGTTGAACGCGGGGTCGAGATCACCGTCGCCGCGCACACCGGCATCGGTGGCGGAAAAGAGCAGCGAGTTCAGCCGGAACCCGTTGTGGTTGTAGATGCCGTGTTTCACATAGCGGTGCGACCAGCATTCGATCACGTCGCGTCCGCGCGTGAAGCGCAGGCGCGTGGCGAATGTCATCTGATCACAAGGCAGGGACTTCATCACTCCCGGGCCGATGCCTTCGAGGGTTTCCATCGCCTCGTGCTCGAAGGCGAGTTCGACCATCAGTCCGTTGGTCTCCACCGCGACGCGGGTGGGTTTGCCGAGATGGATGATCTGGTGGCCGAAATTCTTTTGGAACGGAAGGTATGCGGCGAGGTCGTCCATGGGCTGGCGGACGCAGCCGTACACCCGGCCCAACGGGGAAATCCCTGCGAATCCATCGGCCGTGCCGAGCGCCTTGGCGTAGAGCATGGCCACCATGCCTTGGTCGCTGCGGTAGCCGACCTCGTACCGCCTCGTGCCGGTGTCGATCTGATGGATGTCGATCCCGCTGGCGTCCGGCGTCGCCGAAACCGTGAGCGGCACGGGTCTCGGCACGAGATTTCCGAAATCGACGCGAATCCCCATCCTGCCGGGCTCCAATCGGGGAATGCGGATCACCAACACCATCGACACCGGTTCGCCTCGCTCGTCCTTCACGAACCGGTCGTTGCGGCGGTCGGCTACGAGCACGGTGCCATCGGCGGTGGACACCTGCGGAACGCGGTCGGCGCGGAATCCGGGCAGCTACCGCTATCTGCGCTTCTCGACCCAGAAAATCCGCGAGGTGGCCAACGTCAATGTGATGGGTGACGTCCGTCTGGCGCTCAGCGAGTTCCAGATCATCGGCCAGAACGGCCTGCCGATCGCGGCCAGCACCGCCGGTGTCACCGAGTACAACGGCTACGGCAGTCCCGCCGTTCTGGTCAACGGCTCGACCGCGGACAACTGGTACGGGAAAATCGACGGCGGATTCACCATCGACTACCGCACCTTCGTGCTGCCGATCGCCTACCGCATCGGCACGAGCAGCCAGGAAGCCGTTTATGACCCGGTCTCGTGGCTCCTTGAGGGAAGCCTCGACGGCAATACCTGGACCACGGTGGATCAGCGCACCAACGTCTTCCCGGCGATTCCCGAGCTGAAGAACACGTTCTCCGACACGTTCTATCTCTACACGGTGCCGGAGTTCACGAGCTTCGCTCCCACCGCCCGGATCATCCCGGCGGGCGGTGGCACCACGCTCTCCTGGAGCGTCGCCAACGCCGAGTCGGTCTCGATCGACAACGGCATCGGCGCGGTCGATGCCACCGGTTCGATTGCGGTTTCCCCGGCCGACACCACGATCTACACGATCACCGCCACCGGCAACGGGGTGACCCGCACGTCGTGGACCCGCGTTGACGTCGATACCGGCGCGGGCCTTGTCGCCACCGTCTATGACGACCTCGACACCAATCCGGACGGCGTCACCCCCCGCACCTCGTTCTACGAACTGATCAACCCGATCAGCGCGTTGAGCACCGAACCGGTCGCGGCGACCTTCGTCCAGAAAGGTAACATCGACTACAACCGCCTCACCACCTACGACCGCAAGCCAACCGACTGGCCGGGGCTCACCTCGCACAACTCGTATGCGATCCGCTTTGACGGTTGGTTCAACGTCACCGTCGACGGACCGGGCACGTACACGTTCGGCACCGCCAGCGGTGGCGGCAGCACGGTCTACCTCGACCTCAACGACGACGGCGACTTTGCCGATGCCGGCGAGCTGATCGTCAACAACAACTTGGTGGACGCCATCCAGTCGGACGGCAAGGTCGCGACGGTGAACCTCACCTCGAACCGCGTGCGGATTGCCATTGGCCACTGGGAGAACTACAGCACCAACGACAAGATCCAGGTGCGCTTCAAGAAGGGAACTGGTCTCGCCTATGCCAAACTCGATCCGGTGAACGGCACCAGCGGCCACTTCACCACCGCCGAGCCGACCGGACCGTGGGTGACCGCCTCGCTCTCGACCAACCGCATCGTGCGCACCCAATCCGCGACTCTGTCGTGGAGCGTCACGGAGGCGGACTCGGTGAGCATCGACAACGGCATCGGCACGGTGGGCGCGATCAGCAGTGTGAGCGTTTCGCCGGTTGAAACCACCACCTACACCGTCAGTGCTACGGCTGGTCAGGTCACCAACACGCGTTCGGTCACCCTCCAGGTGTTTGCGGGCGGCCTCAACGGCGCGACCTACGACACGCGCTCGGGCAGCAGCCAGCTCAACCCGATCTCCAACCTGATCAACGCCACTCCGAGCGCCAGCTTCCTGCAGACGGATGACATCGCCTATGCGGACGGCACCATGGTCACTCGCCTTCCCGGTCTCACGGATCCCGACGATTTCTCGGTGCTCTGGACCGGCTGGATCGACGTCACCAAGGACGGTCCGGGCGTGTACTCGTTCGGTTTGGATTCGGACGACGGCAGTGCGATCTACATCGACCTCAACAACGATGGCGATTTCGCTGATGCTGGTGAGCAGGTCTGCACCGGCAGCTACGGCGGTGCCCGAACCGGCAGCGCCAACCTGACTTCCTATTCGTACCGCATTGCCATCGGCTACTATGAAGGCTCGTGGAACGATCTGGTGTACGCGACCTTCAAAAAAGGCTCGAACGTGCCGTTTGCCTCGCAAGATCCGATCGGCGGATCGTCCGGCCACTTCCTGCCGTACCAGCCGACCTCGGTTCCTGCTTCGGCGATCACGGTGGGGGGGCGGTCTCGGGCTTGTCGACGACCTACGGCAGCCCATCGTCCGCGGGCAGCTTCACGGTTTCCGGCGCAGAAATCTGGGATGGCATCACCGTCACTGCGCCGACCGGATTCGAGGTTTCGACCAGCGAAGGCAGCGGCTACGCCTCCAGCATCAAGGTTGGTGGCTTCGGCACGGTGGATGACACCACGGTTTACATCCGCCTGTCGCCCACCGCAGCGGTCGCCAGTCTGAGCGGCGATGTCTCGGTCACCGGTACCGGTGCGGAAACCAAAACCGTGGCGGTCGAAGGCACCGTGTCGGCCAAGGACATCACCATCACGGCCAACGCGGTCGGCAAGACCTATGGTGCCTCTGATCCGGCGCTCACCTACACGGCCGATGGTCTGGTTAATGGCGACACGCTCAGTGGCACCCTCGGCCGCGATGCCGGCGAGAACGTCGGGGTCTACGCCATCGGCGTGGGCACCTTGGCCAACTCGAACTACACGGTCGCATCCTTCACCGGGGCCGACTTCACCATCACCGCGAAGTCGATCACGATCACGGCCAACGCCCTGTCCAAGACTTACGGCGATGCCGATCCGGCACTCACGTACACTGTCAACGGACTGGTCGGCGGTGACTCGCTCAGCGGCGCGCTGACCCGTTCCGAAGGTGAGAACGCCGGTACCTATGCCGTCACCCAAGGCACTCTGGCCGCCGGCTCGAACTACTCGATCGACTCGTTCACCGCAGCGGACTTCACCATCAATCCGAAGGCCGTCACCGTGACGCTCACCCGCTCCGGCAACGCCTACACGGCGAATGCCGAAGGAGTCACCGCCTTCACCTACAGCTACAGCGGCCGCGCTGCGACGAGCTACGGCCCCTCGGCCGATGCCCCGGATGCGGCAGGCGACTACAGTGTCACCGCCACGGTGAACGATCCGAACTACACCGGTTCGGCCAGCGAGGATTACTCGATCGTCATCGAGAATCATCCGGCCTTCAAGGTGACCAGCATCACGATGGCAGGCTCGGTCTGCACGATGGTGTGGGAATCGGTGGAAGGCGCAACCTACACCATCGAGGCGACCTCCAACATTGCCGATCCGCAGTCGTGGACGCCGGTGATGCTGTCCGTCCCGTCGCAGGGAGCATCGACCACCATCACGGTGGATCTTGCCAACACCGCCCACGGTGGCTCGGCCAAGCTCTTCATGCGCGTGAAGACCGGCACGGCACCCAACTGATTCGCGCAAGACGAATCCCCTCGTGCGGGGCTGCGGTGCAAACCGCAGCCCCGCTTTTTTTTGGTGGCGAACGCCCCCTTCGCCAAAATGCTAGGGACGAACGATCCGATTTCGCGCAGCGCGCTTCCAAGGCCGAGCAGCTTGTCGCTTCATGGAGTGGCGGCTTGTAGCCGCCATGGTGGGCAGAGACGGCTTTCCGGCGGTCGTTGTGCGGCTTGAAGCCGCATTTGCGATTCATGGCTGCCCGGAGGCAGCCACACCATGTCTTGCGCTTGTCCGACTCTTCTCCAGAAAGAGAACCACGGATGGACGCAGATGAACGCGGATGCGCTGCCGCGGATCTGCCTGATCTGTCGCGCTTCAGCCAAGCAGGATGCAGGACAGGAGAGTGGGGAAAAGTTGCAAGTGGTCAGTTTTCAGTTTCAAGGGGAAGAGGGTGATTGGTGATTGGGGAAGAGGAAGTGGAAAGAAAAAGAAACGCGCGGAGCCGGGGAGCGTCGGCATCCTGCCGGCCCCGCACGGCGTCTCGCCGGGCATGTGAGGCCAGGGATATTGGAAATGGGGGATTGGAGATTGGGGAAGAGAAAGAAGATTCGCGGAGCACAAAGGGGGGCACGGGCGGCCCACCCGTTCTGTTCTTCACTTGGCTGTCCCTCGCATCCGCGATTGATCGCTTTCACGGCGGACCACGATCTGTCAGAGTCAATGCATGACAAGGAGCGATTTCCGGCCGCCGGTGGATCACCCGCTGGAATCCCACGCGGGCATCCTGAGAGTGTCGCCTCATCCGTCGTCCGCGGCGCTCGATGTCGATTTTGATCCGTCGGTGCTCACGGACGTCGAGGTTCGCAAGCTGCTGCGCGAGCATGTTTCCCAGGTCGAGCGGACGCTGCGTCGTCAGACGTATCGCTTGGAGGGCAATGCCTGCGAGGCCTGCGCCGCCAAGCTCGAGCGCCGGGTGGCGCGCATCCCCGGGGTGAGGCGCGCGACGGCAACCTATCTCGGAAAAGTGCTCTCGGTCACCTTCGACAACACGATCGAGCCTGAGGAACGCATCGAATCCGATCTCAAGAAAACCGGTGCCGATATTCACCCGCTCATCGTGCCGGATGGCGGCCCGGAGCCATTGATCCAGCGCTTGCGATCCGGCGAGTTGAACCAGGAATGGTCCTGCGCTCTCGGGCTGCTGTTCCTGCTGGCTGCGGCGGGTGTTGATCGCTGGGGCGCTTCCACCTCCTTGCCCGGCTGGTTGTACCTGGGTGCTTATCTGTTCGCCGGTCAACAGGGGGTGAGATCGGCGGTGGCCTCGTTGCGCGAGCGAGTGTTCGACGTCGATGTGCTCATGGTCCTGGCCGCGCTGGGTGCGGCACTGATCGGCGCGCCGTTCGAAGGAGCCTTGCTGTTGTTTTTGTTCAGCTTCTCGAACGTCCTTCAAACGCACGCGATGGAGCGCACGCGCCGCGCGATCGCGTCGTTGCTCTCGCTGCGCCCGAGGGAGGCCGTCGTCAGGCGCGGACCGGATCTGGTCACCGTGTCGGTCGATCAAGTCCGCGTGGGTGACCTCGTCGTCGTCGGTCCCGGCGGGCTGATTCCGGTCGACGGGACGCTCACCGAAGGTCGCACCAGTGTGGACGAGTCGTCCTTGACTGGAGAATCGATGCCGGTGTCGAAAAGCGCGGGATCATCGTTGTTCGCCGGGACGATGAACCAGAGCGGCGGCATCGAGATGCGTGTGGTCCGGCCGTCGGAGGACTCGACGCTCGCGCGGATGGTGAGGCTGGTCGCCGAGGCGCAATCCGAAAAATCAAAAACCCAGCGGTTTCTGGAAAAGGCGGAGCAATATTATGCGATAGGGGTGATCGGCCTCACCGTGCTGGTGTTTGCCCTGCCGTTCGCGGCGGGCGGGGATTTCGCGTCGGCTTTTTATCGCGCGATGACGGTGATGGTGGTCGCCTCACCGTGCGCGTTGATCATCAGCACGCCGGCGACCGTGCTCTCGGCCATCGGCGGTGCCGCGCGCAAGGGCATCCTCATCAAGGGCGGATCCCATCTGGAGCGTGCGGCCGCGGTCGATATTGTGGCGGTGGACAAGACCGGGACGCTCACGGTCGGCAAGCCGTCGCTGACCCATATCGTCACCGCCACAGGGATTCTGGTTCCCGGTCGCGACCTGTCGGCGGAAGCGGTTGCCGTGTTGCAGACTTGTGCGGCGATTGAATCGCGCTCGGAGCATCCGTTGGCGCGGGCGATCGTCAAATGTGCGGCGGATCTGCATCTCATGCCGCAGGCCGTCACCGATTTCCAATCGCTGGCTGGCAAGGGTGCCGAGGCGACGCTGGGGACGTCGCGGCATGTGGTGGGCAGCGGGCATTGGTTCGATGAACTGGGAGCAGCGAAGGATGCTGTGCTGCGCGACGAGGCCGCGCGTTTGCAGGCCGAAGGAAAAACCTGCATCTGGCTGGGTCGGCGCGATGGCGACAGGGTGACGGCACTGGCGGTGTTCGCCTTGTCCGACACGATTCGCCCGCAGGCGGTCGAACTCGTTTCCTCGCTGCATCGGCTGGGGGTGCGGCGGGTCGTGATGCTGACGGGTGATCACGAACTTGTGGCGCGCGCGATTGCGAAGGAAGCGGGTGTCGATGAGGTGCGCGCCCAACTGCTGCCGAGCGACAAGCTCGAGATCATCCGCGAGCTGCGCAAGGAGGGCACGGTGATGATGGTGGGTGACGGCGTGAACGACGCGCCCGCGCTGGCGATGTCGGACGTCGGTGTCGCGATGGGTGCCGTCGGCACGGATGTGGCGATGGAGACGGCCGACATCGTGCTCATGGGCGACCGGATCGAGAACATTCCGATTCTGTTGGCGCACACGCGCCGGGCGAAGCGCGTGCTCGTGCAGAACCTCGCGTTCGCCGCGGCGGTGATCGTTGTCCTCGTCGGCGCCGCGCTCGGTTTCTCGCTGCCATTGCCGGTCGGCGTCATCGGCCACGAAGGCAGCACCGTGCTCGTCTGCCTCAACGGCCTGCGCTTGCTGATGATCGCAAAAGGATAGGGAAAGTAGGGAAGGGGGATTGGAGATTGGAGATGGGAAATTGGAGATAGGGAACATTCACGGAGGGATTGTGGCCACACATGTCTTGCCGACGACGCATTCTCCCATCTTGCGTCTTGAAGTCTTGCGTCTTGCGTCTTCAAACTCCATCCCCATGAGCCTGCAGGTCGTCGTCGATTTCCGTGTCGTTGACGAATGCACCGATTGGATCGTCGTCGACAAGCCGGCGCCGCTCATCGTGCATCCGGCGAACCGCAAACCGGAGCCAACCCTGCTCGGCGGAGTCGAACACCTGCTCGCCTACGAAATGGAGAACGGCGCGCGGCCTGCGGTGGTCAACCGCCTCGATCGCGAGACCAGCGGACTCGTGCTCGTCGCCAAGCATCGCGATGCCGCGCGCGAACTCGGCATGGCCTTCGACCGGCGCGAGGTGCACAAGGAGTACCTGGCGATCGTGCACGGATGGCCGACGCGTGACGTGTGGATCATCGACGAGCCGATCTTGCGAGCGGGTTCGGTCGCTTCCTCCGACATCTGGGTGCGCCAGATCGTTCATTCGCAGGGAAAACCGTGCATCACCCGCGTTGCGGTCGAACAGCGGTTCGAGCGCGATGGATGCGCGTTCGCATTGCTGCGCTGTATTCCCGAGACCGGCCGCATGCATCAGATCCGCGTCCACCTCGCGCATGCCCGACATCCATTGGTCGGCGACAAACTCTATTCGGGCGACGGAGCGGAGTATCTCGATTGGATGGCACACGGATGGAGCGCGGAACTCTTCGCGCGACTGCTGCTGCCGCGCCATGCGTTGCACGCGGCAAGACTGGAATTGCCCTGGCGGGGATCGAACTGCCGTTGGTCGTCGCCGTTGCCCGCGGATCTTGCGGGCTTCATCGAAGGACGCACGCCGTGCGAACGCCCCGATGTTGTCATCTGGAGCCGACACGATTAGACTCCCTCCATGGCCGAACTCGATGCGATCGTCGCGTTTCTCGATCAGTCGCTCCGCACCGCGGAGTTCACCGATTACCCGGGTGCGGTCAACGGACTGCAACTCGCCAACCATGGTGAAGTCCGACACGTCGTCGCCGCCGTCGACGCATCCCTGCCGGTCGTCAACGCCGCCGTCACCGCAGCCGCCGGACGACCAACCTTGCTCGTCGTCCACCACGGCATGTTCTGGCAGGGCGCGCAGCGCGTCACCGGCGCGTTGTATCGGAAACTCAAGACCGCGATGGACGCCGACCTCGCGATCTACTCCAGCCACCTGCCGCTCGACGTCCACCCGCAATGGGGCAACAACATCCGGCTGGCCCGCGCGATCGGCATCGATGCGCCCGAGCCCTTTCTCGACGGGCGCGACGGACCGATGGGGCTCAGGGGCACTTGGCAGGGGACACGGCAATCGCTCGCCGATCAACTATCCGACGTTTTGGGAAACGGTCGTGTTCACATTTGTCCAGGAGGACCGGATTCCATTACCCGTGTCGGGATCATCACCGGTGGTGCCGGCAGCGAAGTGGCGGCGGTTGCCGCTTGCGGAGTGGATACGTTCATCACCGGCGAAGGCCCGCACTGGAGCTATCCGCTGGCCGAGGAATTGGGGATCAATCTGCTCTATGCCGGACACTACGCCACCGAAACCTTCGGGGTGAAGGCGTTGGCCGAGGAAATTTCCCGGAAATACGGGATTTCCTGGGAATTCGCCGACCACCCGAGCGGCCTGTGAGAGGGTTGTGCCTGCCTGCGCCGCCGATTGTGATGATAGTTTTTTGTGCGATTCCCGCCAGTCTATCGAAATCATTTCATGAGCGGATTTCACTCATTTTCACCCGGTTTTTTGCGGCCCCTACGGGTGGCGGGAATCGAACCCGCGTTTCAAGCTTGGGAAGCTCACGTTCTGCCATTGAACCACACCCGCGTTGGCGGAGGCCGCGCGCCCCAATCTGGGTGCCTCGCGGCACGGATTCAAGGCGATTTCGTCACTTTCGGGCAGAAAAAACCCCCGATTTTTGTGAAAATCAGCTTGCTCCGGGCCGCAGGATCTGGTGCAATGATGGCGAGGCGGGCATAGCTTAATGGTAAAGTTCCAGCCTTCCAAGCTGGCCATGCGGGTTCGATTCCCGCTGCCCGCTCCAACGACCACGCATCACGTCGTCCCACCATGTACCCACTCGCCAAGATCCTCCTGTTCCTGTTCACGCTCACGCTGCTGCCTCTGCAGGCGCAACGACCTGCGCGCCCCGGCACCACACCGCCACCGCCACCCGCCGAGTCATCCGCGCGTAACAGCATCGACTACAACCGCGCGTTCTCGCAGGTGAAGGACAACCGCAAGAAAGTCGCCGACATCGTGTCGCGCTTGGTGAAGGAGAAACCATCCGCTTCGCGTGACATCATCCGCGGTGCGATCGACGCGTTGCGCGACGATCCGGAATACGTCTCGCTGCTCGACGGCCTCATCAAATCTGCGATCGCCGCCGCGCCCGATCAACTTGCCAACATCGTCTCGGCCGCGGCCACCGCATCGCCCGAAAGCGCGCGCACCATCGTCTCCGCCGCGATCGCAATCACCGGCGGCGCCGCCGCATCACAAGAAAATCTCACCACCATCCTCAATGCCGCCATCGAGGGCGCGCCGAACCGCCGCGAAAGCATCTACGACGCCGCGATGGATGCCGCACCCAACCGAGTCTGGGACCCGCTGCGCTTCCCCGGCGAAGGCATCGACGTCAACACCGCCGGCGTCTCCGGCCGCTTTCCGGACGCCCCGCCGACTGACCTGGCGGGGAATAATCCGCTACTGACTGAAAAGCCGGTGATCAACGAGCCGTTCACCGCTGGCCCAAACACCATCACGAGCGGAGGCAGCACCACGCTCTCGTGGGGTTTCAGTAATGTGACGAACGTCACGATCAGCCCGGGGATCGGTACGGTCGACGCTTCCGGCAAGATCATGGACTCGCCTACCGAAACGACGACCTACACGATCACAGCCACGAATCCCTCCGGCGAGACGATTACCCAGACGCAGACGGTGACGGTGACGACGGTTCCTCCCGCATCCATCACGTCATTCACGGCAAATCCAGCGACGATCACCTCCGGGAACAGCTCGACCCTTTCGTGGTCCACGACCGGGGCGACGAGTTTGTCGATCGACAACGGAGTGGGCGAGGTCACTGGAACCACCAGCAGAGTTGTCACACCGGGAACCACAACGACCTACACGCTGACGGCAACCAATGCGGCAGGAACAACCGTCACCCAGACCGTCACGGTGACCGTGGTGCCGCTTCCCACGATCACCTTCACCGCGAATCCGACGGGCATCCTCGCCGACGGGGTATCGACCTCGACGCTCTCGTGGACAGTCACTGGGGCAACCACCGTCAGCATCGACAACGGTATTGGCGATGTCGCGGAAACCGGATCCACGGTGGTCAAACCGGCTGTGTCGACGGACTACATCCTCACCGCCACCAACGCGGCGGGGGATTCCCTGCAGCGGAACCGGAGGGTCGAGGTGATTCCTCTGCCACCTGAGGTCATCAGCTTCACGGGCACGCCGATTGTGATCACCGCCGGGGACAGCGTCGAATTCGAGTGGGTGGTTGTTGGAGCGGACGAGATCTCCATCGATCAAGGGGTCGGCCTCGTCACGGCCGTCGGCAGCACCTCGGTGACCCCCGAGCCGGATGCGACCGAGGTGAAAACCGTCACCTACACGATCACGGCGATGAATGGTTCGGCGACCATCACGGAGAATGTGACGGTCACGATCAACCCGCGCAGGCCTGCCATCAACAGCTTCACCGCCTCGCCGTCGACGATCGATGAAGGTGGCAGCACCACGCTGATCTGGAGCACCTCGAATGCCACGTCGGTGCAGATTGTCGATGACAAGGGCAATGATTTCACAGGCTTGGCAGCGAACAGCAGCCTTGCCATCCCGTCTCTCTCCGAAACCACCACTTACACGCTGACTGCTTCCAACGCGATTGGTGACGAGGTGCCGCAACAGGTGACCGTGTTGGTTGATCCGCTGTTGCCGGTCATCGTTTCCTTTGGTGCCGAAGAGCACCCGGAACTCGAGGGGGTTTTCATTCTCTCTTGGGACGTAACCGGAGCCGACACGGTGGAAATCACTAACGTCGGATTCGTTCCACCCACCGGCTCGACACTTGTGTCTCCGACGGAAGATACCGATTACACCCTGATCGCGACCAACAGCGCAGGATCGATCGACAGCGACGGCAATACCTTCCCCAGATCCAAACAAGCCACCCGTACGGTGCGCGTCACTGTGAAGCCTCGGGCCGAGCGCAAGCCGGTGATCAACTCGTTCACTGCCAGCCCCGGCACGATTGTCGAAGGTCAAACCTCGACGCTGTCGTGGTCGGTGACCAATGCGACATCGGTGACGATCACCGGAATCAGTGGCGCGCTCAACCCGTCGAGCGGCACGACCAATGTCACCCCGGCCGCCAACACCATTTACACACTCACCGCGACCAACGCCAATGGATCCGTCACCCGATCCGTGTTGGTGACCGTGCTGCCGCCCGAAGCCCCGCCGGTGATCAATTCGTTCACTGCCAGCCCCGGCACGATTGTCGAAGGTCAAACCTCGACGCTGTCGTGGTCGGTGACCAATGCGACCTCGGTGACGATCACCGGAATCAGTGGCGCGCTCAACCCGTCGAGCGGCACGATCACCACCCCGGCCCTCACGCAAACCACCACCTACACCCTCGAGGCAACCAACGGCTCCGGGCAAGTGGATCGCCAGGCCGTCCGGGTGACGGTGGTTGCCCCGACGGCACCGCCTTCCATTGCCAGCTTCACGGCCACTCCGCAATCGATCATCACCGGTGATGCATCGACGCTGGCATGGTCGGTGGTCAACGCCGACACGGTGACCATTGACCAAGGCATCGGTCCGGTTGCTACCACCGGCACCCGCCCGGTGAATCCTATTGCCGATACCACCTACACCCTCACGGCCACCAACGCTGGTGGCACCGTGACGCGCACGGTCAAGGTGTCGGTCGCACCACTCCAGCCGCCGACGATTACTGCGTTCACTGCGAATCCGTCGGTACTGACCGTCGGGGATACCAGCACGCTGAGCTGGGAGGTGCTCAACGCCACAACGGTATCGCTCAGCCCCAATGTCGGCCTGGTGTCCGGCAGCGGCTCAAACACCGTTCTGCCTATCGCAGCCGGCACCTACACGTACACCCTGCTGGCCATCAACAAATCGGGCCCGGTCAGCCGCTCGGTTTCCGTCCGGGTGAATTCTCCGGTCGCGCCGTCGATCGTCTCGTTCACTGCCAGCCCGGCAGCGATCGTTGCCGGAGACAGCTCGATCCTTTCCTGGCAGGTGATCAATGCCGACACCGTCTCGATCAGTCCGCAACCCGGAACGGTGTCTCTGTCGAGATCGGCTGGGGTCTCACCCACCGCGACCCAGACCTACACGCTCACCGCGACCAAGGGCGCCCTGACGACCACCCGTCAGGTGACGGTCACCGTCACCGCGCCCGCACAGCCACCGGTGATCGCGTCGTTCACTGCATCTCCGTCCACGATCATCAGAGGCGACAGCACCACGCTCAGTTGGGATGTCGCAACCGATTCCGGTAGTCCGCTCACCTCGCTGACCATCACTCCGGGAGTCGCCGCTGCAGGCAACAGCGGCTCGGTCAGCGTGAGCCCCACCGCCAACACCACCTACACGCTTACCGCCACGAATTCAGCTGGTACGGTGACGCGGACCGTCACCGTGATCGTCAACGAACCGGACAGGCCGCCGTTGATTACCTCGTTCACCGCGTCTCCAGGTTCGATTTTCGAAGGAGAAAGTTCGATTTTGGCTTGGGATGTCTCCGGTGCAGACTCGGTGACGATTTCGCCGAGTGTCGGATCCTTCTCCACTGGCAGTGGATCGTTCAGTGTGAGCCCGTCGGTGACTACGACCTACACGCTGACCGCCTTCAAGCAGGGTAGCCAAGGGGGGCTGACGTCTACGAGGCAGGTGACCATCACCGTGAAGATCGTCCAGCCGAAGATTCAATTCACGGTATCGCCGCCTGCGATTTTCGTAGGAGAAAGCGCCACGCTGTCGTGGACGGTCACCGGTGCCGACCCCGGCACGATCAGCATCAGTCCGGCCATCGGCTCCGTTGGTGCCACCGGCACCCAGTCGGTGAATCCAACGGTGACGACCTCCTACACGATCACCGCGAGCAATGCAGACGGCGTGAGCACCTTCACCGTCATTCTGACTGTCGTGCCGAGCAGTTCCACACTGGTTGATCCATCCTCCAGTCCGCCTCCGCCGACTCCTTGATGCGTCCATTCATTGTCTTCTCGGTCGTCCCCGCTTACCGCCATTTCACCACACTTCTTCCATGAAATCCAGACTCCCATTCCTCCTTGCCGCCCTGTTGCCGATCGGCGTCGCCAGCGGTCAGACGCTCTACTACACCGGCGCGGATCCGCACGAGAGCAGTCCGCTTCGTTGGTCGGCTGGCACCACGCTGATGTACGACGACAACATCAATTCCGGCTACACCGGTGCGGGTGGTGGTGCGGCACTCGACGGCCAGGATTCCTTCGCGATCGGGCCTTATCTTGGGCTCACTTACTCGAGCATGGATCCGCAGACCACTTGGGACATCGGCGCACGACTGGGCGCTTTGTACTACATGGACGAGCCCGCAACGAATACCAATACCGGCAGTCAGAACAACAACGACTCGCGCCTGATGCTCAGCCTGAACCACCGCTTCAGCGAGCGGGTGCAATTGCGATCGAACAACTACTTCAGCTACTCGCTGATGCCCGATTTCGAGACCGGGATCCCGACAGCGGTCAACCGCGGAGACACGATCGCGTGGAGCACCGCCAATTCACTTGGCTACCGGTGGACCGAACGCTTCGGCACCTACACCGGGTTCAAGCTCCGCGGCACCAGCTACACGGAGGACGCCGACCAAGATCAGTTCACCTGGGAAGTGAACAACGAGTTCCGCTACCAAGTCAGCCCGACCACCGTGCTCATCGGCGATTACCGCTACGGTGAAACCACCGGAGATCAGGAAAACCAGGATTCCACCGACCACTACATCCTCGGTGGTGTCGAGCGTCGCTTCAGCCAAACCACCGCCGGCAACTTCCGCGCGGGGGTGCAGATCCGCCAACGTGACCGAGCCGGCCGGCCCGGCGACACCAACGACGATCTCGTCAGCCCCTACACCGAGCTGGCCCTCACCACCCGGCCGATCCAGGCGCTCAGCCTGCGCAGCTTCCTGCGCTACGGTATCGAGTCGAACGACCTGGGGCAGACGCTCACCAACGGCACGGCCGTCTCCTACGGCGACCGTCGCACGATGCGCATCGGCGTTTCGTCGACCTACACGCTCTCGCCCACGCTGAGCCTCAAGGGCGGCATCGACTATGTGCCCACCTCGTTCGAGGACGGTGTCCTCACGGGCCCCGGTGGTGGAGCCGCTCCCGATGGCGACGAGCAGTTGATCAACCTCTCGCTCGGGCTGACCGCGAAATTCACGGAATTCATCTACGGCACGCTCACTTACACCTACACCAATGCGGATTCGGACTTCCGCGGGACCAACTACGACCGCAACCGGATTTCCATCGGTATTTCGGCTGAGTTTTGATCCCCGTGACGTTCCGGATTGAAAGGTCGGCATAGAAGCCCTTGCCGCCAACTGTCGCATGCCGCCTCTTTCCACTGGATATCACGCGAATCCATGATTGATTCCTTTCGATCCTCATGAGTCTACCCAACGTCCAAGCTTCTGAAGCGGGTCTGCATGCCGTCGATTACTGGCAGGTCATCAAGAACCGCTACGGCATCGTCCTGCTCACGCTCCTGCTCGTGTTCATGACTGCCGCGGTCATCACCTATGTGATGCCCAAGAAATACGAGAGTTCCGCCGTCATCGAGGTGAAGCCGCGGGTTCCCGCACTCTCGCCACTGGGAAGCACCATGTCGGAGGTGTCCGGTGCTTCCCGGATGACGCCCCAGTTCTTCGGTACCGAATTCGAAAAGATCAAGAGTCGCAACGCCTTGGAAAAGGTGGTTGCAAATCTCGAGCTGGTGAATCGGTGGAACGTCGACAAGGAGCAGGCGATCCTGATCCTCAAGGGCGTCGTCAACACTCAGAACATCCGCGGTACCGACCTGATCGCCATTCGCGTGCGCCACACCAACAAGGTGGATGCCCGCGACATCGCCGAGGAAATCGCCAACGCCTACAAGCAGTACCGGGCGGAGATTGAGAACCGCGAAGCGGAGCGGCAGCTCGTCGAACTGAACAAGGCGGTGCGCGACCAGGAGGACAAGGTGGAGGAGCGCCGCAAGCTGCTCGCCACCATCGCCCGGCAGAAAGGCATCATCTACAAGGGTGCGGATTCGTTCTACGGAACCGGACCCGGAGTCGACGAGGACATGGGTGCCCAGAACGCGATGCAGACGTTCTTTGAGATCGAGCAGCAAAAGGTGCAGCTCGAAACGCAGATCGAGAGCTTGATGAAGTACGACAGCGAGCAGCTCATGGTCTACGCCGCGGGCCTCAACCTCCCGGACAACATCCTCAAGACGCTCTACCCGCAATACCTCGACGCCAAGCGCCAGCTCGACGGCCTGCGCATCAACGGACTGGGCGACCGCCACCCGACCGTGATGGCGGCCACCGACCAGATCGAGCAGATGAAGGGTCAGTTGGTTCAGGGAGTGGCGAACCTGCGCCAAACCCTCCAAGCCCAGCTCGACATGGCGTCGAACCGCCTGAAGAGCGTCGCGGTGATGAAGGATGAAACCCGCGAGGAGGCGATCAAGCGCGGTCTCGACGCGCAGGACTACGTCGATGCCAAGCGCGACTTCGAGACCGATCAGCAACTGCTCCAGCAGATGAAGATCAAGCAGATGGGCGAGACCATCTCGACCAAGATCCCCCGCGAGAGCGTCGAAGTGCACGACGCACCGGTCATCTCCAACGCACCGGTCAGCCCGAACGTGAAGCTCAACCTCATCCTCGGCGCGGTCGTCGGGTTGGTCTTCGGCCTTGGCATCGCCTTCTTCTTGGAATACCTCGACACCTCGGTGAAGAGCCTCGAGGATGTCGAGCGCTACCTCCAGGTGCCGGTAATGGCCGTCATCCCCAAGGAAATCAGCCTGCTTCACAAGCAATCTGGCTCCAGCCCGGATGCCGAAGCCTACCGGATCCTGCGAACGAACATCGAGTTCAACCGCAAAAACCCGGAAGACAATGCGATCACCATGGTCTCCGGCGGCGCTGGCGAAGGCAAGTCCACCACGCTGATGAACCTCGCGTTCATCTGCGCCCAGGGCGGATACACCACGCTGATGATCGACGCCGACCTCCGTCGTCCGCGGCTGCACACCTACTTCGACATCAACAATGCGGTGGGTCTCACCAACTACCTGACCACCGACCTCATGCTCGAGGATGTGATCCTGCAGACGCCGGCGGACAACCTGTACTTCATGCCTTCGGGCATTTTGCCGGCCGACGCCGCGGGCATCCTCAACTCCCGCCGGATGTCGGAACTCATCCAGGACGTCAAGCAGCGCTTCGACCTGATCCTCATCGACAGCCCGCCGGTCCTCGGCGTGAGCGACGCCTCGGTGATCGCGAGCGAAGTGGACCTCACCATCATCGTCGTGCAGCACCGCAAGTTGCCACGCAACATGCTGCTGCGCGTCAAGCACGCCATCGAAAGCGTCGGCGGCAACATCCTCGGCGTGGTGCTCAACAACGTCGATATCCGCAGCGACAGTCAGTACCAGTACTACACGAGTTATTACACCTACTACGCTCCGAGCGAGGTGCGTCCTGCGACCGCCGCCAAGATCGAGACCGCTGCCGCGTCGAGGCCGAAGGCGGCAGCGGCCACCCGCGACGACAGTGAGGCCGATCTTTACTGAACACCCCATCGCCATGCACTTTCACCGTTTTCTTTTCGCACTCGTCTTCCTCATCCTCGGCTGCCACAGCGCCGCACAGGCCCAGATCCAGCCGGGCAGGGCGATCCAGATTTCGATCTCCGGCGTGCCTGCCGAGGAAAAGGCCCGCTTCGATCCGCTCTATCCGGTTTCCGAAACGGGGATGATCAACATGCCGTTCATCGGACCGATCCGTGCCGCCGGTCTGCGCTCCGAGCAACTCGCCGCGGCCCTCGAGCAACGCTACAAGAGTGCCCAGATCTACACCAACCCCACCTTCCAAGTGATCGACACCAGTGCGAAATCGATCGAGGAACAGGTGGTCTACCTCGGCGGCCAGATCCGCAAGACCGGTCCGATTCCCTACCTGCGCGGGATGACGATGTATCAGGCGATCCAATCGGCCGGCGGAGCCACCGAGTTCGGCAGCATGAAGCGGATCAGGCTGTATCGCTCTGGCAAGAGCAAGGAGTACGACCTCACCAAGCAGCAGTTCATGGACATCCCGCTGGAGCCGAACGACACGGTCGAGGTTCCGCACAAGACGATTTTCAACAACTGAGGCACCTTGGTTCATTGCCCACGGGTTGCACCGGAGGACAGACATCCCTGCCTGTCACTTGGACCTCCGGTTTCCGGCCTGTGACCTCCGGCCTCTGATCTCTTCTCTTCCATCTTCAAATCTTGCGTCTTGCGTCTTGGTGTCTTGCGTCTCCCTCACCCCCCTGTTCATTCGGATCGACAGCGGGCGGATTCGTGCCATCGTCTCCCACGAAACCGCTCTTACCTGATGATGCTTTGCCGCCTGACCGCGCTGGCTGCCGCGCTGTGCCTAGGTTTCCCCCAAACCGCGAGCGCCCAATCCAACGATTTCAACGACGTCGGCAAAACGCTGTCAACGATGCTTCAAAACGGGCATTTTTCGCCGCCGCCATACAATGAGGCACTGGGCAGGGAATTTCTCCGCGAGTACCTGAAGGCGCTCGATCCCCAGAAGCTCTATCTGACGCAGGAAGACGTCGATGGGTTCGATGCCGCCTACGGTGCGCGGTTGCACCAGTTGTTGCTCGAGAGCAACTCGATGGCGGCGGCGCTTGAGATTTTCCGGGTCTTCATGCAGCGACTCGAGTCGCGGATCCGCGTGGCGCAGCAACTGCTCACCGACCCGTCATTCGATTTCACGATCGATGAATCGGTGATGCTCACCCGCAGGCACGCCGCATGGCCGAAGAACGAAACCGAGGCCGCCGCCGCCTGGCGTCTGCACATCAAGGAGGCGGTGCTCGCTGAAACCCTGCGGCGTGAAATGCTCGCCAAGCTGGCCAAAGAGCAGGGCAAACCGGATCCGAACAAGGGTGAGCGCCCACCCGCGGCGAAAATTTCGCAACGCTATCATCGGCTGCTGCAAATGTGGGGTGAGGCGGACGATGAGGAAATTGCCTCGATCTTCCTGCAATCGATCGCCCGCACCTACGATCCGCACAGCGATTACCTCAGTCATCGCGAAATGGAGTCGTTCCGCATCGGCATGACCCATGAACTCATCGGTATCGGTGCCCAACTGCAGGGCGACGACGATGGTGCGACGAAGATCGTCGGCATCGTCATCGGCGGGCCCGCCGACCGCGAGGGCACCCTCAAGCTCAACGACCGCATTGTCGGAGTGGACAGCCTCGCCAGCGGTCGGCCCGAAGACATGACCGATGTCATGTTCATGCGCATCGACAAGGTGACGAGCCTCATCCGTGGAACGGAGGGCACGAAGGTTGCGCTCAAGGTCGAGCCTGCCAACGGCCCGCCGGGAGAGACTCGCATCGTGGTCATCGAGCGCGGCCGCGTGGAAATGAAAGACGAGCAGGCCAGCGGCGAACTGATCGAAATTCTCGACAAGCAGGAAGTGGTCCGCCGGTTTGGCGTGATCACGCTTCCCTCGTTCTACGCCGATTTCGAAGATGGCGACGTCCGCTGCTCGGTCGACGTCGAGCGCATCCTCAAGCGTCTCGTGGCCGAGGAAATCGACGGCCTTCTGGTGGACTTGCGCAACAATGGTGGCGGGTCGCTTGAGGAGGTACGCCGGATCACCGGATTCTTCATTCCGCCGGGCCCGGTCGTTCAGGTGAAAAGCGCGGTGGGACGCGCCCAGGCGAGATCGAGCAATGCGGGCAAGCCACTCTACAACGGCCCGATGGTGGTGGCGACCGATCGCTCCAGTGCGTCGGCCAGTGAAATTCTCGCGGGTGCGTTGCAGGATTACCAACGTGCCGTGCTGGTGGGCGAGGCCTCGACTTACGGCAAGGGTACCGTGCAGCAGATCCAGGACATCAGCCAGAAGATGCCGCTGTGGTCGGTCCGCAATCGCGATCGTGCGGGCCATCTCAAGCTCACCATCCAGAAATTCTACCGCCCGTCGGGTTCGTCGACGCAGAAAGAGGGAGTCGTGCCGGACATCGTGCTGCCGAGCCCGGCCGATGCCATGGAAATCGGCGAGGCCTATCTCGACCGCGCGCTGCCGCACGACCGTATCGTGCCTGCTTCAAAATTCCGTCCGGGAGACCGCAATCATTTGTTCGTCGAGCGCTTGCTGGAGGAGAGCAACGCGCGCGTGGCCGCCAGCCGCGATTTCGCCTATGTGATCGAAGATGTGATGAAGAACAGCGCGCGCATCAAAGCGAACCGCCTGTCACTGGACATCGGAAAACGCCGACAGGAAATCGCCGAGGCGGAGGAAACCGACAGGCAACGCAACCGCGAGCGGCGCGAACGGTTTGCCAACATGGCGCAGGAGGACCGCAGCCACTACCGGTTTTTCAAGATCACGCTCGACGGGCTCGACCAGGCGGCCGCGCTGCAACCCTATGAGCCATCCGGCGAAAGCCGCTACATGCGCCTCGCCAAGGAGCACGAGGAGGAACTCGACGACACCCCGGAATGGCCCACCGGACTGGATCCGGTGAAGCGCGAGTCGCTTCACGTGCTTCGCGATCTCGTCGAGGTCACCGACACCGCGCGGATGACCGGTATCATCAAGTGACGCGGCCCGGGTTTTTTGCGATGCAGTCCACCGCTGATCATCTCGCCGATGTGAGGTCGCGCATTGCCGCGGCCTGCAACCGCTGCGGTCGTGATCCGTCGGAGGTCGTGCTCCTCGCGGTCTCCAAAACGTTTCCCGCCGAGGTCGTGCGCGAGGCGGTCGACGCCGGCCAGCGCGTTTTCGCCGAGAGCCGTCTGCAGGAGGCGGAGCCCAAGATCGCGTTGCTGCCCGGATCGCTCGAGTGGCACTTCATCGGTCGCATCCAGCGCAACAAAGTGCGGCGCCTGCTTCCCTTGTTCACGATGCTCCATGCGGTCGATTCGCTGCGGCTCGCGCAGTTCACTGACTCGGTCGCGGCCGAACTCGGGCTGTTTCCCAAGGTGTTGCTGCAGGTCGACATCGGCGCGGAAGAATCCAAGGGCGGGTTCGATCCGGACACCTTGCGTGCGGAGATCGGTGCGCTGCTTGAATTGCCGCGGCTGCAGATCGACGGGCTCATGTGCATTCCGCCCGCCGGGCCCGATGCCAAGTCCGCGCGTCCGTGGTTCGTCGCGCTGAGGACGCTGCGCGACGAACTCCGCGCGCGCACCGGCGCGCCGCTCGATGTGTTGAGCATGGGAATGAGCGGCGACTACGAGGTGGCGATCGAGGAGGGGGCCACGCATGTGCGCGTCGGCTCGGCGATTTTCGGCAGCCGCCGCTATCGGGTGGACGGCGAGCTCGGAGCCCCGCAGACTGGGGCATGAGCACCGCCTTGAAGCATGCCGCAGTCGTCGGTGGCGAGCTTGCCCTTGTCTTCGCCGATGGTGAGGAACTCTACCTGCCGTTGCCGATGTTGCGGCGTGCTTGTCCCTGTGCGGCCTGCCAGGGCGAACCCGATGTGCTGGGGCGTGTCGCCAGACCCAGGGTCGATCACGCCGCGAATGCGTTCGAATTGACCCGCTTTGTCTCGGTCGGCACTTACGCGCTCCAGTTGTTCTGGGCCGACGGTCATTCGACCGGCATTTATTCCTTCGACTACTTGAAGCGCCTTGCCCGCCTGCCGTCGGCTTGAGCTTCCTCGCTAACCGGTCGATGCATCAGGATGTTGGCCCTTCACGATGACCTGTCGACCGCAGGGGCGCTCAACCCGCGTGAGGCGGCCGCTCTCGCCGCTGCGGGGATGCGCAGCGTGCGGGAGTTGCTCGATCACCTGCCGCGCCGTCACGAGGACCGCCGGCGCTTTGATGCCTTTCCCGTGCAGGCGTCGGCGACACCCGTTTGCCTCCGCGGCACCGTCACCGACACGGCGAGAAAGCGCTTTGCCCGCGGCGGTCTGTTTGAAGCGGTCGTCGTCGATGCCGCCGGTGGCGTGTTCGGGTCGGGCACGATCACCTGCCGGTGGTTCCACCTGCCGTACCTGCACAAGTGGATCGCCGCCGGTCAGCAAATCGTACTCTTTGGCAAAGTGAAGGATCAGGGCGGTCGCTTGTTCATCGATCATCCGGAGTTCGAGGTGCTCGACGAGGACGATGCGGACCCGCGTTCGCTGCATCTCGAACGCATCGTGCCGGTCTATCGCAACATCAGCGGCATTTCCCAACGACGCTTGCGCGAACTCATCCATCGCACGCTCGCCGCACTGCGGCCCGACGAGACGCCGCCCGCACCACAGCCCGGCGGATTGCCGCTCCACCAGCGGTATCGGGACGCCCATTTTCCCGAATCGATCGATGCCGCCGCCATCGCGCGCCGGGAATTCGCTTTCGAGGAATTCCTGCGCATCCAACTCAACGCGCTCTGGCGCAGGCAGCGTCAGCGATCGGCCCCGGGCAGGTCGCTGGGCAAACGCACGCGCCTGCTCACCGACTGGTACCACAGCCTGCCCTTCGATCTCACGGCATCGCAGAAGCAGGCGGTCCACGAGATCGCCGCCGACATGCGCCTGCCACAGGCGATGAACCGCCTGCTGCAAGGCGACGTGGGATCCGGCAAAACCTTCGTCGCCATGGCGGCGATGCTGCTTGCCGTCGAATCCGGCTGCCAGGCCGCCCTGATGGCACCCACGCAGATCCTCGCCGAACAACATCACCACAGCTTCATGCATTGGCTCGCGCCGCTTGGACTGCGCATCGCGCTGTGCACCAGCGGACGCGGCCAACGCTCGGACTCCGACATCCTTGATCGCGCGCAAATCCTCATCGGCACCCATGCGCTCATCCATCGCGACCATCTCTACGACGATCTCGGCCTCGTCGTGATCGACGAACAACACAAGTTCGGTGTCGATCAGCGTGCGGCACTGGTTCGCCACGGCCGCATGCCCGATGTACTGGTGATGTCCGCCACCCCGATTCCGCGCACCTTGGTGATGACCGTTTACGGCGATCTCGATGTGTCCGTCTTGCGCGACAAACCACCGGGTCGTGCACCGGTGGTGACCACGCTGCTGACCAATCCGTCCGCTCGCGCGATCACCGCAAAGCTCCGCAGCCATCTCGATGAGGGACGACAGGCTTATCTGGTCTATCCGCTGATCGGTGAGGACGGTGGTGATGCCTCGGTCTCGGTGGTGGA
>Ga0194118_10001399_pt1 | contig 34814 bp, 37 predicted proteins | sample TA2MahsurfametaG_2_FD_148662 | JGI IMG/M metagenome (GOLD analysis project Ga0194118, IMG submission 148662) | Freshwater microbial communities from Lake Tanganyika, Tanzania - TA2015013 Mahale N5 surface | ecosystem: Environmental > Aquatic > Freshwater > Lake | place: Tanzania: Lake...
CGTAGGAGATGTCGTCGATCACCAGCAGGCTGTAGCGATCCAGCTTCTGGATCAGCGCCGGCAGCTCAAAGCTGGCCTTGGCCTTCTGCAGCAGCTGCACCAGGGCCGTGGCCGGGAAGAAGCGGCAAGCCTGGTCCTGATCGATCATCGCCATCGTGATGGCAATGGCCAGGTGGGTCTTGCCCACGCCGCTGGGGCCAAACAGCAGCAGGTTCTCGGCCTGCAGCAGCCAGGTGTGGCTGCGGGCGAGCACCTGCAGCTCCTGCCAGTGCTTGGCCTCGAGATGCTGGTGATCAAAGCCATCGAGGCCCTTCTGCCACGGGAGATGGGCATCCCGTAGCAGGCGCTGGCGGCGTGCGATCAGGCGGTGGTCGACCTCCTGTTCACAGAGGGCGTAGAGGAACTGGCCAGGGCTCCAGCCCTCGGCCTCAGCCTGCTGGGAGAGCGGCTGCCAGTGGCTGCGAAAGCGGGCGAGTTTCAGCTGTTTGAGCAGCAGCGGCAGCGCTGCTTCCACCGCCTGAGAGCGGGGTCCTGGGGAGGAGGTGGTCATAGGAGGCCAGCAGGTGTTGGGGGATCACGGGATCAGAGAGGGAGCTGCGGCGCGGCGGCACCCGGAAGCGCTGTTGCAGGAGCGAGAGAGACAGGGACTGGCGCTGCTGGGCCTGCTGCAGAAAAGCGAGCACCAGCTCAAAGGAGGCCACCCGCACGGCCACGTACAGCGCCTCGACCATCAGCCGGGCTGCAGCATCACGATCACCGCCCGCCAGCAGGTGCTGCCAGAAGTCCCACCAGCGCTGGTCGGGGAAGAGGTGGCGCTGGTAGCGGCAATGGAGCAGCGCCCGCGGTTTGGCGCGCAGGCCATCGATCAGGTGCTCCAGATCGATGCACCAGGCCCTCGGGCCATGGCTGCCGCTGCCATAGACGCGGGGCAGCTGGCAGACCCAGTCGCTGCCCAGATAGACGATCAGCCGGTCATGGTGCAGGCGCACCGTGACCTGACGGCCAATCAGGGTGGGCGGCACCGAGTAGATCACCTGCCGCACCTCGATCGTGCTGGTGCTCCGCACCCGCACCGTCAGCAGCTCGTAGTCCGCAAAGCGGAAGGCCGGGAGCGCCGCTAGGTGTTCCAGCTCCTGCTCGTAGCGCCGCTGGCGCGGGGCATTGAGGGCACTGAACACCTCGGTCAGCAGCTCGCCGTACTCGGCAGGTTCCTCGAAATCGCAGCTGCCGCGCAGGATCAGCTTCTGCTCAAGCCGCCGTTTCACATGGCCGTGCGGTGCCTCGACGATGCCGTTCTCATGGGCAACGCCACGGTTGTTGCGGCTGGCGGAAAGGCCGTAGTGGGCGCAGAGCGCCTGGTAACGGGGGGTGATGTCGAGGGCGTAGCTGCCGTCGCGGTTGCGGCTGGCGGCCGAGAGCCGATCGGTGCGCAGCTCTTTGGGCGCCCCGCCGCAGGCGGCCAGAGCGTTCTGCAGCCCCTCTGAGAGGGCCACAAAGCTTTCGCCACCATGAATCAGCTGGCCATAGGCCCAACCGCTCCAGGCCAGGCGGTAGTGGAACAGCAGGTGGGGAAACGGTTCTCCCCGCAGGGTGATGACGACCCGTTTGACCTTGGTGAAATCGCAGAAGCCGATCTCGCCGGGCTGATACGCCAGCGGGAACATCACCTCCGGCGCCGGGCCATGGAGAGCCTTCCAGTGCTGCACCCGCCGCTGCAGGGTGCGTTTCACTGAACTCCAGTCCTGATCGGGCTTTTGCTCCTGCAGGTGCTCCAGCAAGGTGGTGGGCGTCAAGGCCGGATGGCGCTCCAGCAGCGGCACCAGCAGGGGCTCCCACACCTCGGCCAACGGGTCTGGACGCCGCCTTTCACGGGGTTTGGCGGCTTTGGGTTGGATGCGGCCGTGATCAATCCGGTGGGCACTGCTCACCGAGATGCCCGCCGCTGCGGCAGCCACCTCCTGGCGGCTGCCGGCTCGTCGTTTGGACATGTACAGCGCAATCTGTTGAGCGGTGAGGGGAGCAGGCATGACCCAGTGCCCTGCGCATGGCAACTGGATTCAGCTAAACCCCTCCAGAGCGGTCAACCAGATCGGCGCGACCCCTCAACCAGATTGTCGTCGTACAGGTATCGTCCCACCAGGTTGTTTAGCTGACAAGGGGGTATGAGGACGTCATGGACCGGGTGTCACCTCCGACCCACTGACCTCACACCCCATGCATACCCACCCGAATGCTCGGCTGACACCCCTCGGCCGTGAACGGCTGCTGCGTCGACACAATGATGACGGTGAAACCCTCGCTTTCCTGGCAGTCACCGGCTGCTCAGTCAGGGATCAGCGTCCGGACTGCCTACAAGTGGCTGGCGCTAGCGCTCAGGCGGTGCCTCGGCTCTGGTGGATCGACGGAGTGTTCGCCGCAACCAGCGGCGGACGCTCGATCCATTGCAACTGCAACGCGCTATGGACCTTCGCCATGAGCGCTGGACCCTCCGTCACGTTGCCAGGGTGCTGGCAGCTCCGCTCTCCACCGTTGGCCGGGTGCTCAAGGCCCTGGGTTTCGGCCGGCTCAAGAACCTGCAGCCTGCAGAGCCAGTGCGCCGCTACCAGTGGGCACAGCCCGGCGACATGATCCACGTCGACACCAAGCAGCTGGCCCGCTTTGAGCGGGTTGGTCACCGGATCACCGGGGATCGCCGCCTGGGCTCCTCCCGTGGTGCGGGTTACGAGAAAGCTCATGTGGGCATCGACTACGCCACACGACTGGCTTACGTCGAGGTGCTGCCGGATGAGAAGCAAGCAACCACGGTGGGGTTTCTGCTACGGGCCGTGGCTTGGTTCGATGGTCAGGGGATCAACTGCAGGAGAGTGCTTTCCGATAACGGCAGCGCCTACCGCTCCAGGCCCTGGTGAGAAGCTTGCTCAGCACTTGGGCTCATACCAACACGCACTAGGCCTTACACCCCACGAACCAACGGCAAAGCCGAGCGTTTCATCAAGACTCTGCTGGCGGAGTGGGCATACTCCATGGCCTTTCAGATTTCAACCGAGCGGAACCGCTGGTTGCCCCGCTACCTGACGATCTATAACAGCCGCAGGTGTCATATGGCCATGGCTGGCTGCACCCCGATTAAGCAGCTCGGATTGTTGCGGGCTACTGAATGACTTGGTGAGAAAACACATCTAGATTAGCTAGATTAGGGATAAACCCTGTTCCGCCCGCCCAGAGTGAACCATTATGCCAGGAACCGAATCTGTCCACTAAAATGGACTTACCCCAGTTATCGGCGAACGACAAACAGGAAAACTAAAACATGATAATAGCATAAAAACGTGCTAAGATTAAAAGGTTTGCTATGTTAGCGCCTCGGAGCTGGATTTGTATCATGAAAACATGCCTAATCAATCAGCCCGCTGGAATTGGTGATATAATGTATACAATTCAAATAGGAAGGTTCTTCGCTGCCAAAGGATATCGTGTAATTTGGCCTGTCATTAAACAATATCACTGGCTTTCCCGTTATATAGATTGCGATAATGAGATTAAATTCGTGGCCGAAGACGAAGACTTTCCAATGAAGGACCTTTATCTTTCAAGTCACAAGGAAATATGTTGCAGGCGAGGCACTCTTTATATTCCACTAAAGAAGTCGACCCTTTCGAGTCTAGGGTCTAGATATCCACTGATGTTAAGCAAGTACGCTATGGTTGGCTTAACAAGTAGATCCAAGAGATGGCATACGGCGTTCAATATAAATCGAGACCACATATGCGAAAAGAGAGTAGAAGAATATTATGACCTCTTGCCACAGCAAGACTTTATTTTTTGTAATACCCTGATCGGATCTCCAGATGGTCATATGATACCTTTGCAAGATATGAGGGACACGATTACTAGTATCAAAGCTAAATCTAATGACCTCAGGATTCTGGAGAACGAATTTGTGAATGATACAACAATATTTGATTTCATAGGGATATTGGCCTCTGCAAGTGAGCTTCATCTTCCCAACTCGGCACTGGCTTGGATCGCAGAGTATTTAGCTGTTAAAAATATGTCACGTGATGACCAGCGGAGGTTCTGTTATCCAAGGGATAGGGGTAATCCTATAAACGACAACTGGAAATATCTCAAGGGTTGCTGGAATGAAGAGAATTGGATTCTTACTCAACCAAAGCCTATATCTAGAGATCAGTGAGCAATCTAATATATATTTCTCTGGGTCCCATGTGCAGGACAGCACAAATACTTCAAGCTGCAAATTTGAGATCGTGTTCGTATCCTCTCGACTGGGCTCAGTCAGGTGATTCATCTATCCAAGAACTCTTTAGCCTGCCAGCCGAAGCATTTTACTACCGAAATATCTATACCCCCTCAATTCACTTGAGGCAAGCGAGTATTCCGAACGTACACAATAATTTTAATGCCTCTCTTGTTCAAGAAAAGCCCGTTATTGGCTATCCTTACTTTTATAATCCTCACAGGCCATTAGGCTTACTTTCAAAGTCCTACTTCATGCGAAGCCTGACTAGGTTTTGGAAAGTATGTGGCACGGAAGGAAACAAGATAGTCTTTGTGCTGTCTGATTACGTCAATGACCTTGGCTCAGAGCTAATTCCAAATCATCAGGATGCAATTAACAGGCTAAATGAAATCATACATCCAAATATTAAAGCTACCTATACCGTGGTCTTTTGTAAGATCCACCAAACTCTGTCAGATGACTGCCTAACAAATTGGGCCTGCCAAGCCTTGACAGAAAGTAATCTGACGGTCTTTGACCTTTACAGTTCCTGTTCATTCGCTAAGGGTGAGTGGCCAGATGACTACCTCTCGTTGCTAGTCGGAAAAGGTCTAATATCCCTCGAAGAGTCAAATTGGTACAATGCTAGACGCCTGTGGAAATATCCTATAAACAGTGGAGATGATAGGATCTGTCTACACGACTTCAGAAGTCAAGGATATTATGACCTACTCAGGAAGCTGTGCATAGAATACGGACTAGTAGATCAAAATGAGCTGGATAATGTAAAGATTGAAGAATTAGAAAATCTTGCCTCGGGAAATAAGGCCATCTGGTCGAAAGCACTACGGGGATTTAGGTAGAATGACCTATGTACAGCCGTATATATATCCAAAATACCACAGTGGCGGGGTTTTTTTATTTACAAACCCGCGAGAAGTAGCGAGTTCATTCCACAGTTTGAGATATGACTTTCCGATTATGCTGAGGGAGTTAATTGTTGAGAGAATTGCTTTTATTTGCAGGTCACCGAGAGCATCTCTAATAAACGACTCATTATTCTTAATCATGCAGTACTGTACTGCCAACAGAGTCAGCGATGGTGGGAGGTCACAAATGTATGAATCTAATTCGACGTCTTTACCATATTCTGTTGATGACATCCTGTTCGATATTAGCCATTTGTCAATCGGTACAACCTCTTGAGTCGACTTATATCTCCAGAACTTTGGCATGTAAATAGAGGGCTCATATGGGAGAAAAGAGCTGAAAGCAGGTGCTACAGCTCCTGCCAGAAGAATGGGCGTTCCGAACATTCCCGCCGCATCTAAAGGACCGCTTTGCGTGCCAATATGAAGAGATGCATTTGACAGAAAGTAGAAGTCATCTAAATGTTCTCTATTTGGTGAGAATGGATGATCTATGAGTAGGGGATCACTAATCGTAAGGGGTTTCATTGATCGATCTCCCATTCTTATAACAGCGAAACCGTGACTAAGAAGCCACTTTATTGACAAGACAAAGTTGTCAATATCTGAATTTCTGCCCATCTCAGACTGGTTGATTCCTTGACTTCCACTCCTCACATGAACAGTAACAAATCTTCGTGGGAAACGTGAGTATCGAGATTCAAGAGACTGAACATGGCCAGAAAGCAAACCGTGATTACGATCTAGGACTGGAATACTAAAGCATTGACGATATCGCTTGAATATAAGAGGAAAAAGTGCAAAAGTCTCATAGCTTCTTCCGTTGCCAAGGAGAAAAGAAGACATGGATTGCAGGAAGTTTACATTTTCCGTGCATGCTCTATATTGGCTCTCGTTTTCGTAAAACTGAAATACGACATCATCGGCATTGAATAGCTTAAGAACAGCCGCGTTCCAGATTAATGGTTTGTGTGCATGTATTCTGACCTTTGGTTCCCTGCACGAAAAGAGCTTCAACCTATTCGCCATAATAATATAGCTAATCCATGCTACGTGCCCAATTGAAAAGCACCACTCTCTAGAAATCTCAATAAAATCACTATTCAGAAGCTGAGGTGAGTTCGACGCATGGCGAGGAAGCTGAGTGAGTCCTTTGTATATGTCATATCTTCCCTCGCGAAGTGAAACACCAAGAAGATGGTCAGACAAGTTACTATCACAGGAGTCGCCTATTTCTTCAACAGCCGTTTGTAGAATCTGAATGGCAGATGTCATTTTACGACAAACCTCTCAGTCGCAAGGTAGTAGCACAAGATAGCCTTCATCCTCAAAGACTAGTTGAGGAAGAAAAAATCCTTCGGTGACTCTGAGAATATCCTCAAGACATACCCCAACAACACTATCACGTGTACAGCCTTCGCCTCTCGCGCCTAATGTCTTCATATGCTCATCAAAGCTTGCAGCTGGTATTCTCGCATCATCCACGAAACACCTTAAATCATCAATGATGATTACATCCCTATATCCATTATTTCGGTTGCTCACAATTGCCTGAAGTTCCGAAATTATTGGCATCCGTACTACAGGATCTATTGTGTGCCGGTAGGAAACCTGACCCTTATCAGCTAGCGGGAAATGTGCATCAAGCCAAAAAAGTACATTTTCCTCTTTCAAAAAGGGAGAGTTAATTAAATTCGATATAACCAGGTGACTACTGCCCAGGTGTAAAAAGATGTTTGCAAAGTCCTTAAATCGGTAATTGGCTGCGAGATAATAATCAGGATCTATCTCTATCGTATGTATTTGATGGAATCCCGAATCATAAGCATATTTTGTTCCCGAACCCTCGTAGGTGCCGGTCTCAACAAAAGTGCTAATATTAAATTCTTCGCTTAATTGACCAAGATTAAACCTCTGGATTGATCCCACGTCAAAATCTTATATTAGCATATCGGCATCCCCTTCTTGCTTGATGTCGCACGGTCTTTTGGTCGGTTCTGGATCTCAAATATCTCATTTTGTGCCGAGTAACCTGCATAAAGTAAGTGCACGGCAGTGGTTTGAGGATGGGATGCCACTAAGCCAGGACTATGATTTCATATTGTTCGTATTCGGCGAGAATCGCACTTTCTTACCGCCAACAGAAGCGAATAAGCAGTTTTTCCAACATGTAAATATCGAGCTATGTGTCCAAGCTGCTCAACGTGTTAGAGATAGATGTAAACGTGCGGTATTCTTTGGCACCGCAGAGCTTTGGTCTAAGTGTCACGGTGCAGTCTACCCGCATACACGTGAGAACGCTTTTGACTCATTGTATGTATACTCAAAGAGTATCATGAGAGACAAGCTGATGCAGTTAAATCTTCAAGAGACTAGAATAGTGCACCCATTTAACTTTAATAGCATGCACAGAAAAGGCGATTATCTTTTCGGAAAAGTCTTTAAATCAATTGCTAATCGGGAAAAGATAACTATTTTTGATACTTACTTTGCGAGGGATATCGTATCCCCGGTTCATGTAGTGAAGACAGCCTTAGACCCTACTTTGCCACAGGAGATTCTTGTTGGATCGGGTAAATCAACACAAATTAATTACCTGATTCGTGAGATGTATTCAGCAGCAGCACTTCAATTTGAGGACTTTGTCACCGAAGATCTTTCAACGCTCTCCCCCAGGCGAGGATATGTAAACTTTAGCGGCATAGATCGAGACAATGGAGTAGAATATGATATTGTTAGTGAGATGAATGACTATGCAAAATTATGCTCTATGAATGCCCAGTATCACTTGGAGAAATAATTGATAAGATCACTATCCTTGAAATCAAAGCTGCCAAGATCATGTCTGCCGAGCAAAACAAGAATGTTCACGCAGAACTCAGTAAATTGAAATCTTTAGTTAGTGCTGAGTTGCTTGAGTATAGAGATCTATATCAGCAACTAGCAAATATTAATCTTGTGCTTTGGGATATCGAGGATTCGATTCGTAAATGTGAATTAGATCAATGTTTTGATGAATCTTTTGTTAGACTAGCTAGGAGCGTTTACTACAATAACGACGAGCGTGCGAAGATTAAGCGAATGATCAATGAAATCAGTGGATCCATATTGATAGAGGAAAAGCAGTATTCACAGTATTAGGGAATCTCTGTGCAGCGGTCGGCTGCGCCATTTTCGGTACGAGCCAGCTCTGGATTGTGCTCTCAGCTCAGTTGATGGATTGAATCTGCACTTATTTTAATCGATTTGAGCTTTTTCCTATCGTTTGCACGTAGTAGTGTCCGATGAGGCACACGGCTCCTGTGATTACACCGTTGCCAGCAAGCGTCTGCGGCCCTGGAAAAGAATTGTGTGTGCTGCCACAATATAAATCTTGCTACGGTTTTTTGCCAGGCCACTCAGATGGTCTAGGATATACTATTTTTACTGAACGGCTCTGGCCTCTGACATCGTTAACTCCGGGCGGGAGCAACAGCGTTCTTTCTCAGTTTATACCTCATGGGGAGCTCTGCCTCTCAGTGAGCTTTGCGACCTTACATGACAGTACCTCCACAGGAATCGGGCCCAGCTGATTTCTGCATCCCAGCCATCGCTGTAGACATGCAGTTACACCTCTTCGTACTTGACTGTGCGCCAAAGGTTCTCAACCAAGATGTTGTCGTAGCAACGCTTCCTGCCTGACCAGCTGACTTTGATTTCCAGGGCCTGCAGTCTGGACACGAAGTCGCCAGAGGTGAACAGTCAGCTCCGATCGGAACTGTCCAGAATTGGGCACTTGCAACGCGCGGAGACGAAGCGTCGGAATTTTCTGGCCGGTTCAGGTCTGGTGATCGGTGGCCTCATGGCCCGCGCAGGTGCCGGCGCTTGGGCACAGGCGGCATCTGGGCGCCCCTTGAACGCGGCCGCCACGACGTGATCGTTGCGGGGGTCGGCGTGTCTGGTCTCACTCCGGCGCGGAGCCTCAACCGGATGGGCCGCAGGGTGCTTGTGCTGGAAGCGCAGTCTTCGATCGGAGGGCGCCTGCAGCGGGTGCAGGTAGGAGCTTCCGGGCGGCGCGTGGCCGGAGCCGTGCCCGGCTGGGTGGATCTAGGCGGCCAGTGGGCCGGCTTCACCCAAACCAAGACCCTGGAGTACGCGCAGGCCCTCAACATCCCCACCTTCCCCGTGCCCATGGGAGGCAAGGACACCTTTCTCTACAACGGTCAGCTCAGCCGCCACAACCATGCCTGGCCCTCCACGCCCTACAACAGCGCCGATCTGAGGCTGAGCTAGCCCAATCTTTATGTGCCGCATGCTGAGCGCTACGACCTGGTGGCGACCTGGCTGAAGATCGAGGCCCTGGCCCTCACGGTTGATCCGACAGCGCCGTGGACCCATCCCGAGGCCCGCGCGCTGGATTCGATGACCATTGCCACCTGGCTGGAACGCAACGCGCGCACGCCCATCGCCGCCTTGTGGGCGGATGTGGTGGCGCGCAAGTGGCGCGGCAACGGTGCGTTCGAATCTGGTTCGGCTTCGATGCTGCACTTCGCGGGGGCGCAGCGGGTGTCGCCGCAGCGCGACACACCGGAAGCCCTGTTGTTCGATGGCAGCGCCGGGCAGTTCTCGACCCGCCTGGCCGCAGAACTGCCGTGTGGCATTGTGCGAACTGGTGAACCGGTGCTGTTCATCCGGCATTCACCGGGGAACGTGGCCATCACCACCCCCAGCGGCACGTACCGCGGCAGGGCGGTGATCGTGGCGACACCACCCCATCTCTTAGGCCGCATCCACTTCGACCCGCCCCTTCCTGCCGCCTGCGACCAGCTCACCCAGCGCGCGCCAATGGGCGCGCTCAGCAAGGCGCTGGTGGTGTACGACACGCTCTGGTGGCGGGCCGAAGGGCTCTCCGGCAATGCCATCGGCAAGCTGGATACTATCGAACTCGTGGCCGATTCCACCAACCCACGGCCGGGCAGTCCAGGTGTGCCCGCCACCTTCCTGACCGGCGAGGCGGCCACACGCTACGGGGCGGCGCCGTTGGCGGAGCGCCGGGCAGCGGTGCTGGCCGACCTGGCGACGCTGCTGGGCCCACAGGCGCGCGATTCCGCCCTTGAGTCCCACGAGGGCAACTGGCCGGCGAACCCCTGGATCAGCGGTGCCTACTCCACCACCTACACACCCGGAAACAGGACCCAGTTCGGCCACGCTCTGCGCAGGCCCGTCGGCCCCATTTCTGGGCGGGGACGGAGATGAGCACGGAATGGCCCGGATACATCCACGGCGCATTGCTGGCAGGCGAACAGGCGGCGGCGGACGTCGGCGCCGTGTTGTAAACGGTCGGCACCCCACAGAGAATGCCCCAGGTTCCCTGGCAATTCGTCCGCCGCGACGCATCACGTGGCCGCAGGCTTCTTCATCCGCGCTCCATCAGCGAAGCCTTCTCGAAGAGAAGCAGTGGAGCAACGTCTCAGCCGCGCCTCTAGCTTGCATAGTCAGACAGGCCGAGGTGCTTCTCGATCCTGCTGACGCGCTGCTCCAGCGCCAGGGGGTCTTCGCCTGAAACGGCTTTCGCGAGAACGCCTGCAACAAAATCGGTCTGCGTCACGCCTTGTCGGATCGCGCAAGCTTTCAGCAGCTTCAGCAGCTCAGGGTCGATTTTGATGTTGAGCTGGGTCCTCGTTACCGAGCGCAATCCGCATCGCAGCAGGCTATCGGGGCATCTTCCGGAACAGGTTTGGCACTACTTGGGGATAGCAGATCGTCGGATAGGAGCCGGCGGCCTTGCGGGGATACCGCCCCTTCACCAGCAAGGGTGTGGTTGCCCCGATGCAATGGACAGGTATCAGGGCTTCACAGGCTTAAGTGTACGGGTGTTGATGTAGACGCAGTCGGCCGGAGGCCATTCTGCTGCTCGTAGTCGATCGGGCTGAGGTAGCCGATCGTTGAGTGACGGCGCTCGCGGTTGTAGTAACCGACGATCCAAAAGGCCAAGCGCCTGATCAGCCGCTGGGGGCTGTTCAGGATCTCGGCATCGTCATCGAGTGCCAGTTCGTGTTTGAGGTTGGAGAAAAAGCTCTCCACCACGGCGTTGTCACAGCAGCAGCCCTTGGCCGACATGCTGCAAGTGATCTTGTGGTTTTCCAGCAGCTGCCGGTAGGCCGTTGCTCGGTATTGGCTCCCCTGGCCCGTGTGGATCAGAAGTTAATCGGATTCGATCTGGCGGTGTCCCAGAGCCCGGTTCAGGGCCTCCAGCACCAACGTGGCCTCCATAGTGGCGCCCATGGCCCAGCCGACCAGGCGGCGGCTGTACAGGTCGATCCAGACCGCCAGGTACCGCCAACCAGTCGTTGTGCGGAGGTAAGTGATGTCACCGGCCCAGCAGCGGTTGGGTGCTGCTGGGCTGAACTCCTGTTGTAGCAGGTTCTCGGCCACACCACTGGCCTGGTTGCCTTGGTTCCGGCACGGCCTGAACCCCCCTATGGTCTTGGCCTTGAGCGCTGAATGGCGCATGAGGCGGGCAATCCGGTGACGATGGCTGCTTGAAAAGCAGCAGGAGCGTCATCTTTCCTGGCAGTCACCGTAGAAGCCACGGTGCCGTTCAAACACTTCCTGGACCTGGGCCGTGAGCGCCGCGTTTTCCCGGGCCCGTGGGCCCGGGTTTTGCTGCCGTTGCCTCCAGGCGTAGAAGCCACTGCGGGACACACCCAGCTGCTTGCACAGCCAGGCCACAGAAAAACGATCCGACAGCCGACTGATCGGCCGAAACCTCTCGGCGGCAGCTGCTCTTTGGCAAAGTGCGCTGTCGCCAGCCTGAAAAAATCCTTTTCCCTCCTGAGCTCCCGGTTTTCCTTGCGCAGCCGGGCCAATTAAGCCCGCTCTTCGCTGGTGAGCTGACCGCCTTGCTCAGGAGGGCCAAAGTCACCCCGGTCAATGCGGGCCTGCCGCACCCACTTGGCCAGGCTGCTGTTGGGCAGTCCCAGCCGCTGGGCCACTGCGGTGCAGCTAAGGCCTTCTGTGAGGCAGAGCGCTATGGCCTCTTCCTTCTGCTGATCCGTGAACCGGCGTCTGGTTTTGGTCGGGTTGGTCATTGATGGACAGTCTGAGGGTCATGGCGTGACTCCTATCGACCTGTCCACGAAACCGGGGCAACCCCACTACGATCACCCACTCTCATGAGCACTGGACCGACAAAGGGGGGCACGTCAGCATCTGTAGAGGGTGACGACATGAATTCCCAGCTTTATTGAGATCTGGGACACGATTTGACGCTGTGGCGGACTCATCCGCCTCCTGACATCAGTTTTGACGGCTTCGCTATAGCGACGCATAGCTCTGCTCCATCAAGCCCCCTTTGTGATCGAAATGGAGAGGCGTGAACTTTCCTGGCAGAGGGGGGTGCGTAGGTCGGCCGCCTTTCCTGCTGGTCTTGGGGTAGGTGAGCTAAATCATGACATTCAGGGACTGCCAGGGCGCCGCTGCATCCATCTCAGAAAGGAACTTTAGCGTTAGGTCTGCTTTATGGCCGTCGTGAGTTCGTAATCAGAGAAGCCGAGCTGAAGTGACCCCCTTCGCTAGTCCAGGCGCAATGAGAGTGGGTGGTCATGCTGCAGCTGCTTGCCACCGATCAACCCAGTCCTAGCTTGCGATCACCGTAAAATTGTCGCGTGGATCGCCTTGGCTTCCCAGTGTCTCGTTAGCTGTTCAATGCATTCAGTGCCACAGCATAGGTTGAAGGCAGTGACATCCCCGCGTCTACAACAATACAAGCTCCAGTAATCGATCTAGCGCTAGCAGATGAAAGGAAGATAATGGCATTAACAATGTCATCTATATTAGGTGGACCATTCTTTAACGCTATGACCAGTGACTGTACCTTCGAAGCCTGGTCGTCAAGGTGCACACTGGGATCACTGACCAGCCCTGCGATGACAACATTAGATCTTATATCGAGCTTCCCTAGCTTCCAAGCCAATGATCTACTTAAAGAAAGAGTTGCCCCCTTGATCATATTGTATAGAGCAGGCTGAGCTGAAACATACCAAGCATCAAGCGAGCTTACATGGACTATAGATGTATTTGCTAGCTTTGTTGCGTGACACAAATAATCAATAAGACTAGTAATGCCATAAACAGATGCAATCGCTTTTGATACTTCTTCTTCGCACGTTGCAGCCAATAGTTCAGTTCTCATGAGTGGTATTCTTGAAAGATTAACAATGCATTCAATAAAAGAATATTTATCAGCAATGTCGTCAAGCAAAGCCCCAAGTTTTTTGTGCAGCATAACCTGGGAAAAATCGCCGTTCAGATAATAGCATCTAGAATCAAGTGGACTAGCAGATGAATGCGCGTGAATATCTAAGCCAATGACAATATTACCTTTTTTGAGAAATGATTTGACAGCTACCGAGCCGATGCGTCCGTTGGAACCTATAACTATTGAGAGGGCAGGCTTCTGTCTTGTCATCAAGTTTCAAAGTAAGTGGAAGGCAGCTTCTTGAATCGATCCAGTTCGCAATCCTCAATCTCATTCAAGATGTGTTGAATCGAATTAAGGTTTATCTGCTCTAGGGACTCAATGATCTGAGACAACTGATCAACTCTACAAGTTCCTAAACATATCTTGCGTATGCTGTGAAAGGAAAATGTCCATAGCAAAACGAGTTCAATAAGAGATAAGTCATGCTTGCAGGCAATCTCCCTTAGCGAATCCACGAAAGCAATATTCTCGTCTGTTATAACTTGCTTAACTCTCCAACTTGAACAAGCACGGCTATCCAAAGGAAAAGTCGAAGAGTTGTCATAGCGGCCGCTCAACACACCTCTACAAAACACTCTGTACGGTACAATGCGGACGTCGATATCGTTTATTAAAGGCATAATCTCATACTTCACGCGCTGTTCCAGAAGATTAAAGTGAAGGTCCAAATCAGAAGGTAATAACTTAGAGTTGACATTGCAATAACCAATCCAGTTTTCAAGCTGTGACGGAGTAAAGTTTGCAAGTCCATAGCTCTTGATCACACCGCTTCGCACTAGTTCTTGCAGAGTATCAACCTGCTCTGGTATGGGCACTTCAGGGCAAAATGAATGCAAAGTAATACGACGAATTGAGGACTGCCTCAATCTTTCTGTTGCGCGCATTGCATCATTCTTAATCTTCTCAGGTGTTAGAATTGAGAGTGAAACACCAAACGAGCCGTCCTTACGTGGTGATTCTTCTAATCCGATCTTAGTATGGATATCTAGTTTAAGCTGATGCGCACGCGCGAACTCCCCTAATATTATTTCTGACTGTCCATTTCCATAAAGAGAACCGGTGTCGAATTCACGAATACCAAGTCTAACGGCTGATTCTAAGAACTTTAATGATTCTGAATGAGAAAGTCTGGACCCAAGACCCAAACAACCTAAAAGCAAGGACTTACAATGCTTCATTGGGGCCGATAGCGGTATTCTAGATTGACCCTAGTGAATTCCTTGTCCGAGCTGTCTTCAGAATGGATCACGCTAGGATGATAAACTATTAGATCTCCAAGGGTGCAAGCATGCCGGACAAAGGAGGACTCTGGAATATCTTCTTCAAGTCGCCGCTCACCTTTGGTAAATTGCGTTTCATCAGGTAGATAACTTGAATACTGCTTCTTGTGAGATCCTGGAAGAAATCGAATGGAGGAATAGCTTGTGCATCCGGCTATCGGAACCCACAGTGAATACACTCCAGTGGCCGCGCCCCAATCTTTGCAGCTAGGAGGATAACCATCGTTGCAATTAGGACGAATGATCCGATAACCTAGCCATCCAAAACCAGGATCTTGCCACCTGATCAACTCGCACCGATCTGACAATTCTTTAATTACTTTCATCAGGTCTGGCTTTTCAAGAATCTTAATCACTCTTTCATTCGGCACTATGTAGCGATATTTCGCGGCGGCGACTCTGTTGTGATCAATATTAGGAATATTGTGATACGACTTGAAGTCTATTTTACCATCGTAAGTTTCGTCTGAGGAAGCTGCCCGAATATTCTCGCCGAGCCACTCAGTAGTGAAATTTAGAAGAAGTTGTTTCTCATCCGACGAGAAGAAATCCTTTATCAAAACATATCCTCGGTCGTCAAACACATCTTTGATGCTCATTTTTCTACAAGCGACTATCCTTATGGTACCATCTACGGGTCTTTGGTGAGTGCTAGCTTCTGGACCCACCATGGGGCAGCCCACAACCTGCGCTCATCTGCATGAACCCTAGGAGTTTGTCGCTGATAGAGCCAACTGCCGCTAGGACGCATGCGGTTGCTGAGCCGAACTGACGAGCCTTGTTGTGTGGCATTCGCTCCTCGCTTGTGCCGAGCGATGACGCCCTGTTGGCCATCACCACCAGGCCAAAAGCCCCTTATCTGCTTACCATCGCCTGCTGCTACGTGATCACAATACCCAGGGGAGTTTTGCACACACCGCTGAGACCAAACAATAGCAGGTTCTCAGGCTGCACAAGCCATGTGTGGCTGCGGGAAAGCACCTGTTGCTCCTGCCAGTGCTTAGGTTCGACGTGTTGGTGATCAAAGCCGTCGAGCCTTTTCTCCCAGGGCAGATGGGCATCGCGCAGCAGACGCTGGCGGCGTGTCACCATGCGGTCCTCACACTCCTGCTCACAGAGTTCATAGAGGAACTGGGCCGGGCTCCAGCCTTGTGCCTCAGCTTGCTGGCAGAGCGGCTGCCAGATGCTGCGACAGCGCGCAAGTGTCACCTGTTTGAGCAGGAGCGGCAAGGCCGCCTCAACTGCCTGAGACCGAGTAACCGCTAAGGCTCTAAGGGACTAGGCGGGCCAGCCGCACCCACTTGGCCAGGCTGCTGTTGGGCAGTCCCAGCCGCTGGGCCACTTCGGTGCAGCTGAGGCCTTCTGTGAGGCAGAGCGCTATGGCCTCTTGCTTTTGCTGGTCCGTGAACCGGCGTCTGGTTTTGGTCGGGTTGGTCATCGATGGACAGTCTGAGTGTCATGGCGTGACTCCTATCGACCTGTCCACTAAATCGGGGTAACCCCACCAGCATGGAGGAGACCTGTCGGTGGGTAGCGGCATTTGTGGACTGGTACAACCACTGGCACCGCCATAGCGGGATCAAGTTCGTGATCCCTCAGCAGCGCCACAGCGGAGATGCTGTGGAGATCTGCAATCAGCGCGCTGTCGTCTACGAACAGGCCCGTCAGCTAAACCCACGCCGTTGGTCACGATCGACGAGGTGTTGGCGCCAGCCGGAGGTGTTCTTGATCAACCCACCTCCACCTGAAATTGAACCCATGTCAGTTATGTTGACGGTGGCTGCCTGAACGGCAGCAGGGGCGTCATTTTTCCTGGCAGTTACCGCTACAGAGGACAAATACCAGATCATCTCATATGACGCTTGGCTTTTCAGGCAACTCTTAAGGGATCTGCGCTACGATAAGGAAAGCATCTTAATTCTAAGAGTAATGGCTTCTATTGCTTTTGCGCAGACCACAATGCTTGAAAAAAGACTTAGAGAAGTAATCAAAAGCAAGTACTCTAATCTAATAGATGCAGGTAAGCCCTTGCGTTTCTTTGCTATTAATCCACCTCTCATACCAGAGCAGCCATTTGATATTGATGTCGCCAAGAAACAAGGCTATTATAACTTTCCTCCTACGGGACCAATGTATCTATGCGCAAGCATAGATTCGCTAGATCTTAGCATGACCCAATGTAACGTCATCGACCTCAATAACTACATCCTTAAAAGGGCTAACTGCGATAGTTTTAGCTTTGAGTATAGCTGCTGGAAAGATGCATTATCTAATATACGCGTCGGCGATGCAAATATTTTTCTTGTCTCTTATATGTTTGGCACCACAAAGGAGTGCTTTACTAATACCACTGATTACATCCGAAAGAACTTTCCGGATGCAGCTATTATTACTGGAGGGGTCCAGGCCTCCTTTGACAAGAAAGGGATTCTTGAATCGGGTTTCGCGGATATTGTATGTAGCAATGAAGGTGATTTGCAAATTCAGTATCTTGCAAGTATGATTCATTCCGTAATTTATCCGCATGCTCAGGATAGGCCTCCTTCTGTTGGTGTCCAGGGTGGCCTTGACATATTAGGAGCAAATCAAGAGCATATTACCTCGGGGAGCAGCGTACAGCCCTCTAACTTTGACTGGAATATTGATAAGTACTATGATGAAATCGATATTAAAAGTTATCATCTACATGGCGGTCTGGGCGCTTTTTCCAAATTTGTTGAAAATATGGCGGGCGAACCCGTTCCATACTCGGCTGTTCTGACAAAAAGAGGTTGTCGAGCTCATTGTGCTTTCTGCACTGTCCGAACATTTAACGGCAAAGGGCTAAGGCTTAGGAATATAGAAGCTGTCATGGATGAACTTAGGTATTTGTATTCAAAGGGAATTCGCCATATAGACTGGTTAGACGATGATTTGCTTTATAATGAGGAATATAATATGCAGTTATTCCGTTCCATCAAGGAAGAGTTCCCTGAACTAGTGTGGACTGCTAGTAATGGTTTAATTGGAGTAGCGATTACTTCCGAGCTTATGAAAGAAATGGCAGAGTCAGGTCTTGTTGCATTCAAAATTGGTGTAGAGTCTGGAAACTCAGAGGTAATTAAAGATATTAGGAAACCAACAACACTTTGGAGGTTGCTGGATAAATCAGATTTAATTCGTCAGTATCCTCATATCTTTTTCAGTGCTAATTTTATTATTGGGTTTCCTGGAGAAAGGTTTTCTCAGATGCTTGATTCTTTTATCTTTTCCAGAAGACTAATGTGTGATTGGTCAAGTTTTTACGTTTGCCAACCTCTTAAAGGTACCGACTTATACAGCAGCTTCCAACATCTAATGGATCCTAGAGCAAAAGAAGAATCTTATACAAAAACGATTAATCCTGGGCGGAGTGCAGCTCGAGGGGAGTTTGCATATTCAGAATCTGAAGATATTGAATTAAGGCTTACTGCTGGTTGGGACATATTTGATCTTGAACGAGACCGTACATTTACTGCTGAAGAGCATAATGAGATCTGGTTTACTTTCAATCTAGTGGCTAATTTCTTTGATAACCCTTGTTATAAGAATAAGTCATCTACTCGAAAACTGATTTATTGGCTTCGAGCCATACAATCAGGCTATCCATTTGATGCTTCAATGAGTGCGGGTCTTTCTTATGCGTACAAATTATTAGATGATCAAGAGCAATGCAAAAGATATGCAGATATAACCGAAAAGCTTATCATATCTAGTAGGTATTGGCAAAACCGTGTTATCGCTTTTCCGCAGATACTTACACTTTGCAGCTTTAAGTCTAATTCGAATGCTGCGAAGATGTTAAATATTAGCGTTCCCGACAGTCTTATGCCGGATCGCTATGTCAAGATGTTTTCAGATATAAGTGCTCGACGAGCGGCAAACAATTGGAAAGACTAATGTTCAAAAAGTCTGCTCTTATATTCGGAGCCAGTAGCGAAATTGGTCAATGGATAATTGAAAGCCTGTACCAACAAAGAACATACCCAGTTCTGTTGTCTCGGCACGATAGCGACTTTCAAATTAATTTTAGTGATTATTATGATGTATTGAAGATATTACAATATTATGTTGCCAAGCATTCAGATATAACTAGTGTTTACTTTTGTATTGGTAAGTACACCAGGTCAGAACTGTGCACTTCAAGCCCATATCAGTGGATGGATGATATATCTGTTAATCTTGGCTATGCATACATTTGTTATCGAGCCTTATGTGAGGTCTTTAAAGATAGTACTAGTGAAATCCGACTTGTCTTTTTAGGAAGTACGGCATCAATTAGTAGGCCATCTGAATTCTCAAGCTACGTTGTATCGAAGAGCGCTTTAGAAGTACTTATAAACTATATAAATAATGAATTGCCAGAAAATTTCAGAGCATGCTGCCTTCGTTTAGGTACATGCAACACAAGATTTTCAAATTCACAGTCAAACACACATACAATACAGGCTGATGACATTATTCAAACGGTTCATTTTCTGGAAACCATCAGTTTTCATGCATTTCCTGACCTGATATCATTAAGGCCAATCCGGTCAATGGAAAAATGAGATTCTTAATCGTTGGATTCGCGGGTGGTCTAGGAGCGTTCCTATCGAATGAGCTCCAGAAAAACGCCCATGAAGTGCCTGGGATTGATGTGGTTGATGGGCCCACAGCCGATTCAGTGCTTCTACCAAAATAAAATATATCAGCGTTTTCAAAAATGATTTCTGACCTCTTACTCCTTTATAATGGTCTATGGACTATTATTATATCGCTTGTCATGAAAGATAGAAGAAAGTCTATTAACCCACACCAGCTACGTTGACATTGACGGCTTGAATAGCAGCAGGGCGTCATATTTTGTGGTAGTCACTGCGGGCGCTTGGCTATAACATCAATAGAATGAGCGCACTAGAAGGTGTTTATACTGTCTAAGTCGAGCCTTGATCACACCTTCATGCACCTTTGTCATTAACCCGGTCTCACCATTGACCCATTCACCCAAAACCTTTCACCCCATCGATACCAATCCATTGATTGTTGTTCTTAATAATGCCATGTTTGCAAGCCTCTTGTTAGGATTGCGTCTATTCGTAGTGTTTCAACCCACTCTATAGCTCATGATGACCTCTTTACATCGGCACGGGGTTGCCATCGTCAAAATAGACGATGACTATACACGCCAAATCTTGAACGAAATATACTCTCTGTTCCGTGTCTCAGACTATTCTAGCCTTGTAAAGTATATTTCTGATCTGAGCCCCTCTGAGTATAAATGTCTTGCAAAGAAATACAATAGAATCTTCGCGGGCCCTATTTCTGATTTGGCTTCTTTAATTTGCGACCTAGATTCGATCAAGTTTTTAATCGGAGCCTCCAAGCTAAGGGTTACTACGATCAGCTCATTTGAGTATTCTAACAGACTTTGTCTAGCAAGCGATAGCCCTGATTTCTTCTTTAGGATTATACGCCAAAACCAACCCCGTGATGTTGGCCTCCCTCACTTTGACAAGCAGGGTTGGGATCTTGCGCAAGGTACCCATGCTGAGCCTGGCACTTCCTACTACAAGAAGCGATGGAAGATATGGATACCTATTGCGGGATGCGATGAGCACAATAGCCTTCGATTCATCACAGGGTCCCACTTAGAAGACGTACCTGTTGCGATGGATCTTTCTTATCTGACACAAACAGCGCTCGCCACAGGAGCTTGTGGGACTCCTTGTATCTCTCCTACTTGGGTCGCTGCCAATAGAGACAGATTTCAAGTATTCGCCCACCAAGCTGGGACTTGTAACCTATTTCATGACAAAGTGGTTCATATGGGGCCTGTAAACTCCTCGACTCCGCTACGTCTTTCAGCGGAATTTACTATTGTTGAAGAGCCCTAACCTATTTCTAACAGTCTATTTCAGAGTGTTCCCTCATATGGTCACCAAAATCTACGGAATCAAGATCCTAGCACTTAGATACATTATAATAGCTTTGCATATGCCAAACTGAAATTAGGACCCGAACTCGTTACGCGCAGTCTCGACGTTTTGGCAAAAAGCTTCTGTCTGAGCCGTTATTTCTTAGTTCATCAGCCATCACGCCATACCTTTTATGCCCAGCACCTATCCAACTAAAAACTGCTTAACTATCATTTGCTCATTAAACATATCCCTCGGCAGGAGAGGTTCAAGATCTTCATTTGGGTAGCCCGCTTTTACCTGCGGTATCACTCTCATTTCACTAGCCACACGAATATTAAATATTGCGGCTGTTTGTTTATCATCTGATTTCTCCAGTAGATCGATCATTTCGTCGGTTGAGTTTGCCTCGTAATACTCCAATGAGAAGGACTCTGCTAAGCTTCTATAATTAGGGAAAGCCAGACCGCCTTCATAGGAGGAAGCGATATATTGTGAATCCATCCATTGATCCTGTGTCTGCTGAATCATAGAGTATCCATCATTATTCATAATAAATATCTTGATTCTGAGTCCGTAGCGCTTCACCACAGCCAGCTCATGGAGACTCATCATCAACGAGCCATCACCAGTGATGCATAAGGTGTCTTTCTCTGGCCGGGCAATTGCCGATGCAATCGCAGCTGGCAGTGCCCATCCCATTGCTGTGTTATTTAGATCATGAAAAACCCTTGTAACCTTGTTTATTTGCATTGACTGCATTCCCCAAGCAACAGAACAACCCGTGTCTAGAAAAATATTTGTTGGCCTCTCCAAGGACTGACTCAGACTAGTAAAAAATGTATAAGGATTTACCTTTTCACCAGACAGAAAGCCTCTCTCTACTTGATCCATAGACTCGTATAGCTTCTTCCACTGGCGTATTTTATCTAACCAATTCTGCCTTTGAGAAAACTCAGCTTTCTTCGCCTCTTCAGCAACTCTTGTCAGTTTTGCATTACGAAGATCTTGACTTACTAAGTAATCAATATGTAATCCGAATTTTTCAAACTTGAGCAGTTCAGTTTCATCAATATCTACAACTACCTTGACAGCTTCTCGGGCAAATGTACTCACGGGAGATCCTGTTGACTTTGTGTCTAGCCTTGATCCGAATGAAAGAACTAAATCTGCATTCTGCACGGCAAAATTTGCATGTCTCTGACCGTGTGTACCAAAAGTGCCAATGTAAAGTGGGTGAGATGATGGAAGCAGATCTGCAGCTCCCCAAGTTACAGCAATTGGTATTTCAAGTTCCTCTGCAAACTCTATGAGTCTGCTTTCAAATGACGCAATTCTCACTCCCCACCCAGCAATAATCACAGGCCTTAGGGAACCCTTTATTCTATCGATGATTATTTCTTCTGATTCCCGCAGGTTCATTAATCTTTCATCACCCTCTTCTGGGTTGGCTACGTATTCCTCGCACAATGTGGCGTCAATATATTCTCTTTGTAAGTCGTCGGGTATATCAACCAATACCGGGCCTGGACGCCCAGTCGTGGCTATTGTATAAGCCCTCTCAAGTTCATAGATGATCTTATATGGGTTATTAATTTGAACCGCGTACTTCGTTATTGGCTTGCATATTTCCACTATCGGTGTCTCTTGGAATCCGATCTGGCGCGCTCCAGTCTTTCCAACCATCCGAGTTGTACTTACTTGCCCTGTAATTGCCAACACAGGAACTGAATCATAGTAACTGCAGCAAAGCCCTGTTATGAGGTTGGTAGCACCAGGGCCACTAGTAGCTATTGCCACTCCAATATTATTTGTGACCCTTGAGTATGAATCAGCACACATGGCTGATGCCTGTTCATGGTGGTTACAAATATAATCTATTGAGCTATTGTTAGCAATCGAGTGAATTAAATGGAGCGATGCCCCACCTGATATTGCAAATACGTGTCGAACGGACTTCGATACTAGAAAGTCTGCAACTATATCTGATACCTTTTTCTTGCTTACCATGGCATTTCCTTTCTGGCTGAGATAAAAAGAGACCCATGTGTGTACGAAGTCGGCATATCCGCAAGAGATTCGACCTTCGACCAAGATAATGCTTGGGCAAATAGATTAATTCTTGTTCCTTCAAAATGGCTATAGATTATACTTGCATTTTCCTCTGATCCGATCTCTATTAACGCATCAGTTGTTATCCATTCGGATGGACTTGTTGAGCTTATAATTGCCGCTTCATGGCCCTCTACATCAATTTTAAGAAGACCATGATCTGCTAAGATCTTTCGAAACGACTTCGTAGGAACTATAAACTTCTGAAGTTCGCCGTATGGGTCTTGTTTGGCCCCTGACAGATGGCTTCCAGTTGTGTTACCCACAACTCGTGTGAATTCGGCTTCTCCTTCTTCTCTAGAAACCGCACTAGCGTGAATTTCTGGTGATACACCATTCAGCTTGCAATTGAGCCTGAAACGCTCAAGATGATCTGGATCAGGTTCAAATGAATCCACCTTATATCCTAATTTACTCAGACATATTGAATGAAGTCCGATATTTGCTCCTAGATCCGCAACCTTACTATAACGGTCTCTATTTCTTGCGTAGAAAGAAAATATAATAAGCTCATCTAGGCCAAAGAGATGTGTAGAGTCTATAGCCCCCATAGAAAAGAAAGGTAAGTGAAAATTCCCTAACCCAATCAGTCGGGAATTGCATTCTGAGTTTTTACCGTACAGTTCTTGTATGGCGGGTTTTACAAGACTATCTAAATAGGTATAAATCGATGAATTCCGTGAGTGGTATCTCCACAGAGATGGTAGTGCTTCCAGAACGAAATTTAGCGAACAAAGCGAATCTTTCATTGAGAGTACCAGTGCTTAGCGAATTCATTACCATGCCTTCGTAGCTTTAAGGCATCATAATCTGATGATATTAACCCAATGAAGTCATCGGAGTCAAATGGATCATTGGCTGTACTAAAGTTTCGTCCTCCAACAATCTCCTTGCTTTTAGAAAATACCCACATAACACTCCGTACAACCTCCTCCATCGAAACAAAATCATTCTCTCGTATCCGCCTTTTGGTCTCTTTGAATGCTTCCAACTCTTCTAAGCCCTGCGCCAGCGACTGCTCATGTATCTTTGTATTTACCCAGCCTGGTCCAATTATTGTGAAACAAATATTATCCATTTCTTCATTGAGCAACTCCACAAGCTTCATTAATGCGATCTTAGATATTATGTATGCTGAGTAGTCTTTCGGCGCTGAGTTTGTTCCTCCTCCAGCAAAAAATACCACCCTAGGCATTTCTCCCCCCCTTGATGGGAGCAACTTGCGCAAAAGATATACCTGATTCGTAAAGTTAATATTAAAAGTCGCAACCCACCCGTCAATATCTATGTCTCCAAAGGGTCCTATCGGACTCATCACAGCAGGGCAGAAAACAAGGCGTTTCCATACATATTCCTGTGAAAATCTTTCAATAAAGCCATTTATTGAGTCTAATGAAGAGACGTCTAGCATGTAAACTTCATCGGCGTCTTCATCTGATTTCGACATTGATCTCGATGTACCGACAACCTTATCGCCCAGTACTTTTAGATGGTCAGAAAGTGCTTCTCCAATACCACTCTTAGCGCCTATAATGAGTGTACATCCTTTGAGAGCCATTAGAACGGCCCTGTGAAATTTGGATTTGGCTGGTCCCTAGGACAATCATCTCTAATATGTTCGAGTTCAACTGACTTAATCTCAAATATCTCGGCTACTTGCCTCACGATATCATCTGATGTTGGATAGTAAGCCGCTGCCATCGCGTAACTGGTAGGTACTGGGTGACTTGGTAGACATATTCTTCTTGGCCTTGACTTAAGGTTGCCACCTAAACCCTCAGAAACGCAACTTATTATCTCACTACTAATTCCACAGGATGCATCGGCATGGTCGACTATAACAATCCTTCTCGTTTTCTCAATTGAAGAAATGATTGTCTTTTTGTCTAGCGGCTGAACGGCCCTGAGATCAATTACCTCTGCTTTAATCCCTAGCTTACCCAGCTTCCTTGCGGCCTCTACGCATTCCACCGTCATATATGAAACGCCCACTAATGTCACGTCTTCACCCTCTTTCACGACAGAAGACCTAGATAATGAGACCTTGTATGCGACATCTGGAACTACGCTCGTTGTGTTGTGCAGCCATCGATGTTCTAAAACTAGCACCGGTCCGTCGTCCTCTGCTGCCGCTAGCAACAATCCCTTCGCATCATAGGCCGTTGATGGCATTACAACCTTCAACCCAGGGATATGTGCAAACCACGCATGTAGGCTTTGGCTATGCTGTGGACCTTGTCCCCAGCCGCGACCAATTATCATACGTATTACAAGTGGAACTCTCATAGTTCCATTAAACATGTAATGCCACTTTGCTGCTTGATTGACTATTTGATCAATCGATACCAGGGCAAAGTCAAGGCGTTGATGGGTAAGGATTGGCCGCATGCCAGTGATTGCGCTGCCGATTGCGATCCCAGTGATTGCATTCTCCGATAAAGGGATGTCAAACACACGCTCCTTTCCGTATTTCTCCTGCAACCCCAACGTCGTGCCAAAAATACCTTTGGGGTCAGGGACTCCAAGCCCCATTAAGTAGCTATCTGGATACTTGGCTAGGCACACGTCCTGCGCTTCACGCAGGGCTTCTGCATAGGTGAGCTCTCTTGTTCCTCGTTCCGGTTCAGGCTCAGTCTCTTTTGGAGGTGCATACACATGCAAGCCTGCTGAAGCAGCATCAGGAAATGGATCGCTGATTGCTGCTGAGAAAGCGGCTTCAATTTCCTCCCGGATGGCCTCGATCTCAGTTGGCTCCAGAACCGTTGATGTTTCTTGAGCGATTATCGCTATAGGATCACGTCGCCTCCACTCATTGAATTCATTTTCCGTTCGGTAACCTATGTCATTGTCGTAACTAGGTCCACAATGCTCTAGCCAACGGTAGGTAGACAGCTCCATGAATACAGGGCCCGCACCTTGGCGCAAATCTTGCACTGCGGCTGAAGCCTTTTCACAGACTTCAAGCACGTCATTCCCATCGGCTTGCACTGTCTTCACACCATGGCCGGCCGCCAGATCTGCAATCGTTCGCTGAGGAGGCTGTCTTACTTCTAGCGGTGAATACACGGAATACAGATTATTTTCACAGGCAAACAGAATCGGCAATTTCTTGAGTGCGGCGAAGTTTAGGCTTTCATGCACCACGCCTGCCTCTATTGCCCCGTCTCCAAGAAACACAACTACAGCTCGCCCTTTACCCTCGCGCTGAGCCGTGAGAGCTGCACCAACTGCAATCGGCACCGTGCTTCCCACAATCGGCGTAGAACCAATGAATCCAGCCGCCTGATCGGTGAGGTGCATCGATCCGCCTTTGCCTCCACAGCATCCCGTGGCTTTCCCGTAAATCTCTGCGAGCATCGCCTTGAGATTGCCGCCCTTGGCGAGGTAGTGGGCATGATTTCGATGACCGGAAAACACCCAATCTGTGTGTTCAAGGGCAGCGCATACGCCCACGGCCGCTGCTTCCTGGCCGATGCTGATATGCACAGGGCAACGCATCTGCTGCTGTGGATAACGTTTTGCGATTTCTTCTTCTACCATCCGGATCCGTATCATGGACCGAAGCAGATTCAGCGGTGCTGTCATCGATATAGGGTTGTCTAGCTTTATGTCCATGAATCAGAGCTTCAGCTTCTGCATCCACTTCACCGTGTAACAGGTTTCGTCTTCTGTCAGGGCGTTCTGTTGGAAGGCCTCGGCGATCTCGCTGATGGCATTGGCAACGCTGTGGCTGGGCTGGAAGCCGGTGGCTAGCAGCTTGCTGGAATCTTGGCGGTAGGAGCGGGGATCATTGGAGCCACTCACCACGATCTCGGCGCCGATTCTGCTCTTGACGCGTTCGGCGATTTCGAGAATCGAGATGTTTTCAAAGCCGGCGTTGTAGCAGCCACTTGGGATCTCGGGATGGGCCAGGAAATGGCGGTAGACGTTGGCAATGTCTTGAATGTGGATGTTGGGCCGTGTCTGATCGCCGCCGAACACGGTGATGCAGCCATTTTTGAGCGCCTGATAGCTGAGCATGTTCACGCTCACATCCAGTCTCATACGAGGTGACACACCGCAGACGGTGGCCGGGCGGATGCAGTGCACGTGCATCTGATCCTATAGGAGAGGAACACCCGCTCAGCCACCATCTTGGTTTTGTTGTACACCGAGATCGGTACCAGGGTGAGGTCTTCCGTCACTTTCGGCTCGTCTTTCACCCCATACACACTTCCGGAGCTGGCGAAGATGAACTGCTTCACTCCCGCACGCACGGCCCGATCGCACAGCTGCTGCCCGGCCAGCACATTCACCTCCCAGCTAAGGGTGGGGTTGAGCTCCACCGCTGGGTCGTTAGCGATGTTGGCCAAGTGAATGATCGCCTCCACGCCCTCCACGGGAATCGCGTCGGTTTCGCGAATATCGAGCTGGAGGTTGATGAGATTGGGGTGCTGCGGCAGGTGGTTGCCGAACCACTGCGTGTCAACGCTGACTACCTGATGGCCATCGGCCAGCAGCAGCGGCACTAACACCGAACCTTTGTAGCCGCAGCCACCGGTGACCAGAAGTTTCATGCTTTGTGTTGATAGGTCCAGGGAAGGGTCTTGAGTTGATCGATGTTTTCGTCCACCCAGGCCAGGGTTTCGGTGAGGCCCTCTTCAAGGCCCACCTGATCATTCCAGCCGAAGGCCTCCCGTATCGAGGTGCTGTCGAGCAGGTAGCTCTGGTCTTTACCCAGTCGTTCACTACTCTCCTCTACCACGGCGCTGGAGGGCACCCCGCAACGCTCGCAGATCCGCTCCACCAGCGCGCGGATGCTGATCGGCTCGCGGGTGGAGAGATGCCAGGTGCTGCCTGGATCGGCCTCCAGCGCCAACCGCAGGGTGGCCTGCATGGCATCGCTGATGTGGATGAAGCAGCGTTCGGAATAGCCACCGCCGTGAAGTTTGATTGGCTTGCCGGTGCGGGCGCTGAGCATGGCCCGGGGAATGATGCGATACAGCTGCTGGCCGTGCCCGTAGACATTTGCCGCCCGTGTGAACACCACAGGAAAGCCATAGGCCTTGTGGAAGCTTTGCAGATGAAGGTCGCATGCGGCCCGACTAACGGCATACGGCGTGCTGGGGGAGAAGTGATTGTGCTCGCGGATCCAACCTGTATCGGTGCTCCCGTACACCTCGGGGGTAGTGACATGCACGTATTTCTGCAGGAAAGGTCGTTGACGCAGCGCGTCATGCAGGGCCACCTGGCTTACCACATTGGTCTGATACCAGTGGGTAGGGTTGAGCCAGCTCTCCGCCACCATACCCTGGGCCGCAAAGTTAACGATGATCGCTGGTTGCACCCGATCGATGAGCTCAACCAGTGCGGTGAGCTCTGTGTTGAGATCAACAGTCTGGAATGCAAAATTCTCCAGATTGGCAAGCGTATGCCCTGTTGACGAATCAGGCCAGCGATAGGGCAGAAACACGCTGTCAGGCTCACAGGAGCGGCTGACCCCCCACACCTGATGTCCGGCCCTGAGGGCTTCGGCTACAAAGTGGGAGCCACTGAAGCTGTTGCTACCAATGACCAGGACCTTGATGCTCATTGCGCCAATGCTTCCTTCAGGCTGCTTCGGAGGGTGTCGGCGGCAATCGGGGTGTTGCCCATGGTTTCGACGGCTAGTGCTGCCATGCAACAGGCCAGGGCAGCTGTAGGCATCATCGCCTGCCGGCTGGCTAAGCCAGTGGCCATGACGGCCAGCACCGAATCGCCTGCCCCTGCGACATCGAGAGGATTGACCGACAGAGCCGGGAACGGCTGGCTGCGCATCTGGCCGTCGCTATCGCGGTCGTACACAATGAATCCTTCTGCAGCCAGCTTGATCAGCATCCTGTGGCAACGAGTGCTTTCTAATAGCTGCTGGCTCAGGCTTTCCAGGCCACTGTCCTTGTCTTGCAAGGCCAGGCGCAGCTCCCGCTCGTTGGGGCATAGCAGTGAAAAGTCTTGAAAGCGTGTGATCGATCCCACCTGGCTGCTGCACTGGAGATCACCGAACAGCAGTAGGTCGTGGCGCTGGGCCAGCTTGGCCACAGCCTGAAGCACCCGTGGGGTCACCACCCCATAGACAAAATCGGACACCACAATGCCCTGGGCCTGCGGGGCCAGGGCCTCCAGCTTGGCGATCACCTGCGCTTCGATGGCCGCTTCGAGGTTGTGCTGCTCGAGCCGGCTCACACGAAACAGTTTTTGGTTTTCGACCACGTAGCGCTTTTTGAAGGTGGTGGGCCTTGAGGGGTCGCGCGTCAGGGCATCACCGATGCCCTGGGCTTTCAGCTCGCGTTGAACCAGCTCGGCGGTGCTGTCGTTGCCAACGACCGAGACCAGATCGCACTGGGCCCCCAAGGCGCGAATGTGCGCGGCTACGACTGCTGCAGCACCAATGAAGTTTCGCTTAGCCAGCTCGCGCACCACCACCACCGGCGCTTCGGCGCTCATGCCAATTGCTTCGCAGGCGGCGTACTGGTCGACGATCGTGTCTCCCAGTACAATCAGGCGTGCCTGGGACCACGCCTGCATCGACTCCACCAGATGCCCATGGCTGAGCCCCTGGCGCTTGCAGGCCTTCTGGAACTCTAGACGGCGCTGCATGCGCAGGTCTCGCTCCGAGGTGGTCAGTAGCTCGGCGCTGGCGTAGTGCACTTCGCCGGCGTGGTACTGCACACTGCCGCCCTGGCGTTTGAGCAGGGCCAGCGGTTGCTGAAGCCTGGCTGAGCTCTCCAGTTCGGTGCCAAGAACCACAATGGACGGTTGCAGTTGGCTGATGGCCGGGCACAGGTCATCAGCATGAAGCAGCACGATGGCGTCGGCCAGTCCCAACAGGCCCAGGGCTTCAGCCCGCTCCTGTTGAGTGAAGGGATAGGGCTTGGTCTGGGGTTGGCCTGCATCGCCAACAAGTGCCACCACCAGCTGCTTCCCCAGGCTCAGGGCATGGCGCAGATAGCGAATGTGCCCCGGGTGAATGGTGCTGAAGTGGCCGTAGGCCAGCACACAACCCTGGCAATCGTGCGCCTGATCCAGCGGCAACAGGCGAGTACTCATAGCTGCAGCATCACCCTGCCGGCGGTGGCGCCATCTCGCATCGCGGCGATGGCGTCATTGATCTGCTCCAGCGAGTAGCGGGCGCTCACAAAACGATCGAGCTGTAAGCGCCCTTGCTGCAGCAGCCGCAGGTAGCGGGGGATGTCGCGCTGGGGTTGGCATTCGCCACCATGAGAACCCATCAGCACTTTGCCGAAGTGCAGCGGCAGTGAGTACAGGTTCACCGTGTTGCCCTGGCGCGGCACACCCACCAAGATCACACGCCCCTGACTGTGGGTGAGCCGGTAGCCCTGCTCGATCACGGCCGGTGAACCCGTGTTGTCGATGAACACATCCAGGGGCTGCCCCGCCAGCACCTCTTGGATGCGAGATTCGGCATCATCGCGGCTGCTGTTAATGCAGTGGGTGGCTCCCAGCAGCTGGGCCAACTCAAGGCGGCTGTCGAACAGATCAACAGCCACAATCACCGAGGCCGACACCAGAGCAGCGGCCTGGATGATGTTGAGGCCAATTCCTCCAGCACCAAACACCACCACCGATTCGCCCATTTTGAGCTGGGCATTGTTTTCAATGACGCCAAAACCGGTGGTGATGGCACAACCAAACAGCGCGGCAGCCTCGGGGTCGGTTGTGGCCGGCACCTTGGTGCAGCGGTTTTCGCTCACCACGGCATGGCGGTTGAAGGTGGTCACCCAACCGGCGTTGAGGGGCTGGCCGCGCCAGCGGTACTGGGGTGGGTCGGCCTGGATTCCTGCTCCAGGGCGCCAATGCAACACCACGCTGTCGCCGGCTTGCACATGCTTGACCCCTGGGCCCACCTCCAGCACTGTGGAAAACCCCTCATGACCCATCAAATGGGGCAGATAGCGATCGGGACCTTTGACGCCCTCGATCTCTCCCAGTTGAGAACCGCAGATGCCGCTCACATGAACCTGCACCAGAACCTGGCCTACGCCCAGCTCAGCTGGCAGCTCGATCGTGTCCACCACCAACGGCTCGCGTTGGGCCACCAAAATCGCAGCCTGGGTGGTTGTAGGGCGTTCCGGCTTCATTCGAAATAGATGAACGAGTGGTCACCGCTGTAACCCGTCTGCTTGAACCACCAATGCCAGGCTTCCGGTGTGTTGAATGCTTCGCAGGTCACCTGCCAGTAGAGCAAATTAGCTTTCTCGGCTTGATTTCTCCAGCTTTCCACGCAGAGGTATTTGTTTGTCTTGCCAACACGCTCCATCTCTCTCAGCGCCGGATCTAAATCGTAAGCGTGTAAGCAGTGAAGGGTGTTGATTGAAATCACCAGGTCAAAGTGATTGTCAGGCCAAGGCAAGGCAGTGGCAGAACCCACTTGCAGCCGATCACGAATCTGTTCCTTGCAGTTAGCAATCGCATAAGGAGAGATGTCGATGCCGTAGATCTCCGCATCGGGAATCACCTTCAGAAAGTCGTACAGCAGAAAACCCTTGCCGCAGCCAATATCCAGGATCTTTGGTTTTGCGGGTAGCTGGTAATGCTCGGCCATTGCCCGCGCCACCTTCTCCCAGCGACCCTCGAGATAGCGATAGCCGCCGTAGCAGATGCGGCGGTCGCCATCCCAGTAGTCAAAGTCAAATCGCTTGGCCAATTCTGCAGCCTTGGCCTTGGGAAAGTCGGGATCGTTCACCCGAGCCAGGTAGTCGCGCTGAGTGCTCTTGTGGAGCACGCTCATGAAATCGATTTCGGCCATCAGCTCAGGGCACTCAGCTCACAGGGTTTGTCGTTGTTGAGCCACTGCATGCACAGATGGCCCACAATCAGCTGTGTGTCTTCGGCAACCTGCATGTCGTCGATCTCAAAATGAATGACCGTGTCGGCCAGCTCTCTGCAACGGCCGCCGCTGAACGCCAGGATCGCAAAACTCGTGATCCCCATACTGTTGGCTGTTTCCAGCGCGCGCACCACATTGGCCGAGTTGCCGCTGCCCGAAAGCACGATCAGCAGATCTCCTTTCCGCCCCTTAACCTCTAACTGGTGTGAATAGATGTTGTCATAGCCGGTGTCATTGGCCAGGCAGGTGATCACGCCCGAATTGGCTGGCAGTGCTTCCACCCGCAAGCCAGGCACTTTGGTTCCAGGACCGCAGGCGCCGATGCCGTAATGCAGATCATTGGCCAAGTGGATCGCATTGGCCGCACTACCGCCATTGCCGCAGATGTACACGTGCCGGCCCTCGATCCAGGCTTGGCGCAGGGCCAGGGCCAGGGTTTCAGTGGCCGCCAGATTGGCTGCAGAGAAGCAACCATGAAGGCGGTTCAAGTAGGCCCAAGCAGCTGGTGCAAACGTACTGTCGATGGTGGTAGCCAGGGTCATGGCTGTTGATTCAGCAGCTGTTGCGCTGTGGCCAGTGCCTCGAGCGTGCCGATATCCAGATAGGCCTGATCGGTGTGCCATGTCTGGATGCGGCCGATCAGCCTGGGGATGACCTCGGTGCTGAAGTCGCTGGGTGGTGGTGCCATGCGGTTGAGTTGATCCAGCAGGGGTGACTCGAAGGCGTAGAGGGCTCCGTTAGCCCTGTTGCCCGGTGGGTCCACTACTTTCTCATGGAAACCCTGGACGATGTCCTGGTCATCAAGTTCGACGATTCCGCAGCTGCTCGGGGTGTCGGTGTTGAAGGTGAGCATGGTGAGTAGGCACCCCGCCTGTCGGTTGTAATGGGCGCTCAAAAACGGCCGCAACCCCTCGGCCATGGCGTTGTCGGCGTGGATCAACAGGCCTGTGCAACCCTCAAAGAATTCCTGATTGGCCAGCAGAGTGCCTGCTGTCCCCAGCAGCTTTGGTTCGTACATGGTGTGCACGGCCATTGTGGAGCTGTGCCAGCCCTGGAGATAGGTTTCCACCTGCTCAGCCAGGTAATGGGTGTTGACCAAGACCGCGGTGCAGCCCGACTGCTCCAGCTGGCGCAACCACCGGCTCAGTAGCGGTTCGCCGTTGATTGGCACCAGGCACTTGGGCGTGTCAAGCGTGAGGGGTCTAAGGCGGGTGCCCAGGCCCGCGGCCAGCAGGAGGGCGCGCAGCGGTCGGCTCATGGCAGGTTCAGGCCGGGTTCAGCAAGATCCAGGATCAGATCGGCCAGGGCGAAGCTGGCTGTGAAGGCTGGAGAAATCGCATTGAGCACATGGGTGCTGCTGGTGCCTGGGAGGCACAGGAAGTCGTCCTCCAGTCCCTGGGTGCGGTGGTTGAACAGCTGCGAGCGGATGCCCACCTTCTGGCTGAGCTCGATGTGCTCAGCGCGCACGGCTGGGATCAGCTCCTGGGCAGCGCGCAGCAGCAGGGGCGGCAGCGCCAGGAAGGCCTGCTCGTGCACGTAGCGCCTGAACCCGCCTTGGTTGGCCAGGTACTGGCGGGCCAGCACCGCCAGGTTGCCAGCAGCCATGGCCGGCTCCACCGCCTGCAGGCCGCGGTAGTTTTCGCGCCCCCAGGCGGGGGTGGCCGTGGGGCCGATGCTCACAAGCGGTGTGGCATCGGCGCTGGGGGTGAAATGCACCCCTAGAAAAGGCACGTTGAGATCTGGTACTGGATATAGGTTGGTTTGGGGCTGGATCGGACATCCAGGCTTGAGCTGCCAGTAGAGCCCCTTGAAGGGCAGCAGGGAATAGTGGCCTCCAACGCCAAACTGGTGCGCCACCCGGTCGGCCTGCAGGCCGGCGCAGTTGAACAGGTGCCCGTACTGCAGCCTTGTGCCATCTGACAGCTCCAGGGTCTGCTGCTCTGGCAAGGCCTTCCAGTGCGGCTGATCCTGCAGGAAACGGACACCCCTCTCGCCCAGCTCCTGCCGCAGGCGCCGCACCACCGTGATCGGTTTGACCACGGCTGTGTTGGGGCTCCACAGGGCCCGGCCGCTGGCACTGCGCGCCTCCGGAATCTGCTCCTGAAGCTGCTGTGCATCCCAGAACTCAACCACAGCCCCGTTGGCCCGGCCGCGTTCGGCCAGCAGATCGAGCTGGGGGTCGAGTTCGGCCCGCGGCGGCACGATCACCTTGCCGCAGGGATTGAGCGGCAACTGGCGCTCCTCCACCCAAGCGCGCAGGCGGCGGGAGCCAGCCACACACACCTGGGCCTTGAGTGACCCTGGTTTGTAGTACAGCCCGGCATGCAGCACACCGCTGTTACGCCCGGAGCTGTGGCGCCCCAGCTCGGGTTCTTTGTCGAGCACCGTGATGCTGGTGTTGATGCCGCGCTCGAGCAGTTGGTGGGCGATGCAGAGGCCCACCATGCCGCCGCCGAGAATCACAATGTCGCTGGTGCGGTGTGTCATGGCTGGTGTGAGAACAGCTCGACTGGAAAGTCCAGCAGCGAGTTCAGGAGCAGCGGCTTGTTGGGGGTGAGCCAACCCTGCACTTGAGATCGTTCGCTTGCCCCATGGCCACTGAGGACATGGAATAAGCAACCCACCTTGGCCTGTGCACCGGCCTGAAGATCTGACAGGCGGTCACCGATGAGGAGAGACCGACTCAGATCGAGGTTTAGATCGGCCTGGGCTGCCCACAGCATTCCCGGACTGGGTTTGCGCCAGCTGTTGGGTGGTGGATTGGGCCCATGGCCATTGGCATAAATCGCCGCGATGGGAGCTTCTGAGCCCAGTAGCTCGAGCAGGCGATCAGTCACGCATTCGTAGCTTTGCCAGTCAAAATAGTTCCGCGAGATTCCTGATTGATTGGTGATCACCACAACGGGCCACCCATGGACGCGGGCCTCCTTAAGTAGTTGATGAGCCCCTGGACAGAGTTCAACTTGTGCGGGATCGCTGAGGTGATGCCGGTCTTCGATCAGAACACCATCGCGATCTAGGAACAGTGCAGGGGTCGGCAGTGCGCAGGGCTCACTCATTAGCCTCTTTCTTTCCATGGGATGCGTTATCGTTTCTTGGCCTGATGTCTTGCCTCAAACCAATAAGGGGATCAGTTCAAGCAATTGATCTTTGGTGCCAAGCTTCAAGTTGTTTATGTCGTTCGCATTGAGCTCATGGGGGTCGAGCCGCAGGCTGCGGCCGTGGGCCAG
>Ga0194118_10001400_pt1 | contig 34795 bp, 34 predicted proteins | sample TA2MahsurfametaG_2_FD_148662 | JGI IMG/M metagenome (GOLD analysis project Ga0194118, IMG submission 148662) | Freshwater microbial communities from Lake Tanganyika, Tanzania - TA2015013 Mahale N5 surface | ecosystem: Environmental > Aquatic > Freshwater > Lake | place: Tanzania: Lake...
TCAATCTGCCGCAGCAGAGAAATGACCCGCTCGGGTGAGGTCTTCTTCCTTGGCATGTCCTTCTCCTTGATGCCATGTTGAGATTCTCACTACAGATGGACCTAATAGCCCGGGGCAGGTCAGTTGGCGCACAACTCATTGCCCCTCCCCGCCATGACTTGCTGGGCCTGGGCCTGGCCCAATGGCTTGAATCCGCCTGGCGTGGGTTTGTCCCACCGCCCAACTGGATGACTGCGCCATGAGCCCCAGGTGAAGCGGTTTGGCCTGCAAAACTGCATGGGTTTTCATGGGGGTGCATGTTGGCCCCGCTTCGGTATATTCGCCCTTCGTCCCGAGCATTGGGGACGGGTTTCCACTTTCACCCCAAAGGAGATGCTTCCATGATTCGACGTTCATTTGTATCGGCTGTGGCCGCTGCCAGTGTGGTTTGTGCCACCTGGATTGCAGGTCCAGCACACGCTCAAAGCGACACCAAGGTGTTTCGCTTCGTTCCCCACGCCAACCTGGCCGTGCTCGACCCCATCTGGACCACGGCTTACGTGACCCGCAACCACGCCTACATGGTGTACGACACCCTCTTCTCGGAAGACGCCCAGGGCAACATCAAGCCCCAGATGGTCGACACCTACTCGGTGTCGGGCGACAAAAAAACCTGGACCTTCAAGCTGCGCAGCGGGCTTGAGTTCCACGACGGCAAGCCCGTCACCAGCGCCGACGTGGTGGCCTCGCTCAAGCGATGGTCCAGCCGCGACGCCATGGGCGGCGTGCTCAACACCTTCATCGACCGCTACGACACCCCCAGCGCCGACACCTTCCGCATGGTGCTCAAAGAGCCTTGCGGCATCGTCCTCGATGCCCTGGGCAAGGCCTCGTCCAATGTGCCCTTCATCATGCCCGAGCGCATCGCCAACACCCCTGGCACCGAGCAGATCAAGGAAACCGTGGGCTCTGGCCCCTTCATCTTCAAGGCCGACGAGTTCCAGCCCGGGGTGAAGGCGGTTTACCTCAAGAACCCCAAATACAAGGCCCGCAACGAGCCCTCAAGCGCCATGGCGGGTGGCCGTCAAGTCAACTTCGACCGCGTGGAGTGGGTGATCATCCGTGACCCGCAAACCCAGTTCAATGCCTTGAAGGCCGGTGAGGTCGACATGGTCGAGCAACCCGCCTTCGAGCAATACAACACGCTCAAGCAGACCGCCGGGGTCAAGGTCATCGACTTCTCGCCTGCAGGCCTGGCTTTCATCATGCGCTTCAACCATTTGCATGCGCCTTTTAACAACCCCAAGATCCGCCAAGCCGCCATGATGGCCATGGGTCAACAGGCCTACATCGCCACCCAGGTGGGCGTGCCTGAACTGGGCCGTGTGTGCCGAAGCATTTACCCTTGCGGCACCATGTATGCCGATGAAAACACGGGCGACTTCACCGGCGTGCCCAACCTCGCCAAAGCCAAAGCCCTGCTGGCCGAAGGCGGCTACAAAGGCGAGCCCATTGTCCTGATGCGACCCACCGATCTGGCGTCCATCGCCAAGATCCCCCTGGTGGCCAAGCAGCAGCTCGAAGCGGCTGGCTTCAAGGTCGACTTCCAGCAAATGGACTGGGCCTCCCTGCTGGCGCGCCGCGCCAAGAAGGACGCCCCAAGCCAAGGCGGCTGGCACCTGTTCCTGACCGCCTGGACGGCAGGCGACATCTCCAGCCCGCTGACCATGGCGATGCTCAATGCCAAGGGTGACAACGGCTGGTTTGGCTGGCAAAACGAACCACGCATCGAAAAACTCAAGGCCGACTTTGCCCGCGCGGACTCCACCGCAGCCAAGAAGAAACTGGCCAGCGAGATTCAGGCCGTGGCCATGGAAACCTCCACCCATGCCCCCCTGGGTCAGTACCAGTCGCCCGCGGCCATCCGCAGCAACATCGATGGCGTCCTGGTAACCCCCGGAGTGCCGCTGTTGTGGAACATCACCAAGAAGTGATGCCCCATGTTGCGCTTTGTGGCCAGCCGCCTGCTGGCGGTGATCCCGGTGTTGTTCGTGGTCTCGTGCGTGGTCTTTCTGATCCTGCGCCTGGCCCCGGGCGACCCGGCCGCTGTGATTGCAGGCAATTCGGCCACCGGGGCCGAGATCGAACAAATCCGTGCCAAGCTGGGTCTGAATGAATCCTTGCCGGTTCAATACGGCATCTGGATCAGCAAGGTGCTTCAGGGCGATTTGGGCCACTCCTATTTCCTGAACAAACCGGTTTCCGACCTCATCCTGCAGCGCCTGGAGCCCACGGCCTCGCTGGCCCTGGGCACCATCGTGCTGGCCATTTTGCTGGCGGTTCCCCTCGGCACGGTTGCGGCCTCCCGGATGGGGGGCGGGCTGGACCGCCTGCTCTCGGTGATTTCGGTGGCTGGCTTTTCCGTGCCGGTGTTCGTCACCGGCTATGTCTTGATTTACCTCTTCTCCATCCAGCTGCAATGGCTGCCTGTCCAGGGGTATGAACCCTTGTCGGGCAAAGGCGGCCTGTGGGCTTGGGCGCGTCAGCTGATCCTGCCCTGGCTGGCCTTGTCCATCATTTATGTGGCGCTGATTGCGCGCATCACCCGGGCGAGCGTGTCAGAAGCCCTCACCGAAGACTACATCCGAACCGCCCGTGCCAAGGGCTTGCACGAGCGCGCCGTGCTGTTGCGCCATGCCTTGCGCAACGCCGCCGTGCCCATCGTGACCGTGATCGGCATTGGGGTGGCCTTGCTCATCGGTGGCGTCGTCGTCACCGAGACTGTTTTCGCCATCCCGGGTCTGGGTTCGCTCACCGTGGATGTGGTGCTCAATCGCGATTTCCCTGTGATTCAGGGCCTGGTCCTGTTTTTTGCCGTCAGCTATGTGGTCATCAACCTGTTGGTCGACCTCAGCTATTTGTTGCTTGATCCCCGCATCCGCTACTGATCACCGATGACCACTTTCGACAAACTCTGGGCCAATGGGGCCTTCCGATTCGGTGCTGTGGTGCTGGGGCTGGTCCTGCTCATGGCCTTGCTTGCCCCCGTGCTGGGCACGGTGGACCCCGCACAAATGGATTACAACAACATCAACCGCAGCGCCGGGTTCGCGGGCAATTTCACCCTGACCGATGGCAGCAGCGTGGCCCACCACTTCTGGCTGGGCTCGGACAACTTCGGTCGCGACCTCTTCAGCCGGGTGGTCTATGGGGCACGCGTGTCGCTGGTGGTGGCGGCCTGCACGGCCGCAGTGGCCTTGCTGATTGGCGTGCTGGTGGGCATGCTGGCGGGCTACTTCCGTGGGGCCGACCTCTTGCTCATGCGATTCATGGATGGCCTCATGGCCATCCCCGCCATCTTGTTGGCGATTGCGCTGGTGGCGGCGCTGGGCGCGAGCATCACCACGGTGGTGATAGCCATCGCCATCCCCGAAATTCCCCGCGTTTCCCGGTTGGTGCGCTCGCTGGTGCTGACGCTGCGCGAAGAGCCTTTTGTCGAGGCGGCGCGGGCCCTGGCCACGCCAACTCCCGTGATCCTGCTGCGCCACATCCTGCCCAATGCCATGGCGCCCTTGCTGGTGCAAGGCACGTTTGTCGCGGCCTCTGCCGTGCTCACCGAAGCCATTCTGAGTTTTCTGGGCCTTGGCCTGCCCGCCAACATCCCCACCTGGGGCAACATCATGGCCGAGGGCCGAACCCAGTTCAGCCAGTACCCGGGCAATGTGCTTTACCCTGCCCTGTTTCTGGTGCCAACGGTGCTGGCCTTCAACCTGCTGGGAGACGGCTTGCGCGATGTGCTCGACCCCAAATTTGCCAAGAGGTGATCCGACATGACCACCTTGCACATCGAACAACTCAGCGTCGCCTTGCCCACTGGCGCCGACCGGGCCCATGCGGTGAGTGGCTTGTCGCTGAGCATTGAACCCGGCCAGACCCTGTGCATCGTGGGCGAGTCGGGATCAGGCAAGTCGGTCATGGCCACCACGGTCATGGGCTTGCTGCCCAAGGAGCTGCATGCCACCCAGGGCCGTGTCTTGCTCAATGGTGAATCCCTGCTCGATGCCTCCCCGCAGCGGCTTCGCGATTTGCGGGGCAAGGCCATGGGCATGGTGTTTCAAGAGCCCATGACGGCGCTCAACCCGGTGATGACCTGTGGCGAGCAGATCGACGAACTCCTGCGCGAGCACACCGACTGGCCTCGCGAGCAACGCACACAAGAGATTCGCCGGGTGCTTGAGCGCGTGCACATCAAAGACCCCGAGCGCATCATGCGCAGCCACCCCCATCAGCTCAGTGGTGGGCAGCGCCAACGCGTGGTGATCGCCATGGCGGTGATCCTCAAGCCCACCTTGCTGATCTGCGACGAGCCCACCACGGCGCTGGACGTGACCACTCAGAAGGAAATCCTCTCGCTGATCGCCGAGTTGCAGCGTGAACAAGGAAGCGCAGTGCTCTTCATCACCCATGACATGGGCGTGGTGGCCGACATTGCCAACGAGGTGCTGGTCATGCATCAGGGCCTATGCGTGGAAAGCGGACCCCGAGACGAGGTCTTGCTGCGACCCAAGGCCGACTACACCCGCATGCTGCTCAAGGCCGTGCCCAGCATGACGCCGCCCCCGGCCCGCCCCAGCCCGGGGGGTGAACCCCGCCTGCGTGCGACTGCGGTGGGCAAGACCTACCACAGCCGCGACTGGATGGGTCGCCAGCACGACACCGTGGCCTTGCAACACGCCAGCCTGAGCCTCTTGGGCGGCGAAACCGTTGGCATCGTGGGCGAATCGGGTTCGGGCAAGTCCACATTTGCACGCTGCCTCATCCGGCTCATCGACCCCAGCGACGGCCAAATCCATTGGGGACAGGACGAGGTGGGCCAAAGGCCCGAGTCGCAGTTGCGCCCCCTGCGCCATCGGGTTCAGGTGGTGTTTCAAGACCCCAACCGCTCACTCAATCCGCGCCGCACCGTGGGGCAATCGATCGTCGAGGGTGCGATGAATTTCGGGGCCTCCGCAAGCCAGGCCCAAGCCTTGGCCGAGCAACTCATCGAGCAGGTGCGTTTGCCGGTTGAATCGCTCAAGCGTTACCCCAGCCAGTTCAGCGGCGGTCAGCGCCAACGCATTGCCATCGCCCGTGCGCTGGCGTGCAAGCCCGAGGTGCTGGTGGCCGATGAGGCCGTCTCGGCACTGGATGTCTCGGTCCAGGCCCAGATCCTCGAACTCCTGCGCGACATCCAGCGCGAACTGGGCTTGGGCCTGCTGTTCATCACCCACGACTTGCGGGTGGCCGCCCAGTTGTGCGACCGGGTCATCGTCATGCAACACGGTCAAATCGTCGAACAAGGCTTCACCTCAAGCCTGTACGCCCAACCCCAACATGCTTACACCCAACACCTGCTGGCCTGTGCGCCAGGCGGTCTAGCGCATGTCACTCATTGAGCATCCCACTTCTCCCCTCACCATGAATCTCCCCCCACTGCGCGTGCTGGTCGCCGGCTTCCAGCACGAAACCAACACCTTTGCCCCCAGCCTCGCCGACTGGGCAGCCTTCAACCGGGGCGACGGCTTTCCGCCTTACCAGCGTGGCGAGGCCATGCTCCGCAAGCTCAGGCCCATCAACATCCCCATCGCCGGTTTTGTGGGCGTGGCCGAGACCTCGGGCTGGCAGATCACACCCTCGATCTGGGCAGGTGCATCGCCATCGTCGTACGTGACGGAAGACGCCTTTGAGCGCATCAGCACCGATTTGCTCGACGACGTGCGGGCGGCGCTGGCCCAGGGGCTGGATGCGGTCTACCTCGATTTGCATGGCGCCGCCGTTGCCCAGCATGTCAGCGATGCCGAGGGCGAGTTGCTCGCTCGTGTGCGCGCCTTGGTCGGGCCTGATCGCCCCATCGTGGCCAGCCTGGATTTGCACGCCAATGTGACGGCCCGCATGTTCGAACAAGCCGACGCGCTGGTGAGTTACCGCACCTACCCGCACATCGACATGGCCGACACCGGGGCCTTGGCCGCAGAATTGCTCAAGCGCCGCTTGCGCCTGGGTCACCGGCAGGCGGTGGCGGTGCATCGCTTTCCTTTCCTGATTTCGCTCAACGCCCAAAGCACCTGGACCGAACCCGCTCGTGGCATTTATTCGCACATCCCGGGGCTGGACGACACCCATCACGCCGTGCTGAGTTTTTGCATGGGCTTTCCAGCCGCCGATTTTGAGGAGTGCGGACCCGTGCTCTGGGCCTACGCCGACACCGAGGCCCATGCCCGCTCGGCCGCCGATGCCTTGTTGGGCCAAGCAGGCCAGGCCCCGATCTGGCGTTGCGACATCCCGACCGCCCATGACGCGGTGGCCCGTGCCTTGCAGCTGGTGACCTCGCCCGATCAAGCCCCAGTGGTGATTGCCGACTCCGAAGACAACCCAGGCGCTGGGGGCGACAGCAACACCACAGGTCTGCTGCGCGAGTTCGTCGCCCAGGGGCTGGGCAAACGCTTTCCCCATCGCGTGGCCTTTGGCCTGCTGTTTGACCCCGAGGCCGCTGCCGCAGCCCATGCCGCCGGTGTGGGTGGCGTCATCGAGCGTGGCATTGGCTGCTCGGTGCCCACTCACGCTGGGATGAGCCCGGCGCCCTTGCAGGGGCGCTTCACCGTGCGCGCCTTGAGCGATGGCCGAACCGTGCTCACCGGCCCCATGATGACGGGCGCGCCCGTCAACCTCGGGCCCAGCGCCTGCCTGGAGATCGACGGGGTGCTCATTGCAGTGGTGAGTGGCAAGGCCCAGTTGCTCGACCGGGTGCTGCTCGCCATGGTGGGCATCGATGCCAACGCCATGCAGGTCATCGGTGTGAAAAGCTCCAACCACTTCAGGGCCGACTTCACCCCCATGTCCAGTCATGTGCTGGTGTGCAAATCGATTGCCCCGATGGCCGCCGATCCAGGCGACTTGCCCTGGAAACACCTTTCACCGCACACGCGAACCCGTCCCTGAGACCCTGAGCGCCATCGCGCCGGCGGCCGGGGGCAACTTTTAGGAGAACTGCCCATGAGTGCACCCTGCTGCGTTTCCAACGACCCCTGCGAATGGACCGCCACCGAGTTGCTCGCGGGCTACCGTTCGGGCCAGTTGGCCCCGGTTGAGGTCACGCGCCATGTGCTGGCCCGCATCGAACGGCTCAACCCCCAGCTCAATGCCTTCGCCCTGGTGGACGCCGAGCACGCCATGGCCAGCGCTCACGCCAGCGAGGCACGCTGGCAAGCGCACCGCCAGCACGGCACGCCCGTGAGTGCCCTGGATGGCGTGCCCGCCACGATCAAGGACTTGATCCTCACCCAGGGCTGGCCCACTTTGCGGGGCAGCCATTCCATCGATGCCCACCAAAGCTGGGACATCGACGCCCCGGTGACGGCCAGGCTTCGCGAAGCAGGGGCGGTCTTGCTGGGCAAAACCACCACGCCCGAATTCGGTTGCAAGGGCGAAACCAATTCGCCCCGCAGCGGCATCACGCGCAACCCCTGGGACCTGAGCAAAACCCCGGGCGGCTCGTCCGGGGGCGCGGCCGCGGCCGTGGCCGCCGGGCTGGGGCCCTTGGCGGTGGGCACCGATGGCGCAGGAAGCGTGCGCATCCCGGCTGCGTTTTGTGGCAATGTGGGCATGAAGCCCAGCTTTGGCCGCGTGCCCGCCTACCCGCTTTCGCCGTTTGGGTCGGTGGCGCACCTTGGGCCCCACACGCTGTCGGTGAACGATGCGGCGATCATGCTCAATGTGATGGCCCAACCCGATGCGAGGGACTGGACTTCCCTGCCCTTTGACGGCCGCGACCTCACCGTGGGCTTGAACGATGGCGTGCGTGGCTTGCGCATGGCGTATTCGCCCCGGCTGGGTCATGTGAAGCACCTCGATCCGCAAGTCGCCGACGCGGTTGATCGAGGGGTGAACGTCTTGCGCAGCCTGGGCGCACAGGTCGAGGCGGTGGACCCGGGCTTCAGCGACCCCTTGCACATCAGCACAGGCTTGTGGTTTGCTGGCGCCGCCTCGCTTTGGCGAGGGTTGACCGAGGCACAACGCCTGCAAGCGGACCCAGACTTTGCTGCCGAAGCCCAACTGGGTGAGGCCATCGACATCAAGCAGGTGCACGCGCTCAACATGGAGCGCGGCGTGCTGGGTTCTCACATGCGCCAGTTCATGACGCAATGGGATGTGCTCATCACCCCCTCGGTCGCGGTGCCCGCCTTTGACGCCAGACCTGCTGGCCACACGCCCATGTCGCCCGAAACCATGCTGGGCTGGACGCCCTACAGCTACCCGTTCAACCTCACTCAGCAGCCGGCGATCACCGTGCCTTGCGGGCTGACCCGCTCGGGCTTGCCCATTGGCATCCAGTTTGTCGGGCGCATGTTTGACGACGCCATGGTCTTGCGCGTGGCGCGGGCGTTTGAGTCGGTGGTGCCAGTGCCCAGGCCCAGCCTGAACTGGGCCTGATCGCGCAACGCCCAGTTGGGCGGGTTCAGGCCATCAACGCTTGGGCCGTGGCGGCAAAGGCCGGCAGGGTGACCGGGTCGTTGTGCACATTGCTGGCCAGGGGGTGAGAGCCAAACCGGGCAATGACCATTTCGGCCTTGGGATCGATGTACAGGCTTTGGCCGTGAATGCCTCGGGCCATGTAGACCCCATTGTCGTTGTGCGACACCCACCACATGCGGCGGTAGCTCCAACCGGGCAGGGTCTGATAGCCCGCTGTGGCGAATGCGGCCTGGCTGCCCCCGCTGGCGATGCTGGCCACGGTGCGTTCGCTGAGCACGCGCTGACCCTGCCACTCGCCACCGCATCGCAGCATCTCGCCAAAGCGGGCGAGGTCGCGCACGGTGCAGTTGAGGCCGCCGCCCGCGAAGTCGGTGCCCAGGTCATCGACACCCAGGTGGGCATCGTGCTCCATGCCCAGCACCTGCCAGAAGCAGTCCTGGATCAGGCGCGCAACGTCGTGCCCTGTGACGCGGTGCAGGACCCAGCCCAGCACATCGGTGTTGACGGTTTTGTAGGTGAAGCCCTGGCCATGCTCGCCCTCGGGTTGCAGGTCGCACAGGTAGGCCCTGAACCCGATGGGCGGCGCGTCGCCCGGTCGGGGAGGGAACACGCCACCCGCGCGGGCATGGTTCCAGATGTCGGCGTTCGGATCGGCGTAGTTCTCGCTGTACCGAACGCCAATGCGCATGTCCATGACCTGATCGACGGTCGCCGTGCCATAGGCGCTGCTGGCGAGTTCCGGGACGTAATGGGTCACCGGCTGGTGCACATCGATGGCGCCCTCGTCGGCCAACATGGCCGCCAGCGTTCCGACAAAGGACTTGGTCACCGACATGCCCATGTGGTTGCGCCGCTCGTCCATGGCGCCCATGTAGCGCTCGTAGACCCTTTGCCCCCGGTGCAAGACCACGATGGCATCGGTGTAGTTGGCCAGCAGCGAATCGGCCCAGCTGTGCGCTTGTGTGCCGCCCATGGGGGTGCTCATCACCGCGTCGAGGTCGTGCCGCAACGACAACGCCAGCGGCGACACCGGCGCGATGCCCCGGTCGATGCGCTTGCTGGGCCGCAACTGGATGTAGTTGGACATGGCCCAACGCAATTTGGGAAAGGTGTACATGCCCATGTCGGCCCAGCGCACGAGGCGGTCGGCGGGCGGAGGCGAACCCTGCATCCAGCCCATGACGTTGGGGTCTGAGTCGTTGGCGTCAAGGAAGTTCATGGCCAAGGCCTTTCATCGGGACAGTTGGGGCAGGACGCCTTGCAGGTCGAGAACCGCCAAGGCCATGACCTGGGCCGATTGCACCAATTCGTCGATGCCGACGAATTCATCGGGCTGGTGCGCCAGATCGAGGATGCCCGGCCCGTAGGCAATGCAGTCGCGCAGCTGGCCGGTGCGCTGGATGTGCTTTTGATCGTAGGTGCCAGGGCTGGCGATGAACCGAGCTTCGCGGCCAAGCACGCGGGCAATGGCCCTGGCGGTGGCCAGCACGACAGGGGCATCCTGCGGGGTGGCAGAAGGCACAAAGCTCATGATGTCGCGAACGGTGTAGGCAAACCCGGGTCGGGTGCGGGCGAGTTCATCGAGCATGTCGATGATTTCCTGCTTGACCGATTCGAGTGATTCCTCGGCAATGAAGCGCCGATCCAGCACGGTTCGGCAACTGTGGGCGACCACCGGGGTGGGCAAGTCGCCGATGGGCTCACCCAGCGCGTTGAGGGCATACCGCTGCTCGGGGTGCCCGCCATGAATGCCATTGATGTTGAGCGTGCTTTGGCGCGCACCAGGCGGTTCGACGGGAATGGCGGTGCGCCGCGCCAACAACCTCGGCTTGAGCTCGGTGTCGAGCAGGTGCAAAAAAGCCACCATGTGCGACACCGCGCTGTCGCCCAGAAAGGGCATGGAGCCATGGGCAATGCGGCCATGGGTTTCGACTTCAGCCCACCACACGCCCCGGTGCCCCAGGCAGACGCGGTCCACGCCCAGTGGCTCTGGGATGATCACGTGATCCACGCGAGGCTTGCTGAAGTACCCCAGGCGGCACAAATGGCCCACGCCACTGAAACCGCCGCTTTCCTCATCGACCGTGCCACTGACCTCGATGGCACCGGGCAAGGGCAGACCCGATTCGATCAAGGCCTCGCAGGCCACCACACTGGCGGCAATGCCGCCCTTCATGTCGCAACTGCCCCGCCCGTACACCTTGCCGTCGCGAACCAGCCCGGCAAAGGGGTCCACCGTCCAGCCCGACCCCACTTCGACGACATCGATGTGCCCGTTGAAATGCACGCACGGCGCGGACGCCCCAAGCGACTGGCCTTCGCGCCGCGCCACCACATTGATGCGGGGGTGCGACTCGCTGTCACCGGGTGCGCCCTTGGCCCGGATGTACTCGACTGCAAAGCCTTTGCCTTTGAGGCGTTCGCCGAGCAGTCGGCAACAGGCCTCATAGGCATCGCCCGGCGGGTTGATGGTGGGGATTTGGATGAGCGCCTGAGTGAGGGCCACGACCTCGTCGCGCTTGTCCTGGATGCGCTCGAGCAATTGGGGAAGGGATGCGATAGTCACGCCAAAGAGCTTATCTGAAGCCCCATCGCAAAGGTGCCCCCCATGCAACATCACAACCGAATCAATCATCAGGGTTTACCCTCAATCAGTGGACAGCCCCTGCCCGTCATTGATCCCGCCACCGGTGAGGCCTATGCCCAACTCGCCCGCAGCGATGCGCGCGACATTGACCTGGCGGTGCAAGGCGCGCGTGCGTGTTTCGAGGGGCCCTGGGCCAGGCTGGATGCCACCGACAGGGGCCGTTTGCTCATGGCCTTGTCGAGGCGCGTGGGCGAATGCGCCGATGAGTTGGCGGCCCTGGAGCAACGCGATTGCGGCAAGCCCGTGAGTCAGGCCAGGGCCGACGTGGTGGCGCTGGCGCGTTACTTCGAGTTTTATGCCGGGGCCTGCGACAAATGGCATGGCGAGACCCTCCCCTTTCGCAATGGGTACACCGCCCTCACCTGGCGCGAACCCCATGGCGTGACCGGCCATGTGATCCCCTGGAATTACCCTATGCAGATTTTTGGGCGAAGCGTGGGCGGCGCTTTGGCCGCGGGCAATGTGTGCGTGGTCAAACCCGCTGAAGACGCCTGCCTGTCGCTGCTCAGGCTCACCGAGTTGATGGCCGAGGTGGGCTTTCCGGCGGGCAGCCGCTACAGACCGGACAGCCCCAACAATCCCTACGGACAGGGCATGAGGGTGTACGGTCGCTGAGCACGGCTCATCCCGTGACTGGACTCAAAGAATGCGTCCAGCGCTTTCCCTGCACGCATTCTCGGGAGCGCAGCTTGGCTCGCAGTGCCTGTTGATGCATCGACAACCCTCCTATATCTGACTCACGGGTAGCGCGGGTCTCCCAACTCGCTACCACCTCTCCGGCAAGACGCCAGTCGATTCGCGGCGGCAGCTTTTGCTTTACGCATCCACGATTACTTCTATATCCCGAGTGCGGTCGGGATGCCATCACGCTTCTGCCAAATCACCTTGCCAGCTTGTACTGGCGTACCGTGGAGAAGGCCACGATGACGACTTTGTAATGCCGCAAGAGTCGTGCGAGTAGTTCTCGCTCGCCGGTGTGGGCAACTATTAAATCAATCCCTCGATGTGGGTTAGGTAAGCAAGTCGGTCGGACCCCATGGCTTGACGGGGTACTGGATGAAATTGCAGGCGACACGGTCTTCGGCTGAGCCTGCGGCCCATCAGACTTCTCTACGAACTCGTTAGGCGAAATGCCAGAAAGCTCGTGGCGCTAGATCTTTTTCCGAGGCGCAAATGGCTACGGGAAAGCTCATCACTGGATCCTATGGTCGGATCAATAGATGAGCCACCTGGAGAAGACGATGCCTCGTTGCGCGCGCGAGAAAAGATAAGCCCGAGTGATACAGGAGATAAAACCCATGGGTCGCACAGAAAGACTCTTTCGGATCACCAGCTTACTGCGTGGCACGAAGAGCCTGCGCTTTGATGAGATCTTGCAGAGGCTGGGAATTTCCCCTGCTACGCTTAAACGTGACCTTAGGTACCTTCGCGAACAACTGGGTACGCCCATTGCATACGATGCATTCGAGCGGACCTACAGGATCGAGGCTGATGGCGTGAACTTACGCAAGGAACTGCCTGGTTTGTGGTTTAGCGAGGCTGAATTGCACGCCCTGGCCTTTGCGTACCGTGTCCTAGAGGAGTTGGATCCGCACCAAAAACTGGTCCCCCGTCTGAAGTCGGTCATAGACCGCTGCGAAAAGCTTCACCTCACGGTTGCCGAAATGGTCGATCCAGAAACGCAAACGGGCCAGGCTGTCGGCTGGCCGTGATGTGGAGGCGCAGTAGGCGAGCGCCACATCCGCAAACAACGTCGTGGACATTGTGGAGTTCTCCTTTGCAAGCAAAACGATCAACGCCTTTTTAGGGGCCACTTTGATCGCCGTGGCGGCTGCTTTACACAGGGAAAACCGTCGAATTTGGTAGGCGCGATTGGACTCGAACCAACGACCCCCACCATGTCAAGGTGGTGCTCTAACCAGCTGAGCTACGCGCCTAGGATCGAAGAAAGTAGAGTGTAGCATCCATGAAGACCCTCGAAATTTTGCCCCTGCTCACAATCACTGCCACAGCAGGCATCGCAGCCGTCGGAGCGATCGGCTGGGTCGCCGTTTTGGCGGTGATGGCGCTGCTATCTGCCGTCCTATCGTCGGTGCACCATGCCGAAGTGGTAGCCCACCGGGTGGGTGAACCGCTGGGCACCCTGGTGTTGGCTTTGGCTGTGACGGTCATAGAAACAGCCTTGATTCTCTCGGTCATGCTCGTGCCTTGAAGACCCCATGCCTCAGCGCCTGCGCGCCCAGCGCACACCGCGCACCTCACAGACCGACTGGATCACGCGCGACAGGCGCCCCGCGTCAGAGATTTCGACCGTGAAGGTCATGCGGGCGGTGTCGCCATGCGGGGAGCGCACCGATTGCGTCTGTACGCCAATCACATTGACCTTCTCGCGCGAGAACACCTCAGAGATGTCGCGCAGCAGACCCTGGCGGTCTGCCGCCTCGACGGCGAGGTCCACCGGGTAAACGCCGGAGGCCGCCTGCAGGCCCTGGCTCCATCGCACCTCGGTCACACGCTCGGGACTGAGCGCAGCCATATTGCGAAAATTGCTGCAATCGCCGCGGTGAATGCTCACGCCCTTGCCCCGGGTGACAAAACCGCAGATGACATCGGGCGGGGCCGGCTTGCAGCAACGGGCCAGCTGCGTCAGCAGCGAATCGACCCCCACCACCAGTACCCCGCCCGAACTGGCTCGCCGACTTCCGCCCCGGATGCGCGCCAAGACCAGATCATCAGCCGAGGGCGCGGCCTCGGGCGGCCGCAGCATGTTTTCAATGGTGCGCAAGGACAGCTCATCCTTGCCGACCACCTCAAAAAGCTCCTCGGCCGTCTTAAAGCCCAGTTGCTCGGCCAGGTCGTCGAGAGCCAGCGCGGTCTTACCCTCCCGCTGCAAGAGCTTTTCGACCGCCTCGCGACCCCGGGCCACGGTTTCCTGCAACGCCAGGGCATTGAACCAGGCCCGCACTTTAGCCCGCGCGCGGGGGCTGGCCAGAAAACCCAGCTCCGGGTTGAGCCAGTCGCGCGAGGGGCCCCCGTCCTTGGTCGCAATGACTTCGATGGTTTGACCGTTGCGCAGCGGGGTGTTGAGCGGAACCATGGCCCCGTCAACCCGCGCGCCGCGGCAGCGGTGGCCCAGGCTGGTATGGACGCTGTAGGCAAAATCAACCGCTGTCGATCCCTGCGCCAGTTCGATCACGGCCGCCTCAGGGGTGAGCACATAGATACGATCGTCCATCAAGCCAGACATCGGTGTGCCACCCGCTGGAGGCCCGGACATCTCACGCTCCCAAGCGAGCAACTGCCTGAGCACTGCGATCTTGGCTTCATACGGCCCGCTGGCGCAGACGCCGGCGTAACCTTTGCTGCCCGCTTCCTTATAGGCCCAGTGTGCGGCCACCCCGCTTTCAGCATGCTCGTGCATGGCTGCGGTGCGGATTTGGATCTCTATGGCACGCCCGGCCGGGTCGCGCACCACCGTGTGCAAGGATTGATAGCCGTTGGCCTTGGGCTTGGCGATGTAGTCATCAAATTCCCCCTCGACCTGCGCAAACCGCTCATGCACATACGCAAGAACCGCGTAACAGGCTTTGATGTCGGGGGCAATGACGCGCAGCGCCCTGACATCGAGTACCTGATCGAAATCGAGCGACTTGCCTCGCATCTTGCGGACAATGCTGTAGATGTGCTTGGGACGCCCCTGCACCAAGACTTCGAGCCCCTGTTCCCGCAACTGCGACTGCAACTGCTGGCGCAGCATCTCGACATAGTCTTCGCGCTGCAGTCGCTTCTCATCGAGCAAGCGAGCTGTTTCGCGATAGGTCTGCGGCTCGGTAAAGCGGAAGGCCAGGTCTTCAAGCTCCCACTTGATTTGCCAGATACCCAGTCGGTTGGCCAGCGGCGCGAAGACCTGCAAGGCCTCTCGGGCCAGGTCCGGCGGCGGATCCTGCCGGCTGCCGGCAAAGTAGCGCAGCGTCTGCAAGCGCGAGGCCAGACGAAGCATAACCACCCGCAAGTCGCGCGAAAACGCCAGCAACATTTTGCGCACAGTCTCCGTCTGCGCCGCGGGGCTGCCCCCGCCCCGCGCAGTCGCCAGCCGAGCCTGTCTTTGCAATCGAACCAGCTTGGTGGTCTCCAGGGCCAGGTCCGCAAAGCTCTGACCGAAGCCTGCGGCGATCACCTCGCCGGGCCTGTTGAGATGATCGCAGGCATACACCAGGTAAGCGGCGGCCTGCATCGCCGTCGAGCCGCCCAACCCCTGGAGGATGGCCGCCACACCATCGGCATGGGCAAGGATGGGCTCGCCCGTATCGAGCTGTCGGCCAGCCAACAGGGGTTCGGCCAGTGCCCGGGCACGCTCCAGAGCTTGGGCCGGCTCGGCCAGACCCGCGTCCGCCACCGCCAAGATGGGACTGGGCGAGGGCGCCGACGCTGCGGCCGAATGCACCGAACTTTTCACAGCGCTCGCTGGCTCTCAGGACCGTAGAAGAAAATCACACACCGGCGCCACCTGGGATTGGGCCACCAGGGTCGGGGCATGACCGACCCCGGCAAACTCGATCAGCTGCGCCTTGGGTCCGCATTGCGTCATAGCCCAAGCTGTCTCGCGGCTCAGGAGTTCGGAGTCAGCGCCGCGCAGCAGCAAGGTTTGGGCGTCAATCCGCTCATAGACCCCCTGCATTGCATCGCCCGCCTGCTCGTTGGCTTCCTCGGTCAACTGGGCGAAGGGCCGGGCAATGGCCGGGTCGTAGTGAAAGGCCCATCGCCCCTCGGCAGTGCGCGCGAACATCGGTGCGTTGAGCGCGTGCCACTGGACATCGGTATGCGGGCCGAAACCCACCAAAGTGGCTCGCAAAGCGGCCACCCCGGCCTCCAGCGAATGAAAAGGTCCTCCCTGACCCACATACGCCTTGATACGGGACAGGCCGGCCCAACTCAGTCGCGGGCCGACATCGTTGAGTACCAGACGCCTGATGGCTTGCGGCAGCGCCTTCGGTTGGGCGGCAGCCAACATCCCGATCAGTCCGCCCATGCTGGTGCCGACCCAATCGAGCCTGCGTAGGGGGGCTTGCTCGGCCAGATAAGCCAGCAAGCCATGAAGGTCGGCCAAATAAGTGAGGGGATGGTACTGGGTCGGATCGGAAAGCCAGGTACTGCTGCCGCGCCCCACCACATCCGGACAAACCACACGCACCGACCATCCCTCCTGAGCCGCCCGATCCAGCAGCGCACGCGCCAAGGTGTCGAAATCACGACCGTGACGGGTCAGCCCGTGCACGCACAGGATCAAGTTTGCGGCCTGCTCCTGGCCCCACAGCCAAAAGCCCATGCGATGAATGCCGGCGGGACTGCCGCATTCAATGGAGTGGAGTCGCGGTTCGATCATGAAAGCCAGTTACGAATCGGGGGCAGGATAATCACCCGGGCGCGCGACCGCGCCTGGATCGTCATTGTCGCTTTATTCACTCAGGAGAGATCATGCTCGAGGGCAAAACTGCATTGGTGACGGGATCAACCAGCGGCATAGGCTTGGGTATCGCCAAGGCTCTGGCCGCCCAGGGGGCGCGTATCGTTCTCAACGGTTTCGGCGATGTCGAGGGCCCCCGCAGGCAGATTGCAGCGCTGGGAGTCGATGTGACTTACCACGATGCCGACATGAGTCGTCCCGAGCAGATCGAGGCGATGATGAAGTTCGCAGCCGAGCGCTTCGGCCGTATCGACATTCTGGTCAATAACGCGGGTATCCAGCATGTGGCCCGGATCGAGGATTTTCCGGTCGAGCGCTGGGATGCGGTCATCGCCATCAACCTCTCGAGCGCTTTCCACGCCACCCGTTGGGCTCTGCCGGCCATGCGTGCTGCCAACTGGGGGCGCATCATCAATGTGGCCTCGGTGCATGGCCTGGTAGCCTCAGCCGAGAAGTCGGCCTATGTCGCTGCCAAACATGGCCTGGTTGGGCTGACCAAGGTCACGGCACTGGAGACCGCCACCACCGGTGTGACCTGCAACGCGATCTGTCCGGGCTGGGTGCTCACGCCTCTGGTGCAAAAGCAGGTCGACGCCAAAGCCCAGGCCCACAATTTGTCCAATGAGCAAGCCAAGCGCCTGCTGCTCGGGGAGAAAGAGCCTTCCCTGCAGTTCACGACGCCGGAAGAGCTCGGGGCGCTGGCGGTTTTTTTCTGCTCACCGGCGGGCAACAATGTGCGCGGCGCCGCCTGGAACATGGACGGCGCTTGGGCTGCCCAATGAGAAGCCGCACTCAGCGCGGCGCCGCAGGTCTGGCACCCAGGATCAGCCCCGACGGCAGCTCTCGCTGGGCCGGCAAATCTAGGCGATGCAAGACCGGACCCCGCGGGCCGGCGGCCAATTCGGCAAAGTGTGGGCCGACCCGAGCGCAGCACGATGCCCTCAGCCACCGCCGCTCCCACCAAAAAAGGCTGGCCCGGCTGACCGTCAACCGAGAGCACGGCCACGCCCCGGCGTCCCTGGGCAATCAGGCCCAGCAAGTTAAATCGCGTGGAGGCCACCGGCTCGGGTAGGCGCGCCGCCTGCGGGGCGGCCAGCCAATTGGAAATGCTTTGCGCGGCAACCTGTGGGGTCTGCGGCGCGGCCACAGGCGGTAACTGCGGAGCTGGCTCCAGCACAGCCAGGCTCCAGTACACGGCTGACCCCGCCACCAAGGCCCAGCTTGCAAAGCTTAAGAAGTGCCGCAAAAAAGAAGGCATGCCCAGATAATGATCGACGCATGCGCAAGCTTAAAAAGAGACTCGACACGCGTACGATCCGACAGCGCGTCTACAGCGGATTTACTTTGATCGAGCTGATGGTGGTGCTGGTCATCATCGGCGTTCTTGCCGCCTTGATCGTGCCCAATGTGCTTGACCGCGCCGACGATGCCCGCATCACGGCTGCTCGCACCGACATCGGAAACATTCAACAGGCCCTCAAACTCTACAAGCTGGACAACCAACGCTACCCAAGTACCGAACAGGGCTTGCAGGCCCTGGTGAACCGGCCCAGTGTTGGCACAGTGCCACCCAACTGGAGAGCCACGCTGGAAAAACTGCCCAACGATCCCTGGGGCCGGCCCTATCAATACCTCAATCCCGGCATGAAGGGAGAGGCGATGTGATGTCGCTGGGCGCAGACGGACAACCCGGCGGCGAAGGCAAGAACGCCGACATCGGCTCCTGGCAATAGGCCGCCGATCTGCTCGTCCGGCTGGCCTCGCATGGTTCCTCCCGCCCTCACAGGCTGCGCCGGCCGGGGTCAAGCCGCCCTGCAGTCAGGGCTGACCCTGATCGAGCTGATGGTGGTCATCGTGCTCATGGCCGTACTGAGCGCGGCCGTGCTGGTCGGTCAGCGCGACCCCGATCGACAAACGCTGCAGCGCCAGGCCGAGCGACTGACCGCCGAGCTCGAGGCGGCCCGGTCCTTCTCGCGCAGCAGCGGGCGCAAGCTGGTTTGGGTGCCGCGCGAAGGCGGGTTTGCGATTGAAGGCCGGGGACAAGGCGCGCCCACGCAGCCCTGGATGCATCCGGAGATCGAAGTCCAATGGGGAGTCAACCCCGCCACACGCATGCTGGTGCTCGGGCCCGAACCGATCATTGCTGCCCAGTCGATCACACTGCGCCTGAGGGCGCTGGAACTCAAGCTCGTCACCGACGGCCTTGGACCCTTCCGGGTTCAAACAACGCCATGAGCCGCAAACACCGGGCGGGTTTCACGCTCATTGAAGTCTTGGTGGCACTGGCCATCGTCGCGATAGCGCTGGCCGCAGGTCTGCGTGCCAGCGGGGCTCTGGTCGGGCATGCGCAGCGACAAACCGAGCAGCTGCTGGCCCAGATCTGCGCAGAAAACGAACTGGTACGCCTGCGCCTGACGCGCGAGATGCCATCCCTGGGACAGAACACGGTCAATTGCCCGCAAGCCGGTCAGCAGCTCACTGTCAACCTCCAGGTCAGCCCCACACCCAACCCCAGTTTCAGGCGCGTGGAGGCGCGGGTTCTCAACCAAAACGAGCAGCCGGTGCTCAGTCTGGTCACCATTTTGGGGCGGCTCTGAAATGAAGTCAGAGCGCGGCCTAACCCTGGTCGAAATGCTGGTGGCTATTGTTGTGCTGGCTCTGCTGGCGCTGATGGGCTGGCGCGGCCTGGACGCGCAGCTGCGCACGCGAGAACATGTCTCCGATCGCGTCGATCAGATCGCGCGACTGCAGACCGGTCTGGCCCAGTGGACCAACGACCTGGAAGCGATGGTCGACATGGGCTTGGTGCCGGCCCTGGATTTTGATGGCCGATCGCTGCGCATCACCCGGGTCGATCCGCATCTGGAGGGCCAACCGCTGCGCGTGGTGGCCTGGAGCCAGCGCACGATCGAGGGCCAAGCGCAGGGACGCGGCAGTTGGGTGCGCTGGCAGTCGCCGCCGCTGAGCAACCCGGAACAACTGATACAAGCCTGGTCGCAAGCGCAGCGCTGGGCCAGCCAGCCGAGCCAGCAGGATCTGCTGCACGAAGTGGTGGTGGTTCCCCTTTCAGGCTGGCAGCTGCTCTACTACCGGGAAAACAGCTGGAGCAATCCCCTGTCCTCCCCGGGCGGCGATGCCAAGCCAGCCGAGAGCAGCATTCCCGAGGGCATACGCCTGACCCTGCAACTGGCACCCGGACGGGCGCTCGAAGGCGCCTTGGTCAAAGATTGGCTGCGCCCATCCGATGCGCAGCGTCGCCCATGAGATCACGCCACCCCCCTCAGTGCTCATGGCGCCCGGCGGCGCAGCTCGGCGCAGCGCTCCTGAGCGCCCTGCTACTGATGACCCTGGTGGCCAGTCTGGCGGCGAGCGCTCTTTGGCAGCAATGGCGCATCGCCGAGATCGAACACAACGAGCGCAGCCGGCAGCAGGCCCACTGGATCCTGCAGGGAGCGAGCGACTGGGCCCGGCTGATTCTCATCGAAGACATCCGCAGCGCCGGTACCGACGATCTGCGCGAACCTTGGGCCATGCCCCTGCAGGAAGCGCGGCTGTCGAGCTTTTTGGCCAGTGGGGCCAAGGCCTCGGGCGACGACTTTCTGCAGGGGGTTTTTTTGTCGGGCCGCATCGAGGACATGCAGGGTCGATTCAATCTGCGCAACCTGGTCGATCAGGGACGCATCTCACAGCCCGACCTGCAAAGTGCGCAGCGGCTGTTCGACCTGCTCGATCTGCCGGATTCGCTGGCCGCTGAACTGGCCCAGCGGCTCAGCCAGGCCGGGCCGCCAGACAGTCCCTCGCAAGGGGGCCCCACGGCGTTTTCGCCCCAGCGGCTCGAACATCTGGTGTGGCTGGGCCTGTCGGCGCAGCAAATCCAGCGCCTGGCCCCGCACATCAGTCTCCTGCCCGAGCGCACGGCCTTGAACCTCAACACCGCCAGCGCCGAAGTGCTCCACGCGAGTCTCGCCGGCCTTTCCTTGGGCGATGCCAGGCGCGTGGTGCAAGAACGGGAATTGCGCCCCTGGAAAGAGCTGACCCAGGCGCAGTCGGCCCTCGGCCCGTCGATCCGGCTCCCCCCGGAACGCTTCGCATTGGCCTCCAAGTACTTCCGGGTGACCGGCATGCTGCGGCAAGAGGACCGCCGCTCCACCCAACAGGCCCTGCTGCGCCGGCAAGGCCTGGAGGTAGGGGTCGTGTGGCGCCATAACCAGGAGCCGCTCCCCTGACACCCCAGGGACTTCCGCGTTACTTTATTTCTTGACAATAAAAGGTGTCATGTTAAATTGACACTCTAGCAGGGCGGCTCTCTCGGCGGTCCTCAGACGCAGGAGGCCCCGATGAGCATCAGCCTACGCATCGAGCAAGCCCTCGATCAGCACTTTTCCCGGGTCGAGACCGACGGGGCTCCGCCGCGTCTGCTGGCCGCCATGCGCCATGCGGTTTTCCCCGGGGGCGCACGCATACGACCGCAGCTGTGCCTGGCGGTTGCAACGGCCTGCGCAGACGATGCCCCGGCCTTGAGCAATGCCGCGGCCATCGCCATGGAGTTGCTGCACTGCGCCTCGCTGGTGCACGACGACATGCCCTGCTTCGACAACGCCGACCTGCGGCGCGGTCAAATCACGGTGCACAAGCAGTTCGGCGAGCCCTTGGCCCTGCTCACGGGCGATGCCCTGATCATCCTGGCCTATCAGGCTTTGGCCCACGCCGGAACCCGCTGGCCTCAGCGCCTGGCCCCCTTGCTGCAGATCGTCTGCGACGGTACCGGTGCGCCGGACGGGATCGTGGCCGGACAAGCATGGGAGTGCGAGCCCAAGGTCGCTTTGAGCCAATACCAGCGGGCTAAAACAGGGGCTTTATTCGTCGCCTGCACCGGCGCCGGTGCGGTAGCTGCCGGGGCCGATCCCCAGCCCTGGCGACGCCTGGGAGAGTGTCTGGGAGAAGCCTATCAGGTGGCCGACGACATTCGCGATGTGATGGGGCAGAGCCTGGCCACCGGCAAGCCACAAGGCCAGGACGCCCACCATGGCCGGCCCAGTTCGGCCGCAGATCTCGGCCTGCTTGGGGCCTTCGGCTACTTCCGCGAGCTGATGCAGGCCGCGGTGGACTCGGTCCCGGCCTGCCCGGCGCGCGGCATGATGCAAACGCTGGTGCGGGCCGAATCGGAGCGACTGCTGCCGCAGCGAGCGCGCGAACAGATCACCCGCGGCGTGGCGGAAACAGGTCTGGCATGAGCCGTCTGGCTTCGGCAGAGCTTCAGGCCCCGGCATCGGGGTGGCGAGAGCGCTGGCTTTCCATGCTCGATCGCTGGCTCAGTAGCCCGGGGCTGTACCGCTGGTCCCTGGGCAATCCGATCGGGCGGCTGATCATGCGCCGCCGCGCCGCCCAGCTGTTTTCTCTGATGGCAGGTTTTGTGCACAGCCAGGTGCTGCTGGCCTGTGTGCGCCTGGGCTGGTTCGAGGCGCTGCTGAGCGAGCCGCGCAGCCTGACTCAACTGCAGCAAATGGCTCACCTGCCCCCAGACAGCGTGCAGCGTCTGCTCGGCTCGGCCATCTCCCTGGGCCTGATCGAGCAACGCGGGCAGCGCTACGGGCTCGGCCCGCTGGGCGTGCCCGTGGCGGCGCATGCTGGCCTGCGCGCCATGATCGAACACAACGCCCTGCTCAACAGCGATCTGGTCGATCCCTTGCAGTTGCTCAGCCGCCCCGAGTCTTCAGGCATGCACGCCTACTGGCCCTATCCCACCGGAGACGCTGCCGATGCCCGGCCGATAGCCGATGGCGTCGATGCAGTGGCCACGCCCCCCATCTCGCAAGCGCAGACCTTCAGCCAAAGCACGCAAGGCGCCCCTCAGATCTCGCGCTACTCCGAGCTCATGGCGCGATCCCAGCGCTTTCTCATCGAAGAGCTGCTGGCTGCTTACGATTTCACCCAGCACCGGAGGGTTCTCGATGTGGGCGGCGGACAGGGGGGCTGGGTGATCGCGCTGGCCCAAAGGGTGACGCATCTCCAGCTACACCTGTTTGATCTGCCCGGGGTGGCCGCGCTGGCCCGCCAGCGCGTGGCCGAGGCCGGGCTGACGCAGCGCATCAGCTGCACCGGCGGGAGTTTTCGCAGCGATGCCTTGCCCGAGGGTGCCGATCTCATTACCTTATTGCGTGTGGCCCACGATCACGCCGATGAGGCGGTGCTCGAACTGCTGACCTGCATCCACCAAGCCCTGCCCGCGGGCGGGCAGTTGCTGCTGGCCGAGCCCATGGCCGAGCCCGAAGGCAAACCCTGCGCAAGCGACGCCTATTTTCACTTCTACCTACTGGCCATGGGGCGGGGACGGCTGCGCACGGCCGGCGAGCTGAGCCAATTGATGCGCCGGGCCGGCTTTGGCGCGATCCGATCGATTCCCAACCCCGTCCCCCTGCACGGCAGCCTTCTGCTGGCGCGCAAGGACTGACCCCCACACGACTCGAACACTAGTGTTTACCCTAGTATTCCGCCAATTCCGTCAATTTAGATTGACACATGTAGCCGTCAACTCAAAAATGTCATTATGAAAGCCTCGGCCATCGTGTTCCAGAACCCGCGCCGCCTGTCGGTGCAGAGCCTGGACCTTCGCCCGCTGGGCCCCGGCCAGATCGAGGTCGAGGTGGACTTCAGCGGCATCAGCACGGGGACGGAACGCCTGCTCTGGGACGGCAGCATGCCCGCCTTCCCGGGCATGGGGTACCCACTGGTGCCAGGCTACGAAACCACGGGCCTGGTGGTGGGTCTGCACCCCGAGGGCAATGAAGGCTTGTCGCTGGGCGATCGCGTCTTCGTGCCCGGGTCCTACAGTTTCGAAGGCGTGCACAACCTTTTTGGCGGCGCCGGTTCACGCCTGATCGCTGCGAGCTCGCGGGTGGTCAAGGTAAGCACGGCACTGGAGCGCAATGCAACCCTGCTGGCCCTGGCTGCCACGGCCTATCACAGCGTGGCCATGGGGGGCACACGCGAGCCCGCCGCCCCGCCTGCGCTGATCGTGGGGCACGGGATCATGGGCCGCCTGTTGGCTCGCCTGACGGTGGCCTCGGGCGCCACACCGCCCGTGGTCTGGGAAACACATCCTCAGCGGCGCGAAGGCGCGCAGGGCTACTGCGTCATCGACCCTTCGGACGATGAGCGCAAGGACTATCCCTCCATCTACGATGTCAGTGGCGACGCCAGCATCATCAATCAACTCATCGGTCGGCTCAAGCCCGGCGGCGAGGTGGTGCTGGCCGGCTTCTACAAGCAGGACATCAGCTTTGCCTATCCGCAAGCCTTCATGCGCGAGGCCACCCTGCGCGTAGCTTCCGAGTGGAAGCGCGCGGACCTGCTGGCCACCACCGAACTGGTGCACAACGGCACCTTGTGCCTGGACGGATTGATCACGCACGCCCAAAGCCCCGCCCTCGCCCACGAGGCCTATGAACAGGCCTTCGGCGACAGCGCCTGCCTGAAGATGATTCTTGACTGGAGACACTGATGAGCACACCCGCCCCGGCCCAGACGGTTCAGTTCGTGCAGAGGCTGCGCAGCGAAGCGGCGCAAGACCCCGCCCCGGTGTCCACAACGGCGCCGACCAAAGAAACGCAGATCATCGCCATCTACGGCAAGGGCGGCATCGGCAAAAGTTTTACCCTGGCCAATCTGAGCTACATGATGGCGCAGCAGGGCAAAAAAGTTCTGCTGATCGGCTGCGATCCCAAGAGCGACACCACCAGCTTGCTGTTCGGCGGCAAGGCCTGCCCGACCATCATCGAGACCTCCTCACGCAAAAAGCTCGCGGGCGAGCCTGTGGCCATCGGCGATGTCTGCTTCAAGCGTGACGGCGTCTTCGCCATGGAACTGGGCGGGCCTGAGGTCGGCCGCGGCTGCGGCGGCCGAGGCATCATCCACGGCTTTGAGACCCTGGAAAAGCTTGGCTTCCATGACTGGGGATTCGACTATGTCTTGCTCGATTTTCTGGGCGATGTGGTCTGCGGCGGTTTCGGGCTGCCCATTGCACGGGACATGTGCCAGAAGGTGATTGTGGTGGCCAGCAACGACCTGCAGTCGCTGTATGTGGCCAATAATGTGTGCTCAGCCGTCGAATACTTTCGCAAGCTCGGCGGCAATGTCGGTGTGGCCGGTGTGGTGATCAACAAGGATGACGGCACCGGCGAGGCGGCGGCCTTTGCCGAGCGAGCGGGCATCCCGGTACTGGCCGCAATTCCGGCGCACGAGGACATCCGGCGCAAGAGCGCCAGCTACGAAATCATCGGTAAGCCCGGTGGCTCCTGGGGGCCCCTCTTCGAGGGTCTGGCCACCAATGTGGCCGAGGCGCCGCCCCAGCGGCCCAAGCCCCTGTCACAGGACGAGCTGCTGGGACTGTTCAGCTCCTCGGCAGTTGGCCGCGATGTGGTGCTCGAACCGGCCAGCGAAGTGGACATGACGGGCAAGGCGGTGGAGGCCAAGCCCAGTCTTGAAGTCATCTACGAAACCGTCTGAAGCCGTGAAGTCCATCCCCATCACGCCTCTGCCCAATCCGGCCGCCACCTCGGAGCAGGGCCTGGGTTGCCACGCTGGTCGCCAGCAAATGGAGCAGGCCGCGGCCAGCGCAGGTAAATCGCAAGTGCTCGAGCAATACGCCCGCGACTATCCCAAGGGTCCGCACGATCAGCCGCAGAGCATGTGCCCGGCCTTCGGATCGCTGCGGGTGGGTCTGCGTATGCGCCGCACTGCGACCCTGATGTCAGGGTCAGCCTGCTGCGTCTACGGCCTGACCTTTACCTCGCACTTCTACGGTGCCCGCCGCAGCGTGGGCTATGTGCCCTTCAACTCGGAGACACTGGTCACCGGTAAGCTGTTCGAGGACATCCGCGAGGCTGTGCATCGCGAGGCCGATCCGGAAAAGTACGACGCGATCGTCATCATCAATCTGTGCGTACCCACTGCCAGCGGCGTGCCGCTGCAATTGCTGCCCAAACAGATCAACGGCGTGCGCATCATCGGCATCGATGTACCCGGCTTTGGCGTGCCCACCCATGCCGAGGCCAAAGATGTGCTGGCAGGGGCCATGCTGCGCTACGCACGCGAAGAAATCATGGCCGGCCCGGTGGCCCAGCCGCGTCAGGCACGCACACAAGGCCCGAAGCTGACCCTGCTGGGGGAAATGTTTCCGGCCGACCCGGTGATCATCGGGCAGATGCTGACCCCGATGGGCCTGTCGGTCGGGGCTACTGTACCCACGCGCGAGTGGCGCGAGCTCTACAGCGCCCTCGACTGCAGCGCCGTCGCCGCAATCCACCCCTTCTACGCCGCCAGCGTACGCGAGTTCCAGGCGGCCGGTCGTCCGGTGGTGGGCTCGGCCCCGGTGGGCATCGAGGGGACGCACGATTGGCTCGGTGCAATTGGACAAGCCTGCGGCATCGCAGCCGAGAAGATCGATCTGGCCCGCAACCAGGCCCTGGGCGCCATGCGCGGTCTGCTGGCGCAAGCGCGCATCCAGGGTCGCATCACCCTCAGCGGCTACGAGGGCTCCGAGCTGCTGGTGGCACGCCTGCTCATCGAGTGCGGGGCCGAAGTCCCCTATGTGGGCTCGGCCTGCCCAGCCAGCCCCTGGAATACACACGATGCAGCCTGGTTGCGATCGAAAGGCGTACAGGTTCAATTCCGCGCCTCGCTCGAGCAGGATATTGCCGCCGTACGCGCCTTCAGCCCCCAGTTGGCCATCGGCACGACGCCGGTGGTGCAGGCGGCCAAGGAAGCCTGCATTCCCTCGCTCTACTTCACCAATCTGATTTCGGCGCGCCCCCTTATGGGCGCCGCAGGTGCCGGCTCGCTGATCCAGGTGGTGCAAGCGGCCATGGGCAATCAGGCGCGCTTTGACGCGATGAAGGACTTCTTTGGCAGCGTCGGTATGGGTGATGAGGCCGGCGTCTGGCAGGAGCAACCCGTGATGCATCCGGAATTCAAGGCCGATATGCGTCGCATGGCCGAGAAAAAGCGTAAAAAGGCCAAGGCAGAGGAGATGGGGCCGTGAGCGACAGCCCGGCTTTCACCCCAGCCCCCGGCAAATCCCCGTTGGTGCTCGATCACGACCGCGCCGGGGGCTACTGGGGAGCGGTGTATGTCTTTACCGCCATCAAGGGGCTGCAGGTGGTGATCGACGGGCCGGTGGGCTGCGAGAACCTGCCAGTGACCTCGGTGCTGCACTACACCGACGCCCTGCCCCCCCATGAGTTGCCCATCGTCGTCACCGGCTTGGCCGAGGAGCAGCTCGGGCGCGAGGGCACAGAAGGCGCCATGAAGCGCGCCCATGGCATGCTCGACCCCGACCTGCCTTCGGTCGTGGTCACCGGCTCGATCGCCGAGATGATCGGGGGCGGCGTTACGCCCGAAGGCACCGGCCTGATGCGCTTCCTGCCGCGCACCATCGACGAGGATCAATGGCAATGCGCCAACCGCGCCATGCTCTGGCTGTGGACCGAGTACGGCATGAAAAAAGTGCCCAAACGCGAGCGCAAGGTCGGCGAGCGTCCGCGGGTAAATATCATCGGGCCGTGCTACGGCACTTTCAACAGTGCCAGCGATCTGGCCGAAATCAGACGACTGGTACAAGGCATCGGCGCCGAAATCAATTTGGTGTTCCCCCTCGGAAGCCACTTGGCCGATGTTTCGCGCCTGGTTGAAGCCGATGTGAACATCTGCATGTACCGCGAATTCGGGCGGCTCTTGTGCGAGGCACTCGACAGGCCTTACCTGCAGGCGCCGATCGGCCTGCACAGCACCACCAAATTTTTGCGCAGCCTCGGTCAGCTGCTGAACCTCGATCCCGAACCTTTCATCGAGCGTGAGCGCCACACCACCATCAAGCCGGTCTGGGATTTGTGGCGCTCGGTGACTCAAGACTTCTTTGCTACCGCCAGCTTTGGCGTGGTGGCCACCGACACCTACGCGCGCGGCCTGCGTAACTTCCTGGAGGTCGAGATGGGCCTGCCCTGCAAGTTTGCCGTCTCCCGCAGGCCCGGCGCTAAAACCGACAACGCCCAGGTGCGCGAGCTGGTGCACAAGCAGATGCCGTTGGTGCTCTTCGGCAGCTACAACGAGCGCATGTACATGAGCGAGGCGGCCGGCAGCAGCCCCATGCGGGCCGCCTTCATACCCGCCTCCTTCCCGGGCGCCATCATTCGGCGCCATACGGGAACGCCCTTCATGGGCTACAGCGGCGCCACATATCTGGTGCAGGAGGTGTGCAACGCGCTTTTCGATGCGCTGTTTCACATCCTCCCCCTGGGCACTGACATGGACCGAGTCGAGGCCACACTGGCCCGCGACACCGCCCAGAAGCCGTGGCAGCAGCAGGCTCAATCCGCTCTGGCCGATCTGGTGGCCCGACAGCCGGTGCTGGTGCAGATATCGGCAGCCAAACGCCTGCGTGATCAGGCGGAGCGGGCAGCACGCGAACAGGATCTGCCCGAAGTGACCGCCGAGCATGTACGCAGCGCCGGACAAGCGCTGGGCCTGGGAGAGCCGGCATGACTCACCATCCTCCCATCCCAACGACGGCCGCCTACTGCGGCCCGACCCTATGCCGCAGCAGGGGTGCTGCGGACGCCCAGGCTGCGCGGGCTGCGCGCAGCGACAGGCCTTGCGGCCTTGATTGAAAAGGAGCATTCGTATGTCGAATCGCACGTCCATCTCTGGACTGACCGACGAAGAGGCTCAGGAGTTCCACACCTACTACATGCAGGGTCTGGTGGGATTCACGGCGGTGGCCGTGATCGCCCATGCCCTCGTGTGGGCGTGGCGCCCCTGGTTCTAAGTAACGACCGACCCATGAATGGAGGACCCCATGAACCCCATGTCTTATTCCAGCAATAAGTCATCGAATCGGGATGACAGGCTCATGCTTGCGCTGATCTTTATTCCCTGCTTCGTGCTGCTGCTTGCTCTGGCGCTGCTCGGCCAATTGGTCGGCGTGCACTGGCAAAGCTGGCTGCCCGGCGCAGAGCAAAAAAGCAGCATCTTCTCGGGTGTCCATGCGGCCGTCTACACCTTCATGTCTCACATCATCTAGGAGAAAAACCATGTGGAGAATCTGGCGACTTTACGACCCCCTGCGGGCGATGGTGATCCAGGGCGTGTTCCTGTTCGGGCTGGCAGCGATGATTCATCTCATCTTGCTGAGCACCAACAAGTTCAACTGGCTCGATGGCCCCAAAAAGGGTCAGGCAGCAACGCAGAATGCGCCGCTGCCCCCAGCTACCCCAGCAGCCAAATCCTGATCCGGAAAAAGCGGCGTGGGTGTTTTCGGATACCCACGCCGTGAAGACCAAAAACCTCATTCCCTACGCAGGAGAGCCTGATCATGGCCATGCTCAACTTTGAAAAGAAATACAGAGTCCGCGGCGGTACTCTGGTCGGAGGCGATCTCTTTGATTTTTGGCTCGGCCCGTTTTATGTCGGCTTTTTCGGCGTAACCACCATCTTCTTTGCCTTTCTGGGCACCGCTTTGATCCTTTGGGGTGCAGCCTTGGGGCCCACCTGGAATCTCTGGCAGATCAGCATCGCCCCGCCGGACCTATCTTATGGCCTGCGCTTTGCACCGCTTGCCGAAGGCGGTCTCTGGCAACTCATCACGGTCTGCGCCTTGGGCGCCTTCGTTTCATGGGCGCTGCGTGAAGTCGAAATTTGCCGCAAGCTGGGCATGGGCTACCATGTCCCGGTGGCTTTCGGTGTAGCGATCTTTGCTTACTTTACTCTGGTAGTCATACGACCAGTGCTGATGGGCGCCTGGGGACACGGCTTCCCCTACGGAATCTTTAGCCACCTCGACTGGGTCTCCAATGTGGGCTACCAGTACCTTCACTTTCATTACAACCCCGCACACATGATTGCGGTGAGTTTGTTTTTCACCACCACACTTGCCCTTTCGTTACACGGTGGCTTGGTGCTGTCTTCCACAAATCCGGGGGGCGGCCAAGTAGTCAAGACGCCTGAACACGAAGACACCTTCTTCAGGGACATCATAGGCTATTCGATCGGTACCCTAGGCATTCACCGACTTGGCCTCTTTCTAGCGCTCGCGTCGGGTTTCTTCAGTGCCGTTTGCATTGTGCTGAGCGGGCCCTTCTGGACACGCGGTTGGCCCGAATGGTGGGGATGGTGGCTGAACCTGCCCATTTGGTCTCAATGGCCCTTGCAGTGAGTCCGAGGAGATCAAAATGCCTCAATATCAAAACATCTTCACTACCGTAAACGCAGTTGGCCCGGTCTCACCCGGAGTGGCGCTTGGTCACGGAAATAGCCCGCGTAGCGGTAAGCCTGCGCTAAGTTATTGGCTTGGCAAGCTAGGCAATGCACAGATTGGCCCTATTTATCTAGGAGGTCTTGGGCTAGCCTCAATCATTTTTGGAACCCTTGCTATAAACATCATCGGCTTTAATATGCTAGCGCAGGTCAACTGGGATCCGGTTCAGTTTATCCGGCAGCTATTCTGGCTGGCCCTGGAGCCGCCTCCGCCGCAGTATGGCTTGGGTTTCCCTCCCATGAACCAGGGGGGGTGGTATCTTCTGTCGAGCCTTTTTTTACTAATGTCAGTATTGCTCTGGTTTGCCCGCGTATGGCGGCGAGCCCGGGAACTTGGGCTGGGCATGCACATACCCTACGCCTTTCTTTCAGCAATTTGGCTCTTCCTCGTGCTTGGTCTCTTTCGACCAATACTAATGGGCAGTTGGGGCGAGGCTGTACCTTACGGTATCTTCCCCCATTTGGACTGGACAACTGCATTTTCCCTGCGCTACGGCAACCTTTTTTATAACCCCTTCCACGCGTTGTCGATTGCCTTTCTCTACGGGTCAGTCCTACTTTTTGCGATGCATGGTGGCACCATCCTTGCCGTGGGTCGCTACGGCGGCGAGCGCGAAATCGAGCAGATCGTCGATCGCGGCACAGCCAGTGAGCGAGCAGCGCTGTTTTGGCGTTGGACTATGGGCTTTAATGCCAGCATGGAATCCATTCACCGCTGGGCATGGTGGTTCGCAGTTCTCACCACACTTACCGGCGGCATAGGAATTTTGCTTACCGGAACCGTCGTGGACAACTGGTACTTGTGGGCCGTGAAGCACGGGGTTGCACCGCAGTATCCCGACGTATTTCCACCGGTTACCGATCCGGCCCTGCAGGCCGCACCGACAGGAGCCAAGCCATGAGTAAGCAGCCCCCTTTCTTTTCTGCCGCGCGGCTGATGAGCCTAGCTTCGGTCCTGCTGCTCAGCGGCTGCGAGCGGCCGCCGGTGGTCAGCGTGCAGCACGGCTATGCCGGTACGGGCATGGTGCAGGTCTACAACCCACGCACGCTCGAGCAACAAGCCGACCAGCACAAGGCGCCCGAGAGCACCCCCCCCCTGCCCGACGACGGACCCAAGGCGGGGCAGGTCTACCAAAATGTTCAGGTTCTTGGCGATCTGAGCGTGGGCCAGTTCACCCGCCTAATGGTCAACATGACGGCCTGGATTGCGCCCGAGCAAGGCTGTGCATACTGCCACAACCCGGCCAACATGGCAGAGGAGGGTAAGTACACAAAAACTGTAGCCCGAAAAATGGTGCAGATGACTCAGCACATCAACACCGACTGGAAAAACCATGTGGGTCAGACAGGCGTGACCTGCTACACCTGCCACCGCGGCCAGCCCGTGCCAAAGGAGATCTGGTTTACAGCCAACAACGCGCCGCGGGGTGCTAACTTCATCGGCGATACAGCCGGCCAAAATGGTCCGGCGCAAACCGTGGGCCTGAGTTCGCTGCCCAACGACCCCTTCACGCCCTTTCTGCTGGGCAAGGAGCAGATACGAGTCAATGGCAATACAGCCTTGCCCTCAGGCAACCGCCAGTCGATCAAGCAGGCCGAGTGGACTTATGGGCTGATGATGCACATGTCGTCGTCCCTTGGGGTCAACTGCACATACTGTCACAACACCCGCAACATGGCGCAATGGGAGGGAGGGCCGCCACAGAAGGTTACCTCTTGGCACGGCATACGCATGTCGCGCGAACTCAATCTGAGCTATATGGAGCCGCTTACCGATGTGTTCCCGGCCCATCGCAAAGGCGAGCTTGGTGATGTGGCCAAGCTCAACTGCGCCACCTGCCACCAGGGAGCCTTCAAACCCCTCTACGGAGCGGCCATGCTCAAGGACCATCCCGAACTCGGCAGGGACACCACGCTCAGCGCCCCGGTAAAAGCCGCAAAAGCTGCCCTGCAAGCCTCCGCTGCCGCCCCTGTGGCGCAGCGGTGAGGTCTTGCTCTTCAGGCCGGGGCGCTCATAACGCCCCGGCCCTTTTTTATTCAAAACCATGAACTCCACCGAAGCTCCCGAAGCGCTCTGCGGCCTGTTGGTGGTGGCGCTGATCGACTACCAGGTGGCGCACCGTCGTTGGGGCTGGCTGCGGCTGATGCAGGGCGCCTCGACACTCCAGGAGGCTCCCGGTCTACTCTTTGGCAAAGTCATGGGCAGCGGCAGCGACGGGGGCTTCAGCCTGCGACCGAGCAGCACGCACCAGGGCGTGATCGCCCTATTCCGTCAAACCGAGCAGGCCTTGGGCTTTATGGACGGCCCCCTGATGGCGGCCTTCAAGGCCCGCGCGACCAGCTTCTGGAGCGGCCTGATGTCCGTCGAGTCGGCGCGCGGATCCTGGGACGGACAGGGGTGGGCGCCCAGCCCGCTGCCCTCACCCTTGCCCGAGCTGGTCAGCGACCCGCCGCGGCCACAACTGCTGGCGGCCCTCACCCGTGCCAGCATCCGACCGGCTAAAGCCGTGGCCTTCTGGAAGCAGGCGCCCGCGGCGCAGGATGAGCTGCGCCGCAGCCCCGGCTGCTTGCTGGCCATGGGCCTGGGTGAGGCACCCTTGCTGCGCCAATGCACCTTCAGCCTGTGGGAGGACACCGCTTCTATGCTGGCCTATTCGCTCAATGGAGCGCACCGCCGCGCGATTGAGCAAGCCTACAGCAAGGGCTATTTTTCCGAATCGATGTTTGCGCGCATGCGATTGCTTACCAGCCGCGGCCAATGGCCAAGCCCGCGCGAAGTGTCGACCGAGCCAGCTCATGCCTGAGCATCGGGTGGTGGTGATCGGTGCCGGTATGGCCGGCCTGGTCAGCGCCCTGGAGCTGGCGCATCAGGGTTTGAATGTCACCCTGCTCGATTCGGCAGACCGGGTGGGCGGCAAAGTACGGCAACCCTGGGTCGACGGCGCAGCCATCGACAGCGGTCCAACGGTGATGACCATGCGCTGGGTCTTCGATGAAATCTTCCATCGCATCGGGACCCAGCTTGAGTCGGAGTTACAGATGACCGCCTTGCCGGTGCTGGCGCGCCACTTTTGGGACAAGGGCGGCAGCCTGGACCTCTATGCCGATCGGCGTGAATCAACCGATGCGGTTGGCCGCTTTGCAGGCTTGCAAGAAGCCCGACGCTTCGAACACTTCTGCCAGACCGCCCGCGAGGTCTACCGGGCCCTGGAGCAACCCTTCATACGCTCGGCCGGACCAAGCTTGGGCAGCATGGGCAGCGCCCTGGGTCTGCGCGGACTGGCCACCCTGACGCGGATCGGCCCTATGCGGAGCCTTTGGGACAGCCTGGGACAGTTCTTCGGCGACCCGCGGCTGAGGCAGCTCTTTGCCCGGTACGCGACTTACTGCGGCTCCTCCCCCTGGCAGGCGCCGGCCACTCTGATGCTTATTGCCCAAGTCGAGATGGACGGTGTGTGGTCGGTTCAGGGCGGTATGCACGAGCTTGCCGTCTGTCTGGCCCGGCTGGCGCAGGCGCGCGGCGCACAACTGCGCCTGGGCTGCAGTTGCGAGGAGATTATGCTCGGGCCCGTTGGCGTGCGCGGGGTGCGCCTGAGCGATGGTCAAGAGCTGCCTGCCGAAAGCGTAATCTTTAATGGCGACATCGCCGCCCTGCGGCAAGGGCTGCTCGGGCCCGCAGCCCGGGCCGCTGCGCCGCAGCGGGCAGCACCACGCTCCCTCTCAGCCCTCACCTGGTCAGTACACGCCCCAACCACCGGGGTCGAGCTCGATCGCCACAATGTATTTTTTCAAGACGACTACGCCAGCGAATTCAGCGATATCTTTCAAGCTCGGCGGCTGCCGCGCAAACCGACTGTCTACCTCTGTGCCCAGGACCGGGGCGCCGGCAACCCGCCCGCTGCGGCCGAGCGGCTGCTGTGCCTGGTCAATGCGCCCGCCCGAGGCGACGAACCTGCCACCGGGCAGACCGACGAGGAGCTCGACCAATGCCAAACAACCGCCTTCGACCTGCTCCGGCGCTGCGGCCTGAAGCTGCAAGCGCAAGCGCATCAGATCCTGCGCACCACACCGTGGGACTTTCATCGGCTGTTTCCGGCCACGGGGGGAGCCCTTTATGGCCAGGCCACGCACGGCTGGATGTCAGCCTTTGTGCGACCGGGGGCGATCAGCCCGGTGCCGGGGCTGTATCTGGCGGGGGGCAGCGTGCATCCGGGGCCGGGCGTGCCGATGGCGGCGCTGTCGGGACATCTGGCGGCCGCAGCCCTGATGGCCAGCCCCGCTTTGACCAAACGCTTGCACCCGGCGGCTACCTCTGGTGGTATGTCGACGCACTGAGCGAGGACGGCGCTTACGGTCTGACCCTGATTGCCTTCGTTGGCAGCGTCTTCTCGCCCTACTACGCCTGGGCCCGGCGCCGCGGCTCAAGCGATCCGATGAATCACTGCGCACTGAATGTCGCGCTGTACGGCAAGGGCGTTCGGCGTTGGTCCATGACCGAACGGGGCACACGGCACTGCAGCCGCGAGGCACAGCGCTTTTGCATCGGACCGAGTCAGTTGCACTGGGACGGCCAGGCCCTGCATATCGACATCTGCGAGGTCGGTATGCCCATCCCCCGCCCGATACGCGGGCGGGTGCGACTGCATCCGCACCAACTGCTCAACTTCTCCACGCCGCTGGATGCCGCCGGCCGGCATCGTTGGGGGCCCATTGCGCCGCAGGCACGCATCGAAGTCGAGCTCGATCGTCCTCGCCTGAGCTGGCAAGGCCAAGCCTACATCGACTCCAACGAGGGTGACGAGCCGATCGATCGCGGCTTTCGGCACTGGGATTGGTCGCGCGGCGAGCTTGCCGATGGAAGCACCGCCGTGATCTACGATATCGAA
>Ga0194118_10001407_pt1 | contig 34716 bp, 31 predicted proteins | sample TA2MahsurfametaG_2_FD_148662 | JGI IMG/M metagenome (GOLD analysis project Ga0194118, IMG submission 148662) | Freshwater microbial communities from Lake Tanganyika, Tanzania - TA2015013 Mahale N5 surface | ecosystem: Environmental > Aquatic > Freshwater > Lake | place: Tanzania: Lake...
GCAAGGGATCCCGCACCGAAAACGACGCGGCTGGCTTGACCAGTGAAGACAAAGTCGCGCACGGCGTCAACTAGCGTTTGAAGTGCGGCAGAATTTGCGCATCCACATTCACCCACACCGATTTTGCTTCGGTGTAGTCGTGCATTGCTTCGAAGCCCATCTCGCGGCCATAGCCCGATTGACCAACGCCACCAAATGGTGAACCTGGGTTCACCCGTTTATAGCTATTCACCCAGACCATACCAGCACGAATCTCGCGTGCCATCTTGTGTGCGCGTGACAAATCACGCGTCCATAAACCGCCACCGAGACCGTATTCCGTCATGTTGGCGATCTGCAGCGCTTCAGCATCGTCTTTGAATGTCGTCACACTCACAAACGGCCCGAATACTTCTTCTTGCGATACGCGATCAGTCGGCTTGGCACGGACCACGGTGGGCTCGATGTAGCAGCCTTTCGCCAGATCCGGGTTCGATGGCGCCTTGCCACCCGTCAGAACCGTTGCGCCTTGCTGCTGCGCGATCTCGACATACGACAACACGCGATCACGGTGCATGGTTGAGGTGAGCGGACCCATCTCTGTCTCAGGATCCAGCGGGTTACCTAATCGGATCGAGCTGGCCAGTTTGACGAAGCGTTCCAGAAATTCATCGGCGATTTTTTCATGAATGATCAGACGCGAGCCGGCGATACACGCCTGACCCTGATTATGGAAAATCGCCCAGGCCGAGCCATTGACCGCAGCAATCAGATTTGCATCCTCGAACACGATATTCGCGCCCTTGCCGCCGAGTTCAAGCTGCACGCGCTTGAGATTGCCTTTCGAGGCCTCGACAATACGACGGCCGGTTTCAGTTGAACCGGTAAACGAGATCTTGCCGACCTTGGAGTGCTCTGCCAGGTGCTGTCCTGCGGTATGGCCGTAACCCACTACGATATTCACCACACCTTCCGGAAAGCCAATCTCAGTCATCAACTCGGCAATACGCAACGTAGAGAGTGGCGTAATCTCGGAGGGCTTCATCACCACGGTGTTACCCGCGGCAAGTGCCGGACCCAGCTTCCAGCTGGTAAACATCAACGGAAAATTCCACGGCACGATCTGGCCCACCACACCAATCGGTGCGCGCTGTACATAATTTATGAACCCCGCATCGACCGGGATCACGCTACCCTGAAACTTGTCGGCCATACCGCCGAAGTAGCGGTAGCAAGCCGCTGTGCGCAGCACATCAATATTTTTTGCGTCACGAATCGGGTGGCCAGTGTCGATCGCCTCCAGCTGCGCCAGCGCATCCGCCTCCGCTTCAATACGATCAGCCAGTTTCAGCAGTAACTTGCCGCGCTCGGCGGCCGCCATACCACTCCACTGCGGGAAGGCACGCTCGGCCGCATCAACCGCCGCATCCACATCTGCGGCTTTTGCCTCGGCCACTTGCGTAATCAGCGAATTGTCATGCGGGTTGTGGACAGCGATGGTGGCGCCATCTTTGGCATCGACGAATTTTCCGCCGATGAACAGTTTGTTTTGTATCGCACTCATGAAAGCTCTGTCATTCATGTTTTAGGTCCGCCTGTAGGGTAAGCCTCACCTTCGCTCGTGCGCGGGCACCGGCTCAGTAAAAAATCTAATTGAATTGCAGATCTGCCGCTGACGCATTACCTGCAGCAAAGGTCTTGCGAGATCGGTTGGGGTTTCGGCTATTCGTCTGCAAAGACAGACCGACAGCCCCAACCGTGTCAGCAACGAGGATGAGTCGTTCAGAACTCCACTGGGTACGGTGGGAGTTGCTTGGACTCGTACATCTTGACGATTTCCGGATTCGCGTTCTCCCAAACCAACAACATCGAGCGCTTTTTGGAGAAACCTTGATGTGCGATATCCGCTGGCATGGCCGCCACATCACCGGCTTTCATTAATACGCGTGCGCGTGGTCGGCCGGTGTCTTTGTCGTTGATATTCCACATGATCTCGTCTGACAACTGTACGAACCATTCAACCCGATCATTACCGTGAATGATAGGCAGGATGTATTCCTCCGTGGTTGGGCAGAACAAGCTGTTTTTGCACACTGAGGTAACAGACGGGTTCCACGTCACATCGGAGCGGGACAGATACGCAAACAAGTTAAAGCCATGTAGTTCTTTTTCAAAGCCGGGCTCAGCGTGAATCTCGGGCTGATCTTGCGCGACATCGGCAAACGCGCGGTTGATAGGGTAACCGTTATCGTCACCGCGCAAAGGTGAGTCACCCTCAAGGCCCGGCATACGCTTGGTCGGTACACGATACCGATCGATCGCTTTCAGATTGTCGCCATGTTTCACACCAAAAGCAGCATCACCGGTTTCCATCGGCGCAGCGAACGGATCGAAACCTTCATTAACCCAGTCAGCGAGAATTTCTTTGATCAGTTTCATCGTCACTGGTGTGTCGAATACTTCTACACAAGACAAACCATTGTTGTGGTAGTGCTCATTCAAACGACCACCAAAGAATTCGACCTTGCCGTACAAATTACGGGTACCAAAAACCGGGTCAAAGTTGACTACGCCGTAGAAGAAGCCCCAGGCTACATCGCGCATCAAGGCACGCAGAAAGGCATCGGCACTAATCGTGTGCGACTGCCGGCGACCGCCCTGTACTGGCCAGGTAATCGTGACGAAATACTCATCGCGCGAAAAAGTAAATGCGCCGAGTTCGAATGTCTTGTAACCAGCAATCGTGGCTGGGAATTTTTCTGGAGGTGCGTTCATGTTTGTCTCCTGAATTCTGTGATCGATCAGCGGTAGCAAATTTCTGCCCACTTCTGAACCGTGAGATCACCTTGCAGTGTTTGCTGAATCATGACGGATGGCTTGGCGCTATCAAAGCGATACGCAGCCCCTTTGGGTAGTAAAGCCTGATGACCGCGCTTGAGACGTATCGTCCCCATGCGCTTGCCTTGCGGCTCACCACTGACCGGTACGGTGCCTTCTTTGTCTGAAGCCGCTACAGACTCCGGATGGTCGAGTTTGACGAATTCGATCGTGACATCGCCGTCCATCACAACGCAAAATTCATCGTGCGCCGCTGCCATCCAACTCGACTTACCTTCGGCGCGGATCGCCTCGATCACGTACTCGAAATTTTTTGCGACAGCGATTTTCTCGTAGGGCTTGGCGCCACTCGCCACCTCAAACACATTTGAGAAGCAATAGTGTTTAGGCTTGTCGTTGATGATCTCGATGTGGCCCTTCTCATAGTCATTGAGCGAGTCGAAGCGGGTCACGAATTCGGACATGGAAATAATCTCCTCAGTTAGTTTTTTATTAATGGCAGGCGGTTACTGGACAGCGTTGCATGAAGCGCACTGTATGCCGGATAGCATTAGAGCAGAAGTATCCGTAATCCGATCACGGCGTTCTGAAAACCCGAACAATCAGCGCAACCGCGAGCCGAAACCGAGAGACGGCTATACCTCGTGATTCAGATTGTCCATCACCAAATCCCAAGGCGGAATCTCGGAAAAGCTCTGCGTGATGTGGTCGAGGAAGAGGCGCAGCTTGAACATGTTGCGCTGGGTTTTTGGGTAGACCGCAGAAAACCAGAAATGAGAAAGTTGAAAATCTTGTAACAACAAGCCAAGTCTTCCATCGGCAATGCCCTCAGCCGCGACGATGGTAGGAATACACACCACGCCGCCACCATCAATTGCGTAGTCACGCAGCATGTGCACGCTATTGGTTCGTAGTGCGGGCTTAAGATCAAGAATGACTTGGCGCGCGGGGCCATTAAATATCCAACGATCGCGCGACGGATAGCGCGAGTACAAACCCAGCCTGTGCTGCAACAAATCTTCAGGCTGGTTTATCGGGGAATGCTGCGCAAGATAATCAGGTGCAGCACAAAACACCCGACGCACCTGAAACAGCCGCCGCTCGATCAGCTCTTCAGACGCCGGCGGAAAAATTTGCAAAGCACAATCAAAGCCCTCTTTCACCGGGTCGACCACCGCATCATTCACGGTGAGATCAATCCCGATGCCCGGGTAGAGATTTTGAAATTCACTCAGCAGATGCGCCATATGGCCCAGCACGAAACCCGGCAAGGCATGTATCCGCAACATGCCGGTCGGGGCAACGCGCGAATCGCGCATCTGATCGACCAAGCCATTAGCACGCGCAATCAGGTCGGCGCACTCTTTGTGAAACAACTCACCAATTTCGGATAAACGAACATGGCGCGTGGTGCGGTGAAACAGCGGAGCACCGACAAACTCTTCGAGCTGCTGAACGCGGGTGGTGATGACGGACTTTGACACGCCGAGCTGACGCGCGACATCCGCGAAGCTCGAGGCTTCCGCGACGCGGACAAAGGCATCAATACTCTGAAAGGTATCCACCGCTTCGCCTCATCTCGGGTTCCGGCGCATGCCGGCGGGGTTGCTGTAAGGAAAATGCTAACAGATGCACGGCCAATTGAAATGCTGCACCCGTAGATATACAATTTCATTTGTATATCCAACAGACATCGGAGCCTCAAATGCTGGTATCGAAATGGGGAAATAGCCTGGCGGTAAGGCTGCCCGCCACGGTGGTGGATGCAATGAATCTGAAAGAGGGCGATGACATTCAGATCGAGGTTGCCGGCCCTCGTACCTTTGCGATCACGCTAAAGCCGTCTGCCAAAGAGTTACTGGCACGACTGCGAAAATTCCGAGGCCGACTGCCCGACGACTTTCGCTTTGATCGGCTCGAGGCCAATGAGCGAGGTTAAATGCGCCCGACCAACAGTTTTTTTGATACCAACCTGCTGCTTTACCTGTTCTCATCCTCTGCCAAAAAAGCAGACACAGTCGAATCATTGATCACCGAGGGCGGCACTATCAGCGTGCAGGTACTGAATGAGTTCGCGGCCGTGGCGCGCCGCAAACTGAACATGACCATTGCAGAGATTAGCGAGACAGTCGATACACTGACGCAAACGCTCAAAGTCGTTCCGCTCACATTGGACATACACCGACGGGGCCTGGAGTTGGCCGATCGCTATGGATATTCGGTCTACGACGCGATGATTCTCGCTGCGGCATTAGACAGCGGATGTACGCAACTGCTCACCGAAGATTTACAACACCAGCAGCGTATCGAATCGACGCTTGATATCGTTAACCCATTCGCTCCGTAGCGCCTGAAAAAACCGCAAAGAGTCGTAGACGAGAGGTGAGTCGCGGTGCTCTGTTGACGTTTGCCGGATCAACATCTACCTTGCACCCACCTAAATTACCCGTTCGGGAAATTTATAGCTCAGACACCCTCTATTCGATAAAAAATTCCCGAACGGGAAATATCGCTTGCCTAGCTGGCCAAACTCATTAATAATTTCCCGAACGGGAAATAAAATCAATGTGCGCTATGAAGACCACGGCACAACTCGGTAACGCGCTGCGTTCAGCACGCAAGCAGCTTGGCCTGACGCAGCCTCAGCTAGCCCTGGCTGCGGGTGTCGGTGTGCGCTTCATCGTCGACCTTGAAGCCGGCAAGACCACGCTGCGACTGGAAAACGTGCTGCGTGTAATTGATGCGCTAGGGGGTGAGCTCCAGCTCATCGGTCTGCCGCCGCCCGCCTCTGCAAATCACCCCAAGAGCAAGCAGCATGACATTTGAGCTGGAAGTCTGGCTCTTCTCGGAGCAGGTCGGCATCCTGTCTCTCGTCAATGGAAGGCTGAATTTCCGATATATCCCGGATTGGCTGTCACGGCTTGATGCGGCCGCTCTATCCAACTCGCTACCGCTTCAAGCAGAAAATTTCGATGACCACCACACGCGCCCATTCTTTGCAGGGCTGCTGCCAGAGGGACGGCTACGACGCCTGATCGCGCAGAAATTTCAGGTATCCAGCCAAAATGATTTTGCATTACTCGATCACATCGGTGGCGAGTGTGCCGGGGCCGTTACTCTGTTGGAGCCGGGGCAGTTGCCGCCTCGTCCCGATCACGACGATGAGATTCAGTGGTTGAGCAATCAAGAGATCGTCGACATCCTTGATGAACTGCCGCAGCGACCGATGTTGGCTGGTAAAGATGGCTTACGACTCTCACTCGCTGGCGCCCAAGACAAATTGCCTGTGGTATTTGATGGCGCCCGTATCGGTCTGTCAAAAAATGGCGCGCCAAGCTCACATATCCTGAAGCCTGCCATTAGTACCTTGTCGGACACCGTAAATAACGAAGGCTTTTGTCTATCGCTGGCCGAGGCAATCGGGCTCAAGACGGCAAAGTCGCAGGTGCGTTCTGTGCTTGGGCGCCAGTTCCTCTTGGTCGAGCGCTACGACCGCGTATGCAATCCCAAAAGTCAGTTGCGGCGTCTGCATCAGGAAGACTTTTGTCAGGCTCTGGGAGCAGTGCCGGAAATGAAGTACCAGAACGAGGGTGGGCCGGATTTAGCGCAATGTTTCAATTTGGTCAGGCGTGTCACACGCCCCAACGCACCGCAAGTTCTGGGCTTGCTGGACTTTGTCATCTTCAATGCCTTGATTGGCAATCACGACGCACACGCCAAGAATTTCTCATTACTATACGAAGGCACATCCGTTGTCCTCGCGCCTCTGTACGACACGCTCTCTACAGCGGTCTATCCGACCCTAAGCTCGAAAATGGCCATGAAGATTGGGAGCAAATACGCCTTCAGCGAAGTGCAAGCACGTCACTGGGATCAGCTCGCTGAGGCAGCGAATCTCGGCAAGGCGTCGGCCAGAAAAAGAATTCTGGCTTTGGCAAATTCAATGCCGACTACCGCGCGGGAGCTGCAGTCAGATCCCAAGCGCGGCCTCGCTAACAATGAAATAATTGAGCAGATCGTAAAATTGATCGAGCAACGCTGCGCACTCACCGTACGCAGGCTCGGTGAGTAGATAGAAGATGGCACTTGTCGTGCGGAGAGGAGGATGCAACGAAGCTGGCCGCCAAAAAATCTGGCGTTAAGCTTTGGGGAGCGTGACGCCGCGCTGCCCTTGGTATTTGCCGCCTCTGTCCTTGTAAGATACATCGCACACTTCATCACTCTCGAAGAACAGCACTTGCGCGCAGCCTTCACCGGCATAAATTTTTGCCGGTAGCGGTGTGGTATTCGAAAACTCGAGCGTGACATAACCTTCCCACTCTGGCTCGAACGGTGTCACATTCACAATGATGCCGCAACGCGCGTACGTTGATTTACCCAGGCAAATCGTTAATACGTTACGGGGAATACGAAAAAACTCGATCGTACGGGCTAGCGCAAATGAATTGGGCGGGATGATGCAAACATCGCTTTTCAGATCAACGAACGAATTCTCATCGAAATTTTTCGGATCAACGATGGTGCTGTTAATGTTGGTAAAAATCTTGAACTCATTCGCGCAGCGGATATCGTAGCCATAGGAAGACGTGCCATACGACACAATACGCTGACCATTGGCCTCAAGCACCTGGCCGGGCTCGAACGGCTCGATCATGCCGTGCTCTGCCGCCATACGACGGATCCACTTATCGGATTTAATACTCATAGTGATTAACTTATCCAGTAATTGGCGCAATTTTACGCGATTTCTCAGCATGAAAATGATTAGGCCCGTACTGCTTCGTTCATGCTTCGTTCATGCTTCGTTCATGCTTGGTTCACGCCTCGCCCATAAATCGCTCATGATTCGCTGACTATTCATTCATCATTGATTCATTATTTTTTACACTTAGCCGGTCATGCCGGCGCAGGCCGGCATCCACTTAAATACGCTTCAAATAGTTTGGCTTGCTGGCGCCATTCTTCACCGGCATGAAGAACTCAACAAAAATAGCTTTAGCGCTGCATGGATTCCCAAATCTTCTGCAAGCGCTTGACTGACACCGGCATCGGGGTACGCAGCTCCTGCGCAAACAGAGAAACCCGCAGCTCTTCGAGTAGCCAGCGATACTCATCCATCTTGGCGTCGCGCTGACCGCCTTTGTGTGCGCGTTGCCACGGCGCTGCGGCTTGCTGCCAATCTGCCAGCAGCCGCGCATTACGCGCGGGGTCACTCCGTAGCTTGTCGACACGTACCTGTATCGCCTTCAGATAACGCGGAAAATGGGCGAGCTGTGCATGGTCGGTATCGCTGACAAATCGTTTATGCACCAACATCTGCAGCTGCGCGCTGATATCGGCATGAGCCCCCGGGTGTACTTTGATACCCTGCAGCTTCTTCGGTAAGCCGTGATGCTCCGACAAAATTTGTCCCACCAGACGTGCAATCTCATTGACCAGCAGGTTCAGCCGCGACTTACCTTCATCACGTCGGATCGTGAACTCGCTCTGATTCTTCGGCAGCGGTGCTTGCAGACAGGCACGCGCCAAACCCGCTTGAATAATCTGATCTCGCAACTCTTCTTGCGACCCCAAACCAACGAATTGCATGCCCATCTGCTGAAGACCGGGGATATTTTTTTCCAGATATTTCAGCTGCTCTTTCAGTTGGATGGCAAATAACCGACGCAGGCCTTTGAGATGAATACTGGCAGCCTCGGTCGGGTCATCAAATACTTCGATATCGCAATAACTCAATTTATCGACCAGCGCAGGAAATCCGATCAGCTTCTGACGCCCTTGAGGAATCTCCAGCAACTCGGGTAACTCGCCAAACGACCAGGTGGTCAGGTTTTGGTAGGTGGCCCCGGTGGCAGAGGCTGAAGAAGAAGTACCTTGAGCTGCTTCCGCGCTGAAGCCACTTGATGTCGATAGCGTGACAGCCGCCGAACTTGCTAACGCGTTTTTTGCTGAATTCGCTTTTGAACTCTCTACCGAACTTGTGGCTGGCCTGCCTGATGATGACGTCAGCGTCGAGCCAGTCTCACTATCACCATCGACTTCGGTCACCGCACCTGCTTGTTCGACGATTTTCTGAAACTGCTCGCGCGCTTGTGAACCGTACTCGCCTTGCAGCGCCGATAGATTACGACCCATATCCAGCTGACGACCATGCTCATCAATCAGCTTGAAGTTCATGAAATGATGCGCAGGCAGCGTTTCTAATTTAAAGTCTGCCAGCTTGACGACGGTGGTGGTTTGCTGCCGCACATCCGCGATCAAAGCATCCAGTAGCGCACCTTGCGCAAATTTTTTAGCCGTATGAATACGATCACAAAATCCTGCCGCATAGTCCGGCAGTGGTACGCACTGTCGCCGCAATTTTTGTGGCAACGATTTCAGCAGGAGGCGGACCTTCTCTTTCAGCATGCCGGGCACCAGCCACTCGCAGCGCGCTGGCGATACCTGGTTCAAGGCATACAGCGGCACCGCCAGCGTCACGCCATCACGCACCGAGCCGGGCTCGAAGTGGTAGGTGAGCGCCATTTCAATACCTGCATGACGCATCAGCTTGGGGAATAAGTCGGTTGTGATACCAGCGGCTTCATGCCGCATCAGATCGTCACGCGACAGATGCAATAGCTTGGCATTATTTACGCTAGCTTTTTTCAGCCACTGCTCAAAGCCAACGGCGGTGCAAACATCGTTCGGAATCAGCTTGTCGTAAAAAGAAGCGATCAGGGTGTCATCCACCAGCACATCTTGTCGTCGCGATTTATGTTCCAGATTTTCAATTTCACGGATCAAGCGCTGGTTATGCGCGAGGAACGACGCGCGCGTCTCAAAATCGCCATTCACCAATGCACTGCGAATAAAAATCTCGCGTGCCTCCTCCGGATTGATCTTGCCGTAATCAATACGGCGCTGGCTGTACACCACCAAGCCGTAGAGCGTGGCGCGCTCATAGGCCGAAACCTGTCCGCTACGCTTCTCCCAGCGCGGATCGCCCCAGGATTTTTTTAGTAAATGTGCCCCGACGCGCTCCAGCCACTGCGGCTGTATTTGCGCCAGGGTGCGTGCGAACAATCGCGATGTTTCTACCAACTCTGCAGCAACAATCCAGCGACCGGCTTTCTTGCCGAGCGAAGAACCTGGCCAGAGATGAAATTTGATACCGCGCGCGCCCAGATAATGGGGCTCATCTTCTTGCTTGAAACCGATGTTACCAAGCAGTCCTGTGAGTAAAGCAAGATGAAGCTGCTCATAGGTGGCTGGTGAATCATTGACGCGCCAACCCTGCTCACGCACTAGTGTGAAGAGCTGCGCATGAACATCACGCCATTCACGCAAACGCAACTGAGAGACAAAGTTTGCGCGGCAATGCTCTTGTAGCTGGCGATTTGATTTTTTGTGTGCAATCGCCTCTTCAAACCAATGCCAGAGTTTTAGATACGTCAGGAACTCGGATTTTTCATCTTCAAATTTTTTATGCGCGCTGTCGGCTGCGCCTTGGGCTTCTTGCGGACGATCACGCGGGTCTTGTACTGATAATGCGGATGCGATGATCAAGAGTTCTCGTAAACACGCATGATCGCGTCCTGCCAGAATCATGCGTCCAACACGCGGGTCAAGCGGCAGCTTGGCCAATTGCTGGCCCAAACTCGTCAGCTGCTTGTTGTCATCAACGGCACCCAGTTCTTGTAGCAGCTGATAACCATCGGCGATGGCACGGCCTAGCGGTGGCTCGATGAACGGAAACTGCTCGACATCGCCAAGCCGTAGTGACTTCATGCGCAGAATGACTGCAGCAAGCGATGAACGCAAGATTTCCGGATCAGTGAATGCCGGCCGCTGTAAAAAATCCTGCTCGTCATACAAGCGTATGCACACACCGGCCGCTACTCGACCACAGCGCCCCGCGCGCTGCTTGGCGGCTGATTGTGATACCGGCTCAATTTGCAGCTGCTCGACTTTATTTCGGTAGCTGTAGCGCTTGACGCGCGCAGTACCGGCATCTACCACATAGCGAATCCCAGGCACCGTCAACGAAGTCTCGGCAACATTCGTCGCCAGCACGATGCGGCGCGCATTAGTTGGCTTGAACACACGCTCTTGCTCCTGCGCCGAGAGTCGTGCAAACAACGGCAGTATGTCGACGTGCGGTGGGTGATGCTTACGCAGCGCCTCGTTGGCGTCGCGAATCTCGCGCTCGCCCGGCAGGAACACCAGAATATCGCCCGGCCCGATGCGTGCCAGCTCGTCGACCGCATCCACAATCGCGTCCATTAAATCGCGCTGCTCTTTGGCTTTTGCAGCCGCAGAAGGCACACTACTACCGGGCATGGACTCTGTCTCGACAGGTCGGTAACGCACCTCGACCGGATACATTCGGCCAGACACTTCGATGACGGGCACTTTCTTCGTTGCCGTCTCAAAATGGCGTGCAAAGCGCTCGGCATCAATCGTTGCTGAGGTGATAATCAGCTTCAGGTCGGGTCGCTTGGGCAGCAGCTGCTTTAAATAACCCAGCAGAAAATCGATATTCAAGCTGCGCTCATGCGCCTCATCAATAATGATCGTGTCGTACTGGCGCAGTAACGGATCACCTTGCGTCTCGGCCAGCAAAATGCCATCGGTCATCAGCTTGATCCAGGCGCCCTCGGACAAGGTATCGTTGAAGCGCACCTTGTAGCCAACGTGCTGACCAGGCGGCGAGCCCAGCTCCTGCGCGATACGTTTAGCGGTGGATGAGGCGGCAATACGACGCGGTTGGGTATGACCGATCAAGCCATTCACGCCACGCCCGATCGACAAACAGATTTTTGGTAGCTGGGTCGTTTTACCCGAGCCGGTTTCACCGCTGACGATCACCACCTGGTTCGACGCAAGCGCAGCCGCGATCTCCTCTCGGCGGGCAGAGACCGGTAATTCATCAGGGAATTCAACGGCGGGGAGCGGATGCCTGACCGGAGCCTTGTGGGAGAGTGGCGCGCTGCGCGTTTTTTTCGGGGGCAAGGCTGCTGACATGTCGGCCGAATTATAATGCCCGCTATGGAAAACTCTGCTCAGTTCGTGGCCTGGTTGCGCTCAGTCGCGCCGTATATCCATGCATTCCGCGGCAAGACCTTCGTAGTGGCCTTCCCTGGCGAATTAGTGATGGCCGGCGCGCTACCGGTGCTGGCGCATGATCTGTCGCTCATGCACGCGCTAGGTATCAAGATCGTGCTGGTGCATGGCTCGCGACCACAAGTAGAAGAACAGCTCGGCCTGCGCAAGGTTGAGACCCGGTTCCATCATGGTTTGCGCATCACTGATGCGGCAGCACTCGAGTGCGCCAAAGAAGCCGCTGGTGAAATTCGCCTCGATATCGAAGGTGCATTCAGCCAAGGCTTGCCGAACACCCCCATGGCGAACGCGGCAGTGCGTGTCATCTCAGGTAACTTCGTGGTGGCGCGCCCCAGAGGCATCATTGATGGTGTTGATCTCGAGCTAACCGGTATCACGCGCAAAATTGCGTATGAAACCATCAACGCCATCCTGGATACTGGCGCCTTGGTACTACTGTCTCCGCTTGGCTTTTCTCCGACGGGCGAAGTGTTCAATCTATCGATGGAAGATGTGGCACTGTCAGCAGCGACCTCGCTGCGCGCTGACAAGCTAATCTTTATTACCGAAACACCAATCATGACCGATGCCGGCGGCGCAGAGATACGCGAGGTATCAGTGCATCAAGCACACGCGGTTCTTGGCTCTGGATGTCTGCGCCCCGATGCCGCGTTTTATTTCGAGCACGCCATCAAGGCCTGCCGCGCCGGCGTGCCGCGCGCGCACATGGTGCCCTTCAGCAGCGATGGCGCTGTACTGCTTGAAGTATTTACTCACGATGGCGTCGGTACCATGATCTCAGGCGCCTCACTTGAGAGCCTGCGCGAAGCCACGATTGAAGACGTCGGTGGCGTACTGCGACTGATCGAACCGCTGGAGGCAAACGGTACGCTGGTCAAGCGTGGACGTGAGTTAATTGAACGCGAGATCGATTACTTCTCGGTGATTGAGCACGATGGTGTGATCTTTGGCTGCGCCGCGCTGTACCCATTCGCCAATGAAAAAATGGCCGAGATGGCGTGCCTTACCGTTAGCCCGGATTCTCAAGGCCAAGGTGATGGCGAGCGTATGCTGCAGCACATAGAGCAGCGCGCACGTTCCGCTGAGTTAAAGCGGCTGTTTGTACTGACAACAACGGCAGCGCACTGGTTCATCAAGCGCGGCTTCGTTCAGAAGAGCTTCGACGATCTGCCGAAAGATCGGCAGAATATGTACAACTGGCAGCGTAAATCGCTGGTCCTGATCAAAAATCTTTAATATCCCCTCGTCTTTCTTATCACTTAGCTGGAGCCTTATATGACCCGAATGGTTCATTGCATCAAACTGAATAAGGAAGCCGAAGGCCTCGACTTTCCACCCTACCCCGGCGATCTGGGCAAAAAAATCTGGGAGAGCGTATCGAAAGAAGCCTGGGGTGCGTGGCTGAAGCATCAGACCATGTTGGTGAACGAAAATCGCCTGAATCTGGCCGATGTGCGCGCCAGAAAATATCTCGCCACGCAGATGGAAAAGCATTTCTTCGGCGAGGGGGCTGATGCTGCGGCAGGATACGTACCGCCCTCAGCTTAGCCAAATTACATGCAAGCCCAAGAGCCCGCTGCGTGCGGGCTTTTTTGTGGCTGCGAACATAGTGCAGCGCCTAGGCAATCGGCTGAAGATCTTGCAACAGCCTGACCGCAACAATCCAAGAAACTATCGGAGAGTACGAATTCTTTGGGGGAGTAGCAATGGATCGTGTAGCGACCAGAGGGATCAACCTGCAAGACTTTTTTGGCCGGATGGAGGCGACTCAAAAAAAACAATGGTCACAGGAACAGCACCTATTCGACACACCCGGCCTGCAAGATTTTTTGGAGCGGGCAATCATCTACCTAAACAAACCAGAAAATCAGGATAACGCTGAGGCCGTAGCTCATTTCCTGATGGGCATCGAGCATGAGCCTCCTGATGGGCTATCACAAGATGATTTAAAGCTCAGCCAAAAGAATAAATCGGAATTACATGACTTGCTACGCACGCATCGCTACAGCTTCTTCGGCACAGAAGAAGATGCCACCAAGACTATCTCAAAACTCGATGTACTAAAGAAAAACATCATTGAACATAATTCATCCAGCCAAATTGAAAATAATGTGGCGGGTGAGAATGAGAGAAAAAGAGGACTCGCACCGGGCGGCTTCCTGATCAACATCAATTACGTCCCGATGGTTCAGTCTTCTCCGGCAATTAATACCACCGGTAGCACGACACCTACGCCCGAGCAGTCGCTCGAGAAAATATTGGACACCGCGCCACCTTCTTTCAAATCACATCCAAATTTTCCTCAGCTTAAGGAAGTCGCGCAACAGTATCTTGCCTGCATGGAACCATTTCAGAGCGAGAATTTTGCTGCAATTCTTGCAAAGCCAGGATTAACGCTTTTAGATCTGATCGGCTCAATGAGAGCCTATAGCAGTACAGACCTTGATCCTGTCACTGTCAGAGAAAAATGCTTGGAAAGAGATTTGGTGAATATGCAGATGAAGCGAGACTGGGTAGAAACTGCGTGGGTACAAGTCGGTAAAGCTGAGGATAAAACTGGCTTGGATTTCACGAAGGAAGTCCTTGGTGTTGATCAAAGCTACACTGAGAGAGCTGATGCCAACCTGGCACCTGGTAGCCAAGTTTCTCTGGCAATGGATACGCAGATGCGACGCGAAGATGGAACAATAAAGAGAATAAAAACGCTGACGGTGACTATGCCAGCATTGGACAATGCGGCCCAGCCAGAGTTCAAGACCTATACCGACGGCTCTACAACACTGGGGAAGGCGTCGCTTAAAGCAGACGAGTTCAAGGCTGCCACTGAAACGATCAAGAACCAAATTCTCGATTGGGTTAAAGATAACAAGCCCTGCAAGCGTGTTGTTCTATCGGCGATTGGTGCTGGCGAATTTCTCAGAATGTTAAGCAACGAATCAAAAGAAAATGCCAGAGATATCATTGCATTTGCACTCGCAGAGGTAACTCAGTAACTCGCCAGCGAACGCATCGAGGTTGGATTCAGTGACGTCAATGATGCATTTTGTCAGCGAATACAAAGCAAGTTACCACAGGGTGTATCAATTAAATTTCTTGGATCATTGCCGCGAGATCCCGACAAGATAGACCAACCTAATGATTGGATTGAGGAGGGAGACCTGCTGCTTATTCCCGGCGATGCCTCTTCGCTAGTCGGCAATGGGCTCAAATTCGATACATCATTCGAGGGCTTCACCGGTCGAAACTCTTTGATGAGCCTCCAACACACACTTGCCATCACCGCGAGTCGACTTGGCTTAGGGTGAGGGCCCGTGAATCTTTACGGGTAGATAAAATCAATACGTGATAGTGCGTACGCCCTGCTCGGTACCGAGCAAACACACCGCTGCGCCTTTCAAGGCAAACAAACCAACGCTCACTACACCGGGTAACTGATTGATCTGCTGCTCAAGCGTCTTGGGGTCCCGAATCTGCAAACCGTTCAGGTCAAGAATATAGCCATGGTTATCGGTGACATAGGGCACGCCGTCCTTCATACGCAGTACCGGCTCAGCATCGAGCGCGCGTAGCGACCGCATTACCGAACTCGTTGCCATCGGAATCACTTCAACCGGTAACGGGTATTTGCCCAGCGTATCGACCAGCTTTGACTGATCGGCGATACAGATAAATTTTTCTGCGACCGACGCCACGATTTTTTCGCGCGTCAGTGCGCCACCACCGCCTTTGATCATGGCACCGCTATGATCAATCTCGTCGGCACCATCGATATACACAGGTATCTGATCGATCTGGTTCAGGTCGAAGACCGTCACACCTCGCGCTGCCAAGCGCGCGGCAGTCGCCTCGGAGGAAGCTACGGCTCCCTTGATGCGATGTCGAATTTCACCCAGCGCGTCGATAAAAAAATTGGCAGTAGAGCCGGTACCGACGCCCACAACCTCGCCATCCACCACATAGCGAATGGCGGCGTGTGCCACCGCTTGCTTAAGTTTGTCTTGGGTCATCTGATAACGCCTTATCTGAAGCGTGCATTGTATCGGATGGATAATCGACCACAGCGCTCAAGACCTGGAACCTACCGGTACGCGGTGGCGCAGGTGTTACGCGGGAACCTGATTAGCGGCCAGATACTGGGCCAATGCGCCTTTGTTGTGCAGATCAAGCTTGCGGTACAGATGGGCTAGCTGATTGCGCACCGTGTGATACGAGACGCCCAGCTCACGCGCGATCTGTTTATGGCTCATGCCTGCGGCGAAGCGACGTGCCACCACAAATTCTCGCGGCGATAACACCTCCATCACATTAATCGGGCGGATACGGCACAGCAGCGAGTCAGCCTGCCGCATTGACGATATCTCGATCTTCGGCCCCGAAAAATTTTGCCTTCATTCAGAAGCTGTAGTGCATTCTCGGGCATGAAATCAGGTGCGAGTTCAGGCCACTCTCGTGCCAGTAAATCGAAGAAGCGCTGATCAGCGAGCTCAACCCGGCCATCGCCGTGCACTAATCCGGTTACGCTCAGGTTGTCGTGCCGAGCGCCGGGCTTGGAGAGTCGCTCCAAGGTACGGCTACGGTTAATCGCCAGTGCGCGCGAAAGGTGAATCCACAAGCCATGCAAACAGGCCGCATCGGTCTCGGCGAATCGCACATCCTGCTGCCGGTACAGCACGATCCAGCGCGCAGGCTGTACTTTTTTTGGATCGTCGCCATGGAACATTAAATGACACAGCCCCAGCTCATCCATCAACGAGCGTGATCCACCTCGCGTGAGTGGCTGCTCTTTCTTGCCAGACCGCCGCTTGCGATATAGCTCTCGGATACCGCCACGCGAGGGTGACATAGGCGCATTCCGAATGCCCCTTGCGACCGGGTCATCTTGCTGCGCTTCGCGTGCCAGTACGGTCTCCGGCACGGTGGCCTCGTGCTTACTTTCAGCGGCAATCAATCGGGTCACTGCTTGGGGATTCGATTTCTCTCCGGTACCAAAAATCGCCCCGTCAAAACGTATCCACATCTGAAGCAAACTAATTGCACGCTCCAGAAATTGCTCTGGTGCAGCGTATTCCGCCAATGCGTAGAGATCTCTGACCGTGGTCGAGAAAGTCTGCATGTCGCGCTCCTTTGCCCGGCTGGGCGGCTTTGGGTTGTTCGAATATCGGATTGCTTTTTTAGAAACGTACCGAAATTTTGTATGTTTGACAACACAAAAATGAGCGATATGCGAGTCGTTTTGCCGTCTAACGAACAGCTAGGGTCATTTTTCCCCCTGAAATTTCCCGGTGGTAACAGAATGACCATGGCGACACGACGAAGCACTTTGATGCGGTTATCATCCGCTTCACCTGAAACAGTGACGCAGCACCAAGCGCCGGACTACACCGGCATCCCCCATGAGCAAGCCAAGCCCGACCTCCCCGACGGATTCACCTGATTCGACTTGCTCGACCGAGTTAGCGGCCTTGGCCAGCCACGCAGCAAAAGCATGCGAGTGGCGTCTTACCGATTTGTTTCAACAAGATGCAAGCCGCGTATCGCGCTTCACGCTAGAAGCGGCAGGCTTGTGCCTCGATGTCTCCAAGAATCACGTTAATGATGAAACCATCCGGCTACTGACAGCCTTTGCGCAGACGCGCGGCATCGAGCGCTGGCGCGATGCGATATTCCAAGGTGAACGCATCAATCAAACAGAGCAGCGCGCCGCGCTGCACACCGCCCTGCGTTTGCCGGCCAGTGCCACGCTTACCGTTGAAGGTGAAGAGCTGGTAGCCAAACACCAACGCGAGTTGGACCGTATGCAAGCATTCGCCGAACGCGTACGAGAAGGCGATTGGAAAGGTTATAGCGGTGAGCAAATCACAGATATCGTAAACATCGGCATCGGCGGCTCTGACCTTGGGCCGATGATGACCGTTGCCGCTTTACGCGCTTACGCGCATCCGCGGCTGCGGTTTCATTTTTTATCGAACGTGGATGGCCACGCCACCGTCGCCACATTAGGCCAGCTGAACCCGGCAACCACGCTATTTATCGTCGCCTCAAAATCTTTTACCACGCAAGAAACCATGCTCAACGCGCACGCAGCGCGGCGCTGGTTTTTGCAGCATGCTGAAGAAAAATATCTGTCACAGCATTTTGTTGCAGTATCGACCAACACCGCAGTGGTCCAGGCATTCGGTATTGCGACCGACAACATGTTTCCTTTCCGCGATTGGGTGGGCGGAAGATTTTCGATCTGGTCATCGATCGGGCTAGCGTTGATGGTAGCGATTGGCAGTACTCATTTCCGCGCGTTTTTGTCGGGTGGCTATGCGATGGATGAACACTTCCGGCATGCACCACTGAACACTAATATGCCAGTAATATTAGGTCTGGTCGCGTTTTGGTACCGTGAATTTTTCAAGACCAGCTCGCAGCTGATTGCGCCCTACCACGAAGATTTGCGTCACTTCCCTGCATATCTTCAGCAACTGGAAATGGAGAGCAATGGCAAGTGCGTCACGCGTGATGGCAAGCCCGCGTCAATGAAAACCTCCCCGGTGATTTGGGGCAGCTCAGGGACTAATAATCAGCATGCTTATTTTCAGATGCTGCATCAGGGTAGTGATCTTATCCCGGTCGATTTTATTGGAGTGCTCAAACCACAGCATCATCTCATCGACCAGCAACGTGCGCTGCTCGCCAATTGCTTCGCTCAGGCTGAGGCTTTAATGAACGGCGTACAAGATGCATCACTGCCACCGCACCGGATTTTTCCCGGCAATCGACCGAGCAGTATGCTGCTGATGGATCAACTGACACCTGCTTCGCTGGGCGCATTAATCGCACTTTATGAGCACAAGACATTCGTACTCGGCGTGCTGTGGGATATTAATAGTTTTGATCAGTGGGGCGTTGAGCTCGGGAAGACATTAGCTTTGCGTATTCTGGCTGAGCTTGAGGATGTAGAAGAGACCCATCAGCAGCATGACAGCTCAACCAATGCACTGATCGCACGCGCACGCGCCGCTCTAAAGAACTCATGACGCTCGTTATACATCGCGTCGCTGAATAGACAGGAATAATCAATCACCTGGCAATTTTTCTACTTTCCATTTTCGCTATTTGCTTCCTTTATTCTCTTTGCTGTCTTTGATCTTTTTACCTTCTTCGTATCACTCATGAACCAACTCGAACAACTCAAGCAATACACGACCGTAGTCGCTGATACGGGCGACTTCCATACCATGCAAAGTTTTCAGCCACAGGATGCGACCACCAATCCCTCGCTGATCCTGAAGGCAGTTCAAAAGCCTGAATATCTTCCGCTGCTGGAGCAGACTGTACAAGCGCATCGCGGAAAATCGAGCAGCGAGATCATCGATCACCTACTCGTCGCTTTTGGCCTGAAAATACTCGCCATCATTCCCGGACGGGTTTCGACCGAAACCGACGCACGACTGTCTTTCGACACCGAGGGCACCATCACCAAAGCGCGGCAGCTGATTACCTTATACGAAGCAGCGGGTATCTCCAGAGAACGAGTACTGATAAAAATTGCTTCAACATGGGAAGGCATCTGCGCAGCGAAGGTACTGCAGCAAGAAGGTATACGCTGCAATATGACCCTGCTGTTCTCGTTCCCGCAAGCGCTCGCCTGCGCAGAAGCGGGCGCGCAACTGATCTCGCCATTTGTCGGCCGCATCTACGACTGGTACAAGAAGGCCACTGGCACCGACTACAGCGGCGCAGATGATCCCGGTGTGCAGTCGGTACAACGCATTTACACCTATTACAAAAAATTTGGGTACAGCACTGAAGTGATGGGCGCGAGCTTTAGAAACACTTCGCAGATTCTGGAGCTCGCTGGATGTGACCTGCTCACGATTAGCCCGGAACTACTGCAGAAACTAAACGACACGACCGCGCCGCCGGTACAGCGCAAGCTATCACCCGCGCAGGCTGCTCAGGCTAGCCTGCAAAAAATCAGCCTGGATGAAAAGGCGTTCAGGCTAGCGCTGAACGAGGATGCGATGGCAACCGAGAAGCTCGCCGAAGGCATACGGCTGTTTTGTGCGGATTCGGTCAAGCTGGAAGCTTTGGTAAAACAATTCGGTTAGATTTTTCAAGTTTCTACAAGACCTCGCTTGGTTGCCTGATCCAGAAGGTACAGTGATGCATATAGTCGGTCGGTATCAACCTCAACACCCTTGGGCATGTGTTCTACTTGCTCAGTGAATCCCTTCGCGAAGGCAAGGCATTCCGGTTTGAAGTAGTTCGATGTCTCGGGCAGTGCATAGATCACATTATTACTGCGCTTTGTATATCCGGTAACGTAGGTTTCGAATAGCTTTCCGCCTTCTATTACCCCCAAATCTTTCAATTCAGCGAGTGATGGAATACGAATTTTTTTCTGCGCCGCAGCCGATGACTTGACAGGTAGTACCTCTTTCAGCTTTTTGTCTAGCGCATCAGAGACGTTGCCAATGACGTTTTTTAGACTTTCGAAAAACGCCTTCTCAGACTCATCAAATACCAATCCTCCGTCGCCTTTCAATTTGTCTACCAATAACTTCGCGAGCTCGAGTGATTCAAGTACATTACTCGCCTGCCGGTTTGCTTCAGCATCGTAATTCAATATCTGGTCGATGGCGGGTGTACTACCCACATCGCGTGGAGCAGGCGCTCCGGTCTCCGAGGCCATCTTGGCGATTGCACGAAGGCCATCCATCGCTTTGCGGACCTGATCTTCTTGCATACTTAAGACGCCAGCGATCCTGCTTATGTGCTGGGCGTCCCATTGCTTCATGTTTGAAAGCATGGAAATCCAACGCGGTACGGGACGCGGTGGCGCTGGTGTTTCATCCACGCCCGTCGCTTTTGATGAATCAAGCGTTAGATGCTCTGTCATTGCCTCAGTCGGTATTGAAGTCTGTCTCTCCACCTCTTCCAAGCTGACGAACTGACGTGCCTGCTCCATGCGCTGCATTGAGCGTTGAGGATCTTCACGCCAGCATGTGAGATACCGAAGCGCTGATTGCTGATCAGCCGAAAAATTGTTTGAATTCGCTCGACCATATTCGAGACAAGCGTCTTGAAGGTATTTGCTACCGTCGTAGATCACGAACCGGGTATTTTCTGTCCGGTGTTGCTCGAATGCGGCAAAGAACTCCTCAAAGTCTGCCTGCCCCGGCTGCTTTCTTGCTGCCTCCTCAGCTAGGCGAGCGCGCTCGGCTTCTCGCACCCTCTTTTGTTCTTCTTCGTTTATACGCTTTTTACAGTCAGCGTTAGCAGACTTAAGTTCTTTCGCTGCCTCATAGATTAATTTTTCCTGCTCAGATAGTCTGTAGTCTGGAGTACTTTGTAATGTGAATAATGGTTGGAAAATATGCTCAGCATATTGGACGCATTCCTCATCGAATGCGTACTCCAGCATATCGACTGCCTGACCTCTGGCAGCCACATATGCCTCGAATTTTTTTTGGCCAGCGGGTATCTCTGCTAGCGGTGACTTTACCTCGGCGACTTCTTCAGTCTCCTCCGCAGCGATAGGCGTCGACGAAGGCGCGGTGACAGGTATCCCACCAAGGATACCCTTTCGCTCGCCTGGTATTTCTTCGTTTTTAGTGCTTTCTGGGAGAGGGAAATAAATATTAGGCTGTGACAGCTTTTGCGCAGCGCCGGAAGGTTCTGTTTGCGAAGGTGGTGGCGATTCTTTAATGTGCATCGTCGCTACGGCCGTATGTGATTCCGCACCCTTTCCCGAAAAAAATCGCGCGACAGTATCGGCCGCATTGCTCACCCCGCGCCATAAGGCAGTCAATTTATCGCTAACCGACCTAAAAAAACCTGAGATTGATTGCCCCCAACGGACGTACCAGACCTTGGGCTCGGACAGTGACGAGCCGCGATGAGCGTTAGTGTCTTGCCCATGACCGGTCACATCGGCTTCCGACAGAGCTTCGCCTTTGAGATGCCACGGAGCTGGCTGAGTTGCTTGAGATGTGTTGGCTACGTGATGCGCTTTACCAGTGGAGGGCACGATTAAATCCTCGACAACACGAAACAATGAATGTCCGTATTTGATTCGAGGACGAGGGTTCGTTCAAAACCGGCTGCTGATACACCGATAATGCAAACAGTGGATGCACTGCCTCGGGATTACAACACCCCGTCGTTTCGTAGCGCTGCGATTTGATCGTCGCTGTAGCCGAGTGTCGCTAGTACCTGATGGGTATGTTCACCCAGCTCTGGTCCAATCCATCGCGTACCGCCCGGCGTCTCGGATAGTTTGGGCGTGACCGCCGGCAGCTTGACCGGCGTGCCGTCTTTGAAGAGGTGCTGCTCGAACATCTGACGCGCAAGAAACTGCGGGTCTTGTAGCATGTCGCGCACTGAGTAGATTTTGGAAACCGGCACATCTGCTGCCTGCAGCGCAGCCAATGCAGCATCGATGCGCTGAGTGCTGCACCAAGCCTGAATGGCCTCGTCAATTTCTTGAGTGCGAGGAACGCGGCCGGCATTATCCGCGATTTGTGGATCATTGGCCAAATCCTCACGACGAATCGCGATCATCAGTCGCTTGAAGATAGCGTCGCCATTGCCCGCAATGACGATGTTCTCACCTTCTGCCGTGGTGTAGGTATTGGAAGGCACAATACCCGGCAAAGCACCACCAGTACGTTCGCGCACAACGCCGGCATGGTCATACTCGGGTACAAGCGACTCCATCATGTTGAATACCGCTTCATACAACGCGACATCTACCATCTGACCCTGCCCTGCCTTGCAGGCCTCGCCGGTGTGTCCATTCCAACGCCCTCCGGTGACATCACGATGACGTAGCGCCATCAATGCCCCCATCGCACCATGCAATGAAGCGATTGAATCACCAATCGAAATACCAATACGGACCGGCGGGCGATCAGGGTGGCCGGAGACATAACGAATACCACCCATCGACTCACCAATCGCACCAAAGCCCGGCGCATCCCGCATCGGCCCGGTTTGCCCATAGCCGCTTAGTCGCACCATGATTAGCGCCGGGTTGATCGCCTTTAACTGCTCGTAGCCCAGACCCCATTTTTCCAAAACACCGGGGCGGTAGTTCTCGATGACGATATCTGCGTCAAGTGCGAGACGGCGCGCGATCTCCTGCGCGCGACTATCTTTCATGTTGAGTGTGATGCTTTTCTTGTTGCGGCTCTGGACCGACCACCAGAGCGAATTACCGTCTTTCAGCACGCGCCACTGACGAATCGGGTCGCCACCTTGCGGCGATTCAATCTTGATGACCTCAGCACCAAACTCACCCAGCATGCGTGCGCAAAACGGGCCGGCAATCAAGGTACCGAGTTCGAGCACCTTGATACCCGCCAGTGGGCCGGTTGGTTTTTTATCTGCTTGCATCACCAAGAAAGTGTTTACTTAGGTCGCGCGACGATCCAGCATCGCACGCGCAATGGTACCGGCATCGACATATTCCAGCTCGCCGCCCACCGGCACACCGCGCGCAAGACGAGAGACTTTCAAACCGCGTGCCTTGAGTGTTTCGCTGATGTAGTGCGCAGTCGCCTCGCCTTCATTCGTAAAATTAGTCGCGAGTACGACCTCGCTGACGACGCCATCGGTAGCGCGCGCGATAAGTTTATCCAACTGCAAGTCCTTAGGGCCGATGCCATCCAGTGGCGAGAGATGGCCCATCAACACAAAGTACAAGCCTTTGTAGGTGAGCGTTTGCTCGATCATCAGCTGATCGGCTGGCGTTTCAACGACGCAAAGCAGGGCTGAATCGCGCGTGGTGTCACGGCAGGTGTCACATTGATCATGCTCGGTGAACGTGTGACAGCGGGCGCAATACTTCAGGCGCTCAATCGCATGAGACATCGCACGTGCAATTTGCACTGCACCGTCACGATCGTGTTGCATCAGGTGGTACGCCATCCGTTGCGCAGATTTTGGGCCTACACCGGGTAGACGGCGCAAGGCCTCGGTCAGTATCTCGAGGCTGGACGGTGTTTTCACTTCGTATTAAATACTGACATCAGAACGGCAGCTTGAATCCCGGTGGCAGCGGCAGGCCGGCGGTCAGACCCGCCATTTTTTCTTGTGACGTTGCCTCGGCCTTACGCACCGCATCGTTAAATGCTGCAGCAACCAGGTCTTCCAGCATGTCTTTGTCATCGCCGAGCAGTGACGGGTCGATGGTGACGCGCTTGACATCGTTTTTGCACGTCATAATCACCTTGACCATACCAGCGCCAGCTTGACCTTCAACCTCGACACTGGCTAACTGCTCCTGCATCTTCTTCATGTTGTCTTGCATCGCCTGTGCCTGCTTCATCAGGCCGGCCAGTTGGCCTTTCATCATCTCGCGCTCCTGGGAAAAGAAATACGGTTTAGCTGCGCATCACTGCCAAGTTATACGTGCATCACTACTGCGGCCTCACCGAGCCCGGTACGATGGTAGCGCCAAACTCTTTCATCAGTGTCTGCACAAATGGGTCCTCTTGCAGTGTCTGTTCGGCATGTCGCTGACGCTCTGCCTCACCGGCCACATCAGCGGCATGGGCGGTCTGGGTAGTGGCGCCAATTTCTGTCTCGAGAAGTACGGCCTTGCCAAGATTTTCGGACAGTGCCGCAGTGAGTTTTTCTTTGCTGCCTGCTGATAACAGTGTATCGACCGGTATACGAATACGGATCGAGATGCCCTGACCCGTATCTTCATAAAGCAGTAGTTCACTTTGCATTGCAAGCTGCCGTGCGACACCGCGTAGTGTGAGCTGCTTGACTAATACTGGCCAATCTATACTTATCAAATTCTGCTCGGTCACATTCGATGGCGCGGTATTTATGCCGTTTGATACTGCCGGCGCTGGCGCTGCTGCCGTCGATACGCTTATAGTCGTGTCTGTCATCTCCGATACTGCTGTCGCCGGTTTACTCATCGGCGGTGCTGCTGTCGTCGACTTAATTGTTGTTGGTGCTGTTGTTGTTGGTGCTGTTGTTGTTGGTGCTGTTGTTGTTGGTGCTGTTGTTGTTGGTGCTGTTGTTGTTGGTGCTGTTGTTGTTGGTGCTGTTGTTGTTGGTGCTGTTGTCGCCGGTACTGTGGTCGTCGGTGCTTTGCTACTGCGCACAGCGGCAAGCGCAGAGGCGCGTGCCGCCCCCGCCTCTGGCGCGTTCACTGTACGACTACCTGTATCGATCGGCACAAACGCCAGCATGCGCAATAGCGTCATGGTGAAGCCGGAATACTCGTCGGGCGCTAAACCCAACTCATGCCGGCCATGCACCACAATTTGATAAAACAGCTGCACGTCTTCCGGCGAAAACATCGGCGCCAGACGAACAATATCGTCGCGCTCGGGTAAATCGTCGGGTACGGCTGATGGTACGGTTTGCGCAATCGCGATACGATTCAGCAGCGTGCCGAGGTCCTGCAAGGCGCTGCTCCAGGAAAGACTGCGCGCCGCCATTTCATCGGCAATATCCAATAAGGTTTTTGCATCATGCGCTGCGAGCGCATCCAGCATTCGCACCAGGTACGACTGATCGAGCGAACCGAGCATGCCTTGCACCGCCTCGAGCGTCACCTGGCCGGCGGCGTAGGCGATCGCTTGATCGGTCAACGACAATGCATCGCGCATCGAACCTTGCGCGCCTTGCGCAAGCAGCCGTAGCGCCGGCACCTCGAAGCTGATCTGCTCTTGCGCAAGAATGTTTTCCAAATGCCCGACAATCTGAGCGGGCGGCATTTGCTTCAAGTTGAACTGCATGCAGCGCGATAGCACGGTGACCGGAATTTTTTGCGGGTCGGTGGTCGCAAGAATGAACTTGATATGTGGCGGCGGCTCTTCCAGCGTCTTGAGCATGGCGTTGAACGCATGGTTGCTCAGCATATGAACTTCATCGATCATGTAGACCTTGAAGCGCGCATTGGACGGTGCGTACGCCGCCTGCTCAAGCAACTGCGCCATTTCATCGACGCCGCGATTCGACGCAGCGTCCATCTCGATGTAATCAACAAAGCGGCCTGCATCAATCGCCATACAGGCTTCGCATACGCCACAGGGGTGCGCAGTGATGTCGCCACTGCCGTCGGTACCCTGGCAATTCAGTGCTTTGGCGAGAATGCGCGAGAGCGTAGTTTTGCCTACGCCACGCGTGCCGGTAAACAAATACGCATGATGCAAGCGCTTATGCTCCAGCGCGTGACTGAGCGCGCGCACCACATGCTCTTGTCCAACCAAGCTCTCGAAGTTTTTGGGGCGATATTTGCGGGCAAGTACCTGGTAGGACATGTCCGTGGCGGTTCCAGTGGAATTAGCAGCGAGGAAGCAGGGATTTTACCCGACCTCACCCATGCCTCTTGCGGAGCATTATCGGCACGGGTTGATCGAGACTGATGCTCGGCGTCGATGCAGGAAAGAGGCGAGCCTTGTCTGCGGCACTTGCGGTAAGTAGCTATGGCTGCTTCGTTCCCGACCTGACCAGGTTGACCACGCCACAATGCGCAGGGGCCCGCCGCTGCGCAGTCTAACTCAAAAGCCCAGCGCCTCCCACAGCGCGTCGACACGTTGTTTCACATCATCATCCATCGCGATGGTTTTACCCCACTCACGCGAGGTCTCGCCGGGCCACTTATTGGTGGCGTCAATACCCATCTTGCTACCCAGACCGCTGACCGGCGAGGCAAAGTCGAGGTAATCAATCGGTGTGTTGTCGACCATGGTGGTGTCGCGTATCGGATCAACCCGCGTCGTGATCGCCCAGATCACTTCTTTCCAGTCACGAATATCCACATCGTCATCGACCACCACAATGAACTTGGTATACATAAACTGCCGCAAGAAACTCCAAACACCAAACATCACGCGCTTGGCATGTCCAGGGTAAGACTTCTTCATCTGCACCACCGCCATCCGGTAGCTACAACCTTCCGGGGGCAGGTAAAAGTCGGTGATCTCGGAAAACTGCTTTTGCAACAGCGGGACGAACACCTCGTTGAGCGCCACGCCAAGAATGGCTGGCTCGTCGGGTGGCTTGCCGGTATAGGTGGAGTGATAAATCGGGTCGCGTCGCATGGTGATGCGATCGACAGTAAATACCGGGAACCAGTCCTGCTCGTTGTAATAGCCGGTGTGGTCGCCAAATGGCCCCTCGAGCGCGTGGGCGTATCCGGTGGGGTGACCGTCATCCGGATAGATATGGCCCTCCAGCACAATCTCGGCCGATGCCGGCACCCGCAACTCGCTACCTATTGCCTTGACCAATTCAGTGCGGCTACCCCGCAGCAGGCCCGCAAACTGATACTCCGACAGGCTATCGGGTACCGGCGTCACCGCGCCTAGTATCGTGGCCGGGTCGGCGCCCAAGGCCACCGCAATCGGATAAGGCTTGCCCGGATGGGTCAGGCAATGCTCCCGAAAATCCAACGCCCCGCCACGGTGGGCCAGCCAGCGCATGATCAGTTGCTTGGGTCCGAGTACTTGCTGTCTATATATGCCAAGGTTTTGTCGTTTCTTATGCGGGCCTTTGGTGATCACCAAGCCCCAGGTAATCAGCGGTGCGATATCGCCGGGCCAGCAGTGTTGGATGGGTAGCCGCGACAAGTCGACGTCTGCGCCCTCCCACACAATCTCCTGGCATGGTGCGGCGCGCAGTTCTTTCGGCGCCATGTCCCAGACCGACTTCACCAAGGAACCCAAGCCCATCACATCACGCAAGCCCTTGGGGGGCTCCGGCTCTTTTAAAGCGGACAGTAAATGGCCGATGCGGCGCAGCTCGCCCACATCAGAGGCACCCATACCTAAAGCGACCCGTTTCGGTGTACCGAACAAATTACCCAGCACCGGCATACGGTGACCGGTTGGATTTTTGAACAGTAATGCTGGGCCACCCGCTCTCAATGTGCGGTCGCACAACTCGGTCATCTCGAGCACTGGCGAGACCGGCAATGACACTTCCGACAACTCGCCGGATTGTTTCAGTTTGGCAATAAAGTCCCGCAGGTCGGAATATTTCATGAATTATTGATATTTTTGAAATGAAGCGGCCAATACCCCGAGAGGCAAGGCAACTCGATGATTTTACTGGATATTGTTACAGCGAAACCGAATTTTTATAACAAATGGTTATATATCTTTGCGTTTCCAGTATTGACTCGATATAAACAGCTGCCTACAATCCGCCAAAATTTTTAGCGTTAGACGTCGGGGCCTTCCCGACAGGTCGGCAGCGATGGTGACCGGGCAGTAGGTGTCAACGCGAGGATGGACCCGCGAGCGATTGTAAAGATTGTTCAGCAACTGGGTCAGCCTTTCATCCTCGAAAAAAGATTGCCGAGTTAGCCCGCCGACAGTGCGGGCGACCAGCAAGGCAACACCGGCGTTTGTGGGGGTACTCGATGCACCGCAGCATGGGTGCATGAGAAGCAAACGAGTTTTTGTTTCGCGGTGAATTGAAGCACGAAGCACGCTTGCAATTGGCCTCAATTCAGAGTGCCTGGCAAAACTGTAGTGTGGACTTGTCATACTGCTAAGAGGAGAGCGGTTGACCGGGATGAGGCACTAGTGTTTTGCCAGGCGCTTTGAGGGCCGCGATATTCAGGAGGTTTGATGAATCATCGACGCATATTCGCAGCGTTGGTCGGTGCGGGAAGTAACTCCCCACTTGTTCGAAATAGTTTTGGTAGTGCCGAGGGTATCCTCGAAAAATTCCGAGTCGCCTTTGCGGCGGCCAGGCACACGCTTGCTCTGATCGGGTTGGCAGCCTTGGCGGCACTTGCATTGGTGTTTTTCCGGCCTTCTCTGCTCGACGACCTTAAAGACTTGTCGCCCTTCGCTGCCACCTCCGGTGAGCAGCTTGCCGCAGAGGAGATAGCGTTTGCCGAGCTGCTGGAGCTGCCTCAGCCCAAACTGGCGAACGTAGCAGCCATGCAGCAAGGCGCTAACCTCAGCATCGAGCAGCAACGCGTCAACGACTGGCTGTCGAAGCGCTACCGAATCGCGGGCACGGCGAGCTCGCTGCTGGTCGGCGCGGCTTATGAAGCTGCCGGATCAGTCAAGCTGGACCCATTGCTGATTCTTGCAGTGATGGCGATCGAGTCGCGCTTCAACCCGTTTGCGGAGAGCGCAATGGGGGCACAAGGCTTGATGCAGGTAATGTCACGCGTGCACCGCGAGAAGTTTGATGATCACGGTGGTCCAACCGCCGCGCTGAACCCCGTCGCTAATATTCAGGTCGGCGCGCGCATCTTGAAAGACATGATCCGGGTCTCTGGTTCCGTACAGGGCGGTCTGAAGCTGTATGTGGGCGCGGGCAATATGGAAACCGACGGCGGCTACGCGGGCAAGGTAATGGCCGAGTACGCCAAGCTGCGGCAAGTGGCAGCAGGTAAGCGCGTACCCACCTTCACACCGCCGCCGGTGGTGGAGCCGGCGCGTGAAGCAGATGCCGCGCCCGTCGCATCACACGCAGAGCAGGAACCGGCCTGACGCTGGCTGTACTGATGACAGAAATCCCGAAGTAACACTAACGTCGAATAACGGCGCCTGCTGATATGACTGCAGCGGCGCCGTTTTCCTTTTATGCGCCTTGTGCCAAGTAAGCGGCCAGGCGGCTGATGGCTTGTTCCAGCTTAGGCATGGAAGTGGCATACGACACGCGCACGAAGCGGCTTGCACCCACCTCACCAAAATCCACACCAGGCGTAAGCGCCACGCCCGTGCGCTCAAGCACATCGCGGCAGAAATCCGTCGCGTCGTCAGTCAGGCGGCTGCAATCGGCGTATACATAGAACGCCCCATCCGGTGGCACCGGCACGTCGAAGCCCAGCGCTTGCAGTGCGGGCACCAGATAATCACGTCGACGACGCATCTCTTCACGCCGCTGCTCGGCAATTGCCAGTGACTCTGGAGTAAAGCACGCCAGTGCCGCATGCTGCGCCATGCTTGATGGGCAGATATAGAAATTCTGCGCGAGCTTTTCTATTTGAGGCATTAGCGCAGGCGGTACCACCAACCAGCCGAGGCGCCACCCAGTTAAATTGAAATATTTCGAGAAGCTATTGATGACCACCATGTCTTCGCCCAGCTCGAGCGCAGAAAATGGCGCGTGGTCGTAGGTCAGTCCCTGATAAATTTCATCGACCACACTGAAACCGGCTCGCTGTCGAACGGCGGCCACTGTCTGTGCCAGTTGGTCGCGCGTGATGGAAGTACCGGTCGGGTTAGATGGCGAAGCTAACAGCACGCCGCGTGTCTGATCGCGCCAGTTCGCTGCCACCATCGCAGCAGAGAGCTGGAAACGGTCCTCAGGCCCACTAGGTATCAATACAGGTCGGCCATTAAACGCGCTGATGAAATGACGATTGCACGGATAGCTCGGGTCCGGCATCAGCACCTCGGCGTCGCGCTCCACCAGCGCGGCGCAGGCCAACAGCAACGCACCGGAGGCACCGGCGGTGATCACGATACGCGAGGCCGGAACATCCACACCCAAGGCAGTCCGGTAGTGCGCTGAGATCGTCTCACGCAATGGCTGTAATCCAAGCGCGGCGGTGTAGCGCTGTGCAGCGCCACTCTGCAGGGCCTGCTGCGCAGCGTCGAGCACCGCTGGGGCTGGCGCAAAGTCTGGCTCACCAATGCACATGTAGATGACAGATCGCCCGGCCTGCTCCATCTCGCCGGCGCGTTTGATCATCTCCATCACATGGAATGGCGCGATTTCTTGCAGTCGTTGCGCCAACGCGAAATTCATTGTCTTTGCAGCCTGCTAGCGCGCAGCGCCGACTTCGGTCGCACGTAATTTGGACGCCAATTTGTCCAGCACGCCGTTGACATATTTGTGACCGTCGATACCGCCGAAGGATTTCGCCAGTTCAACCGCCTCGTTGATCACGACCTTGTAGGGAATTTCAATATGCTGCTTCAGCTCGTAGGCACCGATCAGCAGCGCCGCATGCTCGATCGGCGAGAGTTGATCGATCGCGCGATCAATGTACGGGACAATCTCGGTGCGTAAATTAGCCGCGTCACGAATCGTGCCGTGCAGCAGTACATCAAAGTGGCTGCGATCGGCTTTGTCGAAACCGTGCGCGTTGCGGATGTAGGCGTCGATCACGCCCGCATCTTCATGGCTCATTAGCCACTGATACAGACCCTGCAGCGCGAACTCGCGCGCGCGGTGGCGCGGCGTACGGTTCTTGTTGGGGTTGGCGTGCCGGGAGGGATGACCACTCATGGTTGATCTCAGTCGTCGTCGGCCTCATCGGCCAGCTCTTCCACTGCAGCCACCAAGTTGGCCATTTCAACCGCGACGCGCGCCGCGTCAGCGCCTTTGCCCGCCATGCGGGCCTCGGCCTGCTCATCGTTTTCTGTGGTGAGCACTCCGTTGGCGATAGGAATACCATGATCCAAACTGATACGGCGTATGCCAGCGCCTGACTCATTCGCCACCAACTCAAAGTGATAGGTCTCACCCCGTATCACCGCACCGAGTGCGATCAAGGCGTCAAACTGGCCGGACTCGGCCATCTTCTGCAGCGCCAACGGAATCTCTAGCGCGCCGGGCACTGTGACCACCAGCACATCCTGATCATCAACACCAAGGAGTTTCAGCTCCGTCAGACAGGCGGCCCTCAGCCCGTGACAGACATCTTCGTTAAAGCGCGCCTGGACCACGCCGATGCGCAATCCAGCGCCGTCGAAGTCAGGTTCATAGATTCCTACGCTCATATCACCTCCTGCATCAGTGATCAGTCGGGCCTGCCTGGTAGCCGGTGACTTCAAGGTTGAAGCCTGTCATTGACGGCATTTTCCTTGGGTTAGCCAGCAGCCTCATCTTACCCACACCCAGCGCCCGCAGAATCTGTGCGCCGATGCCGTAGGTGCGAAGATCCATACGCGCGCCGCGCGGTGCTGGCGCCGGCTGCGACGAGGCCAACGCGCTGAACTGCGCAAACATCTGATCAGCCGACTCTTCGCAATTCAGCAGCACAATCACGCCGCGCTCCGCAGCCTGCACTGCCCGCATCGCGGCTGACATATTCCAGGAATGCGTGGTGGCATGGGTATCCAGCAAATCCAGTACCGATACCGGCTGATGCACCCGCACCAATGTTTCATGCTCTGGCGCGATGCTGCCGTGAACCAGCGCCAGATGGGCGCCACCGCTAGGCGCATCACGAAACGCGATCGCATGAAAGCTGCCATGCGGAGTCTGCATCTCGCGCTCACCAACACGCTCAATAATGCTCTCGTTCTGGCTGCGATAGTGAATTAAATCGGCGATGGTGCCGATTTTCATGCCGTGCTCGCGCGAAAACTCGATCAGATCAGGAAGCCGCGCCATGGTGCCGTCTTCCTTCAGCACTTCGCAGATCACCGCCGCCGGCGTCAAGCCTGCCAGCTCGGCCAGATCGCAGCCGGCCTCGGTGTGGCCGGCCCGCATCAGGACGCCACCTTTTTGCGCGCGCAGTGGAAAAACATGACCCGGCTGCACAAGGTCGGACGGCTTAGCGTGACGCGCCACCGCCACCTGAATGGTGCGCGCGCGGTCCGCTGCAGAGATGCCGGTGGTCACGCCTTCAGCGGCTTCAATCGACACCGTGAAGTTGGTACCAAACGAGGTGCCGTTACGGCCCGTCATGAGTGGCAGATTAAGTTGCTCGCAGCGCTCTTCAGTCAACGTGAGGCAGATCAGCCCGCGACCAAAGCGCGCCATGAAGTTGATCGCCTCGGGCGTGACAAAGTCAGCCGCCAGTACCAGATCGCCTTCATTCTCACGATCCTCTTCATCGACCAGAATGACCATGCGACCGGCGCGAAATTCGGCGATGATCTCTTGTGTGTTGGATAGTGACATGGAAGGTGCTTCCCGAAAGGCCGCACATTCTATCGGATTTCAAGCGCCACACCCGCGCCGTGCGCAGTATCAATTTACCAATCCGTTAGCGCCCGATCAACCGGGAAGCGCGCTCAGCGATAGCATCCGTTCGACATAACGGGCGATCAGATCGACCTCAAGGTTGACCCGCGTGCCCGGCACCAGATGCTTGAGCGTGGTGACTGCGATCGTATGCGGAATCAGGTTGATCGAGATAATGCAGCCGTCGGCTTGATCGGTCACGCTATTGACGGTGAGTGACACACCATTCACCACCACCGAGCCTTTATAGGCTAAATAACGGGCAAGTGACAGCGGCGCCAGAATATCCAGCCGCCACGATTCACCCACCTGCGCAAAGTGCGTCACCGCGCCCTGCCCGTCGACATGGCCCGAGACTAAATGACCACCCAGGCGCTCGGCCAAGGTGAGCGCTTTTTCGAGATTCACCTCGCCCTCGGCATCCAAACCAACCGTGCAGTTCAGGCTCTCGCGCGAGACATCAACACAAAATGTCTGCTCGGATTTTTCGGTCACCGTCATGCAGGCGCCATTGATAGCAATCGAATCGCCAATCGCGACATCGTATAGCGGCAAACCACCTGCATGCACATTCAGACGTACGCCAGCGTCGGCACTATCAACAAGCGGTGTAATCGAATTAATGCGGCCGATGGCTGCGATGATGCCGGTAAACATGGTCGTTTAAATACCTTAAGAAGAAGTTCGTATCAGGCGCAGGCGCAGATCGGGCCCAACCCGTTCGATCTCGTGAAAACGGAAAGATAGTCGATCGTCGAGCTGCTCCAAGACCGGCAAACGCGCCAAGCCTTGCGCCGGCCCCAGCAAACAGGGCGCCATATAGAGTAATAACTCATCCACCACACCCGCGCGTAACGAGGAACCATTCAGCTTGAATCCAGCTTCGACATGAAGCTCATTGATCTCACGTCGCCCCAACTCTCGCATCAGAGCGTGTAAATCTACTTTGCCGCGATCATCTGGCAATTGAATGACTTCATGGCCTTGCGAGCGTAGTTTCGCTGCAGGTTCGGCATGATCAACTGCGGTGAAGATCCAGCCCGGTGCATCCTGCAGCATTCGCGCCTGCGGCGAGATGGTCAGATCACTATCAACCACGATACGACGCGGCTGACGTTGCGTCGGTACTGCGCGCACATTCAGCTGCGGATCGTCTTGCAGCACTGTACCGATACCGGTCAATATCGCACACGACCGCGCGCGCCAATGATGGCCATCATCGCGCGCCTGCGGCGAAGTAATCCATTGGCTTTGCCCATTCTGCAAGGCGGTACCGCCGTCCATGCTGGCAGCTATCTTCATGCGCACCCATGGTTCTGCATGTTGCATGCGATGTAAGAAGCCGATGTTCATGTCGCGCGCTGTTTCCGCGAGCGTACCAAGTTCTACCTGTATGCCCGCTGCGCGCAGTTTGGCCAAGCCCTGACCCGCCACCAAAGGGTTAGGGTCTTCAATAGCCACGACCACCCGTGCCACGCCCGCATTGATCAACGCATCCGCACACGGTGGTGTGCGGCCGTGATGACTGCACGGCTCTAATGACACGTACACGGTCGAACCACGCACATCAATGCCCTGTTGCTGGGCGTGATGCAAGGCATAGGCCTCCGCATGCGCAAAACCAGTGGGCTGCGTATGTCCTTCGGCCAGTACCTCCCCATGACGCACAATCACGCAGCCCACGCGCGGGTTAGGCGTAGCGGTGTACATCGCCTTGGCGGCCTGCGCCAAGGCAGCACGCATGCCGTCGGTGTCATTATGAATTGTCACGGATTGAGAAGTTGGTAAGCCGATGCGTCATTTTAGCAAGCCGCTCCGTCGCGATCGGGATCGCAAACACGAACACGGCCTAAAAAACCAATCACCAGCTTGCTCCGTTGCTGGCCC
>Ga0194118_10001420_pt1 | contig 34544 bp, 40 predicted proteins | sample TA2MahsurfametaG_2_FD_148662 | JGI IMG/M metagenome (GOLD analysis project Ga0194118, IMG submission 148662) | Freshwater microbial communities from Lake Tanganyika, Tanzania - TA2015013 Mahale N5 surface | ecosystem: Environmental > Aquatic > Freshwater > Lake | place: Tanzania: Lake...
GGATCTTGACCTCTTCTGGATCTTCAATCTCAATCTCAATGTCTGGCTCAGCAACCATCAAGTCCTCATCCGCTAGTCCTAATGGGGCTTGATTTAGTGATTTCTCAATTGCCATTTTCTATCCTTAATAATACGCAGGCTGCTTGCGCCTAAATTGCCGTAGTTCGTCTTCCTCGTCGAGAAGCGTGCGCACATAACCGCCTTTGCGAAACCTCATCATAGCAAGAGATACAGAGTCGACGTAGTCATCATGCTCTCCAGTCGGGAAACTTGCAACCTCATCGACGACCTCGTCAGCCCATTGGGTGTTAGGAACCCAGACTCTACCGGAGGCAAAAAGGTCGGAAACTGCATTTAATCTGGAAATCTTATCGTTCCCACGGCTTGGCGTGAACTCTTGCACCGGTATGCCCATCGCCCGCATCTCGTATATTAGCGGTGAGCCGGAAGCTTTCTTCTCAATAATCACTGAGTCCGGTTCCCACTCTTTATATTCCTCAATCGCTCTTTGTTTTAGCTCCGGAAACTCCATCCGATCTCTAAATGCGTTGAGTAGGATTATATTAGCCTGAGATGTTCCAGTGGCATCATCTTTATAGAACACCCCCCATAACGTGCATGCGGAGTAGTCAGCACGATTGTTCTTTTCAAACGCCGTATCCCACGCCATCAGGGTAAATTCACACCAAGGGGGGTCATCTTCCTCCCAAATCTTCCACCATTCACGTTTTACGATGGCAGAAGACTCTGAAACCGGGTTTTGCTGATACTGAGCCTGCCATTTTCCGTTAGGAAGCTCGTTTTTTAATGCTTCTAGCTCTTCTAACGACCAAAACTCAGGCCAAAGTGGGTTGCCTGAAGGTAAAAGTGCAGGAAATTCAATAACTTCCCAGCTTTCTCCGCCTCTTTGTGCCTCTGCTTTGAGAACTTGTCCAGTTAGGTCTTTTTTTGACCATCTGGTCATAACTACTACAATGGATCCCCCCGGTTGGAGTCGCTGTCTTGGCCCGGATGTGTACCACTCGTAGGTTTTGTCGTAAATTTCCGAGTTAATTTCTGCCAGAGCCGCCTCTTGCTCTGAGTGAGGGTCGTCAATAATAAGGAGATCTGCACCTTTACCCGTGACAGCACCGCCCACACCGATAGCAAAGTAGTCTCCACCAGCGTTAGTCGCCCACCGCCCAGCAGCTTTAGAGTCCGCTTGTAACCCAACTCCCGGAAATACCGACTTATAGATGTCCTGATCGACAAGATTTCGTACCTTTCTACCAAAACCCACGGCTAGTTCGGCTGTGTGGCTGGTTTGAATGACCTTTCTATACGGGTATTTACCTAGAAACCACGCTGGTAATAAATAAGAAGCAAACTCAGACTTGGTATGCCGTGGCGGCATGTTGATGATCAACCGCTTTAGCTTGCCTGATGCCACTTTCTCAAAAGCACGAGCCATCTTCTTGTGGTGGGCACCCTCGATGAAGTTAGGCCACACCTTCTTTACGAAGTGCATAAAGTTATTCTTGGCGTCCTCCCTCTCTTTGACTACCTCGTGCTGCGCCAGATCGGCATACAACGCACGCAGGTGAGCTTCAGGAAGGTTGGGAAGCTTCTTCAGGAGGCTCTGTAGGTGTTGGGGACTCATCTAACCCTAGCTCTTCTTCCAGTGTTTTGGCTTCTACATCTACAACGTCCATATCCAATAGTCTTTGGATCTTGTCTTGGATTGCTTTTCTTAGGTCATCAGAAGTTTTATGGGTAACTGTGATCTCAGATTTCTCTGTGAACGCGCCCACGTCTGATAGTTTCCCTAGGAGTTCGATAGCCCGGAGTTCGTATTTGACGTCTCCACATTGGCTAATCTCAAGTAGTCGGTTGGTTATGTAGTTTCTGGCTTGGACCGCATCGTTGACGACTTGTCCGTCATAAGCATCCAAAAGAGCGCCGAGTTTAATGGCGACTGAACCTTTGTATAGTTCAGGTGGGTTGTACGAAGAGGCAGGAGAATTTCGTTTTTTCTCGACGTCGACCGCATTAAAAAGCTTTCGGGCTTCTTCTTGGTCGTCCTCTGTCATTTCAAACGGCATGCCTAGTTCTGCCATTAACGAGGCAGTCGAAGCAGCTATTCGAGTGTTTTCTTTCAGTGAATCGCCGACCTCATCGCTAAGACTGTCGGGATGTGGGTGTTCGTTATCCGGAACAATATTGATATTCATGGAGGAAACGGGACTCCAAAAAGTATAAGGGGGGCGTTTCTGTACCGGCGAATATACCACCGTAGGGAAAAATGACAAGGGGGTGGGGTTTATAAAGAAGTTAGCGAAGTTATCGCCAAAACATAAGATTTTGGGTGGGGTACTCGCAACCTTTGCAACCGGGGTGTTCATTACCCGGACCTCGGGATGAGGAGATTACTTTCCCCCTGGGTATTAACTCATACTTGATTAAATTAGTCAACTATTTCAAAAATTGCGTATTGACGGTGGAGATTAATGTGCTATGTCCGGGGTAGGTACCATCTGGCGGATTTGGGGGGGCGGGGCTGGGTAGGTCCAGCTTGGGTTTCGAGGGAATGGGGTGGGCCTGGGCTGCTGATCGTCGGCTGCGAGATCTCCCCAGCTTCGCGGGCCGGGTCAAGCTGGGCGCTGCTGCGACCCATCGGGATAGAGTCGGGATAGGCAATAAAAAACCCCGCCACATGGGCGGGGCTGCTGCTGGGTGCTGCTGGGTCTATCAATTGCGAGGGCGATCGCTCTCGCACTCTTCACCTGGATCTGATGCGTAATCCTCGTCGGCTTCCACCTGGGTGACAAACTCGAGGTCGGTCCCATCGTCGAGGATCTCAAGCGCAGCGCGCAGCTTGTCGAGGTCGGTACACTTGCCGGCTGCGGTGCGAACGTCTTTACGCAGCGCTTTGCGCTCCTCCGCAATCTCCGCGTCTTCGTCGCGGGTCTTAACCCGTAGGACTTTCTTTAGCTCGGCTGCGATCTTCTCAGCTAGGTCGGACCCAGCCGCAGCTTTCTGAAGCGCAGCGGAGCGCATACCTTTAAGGTCGGCTGCACTCTTCCCTTGGTACTTAGCTAGAAGCTGCTGATCTTTCTTGGCGCGTTCTTCGCGCTTTTTAGCCGCCCCTTTCGATTTGGGCTCGCTGGGCTTGGTCAAGCTGAATAGCTTGTCCAGATACCCAGCGAATTCGCTCCAAGCTGCATCCGACGCATTGCCCGTATTGTTCGGGTTGGCGTCGACATAAGAATTCACCCAATCAATCCGCATCGCTTCCCAGACATGAATGGTGGGATTCGTACCCATATCGCGCGCGTAATCTGAGGCAATCTCGAATTGCTCCAGCTTGTTTTTGCCCCAGCGTCTACCACAATTTTTTGCGGTTTCGTGCTGGGCGCTGCTGATCGCGTCTATCGCTGCTGCGACCGGGTGCTGCTGTGGTACTTGTGACACTTGTGACATGGTAATGTCCCTTTCGTAGGCTACTAGTGACCGGGATGGTCTTGACAAGCTGAGCCAATCTCAAGCTGTCATTCGTATAGTCTCATAAAATCCCACGCTGTGCGACATTCTGTTACATAACCCAGCAGCGCAGTCGGGTATAGCTGGACCCAGCTTCGCGGGCCTGGGGTCTTGGGTTTGTCTTTAGCCGAGGGGGATAAGAACGGTCATACCAACGTGGTAGGCAAAACTCCCCGGAAAAATCCGGGGAGTCTGGTGGCGCGTGGTTACTGGATTGTTACGTCATTATCAGGCGAGAGAACTTCGATGACCGCTGCCAGGCGTTCGGTATCAGAGCAACCAGCAAGCAGGCCGCGAATCGTTTGCTTCAATCCTTTGACTTCGGCTTTCAACGTGGCAGTCTCATCCTTAGTGCGATCCTTGAGAACCGCCTTGAGGTTCTTAACGGCAGACTCGGCAACCTTAGAATCGGGCTTGGATGCCAAAGTAGCAAAAGCCTTGGATAACTCGGCCCTCACTTGATCAGTCGGCATACTCTCAAAGGCGGCAAGAGTCTGAACCTTTTTTGTCTCCCTTTCCTGCGCCTTTTTAACCGAGACGGGGTTGTCTGACTTGGGCTTTTTAACGTCCATGCCGTATTTCTCGGAGAGCCGTGCTTTGAACCGCTTGAATGCTTGAGAACAAGCATCGGCTTTGACATTGGGTTTGGTTTCGAGATACCCGGAAACCCACTCAATTCTCGCCTCCTCAAACATTTCAAAGGTTGGATTGTCCGTCAAAGCACGGGCAAACGTCTCCAATGCCCCGTCGGCATTAACCTCCGATTGTGCGAACAAAGAACCCGCCTTGCGAACCTGTTCGGTTTGCTCGGCTGATAGTGCTTTGATAACGGCAGAAACCACTGGTGCTTGTTTCACGTTTTTTCCTTTCAGAATAGTGGGCGGAATGCCCGATTAAATTCTCTCACAAAATGCCACAGAATACCACACACTTTGCAAGGGAATTGTCACCAGCCCGAATCGACAAACTGACCGCCAGTCAGCAAGTCCAAACTTCGGCAGCAACGAAAACGGTCATACCAACGTGGTAGGTTTTATTCTGATGAATAGCAAAACGCTCGACCTCAAAACCCCCTAAAAAATTTTCGAACATTACCCCCGCGTCGTTATTGGTTTGTACGAAAGTGCCCCTAATGTTCTAACGATTGTTCTGTCGTAAGTCATTGAAAACATTGAAATGTTCTATTGTTCGAACTTTTTTGGGGTAAAAGTGCCAAAAACGATTTCGTTCAAGAGGCTCTCCAGCAGGTGTTCGCATCGCAGACCTCTCGTCGGGGCGATACATTAAAAACATTAGAACAATAGAACATTCGGTACAAATCAATGCTGGAGCGGACCTAATGTTCTAGAATGTTCGAAAAAAACAAAATTTTCGAACATTACCCCCCTTTTTTGCCCTTTTCGACCCCTTTTTGCCCCTAGCCAACGGAAACTAACTTGACAAAGTAAAGTTTGTATGCTATAATAAGCCCTTTAGGGCGTTAAAAAATGATGAATAGCAAAACTTCAACCAGCCAAGAAAGGGCGACAAAATGACCATCCGTCAGCATGTCTCAGCAGAACAATTGGAACAATCCAATCAAATTTTCGAACATTCCGAATGTTCCGATTCCTACGACCCACTCATCGCGGCTTATGACTGGCGCTGGGGTCTTCTCTTCACCAAACCTCTGAGCCAAATCGAGGGCATGGCATACGGAGTCCGTGAAGATTTCCTTGACCGCAAATACCTCCGTTGGTCAGGCGGTAAACCTTTTGCCGGCAACCAATGCTCCGACCCTGCATCGGCTCGTGTTTGCTTTTGGTCGCTAGCAGAATAGGGAGACTACTATGAGTATGCGAAACGAAGAAGATCGTGTGTACCTATGCACCGCCTGTCATTGGGAGAAAGTGCCGTACTTGCGGTGGAAGGCTGGGTATTTCACTTGCCTGTCATGCGGTGAGGAGCAAGCACGCGAGGAGCGCATGGGGTGGTGTATCGCACCCATCAGCAACAAGGCCGGCTACACCAGAGTAACTGACTATTCCCTGCTAAAGCAGATAAACCCGAAACGAACGGAGGCATGACCATGACGCAAGAACAATACGACCAAGCACACGACGAGGCTATGACGGCAATCAGCCAATACTTATCGGGGATGTTGTTGCTCTCCGAGTTGAAGGACCGCATTGCGGCTATCCCTGCACCAAGTCTTGTGCCTCACGAACAGGTGGGTAGGCTTACCGACCCCGCTACTGGTTTAACTTTTTGAGTAGTAGATGTGCGGGACAAAATGACATTCCGTCAGGATGTCCCGGTATTTTTAATCATGAAAGGAAGCAAGATGGCTACAGTATTTCCAAGCAAAGAGAAGAAGACTCTGCTGATGAACATGCTCAAGGTACTCGGTGGGCATACGGCAGTTGTCGAGTTCCAAGGCGGTGGCGACTCAGGCGAGATCCACAATGCGGTGCTTTACGACCAAAACAGGCAGGAGATCGACTGCACCGGCATCACGTTCGACTGGGACTCGGAGTCGGAGACGTTCGACCCCGTCAAGAACACATGGGACAAGCACAGCAAGTTCGGACCAGTCCCGGTGCTCGACATTCTCAGGGATGTCACCGAGCAGATGCTCGAGAACGAGGGGCTGGACTGGTACAACAACGACGGGGGGCAGGGTCAGTTGACCATCGACCTTACTCAGTCTCCTCCTACTATCGTACTATTCGTGGGAATTAACTTCACGCAGACGGACGATCACGAGTTCGACTACACCGACTTCGACGATGATGATGAAACCGAAACGGTCACTCAGGAGAACAAATAATGCACCCGCACCATCACTCGCTCACGAGCGTAAAAATTTGGGGTGGCAAGCCCGAGGACTATCAGCCCATCCACGACTGGTTCGACGCAACCAAGGAAGTCTTTGCAGACGCAAGGCATCGTGCGCTACGGCATCACAGCCAAGGCATATTCGAGGCCGAGAGGGTCTTTGGTAGCACGATAACAAACAGCGATGGACGTACAGTCCCGGTTCGCTATATCGGTGAGCAACATGTCAAAGAGGACTGCGGTGGGCGCATACCCACGGTTGCCGATTGGTTCAAAAACATCAAGATGGAAGTGTGGATGAACCGAGGCTACAAAGTGGACAAAGTGACGGATGGTCAACATGTCGAAGGAGAAGCGAAATGACTGAAGAACAGAAGATGCTATTTGGTGTAGTCCATGACTTTATCCATTCAGCCCAACGCGAAGCGGCAAACAGCAAAGCGTGTTGCAGAGCGTTGACCTACTTGTCTAGGAATCTGACAGAGGATGAGTTTCAGTCTCTCAAGGATAGTTTTAATTCTGACGAGTTCTATGACCCGCCCCCGAAAGACGAAATGCTGATGCAGAAGTGGGTGGATGAGGACTATCCCGGAGCAACGGACAAGCAGAAGGCTAACTTGGTCAAACTTTTTGGGGAGGTGTGAGATGAGTGCGATGAAAGAGTTGTACACCGAGGCGGTCGAAGAGTTTCAGAAGTGGGAAGACGAGAAGTACGGAGACAAGACCCCGCTTGCTGATATGCACGTAGATTTGTGGGTCGAGGCTTACATGCTTGGGTATGCAAACGGAGTTAAGAGCCAATACTTACCGAAGGATGAAGACCCAAAAGCACGTGCATTAAACATGGTGGAGAACAGCATAGTGTCCGCTGATGGCATGTTGATAAATGCTTTTAAGTACATGAGCAATGACGATGTGCAGAACATGCTTGAATTTTATTATTCGGAGGGAAAGCATGAAAACCGAAGAAGTGCCTAAGAAAGCATGGGACGCTTCACCAACACCGATACCCATGAAGATGGTGCATGACTGGGAAGCGTTGCTTGCCATTCTTGAGAAACGAAATTTCATAGTCATCAAAAGTGATGAGGTACGGCTAACTAAGAATGGTGTTGAAGAGTGCATCCCCGTCAAAGCGTTCAATGCTTTTGTGCGGAATACCAAAGGGAAGCAATTGCGAACTAGGCGGCTAACTAAAACCAAATGGTTCTGCGCACTTTAAGGAGAAGTGAAATGAAAGTCAAAGTATCTGAATTACAAGGGGCCGCTCTTGATTGGGCGGTGAACCAAATCGAGGAATGCTGCGATGACCCGCATACGCCTTTTTTCTCCACCAACTGGGCGCAAGGTGGTCCGATTATTGAGCAGGAACGCATTAGCGTAGAGCCTTGTTTTGATTGGCAGTGGGTCGCTACACTCACTGAAGGGCCTAACATTGCTTTTGAAGAAGAAGGCCCAACCCCACTCGTTGCGGCAATGCGTTGTTATGTGGCAAGCAAGATGGGCGAAGAAGTAGAAGTACCCGATGAACTTATGAAAGGAGAAGTGAAATGAGTAACGGAATACCTGCTGGGTATGGGTCATGGAATCACAGAGTTGTTGATATGTCAACAGAGAACGATGGCGACCCGTTAGTTGAATTACGGGAGGTTTTCTACGACCGAAACGGAATACCTGTTGGGCATGGTGGACCGAGCGTAATGTCCGAAACGATGGAGGGATTGCGAGAAGTAGTAGACCGCATGAAGGAAGCACTCGACCAACCCGTATTGACACCCGAGGACTTTAGAGGAGAAGTGAAATGAGTGATATTTGGTGCGAACTTCTTGAACACTCGGTTCGTGATGTATTCAAGGATATGCAAGATGCCTTGTGGGAATCACAGATAGAGAAATATCCCGAGTCGGTGCGGATGTCCATTGACGAGGTGTTTGCGTGGTGCGATGAAGCAAAAACTGAATTGGAATTGGCCAGTCGCTATATGCAAATAGCAATGGCATTGCAGTATCCCGTTGTTGTGTTCTATCGAATCGAAGGCACAAAGTACCGAGGCTTTCGGTTTGGTGTCGAGGGTAGTAAATACATGTCTTTATATTCGGAGGTGTGAAATGAATTGGTTAAAGGAATTGTTCTTCTACGACGCTGAGACATTTACTTGGTCTCAATTCATGCTCGACTTGTGCATGGCGGTTGGTCTGCTACTCATGATGTTCGTCGGCATTTGGTTGGCTTATCTCATCTTTGGCTAGGGGGAAATATGTACGGTAATAGCAACGCTAAAAATGGCTGGATGCCGGAAGGTCTACCGCATCTGCCCACGTACGAGAAGGCATTGGCGCATTGGGAATCGGTGCGTCCGTACACGAAGGGTGCAGACCAAGGCAAGCGACCAATGGGCGAGAAGCGTAGGTATTCACGCTCGATCATCCGTAAGGTCCAACAGTTAACCGGGGACGATGCAATCGTGCTTTCGTACTACAACAACGACGTAGTGCGACTGTATGCCGACGGGAGCAAGCGGTTCAGTACTTGTGGCTACCCAAGCATCTCGACCACGCACGTGCTCAACGAGACGAGTACGACCAACGCTCTACGTTTCAGTAGGGAGAAAGGAAAGATCTATGCTGTTTACAAGGGCACTTTTTACTGCATGCCTGATCGTGGGTATGTGGAAGTATCCGCAAGCGGTGCGATCACAGGCTACGAGTGCGAGTCTCAGCACACCATTTGCTTTGATGCGATGAAAGCAAAGAGAGATAAGTACGCCGCGTTCACCACGTACATGAAGGACATCCTGACAATCAGTCAGCATGTCGATGAGAACCCTAACACCGAGGATATGGAAGCGGTGTTCGTCGATATGCTCAGAGAGTTTCGATACGTGCCGGCATTGAAGAGCAACATCAGATCAGAGCGTGGTGTTAAGAATAGCCTTTGGGCATTGTTCGACTTGATCGACGAGGCGATGGGGCTAGAGCAGGAAGAAATGCTCAAGCGGTTCTATGTGATAGCACACAAGTTCTTTCCGTCGGTGGTGCTGGATAACTTCAACATCTACAAATGGAACAGACCCCCCAATGCGGGAGATCGGTACGTACTTGCAGAAGATGCAGTCAAACATTTCCACGAGGTAATCAAGTATCGCTTTGCCGACGAGGTCTTCGAGAAGAAGAATGTAGCACCGAGGGATAAAGCAGTTCACGATTCAAACAAGCACTACTTCATTTTTAACTAACAGGAAAGGAAACACCAAATGGAAATCAATCTCAGATCAGAAATGACCCTCAAAGAAGCCGAGGAGTTTATTCTTAGCGTGGGCAACGAGGTCAGCACCCATCTTGTAGGTCAGCCGGGTGTGGGCAAGACTGCTATGTACGAGCGCATCGTGGAGAAAACGGGATTCCGTGGCATCTACATCGACACCCCCAACACCGAGTTAGGTGACATTGGCATCCCCATGCCCAACCATGAGACTAAGACAACGTTGCTCTATCCCAACGAGTATTGGGGCTTCCAGCATGGCGACCCATGTGTGATCTTCATCGACGAGTTCACCAAACCGTCCTCACCTGCTGTACAAAACATGCTTCATCCTCTGCTAGCAGAACGTCGGCTAGGCGGGTTCAAACTGCACCCGGACTCCATCGTGATAACTGCCGGTAACAACACGACCGACGGGGTAGGTGATATGTTGAAAGATCACTCGATCAACCGACTAACCATCTGCCCGATTGCCAACCCGACTGCCGAAGAGTGGCTCGAGTGGGCGGCATTGAACGGAGTAGCGCCCGAGGTGATGGCATGGGTTAAGGCTTATCCGCATTGCATGGCATCGTACAAAGACCCTGCTCAAGCAGATAATCCGTATAACTTCAACCCGAAGAACCCAAAACGGTCATACTTTTCTCCACGTTCGGGCTATCGTAGTAGCAACATCATTAAAAAGCGTTCGCTTATCTCCCGTAACGCATTGGTGACTGCGTTGAGTGGGACCATCGGTGATGCGGCGGCTCGAGACATGACGGCTTACGTCGAAGTTGCGGATACTCTGCCCATGTGGGAAGACGTTATTACTAACCCACAAACGGCAATCGTGCCGACTTCACCAGCGGCTCTGTGCATCATGGCTTATGGTGCGGTGCAGAGGATAGACCGGGGCAACGTGGGCAAGTGGTTCGAGTACCTCAAGCGGACACCGAAAGAGTTGCAGTCTGTGTTTTGCTTGACTGCCGGCAAGCACCCCGAGAAGAAGCAAATCATGATGACATCTGGTTCGTTTGTGAATTGGATGCGTGAGAACCAATACTTGTTCTAGGAGATAAATATGTGGCATGAAGTTTCGGTTCCAAAAACGAGCGAGATGCATGGGGTATTGCTCTACGACACTAAGAAGGAAGAAGGGAAGGTTCGACTACTCCCAACACTTCCCGATGGGGTGGTGGGGTTAGACATCCTTTTGGATTGGATAAACGATCTGAAAGAGGAATACAACGAGAGACTGAAAGGACTATGATGAAACTAACTGCTGAACAAAGAATTGAGCGTACGCACGTGACGCTCATGCGGCACAAGGACTTCTGCTTATTTAGTGGGATGTTCATGATCGGCAAAGTCCAAGTGCTTGATGAGCCGATTACCGCAAGGACTAACGGGCGGGACGTTGACTACGGGCGCGAGTTCGTGGACATGCTCGATGACAAGATGCTTGCGTTCTTGGTGGTGCATGAGGCTATGCACAAAGCGTATCGCCACTTAACTACGTGGAAGGTACTAGCGAAGGAAAACAAGCAATTGACCAACATAGCCGCAGATTACGTCATCAATCTTCAGATCCGGGACATGGACCCGGACGGGCATATGGTGATGATGCCGAGAGACAAAGACGGCAATGTGCTTGGCTTGATCGACGAGCAGTATCGTGGCATGGACACGAAGCAAGTCTATGATGCACTTAAACAGAATCAGGGAGGTGGCAAAGGTGAAGGACCGAATGGACCGACTGGAGAGAAGGGTGAAGGCGGGGGTCAAGGACAAGGTGACGAGTCGTCAGTATGTCCGGGTAAAGGGCAACCGCAAGATTCCCTTGATGAGCATGACTGGGATGGGGCGGCAGAGTTGTCCGATGAAGAGAAGGACCGCCTAGAGAAAGAGGTCGATCATGGTCTGCGTGAAGGTGCTATCCTAGCAGGGAAGATGAAGGGGAATATTCCACGGGGTATCGAGGAAGTGCTTCACCCCCGAGTCGACTGGCGGGAAGCGTTGCGGGATTTCGTCAAGATCAATACCAAGGGTGGCGAGATCACTACATGGCGCAGACCCAATCGTAGGTTTCTCGGTGTCGACATCATTATGCCGAGCCTTCAGGGGCAAAAGGCAGAGACTATCGTGATAGGGACAGATACATCAGGGTCGATTGGTGGACCCGTCCTTGCTCAGTTCCTTGGCGAGATGGCGAACATCTGCGAAGAGGTTTCACCCGAAAGAGTTGAAATACTTTATTGGGACAGCCACGTGGCGAGCCATGAAACCTATGTTGGTTCTGAAGTAGCAATGATGATTAACTCAACCAAACCCCGTGGTGGTGGAGGCACCAACCCGGACTGTGTAGCGAAGTACATCATGGATAAGAAGATCGAGCCGCAATGCGTGGTCATGCTCACCGACGGGTATTTCTACGGGCATGACGTACGTGTGTGGCAAGAGATGGGTGTGCCGGTGTTTTGGTGCGTTGTTAACAACAAAGCATTCAAGCCGGCGATTGGTCAATCAGTACTAGTGGAGATCTAAACATGGAAACGAAGAATGCAGGAAAGAATGGTCGCGTGGGTGTCAGCCTCAGTAGCGATACAGCCAACGAGTTGCTCGAGATCAAAGATGAGTTGGCGCAGAAACTTGGGGTAAACCTTTCGTTTACTCAGGTCGTCGAGTACTTGGTCAAGCAGTACAAGACAAGACAAAATGACCAATAGTCAACATGTCCCTATTAGCAAAGGAAACTAAAATGGAATCAATCGGTATTGCAACAAGTTCGATGCTGGTCGAGTTGAACGTCTCATGCTGGACTGCCCGTAAGTTGGATAAGCGGGTGTCCGAGGAAGTCGATGCGGTCAAGAAAACCAAAGCGAGGGGCGGTAACTACCACAAGAATCTATTGGCTGGTAGCAAGAGCCTTGAGGATGTCAACAAGTATGCCGCTAGGATTCGCCTGTGGAATACGATGAACACCCTGCCTTGGTCCGACAAGGGTAGCCGACTCATCCCCATGAAGCATTTCCTAGACTACAAGGCAGAGTTGAACAACCACGAAGCCGAGTTCAACAGACTTTGTCAGAAGTTTTTTGCTGAGTATCCAACGCTGATTTCTGCGGCGGCTTTCTCCTTGGGAGATATGTTTGACCGGGAAGAGTACCCCGAGGTAAATCACATCATTAACAAGTTTAGGTTCGTGTATTCGTTCTCTCCTGTGCCAACGTCAGGCGATTTTCGTATCGACATCAACGAGGTAGCCAAAGCCGAATTGGTTGAGCAGTACGAGGCTAACTTCAAGAATCGTATCGAGGATGCCATGCGTGAGGTGTGGGACAGACTGCACGAGTGCCTCACACACATGAGTGATCGCTTGGCAAGCGACGAGGAAGGTAAGCGTAAGGGTTTCCACGCTACGATGCTAGGGAACGCTAAAGAGTTGATAGATCTACTTGATAAGTTGAACATCACGAAAGACCCGAAACTCGAGACCGCGCGTCGAGACTTGTCAACGGCTCTGCTACTTGTCGATACAGACATGCTCAAGGATAGCGACGAGATACGCTTGCAGACTAAGAACAAGGTCGATGCAATCCTCTCCAAATTTAACTGGTAAGAAAGGGAATCAAATGACATTACCAAACTTTAACAATCAGTTGTCACAACGGGTCGGGCTGTGCAAGCCACTTGAAGACTTGCTCAGTAACTATTTCTTGATGGACCCGACTGTGAAGTTCGTTGCTAACAACCGATCACGCAGATACAACGATGGAAACTTCCCTGATGACGAGCGCCCGATTGGCTCTGTGCATGCGTACAAAAACTCTCAGCATCTCGGCTCTGTGCGAGTGTACAAGGACGACTATCGTGGGCTAGGTAGAATCGACGTTTATGCCGTCAGGTCGGAGGCGATCAACAAAGCCCGGGGGCGAAGTAGAGATGAGGTAATAACCAAGGATGCCCACAAAGCGATCAAGCACATGCAAGAGTATTTCAGATCCAAGAGCAACAACGTATTTCGGGACAAGATACTTGGACTAGCCACTCACGAAATCAATAGCCTACAAAATACGGCTCAGTACAGAGTAAATTCCTTGATTAACAACAAACCTCATCAAGCCGACACCGACGTTGCGTTGTACCTACTAGCGCAATACGAAGGCTTAGCGTCAGCTCTACCAGACTCTATAAATAAAATCTTCAGCAAGTCCGAAGATATACAGAGGTTCTACGATCTAAGAATTGCCAACAGCGTCGCCAAAGAGTATAAGAATGGAGGTGCGGTAGTCATCGAGTTCTCTGATGGTGGCATGTGGTATGCCGACAAGAGTGAGATGTCGGACATTGCTAAGATAACAACAACCTACGACTTGCCCAAAAACTACCAAGAGAAACTTGCGTTGCTTAAGTTGTGTGAGCCATCGCAACCGGTTGAGAACATTGGGGTTAAGTTTAACCAAGAGATAGAGAACGACTCTAATGCCAAACTGTATTACTTGGTGGGGGGAGAAACAGTAACGCTCTGCTAGTTACCTAGTTTAATTTACTTTCCTACGAGGACATACTGACTGATCGTCAGTATGTCCTTTTTTTTTCGTCTACCCCCTTGCAATCCTTTTTAATCAATGTATACTGTGTCTACTTGCCTCTTGAGGAGATGCGGTGTCTACCCCCGAAACCAAAGTAAAACAACGAGTTAGGAAGATCTTAGATGATCATGGGGTCTATTGTTTTATGCCGGCAACGGGTGGCTACGGACGTAGTGGTATACCCGATATTGTAGGGTGCTATAAAGGATTCTTCTTTGCGGTAGAGTGCAAAGCGGGTCGTGGTACAACGACGGCTCTACAAGAAAAAGAACTACGCAAGATTAGAGAAGCCGGCGGTACGGCTTTCGTTATCAACGAAACGAACGTAGAGGAATTGTCCCAGTGGTTGCGCGACAATTTTGCGATGACCGTTCCCAAGAAGGGGTAGCAGTGATTTTGACAGTCGACTTCGAAACGTATTACGACAAAGAATTTTCTTTGTCAAAGATGACAACGGAAGAGTATGTGCGTGATGATCGCTTCGAGGTGATCGGGGTAGCAGTAAAAGTTGATGATGACGAGACAGTTTGGTGCGCCAACGGGGTAGACAAATTTCTTGCGCAGTTTGATTGGGACAATGCGTTCGTGCTTGCGCACAACATGATGTTCGATGGTGCGATTCTCAGTTGGAAGTACGGCATCAAACCCAAAGCGTACCTCGATACCCTCTGCATGGCACGTGCGGTAGACGGTGTGGAAGTGGGTAACAGCCTAGCAAAACTTGCAGATCGTTACGGGATAGGCAAGAAGGGTACAGAAGTCATCCTAGCGATGGGCAAACACAAGGCCGACTTTAGCGCACAAGAACTGCATCAGTACGGCGAGTACTGCCGCAACGACGTGGACCTCACCTACACCCTCTACAAAATTCTCCGAGAGAGTTACAGCCTCAAAGAACTGAAGTTGATCGACCTGACCATACGGATGTTTACGGACCCAGTCCTACGTCTTGATCTCCCACTACTTGAACAGCATCTCGAAGATGTGCGAGCTAGAAAGGAAGAACTTCTTACAGCAGCCGGTGTGACCAAAGAAGTCTTGATGTCGCAACCGAAGTTTGCCGAGTTGCTTGAGAGCATGGGTGTGGACGTGCCGATGAAAGTTAGCCCCACGACAGGCAAGTTGGCCCCAGCTTTGGCAAAGAGTGATGACGGGTTTAAGTCCCTGCTTGAGCACCGTGACGAGCGAGTGCAAGTCCTTGCGGCGGCTAGGCTCGGGACAAAAAGCACACTTGAAGAGACACGCACCGAGAGACTTATATCGATAGCGAAGCGGGGTAGCCTTCCAGTCCCCTTGCGCTACTACGCCGCACACACAGGGCGTTGGGGTGGCGATGACAAACTAAACTTACAGAACCTTCCGTCACGTGGCGAGAACGCTGGCAAGTTGAAGAAGTCAATACTGCCCCCTGATGGCTACGTGCTGATCGATGCCGACTCCTCTCAGATTGAGGCGAGAACTCTCGCTTGGCTAGCAGGGCAAAACGACTTGGTCCAAGCATTTGAGAATGGTGAGGACGTTTACAAGATCATGGCGGCGAGAATCTACGGCAAGCCAATCGACGACATCACTAAAGAAGAACGTTTCTTAGGCAAGACTGTGGTGCTCGGATGCGGCTATAGCCTCGGACATAAAAAGTTTATGTTGCACATGCGGTCAGTTGGTGTGGGCATGGAAGAGGGAACAGCCCAATTTATTATCAGGCGATACAGAGATAACTTCCCCTACATCCCGCAGTTGTGGGAGAGCGCTAGCCGGTGCTTAGAGGCGCTTGCATCTACTGATCTCAAAACGTACGACTTCTGCGCACAGCCACAAGCGGTAAGCCTACTGCCCGGAGTCGGGTTCGACATCCCAAGCGGCATGCCGATTCGGTATATGAATCTGCGGGAAACCGGAGAGCGGTTCTATGATGGCACCCCCCAATACATCTACGACACTAGGAAAGGCGTGACCCGCATCTACGGCGGGAAAGTTGTAGAAAACATTTGCCAAGCAGTTGCCCGTTGCGTGATTGGTGAGCAGATGCTCCGTGTGGCTAAGCGTTACAGAGTTGTCCTGACAGTGCATGATGCGATTGTATGTATCGCACCAATTGATGAAAGAGAAGAAGCAGTTAAGTACGTTGAAGAGTGCATGCGTTGGAGACCCAAGTGGGCTGAGACTTTGCCACTAAATTGTGAAGTTGGATACGGAGATAACTATGGAGAGTGTTGATAAATACAAAGAAAGAAGAAAAAAATACAACGCATACAGACGCACTGAAGAGTACAAAGCTAAACGAAGGGCTACTCGGGACTTATCTAAAGATCGTGAGCGGTGGAAAAAATACTATGAGGCAAACAAAGAACAGCTAAAAACATATCACACAGAGTATATGCTCCGTCCCGGAGTTAAAGAACGCTATAAAGAACTACACCGTAAAGAATATATTGAAAAGGGTAAAAAAAGAGGCTTAGATAATATAAAAAATATTACAGATAGCTACGTAAAAATGGTATTAGTAAAACACACTAACTTAACTTACAAAGATATCCCCAAAGAGTTAATAGAAGTTAAGAGGTTAGAAATGTTAATTAGGCGGGAATACTTAGCTAATACTACACCCTCTGAAAGATTTAAAGAGTCAAAGAAAAAATACTTATTAAAAAAACGTAAACTTTTAACCAAGGAGAACCAAGATGAAAAACGTAACTGAGCTAAGAGAGCAATTGTCACAAGTTTTTTACGAACTGCGTAACAACACAGTCAAACACACCGATGCCGCAGAACTAGCAAACATTGCCGGTAAGATGATTAATTCAGCTAAGGTTCAGTTAGAGTATTACGCATTACGGAAAGAAACCCCAACGATTTCGTTTTTAGCTAGTGAAGAAGCGCTACTTCCACGAAAGGCAAAAAATGAAAGTAAGTGAAGTAGTTGACTACGCTCCCCACATCGAAGAGATAAAGCGTTTACTACGAGACGTATATGATTTAGCCAATGAGCGTAAGCACAGGGAAGCCGAAGAGATAGCCCTTAAGTTGGCAGTTGAAGCCAAACTCTTATATGTAGCGATTCGCCACAATGGGTAAATACACTTGGTCGTACAGTAGCATCTCGCTGTTCCAGCAGTGCCCTCGGAAGTATTACCGACTGCGGGTGCTAAAGGACATAGTTGAGCCGCCACAAGCACATCTCGATTACGGATCTGCGGTTCACAAGGCGGCAGAAGATTACGTCTGCGGTGGCATCGACATCCCTGAAAAGTATGGGTTCATCAAACAGTCCTTGGATGCGTTGAAGGTTCTGCCGGGGGAGAAGCACTGCGAGTATGAGATGGGGCTGACCAAAGAATTTAAGCCTTGCAAGTTCCGTAACCCTGACGTGTGGTTCAGAGGCATCGCCGACTTGCTCATCCTCGACGGCGACGAAGCAAAAATAGTTGACTATAAGACTGGTAAGTCTTCTCAGTACGCTGACATTAAACAGCTAGAGTTGCTCTCTCTTCTGGTGTTCAAACATTTTCCAAAAGTCAAGAGAGTTAGAGCAGGGCTTGTGTTTCTTGTAGCCGAAGATTTAGTTAGAGCCGAGTTCACCGAGGACCAGCAGAGCGCCGCGTGGACTAAATGGCTTCCTGAAATTGAGCGCCTTGAAACAGCGCTTGATACCGACGTGTGGAATCCCAAACCAAACTTCACATGTCGGAAGTTTTGTGCAGTAGTAGATTGTGAACACAATGGAAAAAACATTTACTAAGGAGAGTAACCATGAGTGGACGTAAACCTAAGCATGACAGTCGTGTATTGCGGTATTTAACAAATAAAGGGCCGGTAACTCAGGCGGCGATTGCCAAGGGTTTGAAATTACCGGTTGCAAACATTTATCCGATTATTAAACGTATGGTTGAGCAGGATAAAGTGCGCATGTCCGGAAAGCTTGTTGATGTGCTTGATGATAAACCAATTAAACAACCTAAGATCATCCCCAATGAGCATGTAGATCGTATTGCAATGCTCAAAGACGAGATCGACAACATCGACAACGGCATCCGCTCTCTGATGATCACTCGATCATACCTCCTACGCAGAACACAAGAAGAAACGGCAAATGTCTGATAAGTGCTTTTCGTATTATGAGGGTACTTGGGTCACAGTAAAAGAGACTGGTAGGAAAGGCGTAGTCGTTAAAGCGGTTGCCGGTTTGGTTGAAGTTCGGGTTCCAAGCGACAACGACTGGCCTTTTCCTAGCTATGTACACTGCCATCCAACCAAACTCATGCGGTACGAACCGCCCGACCAACCACAGGAGCCTGAGAATGAGCCTGCCCCATTCTGAAGTTGATCGTATGAACCAAGCTTGGACTGATTGGTTCGCTAAACGTGCGCCCCGCAACGAAGAAGCTTTCTACACATGCTTCAAAGAGGCGTGGGAATCTGCATACAAGCACTACGAGAAACGAATTGGTCTGCTTGAGCAGGAGGTGGCGTGGGCTGAGAACGGGTACAACAAGGAGAAGAACACATGAACGACGAACAAATCTTTGAACTAGCAGAGAAAATTGGGTTCCAAGATGACTTTGGTCGGTGGAACTTTACGAGTGAGAACTTGCTAGACTTTGTGTTCATGGTTCAGAAGGCAGAGCGTGAATGGGTTGGGCTGACTAAAGAAGAAGCCAAAGAAATCTCAATGGCAAATCGTCCCTATGTAATAGACATGATTGCCGCATTGGAAGCCAAACTAAAGGAGAAGAACACATGAAAGATAGAATAATACTAGCAACAGTTGTATCAGGAATGGTGATTCTTGTTGTAGCCATATTCTTGATCGGCGCACAGCATGGGTCCCGTGTTAAAGCCATGAACATCGTAGAAATATTTGAGGCTGGTAAGAAGGAAGCCCTACGAGTCTCACCCCGTCCATCCCTTGAACTTGAAATTACTTGCGCCAACGTATGGGCTGGCAAAGTTGCCGCGCCGGAGGTATTGAAATGAGTGACAAACCCGATATGGTCAACAAACCCCCTCACTACAACAAAGGTGGCATCGAGTGCATCGACGCAATCAAAGCTGCATGCGAAGGGCTGGATGGATTTGAAGGCTATTGCACTGGCAATTCAATCAAGTATCTGTGGCGCTGGAAGCACAAGAACGGCGTTGAGGATCTGAAAAAAGCCGACTGGTACATTCGCAAACTGGCTAATGAGACTAAAAATGCGGACAATTGAGGACAAGCTTCTTGATTACCTATGTGAGCATAAAAAACCTACTACGATCAAGCAGATGGCTAGGTACTTCATTGCCAGCGACAACGCCGTGCAAAGAGCGTTCACTAGCCTAGTCAATCGTGGGCTGGCTGAGGTCGTGCCTAAGAGTAAGCCATACCTATACAGGGCAAAGCTTTGAGCCTAAAATTGGTGGATCTATCTAGGAGAACAGCATGCCTTACGTCAACAAACCCCGGCCCTATAAGAAGGAATACGAGCAGTATGACGGCACCGAAAAGGTCAAGAAAAAGAGGGCCGAGCGCAACAGAGCAAGGCGGATCATGGAGGAAGCCGGCAAGGTGCGTAAGGGTGACGGCAAGGACGTCCACCATAACAAGGCGCTATCGAAAGGTGGAACCCATAAAGACGGACTATCAGTCATGGACGCCTCCGAGAACCGGTCTTTCAAACGCAATTCCAAACGCCAGCTAGTCAACGAAACCAGCACACAGGAAAAGAAAAAGAGTGCAAATAGTCGATAACCACACGTTAGTCGTACGAACTCGGAACCCAGCAAGGATCACCGAGACCATAAAAAACAGTAAGTTGCTACAAACGAATGGAGATGTAACTGAGATTGCCGTGAAGTGGGGTCTTGAGGAAGCACAAGTCCTGCGCAAGCTGAACATGAAAAATGTGCCTTCCCCGATACAGAGGGACTACAAGTGGCCCGGACTGTTCAGACCCATGGCACATCAGATCGAGACTACGTCATTCTTAACGCTACATAAACGAGCTTTTTGCTTTAACGAGCAGGGCACCGGCAAGACTGCATCGGCTATTTGGGCATCGGACTACTTGCTTGAGAAGAAGCACATAAACCGAGTGCTCATCGTCTGCCCGTTGTCGATCATGCAGTCTGCGTGGCAAGCCGACCTGTTTAAGTTTGCATTGCATCGTACGGTAAACGTCGCACACGGCGACCGAAACAAGCGCAAGGAAATCATCAACAGCATCTCTGACTATGTCATCATTAACTATGATGGGCTGGAGATTGTGAAGGACGACATCAAAAACGGCGGTTTTGACCTAATCATCATTGACGAGGCCAACGCATATAAGAACGCAAAGACCAAGCGGTTCAAAGCGATGAAAGAGGTCATGAACCACAACACGTGGATGTGGATGATGACAGGCACCCCTGCCGCACAGTCCCCTCTTGATGCTTATGGCTTGGCTAAGATGTGTGTCCCCGACACGGCCCCCATGTTGTTTGGTGGGTTCAGAGACTCTGTGATGTACCAGATTACAAGATTCAAGTGGATACCGAAACCGTCAGCAGAAGCAACGATTCACAAAATGCTCCAACCCGCTATCCGCTTTACGAAGGCCGAGTGTTTAGACCTACCCGAAGTCACCTACACCTCCCGCTACGCCCCTCTATCTCCTCAGCAAACTAGGTACTACAAGCAGTTGAAGAGGGAGATGATGATCGAAGCGGCTGGCGAAGAGATCTCAGCAGTCAACGCCGCATCTAACTTGACTAAACTACTTCAGATATCTTGCGGTGCTGTCTACACCGACATGGGCAACGTAGTGGAGTTTGACGTGGCAAGCCGGCTGTCTGCCGTGCTAGAGGTTATCGAGGAAGCCACACACAAGGTGCTGATCTTTGTACCTTTCACACACACTCTGGCGCTACTAAAAGATTTCCTATCCAAAAACGGAATCACCGCCGAGATCATCGACGGAAGTGTGAGTGTTAACAAACGCACCGACACGTTTAAACGCTTCCAAGAACAACAAGATCCCAAAGTGCTTCTCATCCAGCCTCAAGCGGCAGCACACGGAGTAACCCTAACTGCGGCAAACGTTGTGGTTTGGTATGCTCCTGTGACCTCAATTGAGTTTTACCTACAGGCAAACGCACGGGTGCATAGGCAAGGACAAAAGAACCCTGTAACTGTGGTGCATATTGAGGGCAGTCCCGTAGAGTCCAAGTTGTACGGCATGCTTCAGAGCAAGTTGCATTTCCATAGCCGTATCATCGACCTCTACAAAAACGAAATTAATACTTGACAGACTAAAGTTACGGGGTTACAGTTGTAAAACGGACAACAGATCCGACAGATAAGGAGAGTTATGGACGTGTCAATTGAGAAGATCGTCACCACTTACATCAAGATGCGCGACACAAAGGATGCACTCTACAAAGAGTACACCGCAAAAGCTTCTGAGATCGAAGAGCAGATGACAATCTTGAAGCATAAGCTGATTGAGATCTCGAAAGAAACTGGCGTTACAAGCTTCTCCACGCCGAATGGTGTGGCGTACCGCACAGTGAAGAATCGCTACTGGACTAACGACTGGGGAAGTTTCTACGACTTTATGCGTGAGAACGGTACGATGGAGTTGTTGGAGAAGAGGATACATCAGACGAACATGAAGGAGTTCTTGGAGAACAACCCCGATGCTCATCCTCCCGGCTTGAACATTGATAGTGAATATGAAATCACCATAAGGAGAAAGTAACCATGAGTGACATTGCTCTGTTTAATAAAAACGTCCCCGACTACCTCAAGGAAGTCGAACTTGATGACCTGACCAAATCCCTGTCAGGCAACACCGGTCTTAAGCGTATCTCGATCCGTGGCGGCGTGTTCCGCCTTATGGTTAACGGCGAAGAGATTGCTAAGAACGAAAACCGCGCCATGAATATCGTCATTGTGAACGGCGCACCCAAGGTATCTCGTCAGTACTACGCTGGTAAGTACGTCCCCGGTGAGACTGCACCCCCCGACTGCTGGTCAAACGACGGAGAAACGCCCGACGCCAGCATCGAGAGTCCTCAGAACAAGACCTGTGAAGGTTGCCCTCAGAACATCAAGGGTTCGGGTCAAGGCGACTCACGTGCATGCCGGTTCCAGCAAAAGCTTGCTGTTCTCTTGGCTGACGACGTGCATGGCGACGTGTATCAGTTGACTCTTGCGGCTACCTCGATCTTTGGTCGTGGCGATACCGATAAGATGCCGTTCCAGCAATACGCTAAGTACGTTGGTTCGCAGGGTAAGAACATCAACACCCTTGTCACCGAGATGCGCCTTGACAGCGACAGCGCTACCCCCAAGCTTACCTTCAAGCCCGTGCGTTTCTTGGAGCGTGATGAGTGGGAGTCGGCACGTGATAAAGGTTCTAGTGCGGCGGCGAAGTCAGCTATTACTCAGACCCCTGCTCAGACTGACAGCAAACCCAAGGCTATCTCTGCGCCTAAAGCCGAGGCGACTGAAGAAGCCATCCCCGAACCCACCAAGCGTCCAAGTAAAAAGAACGCTGAGCCAGCCCCAAAGAAAGACTTTGTGGACGTGCTTAATGAGTGGTCTACAGATGATGCGTAACCATGGACAACCGGGGTTACACATCACGAATCATCAAGGCTAATTTAGAGGCGAGTACCGACAACCCCGGTGTAATACTGGGGCGGTACTGCATCTCTAAAGAGATCCCTGTCAATGACGTCGCCGAGTATCTAGAGGTAAGCCGCATGACCATCTACAAGTGGTTCACCGGTGACTGGATGCCACGTAGGCGTCAGACAGAAAAGATCTTTGCCATCTTGGAGCAAGTTGGCTTTAGCGTAGACTAACAGGGCGTCTAGTTCGACGGAACAAAGAGGGGTACCGCCGCGCCCCCTGACGCCCTACCTTTTTTTAGCGTGGCGCACAAAGGCGGCTATGGCAATGAAGGATTTACTGTCGGCAGTGCTATCCACACAGGGGTGGTACTGCGTAGTAGCACTAAAAAAGACAGGGATGCCGAAACAAATTTTCGTGCAGACCCTAGACGAAGTAGAGACAGTTGCACAAGATTTACTATCCAAACACTACGACGTTTATTTTGCTTGCTCCAAATACGAGACTAACTCCACCCGCACCACCGATAACGTAAAGGCCATCAAGGCTTTTTGGCTCGACATCGACTGCGGCCCCGGCAAGCCATACGAAACCCAAGCCGAAGGTCTATCTGCCTTCAAAGACTTCTGCGCTGAAGTCGGCTTACCTAAACCATCGTTGGTCAATTCCGGTCGTGGACTCCATGCTTACTGGGGGATCAACAAAGAACTTACTAGGCAAGAATGGAAACCAATTGCCGATCAGCTCAAGCGTGCTTGTCATTTAAAAGGGCTTGAAGCCGACCCCGCTAGAACAGCAGATGCTGCATCCATACTGCGCATCCCTGACACGAAAAACTTCAAGGGCGACCTACCGCTTGATGTAACCCTGATGTGCGTCTCCCCCGAGGTGGACTTGGAGGTGTTCAAGAACGCAATCGGTGTGACAGAGATGCCCGAGGCACCTGACTACGGACCCTCGACGCTAAACGAGTTAACTAAGTCTCTGATGGGCAACAAGCAAAACCGGTTCTCCGTCTTGTGGGCTAAGGTCGAAAACGGGAATGGCTGTGCTCAGATAGAGAAAGCAGTTAAAGAACAAACAACCATTGAAGAACCATTGTGGAGGGCGGCACTATCCATAGCTGCCTATTGTGTAGACCGAGATTCTGCTATCCATGAGGTGTCCAAAGAGCATGAAAAGTACTCGCCACAGGAAACCGAAGACAAGGCTAACAAGATTAAAGGGCCGTACACGTGCGATGCGATTGAAAAGATCAACCCCGGAGGATGCGACAACTGCCCCCACAAAGGCAAACTTTCCTCCCCAATAGTCCTTGGGCAAGAGATCCTCGAGTCCGAAACAAACGAGATCGAATTCAAAGCCGAGGACGTCTCAAAGCCTGTCACCTACACCATACCTGAGTACCCCTTCCCCTACTTCAGAGGGCGTAATGGTGGGGTGTACCGCAGGGGAGAAGATGAGGAAGACGAACCTACGCTGATCTACGAGCATGACTTGTACGTGGTCAAACGGATGAAAGACCCACAGCACGGCGAAACTATTTGGATGCGTCTGCACACGCCCAAAGACGGAGTGCGGGAGTTTGCACTACCAGCAGTTGACCTATTGACCAGTGACAAATTGAGGGAAAAACTTGCTTGGTATGGGATTGTGGCGTTAAAAAAGCAGATGGAGTCAATCATGGCTTACATCGTCAGATTCGTAAAAGAACTACAGTGCAGAGAAGGAGCAGAGATTATGAGGATGCAGTTTGGATGGACGGAAAAGAACGGCTCGTTTGTGATTGGCGACCAAGAGATTTGCCCCGACGGAGATCGCTACAGTCCCCCTTCAAGTTACACATCTCAGGCATCTCCGTACTTTGAACCGGCAGGATCGCTCGAAGAATGGAAAAAAGTCATTAACACCTACAACATGCCGGGGTTCGAACCACATGCGTTTGGGTTCTTCACTGCTTTTGGTGCTCCGCTACTAAAACACCTGAACCTCAAGGGCGCCATCATTAACCTAATTAACAACACCTCGGGTACCGGCAAGACCACAACCCTCAAGGCTATGCACAGCGTCTTTGGGCATCCGGAAGAACTGATGTTGATCGAGCGGGACACTTTAAACACCCGCCTCCACAGGCTCGGCGTTATGAACAATATTGGCCTTGGGTGCGACGAGATCACCAAGATGAAGCCCGACGAAGCATCTGACTTTGCCTACGCAGTCTCACAAGGCCGAGGCCGTGGGCGGATGAAAGCCTCTGAGAACGCCGAGCGTATCAATCTGACCAAGTGGCAAACCATACTTTTGTGCTCATCAAACGCCTCATTGGTCGACAAACTGAAGTCCCTCAAGGGTACCCCCGATGGTGAGTTGATGCGGATTATCGAGTACAGCATCCCTGAAACCAAGCTACTGACCAAGGCCGAGGCCGATGACTTGTATCCGAAGCTATACACAAACTACGGACACGCAGGGCGTATCTATATTCGGGACTTGGTGTGCAACCTAGAAGAGCGAGTAGCTGAAGTCAAGGAAGTTCAAAAAGTCATCGACAAGAAGATCGGATTCACCAGCCGGGAGCGGTTTTGGTCGGCAATCGCAGCATGCAACATAGCAGGTGCCTTGTTTGCTAGGCGGCTAGGAATAATTGATATCGATGTCGGCCGGATCTTTAAATGGATGCTCAAGGAATTCAGCCAAATGCGGGAGGAGATCACCCCACCTGTGTCCGACTATGCCAGCGTGGTAGGCGACTTTTGGAACAAACACCGGCAGAACACCTTGGTTATTAACGATGAGGTCGACAAGCGTACCGGGGTAGAAATGTTGCCCATCCTAGAGCCTAGGGGAGAACTACTACTGCGGATGGAGCCTGACACGATGAAGCTGTTTATTGTCGCCAAAGACTTCCGGAAGTACTGCACCGAGAACCAAATCACCCTCAAGGATGTTCTTAACGGGCTGACTTCCGACGGCATCTACGGGGGCATCAAGAAGAAACGCATGTCCAAGGGCACCAAGTTGAGTGCCGTACCACCAGTGGATGCGTACGTTTTTGACTGCTCGAGGGGCGACTTCATTGATCCTGATGCCTACATCAACGCCGCTCAAGCCGATGCGGCTGAAGATCCTGAAGCAGAAGAGCCGGTAAATGAGGGTGAACCAGCTTAGTTACAACATAGACTGGACCAAGTTTAAGATCGGATGGTCTTTTTTCCTGCCGTGTTTACGCACGGAAGAAGGCAAACAGGAAGTCTTAAAGGTCACTAACCGATTCGGATTCGAAGTTACTATCAAGGTAGTAATTGAGGATGGCATACGCGGGTTGCGCATATGGAGGGTTAGGTAGTACCATGGGCCTGTGACTTCTACTCATGGTCACTCTCCTTCTTCTCCCCGCCTAGTGCGGGGAATTTTTTCACTCCCTCCCGTACCTCATCATCTGTAAAGCCTCAGGTATAAATTTCTTGCTGACTCTAGCGCCGATGTTATTGGCTTGCGCTTGATCCTCTGCTCTTTGATCAAAAGATTCTTGTATAGCCTTAGCGTCAATAGCAAACAATGGGTACTTTGCTGAAAATTCATTAGCTTCCTCTAATACGTCATTAAACGTATCAAAGTTATTCCTTTCCATCCACAAACGGTTCATTAGAGCTTTTCTGCGGTTTTCAAGTTTTTGCTCTCTTTGAACCACTTCTATTGACCTCTTTTGTGCGGTGTTTAATCTTACTGGCTGAAGCCCAATACTTTGCATAGCTATTTCCCACGCCGAGAACTCATTAACTAGCACGTCACCCTTAGTAGTTTTACCACCTTCTTCTGCTAATCTTGCTGCTGTAACAGGTTTAGCAAATAATGCAGGCGCTGATTTTTCAAAAGCACGCTGATATTGCCCTTCCTGCATAAGCCTATAAGCTTCAACCCAATTGAATGCTAGACCCACAGTTGGCCCTGCGTTAGCAATCATCGCCTCTGTAAGGCTTTCCCGAACATCCGGTGAATATCGACCTTCTCGATAAAACATGGTTACAGGGTCAAGACTGACGCGATCAGCAAAGTTACCCCCGGTTATTGTTGAAACCACTCCTTTTTGAATTGAGTCGCCGATAAAATCTCCTAAACTACCTGAGACTTCAGGGTTCATACCCATCTCAGCAAATAAATCACCGGCAGCACCACCAAGTTCTACTTGAACGTAGTTCTTTACCCAGTTTTCCCAGTCAAAGAACTCATCATCTTCGTCATCTGCAAACATATTTACTAGCACTCCAAGTCCAATACTGTAGAACGGGGATGCTTCATTCCCCCCTAGTAAATACGTGACGGCTAAAATTCCAGCCAGTCTACGTCTAGCCTCTTTACCAATTGCTTTGTGGTGAGCCTCGTATTCCCCCACTCTTTGCTTGATCACTGCCGGAGACACTTTGTCGTTAATTAGCTGCTCTTCATATTTTGCTAATAATTTTTTTCGTTCAAAAGGCCTATACAGACTAAATCCAAGCTTTAAGTTTCTGAGGAGAATGTAGGTAACAAGCACCGGGTACTGCTTAAATTTAAATATTATTGAACCAACGGGGCCTACAAAGTAGCGAGGTTTCATCTGACGACTAAAATCACCAAGGGAAGCCCTGACCATGTCTTTGGCTTCTGCCATCGCTAACTGAAATGCTTCTTCCGGAGTGTTCATGACGGGGTTACCTTGTGCATCCCTTTCAACAACACCCCGTGTGTCTTTCTTAGGCTCAGTAGTAAACTTCTCGTAAGCCATTTCAAACACCGTTATGGACACAACTTCACGGTTTAGCCTTTCTGTTTGGTGAAACAGCGAAGACATTATCTTTTTAACTGTCGCCATGTACCCCGTGTATAACGCAGATGGGGCTTCAGCGAGCATCATGAAGTCGTTCACCAGAGATATTTCGTATTGGCCCTCTTGTGCTAACTCAAAAGCTGCTCGGTGTAGCACTGGTTCATTTTTAAAGCTATAGCCTTCTGCCAAAGAGGGAAACTTAACTTCTAAAAAATCTCCTTTTGCTAAAGGTTTAATCGTTCTAGTCGGAACCGTGCTGGTGTACCGAAGTATATTTTTAGTCATTAGCTTCGCTGTTCTATCATATCCGTACGTACCGCCGATGTATGGCAATGCAATCTGAGCCATACCTATAGTGTTTAGCATTGCGGAGAACGGGGCCGACAGCATAAAAAAGAACGTAGTTTCAGACAACCTACCAGCAACTTTTGCAGCAAAGCTAGTGTCCTCAGCGCTGAGAATCACAGGCATCCGTTTTTCTAACTCAATAACAAAGTCCCTGTACACTTCTTTTTCGGACCTGCTAAGTAACGGGTTGTTTCTAATGTCGTCAAGAGCATTAGTAATATTATTATGCAACTTGTCAGAAAATTTAAACCGTGATTGCTGGTAGGCACTGTGAATCGCTGACGTAGAAAACACGCGAAGCATGTCTTCGCTAGCACCTTGAATATTTTTACGATTAATAAACATCTTGCGCATACTTTGTTGCGGCAAGAGGACATAAAGCAGTTGATTAATATTATCTTTTAGTTCTTTTTTAATTTCATCTCTCTCAAACCTTTTTTCAACCTCTTCTTTTGTAGGCGTGCGATTTAGTTCTTTTTGCAAGACTTTTTCAGCCGCGTCGTATTGAGCTTTAGTGGGGGGAGTTGTTATATTTCCTATAGAATCTACAAGGTCTTGTACTTCTTTTAACACTCCTGGAGCATCACGATTTTTTGAAAATATTTCTGAAACTCCATTGCCGGGGTAAACCGAACCGACTAAGGCTCGCTGTTGTGCGTTACCCTCACTTAGCTCATTAACGCGGTTGTTCATCGCTAAGTTTCGTGCGTCAGCACTTTCATACTCGTAAAACTCTTTAAAATTACCAGAGCCAACTTGGAAAAAGAATTCTCCAAACCTACGCAGAGGGAAATAAGGCGAAACAAGTTTGTCTGGGCCAAACTGCGCAGCAATCTCTGCTAACGATTTTTCTTTTTCTTGTTGAGACAGAGAGCTATTGTTTACCCGGTCTTCTAACTCCTTAATCATCCGCTCAACTGATTTTTTATAAAAGTCACGAACGTCACGGTATATTTGTTTAAACTCTGGTTTAAGAATAGCCCACGCCTGTAATAGTGCAGCGTTTACAGGTTGGCCTTTAGGGTTATCAGGATCAAGACTTCGCATTGTTGCTTCAAGCATAATCCTAGCCATAATCTGTGACTGCTTTGGATTCTTAAATTGAGCAACTGTCCACCGCCTAGATATGTCAGCTGCTTCATTCAGTATGCTTAATCTATATTCGATCATTTTTTCAATGAGTCGAATCGTACCGATTATCTGTGGAAACTTGTCTTTGGTTATTTCGGCAAGATGGCTGAGGTTCATAAATCCCAAAACAACTTGTCTAAGCTGAGTATTCCTAGCGTCCCAAAAACTACTACCCATTATTTTAATTGCTTTGCTCCACGTCATACGCCCTGTAAGAGCGAGATTTGCGGTGCCAATATAACTTTGGGTGGTTTGTTCTTGGGTACGTGAAGTTTGGGGGGTACTAGTAGGACCCTGCACTCTTTTACCCCGCTTACCCCCGGCAAACCTCGGCTGCGCTGCAAAGGGTGCTCCAGTACGCACCGCTGAGAAAATCTTAGTTGCTTCCGCCATGGCGTTGCCCGCCAAGTTATCTAAGCCAAACGCTCTGAGGATTGCTTTTACCAATCTACTTAAAAAGGGCGTTTTCTTAGGCTCGTACTTAAGGCCTTTAAGAAGCTCTTGGAACTTCTTGTTAGTAAATACTTCTGAGATAAATTCGTAGATGTTGGTCATGCCGTATGGCTCTTTGCCAAGCTTTTCTACGGCGTAGTTATACATCTTGGTGAGTTCTTCTACGGCTTCGCGTTGGCCCGGAGTTAACTCTTGTTTGTTAGTGCCATAAGTATTTAGAACATATTCGGTCGCGGCGTGGACAACCTCGTGCAAAAAGACCCGGTAGCTTTTACCTGTCCGCGTATTGGTATTAAGAGTGATCTCGTCAAATTGGGGGGAATAAGCACCGGGGGCTGTTAAGCCCTCAATGGATTTGTCGTACGCTTCAAAAACTGTTTGGAATTCGGCGGCGACAGGGCCAAGGTTGTAGTTTGGTTTCTGTAGTTCCGCAAGACCTTTTGACACAGCCTCTAAAGATTCAGAACGGTCATAATTCTTGAAGTACTTATCGTAGACCTGCGGATAATGCATTTCCACGTAACGAAATAAACGCTTCTGTTGCTGCGCTGACACACTATCAATCGAGCGGCGAACCAAGTCACGCCCGTTGTTAAAACTTATGTTTGTTGGTAGCTTAAGGTCTAAAAGCGCTTTTGCTAGGTCAGCAGAAAAACCAGTTAGCTTCTGAGACGCAATCCGTAACGCACCATTTAGGTCATTGTTGGATATAGCCGAGACCATTGTCGGGTGGATGTCCCCGACTTTAAACTCTAACAAAGCAACCTTTTGGTCTAAATCAGCTATCGTGTCGTCAACGTTAGCAAGAAAATCAACCGCTTTTGCGGAAAGTAAATAGTTGACAAGGTCTACGCCATCTCTAGGTGCCTCCCCTTTTAGTAAGTCGTCAAGGGTTTTGTGTACCGCATAATTATTGTCAAACCCAAAAGTATCTTTTAAAGCTTCAAACAACTTACGCACAGCGGATTTAAACCTTTCCCACCCACTTCCAAGTTTAGCGGCAAAGAGTTTTTCAGCGTTAACCGCCCAGAACTCTGATGGGTTTACGTATTGATAGAACTCATACGAAGGCATCGCTTTAACAGCAACAGCCAAAGACTCTGGACTAGGATTGTCTAAAAAGTTCATCACCTTGTGGAAAAACGCTTGGCTTTTTAGATCGGTGTGCTTTTGAATAGCTTTTTGAAACGCTCTATGATAAGCGTTTATTATGGCTTCTTTCGCTTCCTTGGTCATCATCTGCTCAAGGGAGTGCATCAATTCATGGCGTATGGTGGAAGGATTAAACGCACCTTTTGTGCCAATATAAAGACGAACTAACCTTTCAACCGGGATATACATACCGGCTATATTATCTTGGCCTATCCCTGGAGATACGACAGATAAACGAAGTCCCTCAAGAACTTTTGGAAATCTACTATAAACTTTTTGAATTACTTCAAATACTTGAGAAGAAATAGCTGGTTCTCTGAAAACACCAGTCCCATCCATAGCGTTTCGGCCATGATTAAGAAAGTTTTCAGCAGATACTACTTTATCGCTATACGCTCTAAGAGCAGCTTTTAAGTTTTTAATTAACCTATTTAATTCATTAAGAAGCCGTTGTTTTTCAATGCTCGACCCATAGTTGCGAATACTTTCTACCAACGATGCTTTCTTTTGACCTAGGGAAGCTAACTCTTCAATGATTTGGTTTTTAGAGTCCTTAATACCGTCATCAATTTGTTCTTGCGTTACAGTCGGAACTTCACCTGTATCGATATCTTGTAGAGAGATGTCTTCATCTCTAGCCGGACGGATCCCACGTTTTTGTTTTGGGATTGAATAAAACTCTGCTTTTTCAAAAAGCTCTTCGGCTAAAGAGTCAAATTCTTCTTTTGTTGTAGGCTGAAAAACATCGTTGTCAACAACAAAAAAGACATCTGAGTCTCCGTCAATAAAAACTTCTTCAGCCTCAACATCATTTGAAAGGCGAGTTCCTCTTTCTCTTACCTCTTTAGCTTCAATTTTTTGAGTTGCATCCAGTACAGTAGCGCCGCCTTTTTCAGTCAACAGCGATTGCTTACCTTCTCGGCGTTTCTCAACTCCACGGATGCGGTTCTCTATTTTTTCAACTTCTCCAAGAGCTTCCCTAAACGCCTGTTCGCTGCCCAACCCATAAAAGAATTTAATTCGTTCCGCTTCTCGTTTGCGCAAAGCCTGTACATAATCATCAGCAACTTTTTTGCTTACGTTGCGGGATTCTTGGATTTTCTTAGAAGCTTCATTAGGGTTATCAAGCCCTTTACGCTTATAATCTTCTGCAAGGGCTTCTTCGTACGTCTGTGTTGGTTCTTCCGTTGTTCCTTCAGGTGCAGTAGTTGCTGCTGGTGCCGTTTCAGCAGTTTTTGCTTCAGTCGGCGCTGCTTCTTTCTCTTTAGTTAGCCTAGGCAATAACCTCCGAGCAAACATCTCTGCATCAAATTTGTTATCTAGGTTCTCATTGATCGCATCTTTTGCTAGTCCTAAGCTATCGTGGCTCGTATCGCCCCTACCAATTCTATTGAGCGCTTGGTTCTCAGGGCTTTGGGCTTTCCAAAAAGTCTCGGAGCCTTCTTGTACTTTATAGAATTTGAACCCCTTGTAGCTTTTTACATCGCCTACGATGTTCCCCGAAACACCCTCAACGTTTAAAGGCTGTTTGGATATATCAGCCATCATTTGCTTGGCTGTATTTATTTGATCTTTTGGTTTTAATGCACCTGTTGTTGGCTCTTCTCGTGCTCCAACGCTAGCAGCAGCCCCGACACCCTCACCCAATCCTGTTGGTTCAGTTCTTGCAGGTGCTCCGGTAACTCCTGCGGCAGCTTCTTCTCCGCTAGGCACAGAAACAGGAGGCTTACGTCCTCCAGACTCAGCTCGTAAACGTCGGGTTTTCTCTTGGGTAAATTCATATAGCGCCTCTAACGTTTCAATATCAGTTGGCGGTCGACCTAATTTTTTCTTAAGCTTTATGTCTATTAATTTTTTAGCTTCGAGGGGAGTAGCTTGGGCTTCTTCGGGGAACTCAGCGATTGCCTTTTGAAGTTGTTCTTTTTTAGCAGTCTCTTCAGCAAACAAATCTTTTTCGCCGGCAAGCCCAAGATCGACCCCACCTGCCTCAGGCTTATCCTCAACTAATTCAAACCTAGCCCGTGCATATGCATCATCCATCGAGATGGTTTGGCCGTCATCGCTAAACTCGCCTATGATTTCATTCGCACGGGCTAGTATGGACTCTTCTAATTCAATCTCTTCGGCGTTTAGTTTGTCGAGATCGGCGATTGCCTTATCTTCTTCAGAAAGCTTCTTGATCTCCTTGACTCTTTGGTAAGTGCCGATTGCTTCAAACGGGCCAGTTACTGTTTCACCTGCCATCTCTGCTATTACAGCAGCAGGATTAGGAACTTCTCCGATAGCCAAGGATCCCGCAGCCTCACCCGCACCGCCAAGACCAGCTTGGGTACCGACTTCTTTGACAAACTCTTTGGCAGCGACAAAAGCAGGCTTGCCAGTTTTAAGTGCTTCAATAATTTTGTTGGCAGCAGAACCCGCAGTCTTTAAAGACACCGCATCAAAGACGCCAATGACTCCTGACCTAATGGATGCGTTTTTCCAAGCTTCGTCATGGCTTTCGCCTTTCTGCAACCGGTCAACATACTCGTTACCGAACTGAGTAGCAGCCGATCCTAGACCTCCAGCCTGTGCCGCCGCTGTTGGGTTTTGCGCAGCGAGCCTACCTATCAAAGCAGTAGATACCATGTACGCCATCGCCGGTAGAGACTCAGCGCCCAAGTCGGCAATAACTCCAACCGGATTAGAAAACAACGCCGCCCCAGCCTCTTTAGCAGACTCCATAAACGTGAGGTCATCCCCCATCGCTGCTTTAAGCCGTGCGGTTTCGGGGCGCAAGGGGCTTGCAAGTTGTCTTTCCTGCGCTTGTTTTTGGAATTCAGCGATATCTTGAGCGTACTGTCCAGCCTCTCGCTTATTACGCTCGTATCTTTCTCGGACTTCTGGAGGAGCTAAGGGTACTCCGGGGCCACCATATTCTTCTTCATCCTTAAGCATCGCCCCACGGGAAATGGCGAACGCCTCACCTTTGGTATTGGCACGAAAGCTCTCATATCCAGAAATCAAAGCGTCTTTGGCGTAGCGGTAGTTCCTAGCAAGGAAGCCCTCGTCTTCAGAAACAGTTGACGCTACCGGTGCTACCGGCAGTTGTGGGATTACTGGTGCGGGTTTACCCTTAGCAACCGGACTTACAGTCGGCTCGGTTTCTTCCTGTGGTGGAGGTGCCGCAACCCCAAACCGTTGACGTATTGCTTCCTGTGTTGCTGGATTAGCGGTTACAAAATTTTCATCTTGCGGAGCATACCTCTCAAATATAGCTCGTTTAGTAGCTTCGTTTGCATTAATGTAGTTTGGATCATTTAAGATCTCACGTAAACTAAGCATTATCGCCCTCGAAGTAGAGGATTAGAAAGATCTACTTGTCCAGCACCATCTCTAGCAGCACCGCCTCTAGGAGCATCGCCTCTAGGAGCACGTAAGTACCGATTAGCGGTCTCTGGATTCATACCAATATCACGGTACGCTTCTTTGAGGTACTCTTCTCTTATCCTTGTAAGTTCCTTTTCGGCCTGTTCTTTGGTCATACCAAGTCGTTTTTGAGCCTCTTTAATACCACCCGCTGCCTGGGCTAAAGAAAAATTACCACCAGATCCACCAATACTATCTGCAAATCTTTTACTAGCAGCGTCATATGCAGACTTAACCAACCCCGCTGCCGCATTATATTGGTCTTTAGTGCTTGTTATGTTGGCGAATCTAGACAGAGCATCTTCTAATTTTTCACCCGGCATCATAATTGCCCTAGCGCCACGAACAACATCCGGCGGAAGATTAGCAATAGCCAACCTATTCTTGCGATCCAACGCAGACTCACCAGCCCTAAAACTCTGCTCAGCACTAAGTCTATTTCTAGCTTGAAGCTCTTGAAGCGCTTGGGTAAATGATT
>Ga0194118_10001423_pt1 | contig 34495 bp, 29 predicted proteins | sample TA2MahsurfametaG_2_FD_148662 | JGI IMG/M metagenome (GOLD analysis project Ga0194118, IMG submission 148662) | Freshwater microbial communities from Lake Tanganyika, Tanzania - TA2015013 Mahale N5 surface | ecosystem: Environmental > Aquatic > Freshwater > Lake | place: Tanzania: Lake...
AAATCATCCAACAAGTTTTGTAGGCCTTGCAAAAGAGCTTACTGATTTTGATGTGATTATCCAAGGTAAAAGCTCTGAAGGCTGGATAAATATACGTAAACATATCGACTTGCGTAAAGCCCAAGAAACTAAATCTAAACTTGAAGCTCAATTGAATTTGCAAAAAGCCTATAAGCACTTTGGCAAATTCATTGATTCAGAAAATATCCTTGAGCTCGATATAGCGCATCAAATTGTCGATAAAATTTCATTTAGACCCTGATTTACATCATCTACAAGATTGTAGTATGCTCATTGCATGATGCGAATTACCTCTGGAATTTTTAAAGGAAGAAAACTCATTTCCCCCAAAGGAAATCTCACTCGGCCAACTTCCGAAAAACTGCGCTCCATGATCTTCAATATCTGCCAAAATAAGATCATAGACGCCCATTTTTTTGATCTTTTTGCAGGTAGCGGCGCCATGGGCCTTGAAGCTTTGAGTAGAGGAGCAAAAAGAGCAACATTTGTCGATCAAAGCCGTTTTGCTATCGAAGCCATTTCAAAAAATATTGAGCTACTAGAAGTAAAAAATTGCACATCTATCATTTCTCTAGATGCCAAAAAAGCGCTTAGCAGCTACCAAGGAGATCAAATAGACATTTTGTACATCGATCCTCCATATAGCGAAGCAAACCAGCTTTTACCCCCTATTATGAGCTTTTTAGATGCAAATACACACCTCTTTCATGGCGATGCCTGGATTTTTATAGAAGAAGATATGCACGCTAAAACAGCTCTGCCCCCTATGAACCATATCGAGCTCTTCAAGGAAAAGAAAGTGGGAACAACGCATCTTATGCAATTTATCGTACATCTAAACAATTGATCTCTCTATTAACTGAAAATAGCATAAGCCCTTTACAAATAACCTCATGCCTTAAATTGGATTTGGCATAATGAGCTTTTAACGCATTTTCATCTTATTTGATAGCTAGAGAGCATCAAAAAAATAAGAGCTTAACTAAAAACTTCACCTTTTTGGGATCCGTAGTTTAGCTAAGCTCTTTTTTGAATTTTAAAGATATTCTACTCAGAAAACGTCTGTTTAGCTCCTACAAGCTGATCGTTTTCAAATCGTTGTAAAACGCGAGGCTTACCTGAATCAAAGTATTTGTTGAATATTCCATGACGCGTGCCTTGTTTATATTCCCCTTCAAATACCAAAACTCCTTGCTCATTCCAACTCTTAGTCACTCCATCGAGCTTTCCCTCTTTGTAGCAAGCGATGTTAGAAAGAGCGCCATTTTGGAAAAACGTCTTTTCTTCCCCTTCTTGCTGATCTTTGATGAAGCGAATGCTTTTATAGATCTTACCGTTGGGGTAGTAATGGATCACATCGCCATGTTTTTGATCGTTTTCAAAACTAACTGTGGTGACAACTAGCCCTTTTTGGTCAAATATTTGCGCGATTCCATCTTTTTTGCCGTTTTTGTAGCAAATCATGCTGATTTTACTACCAGATTCTGTGTATTCCGACAGCTCCCCTTCGATTTTTCCGTTAACATATTCTGCTTGGATTGCCTTTACTTTGCCGAAACGGGGATTTTCCGGATAAAAAACGGAATAAGGTCCATGTTTTTTATTTTTTTCATAAAAGCAAACGATTTCTCTTCCTTCAGGATCTAGCTCAAAAAAGCGCCCTTCGAGCTTTCCGTTTTCGTAGCTTGCTTCTTCAAAAAGCCTTCCCTTATCATCCCATCTTGCTTTGATACCGTGCAGCTGACCCATTTTATAATTGATCAAAGTTTGCACTGTACCGTTTACAAAAAAGGTTTTTTGCTCTCCATGGAGCTTGCCTTCACTATTGTAGCATGTGATTTTTGATAACTGCTCACGATCTTTTTCAAAAATGAGATGGGAGGGATAATAATCTTTTTGCTCACCTACTAAAACGCCACCTTTGTAAAAACGGGTAAAAGCGATCTTGCCATCTTCAAACCAGCCTTGGGTTAATCCCTCTGCCAAGTCGTTTTGATAAAAACCTTTCACTCGCAATTTCCCATTTGGCCAGTACTCAAGAAAGCTTCCATGTTTTTTTCCATTTTTGAATTCTACAATTTCAAGAGGTTGGTCGTTTGTGAGATTTTTGACATATTTGCCATCTACTTGTCCAAAAAGATAGTTCGCATCGAATAGCATTTGCCCTTCTTCGTCAAAAACTTGGAAATTGCCATGCTTTTCTCCAGCAAGATATGCACCTTTATGGATCAAAACACCCTCTTTGCTCCATTCCTCATAGCTGCCATCGAGCTTTCCGTCACTGAAAGCTGTTTGCAATTTGAGCTTTCCATTTTCATGCCACTCAATCAATTGACCTTGAGGTTTGCCTGAAATAAAAAAGGCTTTTTTGGCGTATCTACCATCTTCATGCCATTGTTCGAATTTGCCGTCGTATTCACCATTTTTACAAAAAAAGTGCCCTTTTTTCTTGCCGTTTTCATGGTATTCAATCTGCTCTTGGCTCCATTTGCCGTTGCTGTATACGTACTGTTTAGCAATTTTCCCAGATGGGTACCACTCTTGGTATTCACCATGGAGCTCTTTGTTTTGAACATAATATTGAGCAATCTTTTGCCCATTTTCATTGAACTCTACAATTGGCTCTTTAAGTTTTCCTTTTTTGTCATAAATAGCTACATAAGCTAATTTCCCATTTGCATGTTTTTTCCAATGCTTGCCAACTGGCATCCCTTTATCAAATGCACCTTCGGCAATCAAAACACCCTCTGAAGAAAAAGCTCTGTTTGTCCCATGAAACTGACCATCTTTGTATTCAATGTGCTCTTTTTCTTTGCCGTTAGGATAGTAACTGCAATGCAAACCAATAGGTTTGCCATTTTTATGTTCTTGCACTTCGATCACTGTTCTTAATTCATCATATTTTGTGACCGATGGCTGTTGATCTTTGCTTGAAAGCTCCCCTTTTTCATAAAAAGCGCGGCATTTAATAGCCCCACTTTCGTAAAACTCTTGATATTCACCTTCTAATAGGTTGGCTTTATGGAAAATCACTTTATACAGCTTGCCGCTAGGGTAAAAAACGCGAACTTCCCCTTCTAAAAGGCCATCTACATAATTTCTCTCTTCAGCTACAGCGCCTGTTTCATAAAATGAGCTGTAAGGGCCAGATCGCTTCCCTTTTTTAAAGGTGATCGACTCTTTGATTTGTCCTGTAGGATAGTAGTATTCTTTTACTCCATCTTCTTGGCCCATAGAATAAAATGCTGTCGATTCCACTTGTCCTGATTCTGAAAATACGATCGATACGCCGTGAGGAGCTATTTTCCCATCAATATAGGTTAAATCAGTCTCTTCCTTGAATCTACCTGTTGGATAGAGAAGGATTTTTTTTACCGGTTTTTCTTTACCATCTTCTTCTTCAAAAAATAGCACTTCTGCTGGATTTGCTTCTCCATCGTAGCTTCGAACAACTTCAGAACGCCACTCTGGAATTCTTACTTTCAATTCACTTGCAGCCTCTTTGATTCCTGCATTCAGCAAAAACGGCAATCCTAAAAATAAAGAAATTTTTTTCATATACTCACGAACTTATCTTCTCTTGAATCTTTATGTATACTGGCTCTTGCCCTATCTGTGCAACAGCTATTTCGAGCTGATCTATCGCTGCTCGATTTTTGCTAGAGAAGGTCAGTACTTTTTGACCTTCGATCTTTTCTTTATCGATGAAAAGCTCTTGAATTTTTTCATAACTTCGCTTTTGACGCAAAATCGGGTCGATAGAAAGATCTGTGTCATCAAATAGGTAAACTCCTCTTAACACCCCTTTATCCCAATAGAGGGCAAAGTGGATATCTGCACTTGATGTAAGGGAAAGAGAAGAGGCGAAACAGAGCTCTTCTTGGAGTTTTTTAACACACTGCTTATAAGAAAAATCCCCGAGCGCTTTCAAACCTTGAAAGCAAGTCAGGGACGCTAATATCGTCAATATCGCAACCGATATCAAAATTTCTATTAAGGTAAAAGGGCGTCTTCTGAAACCATCCACGGGTATTTTTCCTTGATATCTTCAATATCTTTGCCCTTATTTTCTCTATGCTTAATGTAGGCCATAGAGATGACGGCAATATCGTCATAACCTTTTTTTACAATCAGATACTCCCCTCCCCATCCATCTTGTAAAAGGCTTTTTGGATTTTTGGCAAACCCTGAGCTTTCCAAATACTTAAGGGGATTTGCTAAAATATCTTCCAGCTTTCCACCTTTAGCCATTTCAAGGGTCAAAATTTCATACACTTGTTTTGAACCTTGCTCGCTTTTAAAGGCTTTACCCTCTTCTAAGCTACCTTTCATACTATAGCCAATGACACTGCCAATAATTCCGATGATGAAAATGACAATCATGATCTCAAGAAGTGTCATCGGACGCAATTTTCTAGTTTTCATAGCATCTCCCTAAACATATGTTACAAGAAAGAACTTACATCGGTTAAAGGTAATAAAACTGAAAGCAGCACTACACCTACAATTAAACCGAGTAGCAATAACATAATAGGTTGTAACAAGCTTGTGAATTGTTGCAAGGACTTTTCGAGATCTTCTTCATAAATCTCTGCTATGTGAAGGAGCATGTCATCTATTTTTCCAACCTCTTCAGCAGTAGCTATCATCTTTACAACCATAGGGGCAAACCACTTTGATTGCCCAAGCTCCATAGAGAGCTTCTTTCCTTCCATAATCTTTTTTTCAGCTCTTTCAACCACTTCGCTAAAGGTAGGATGATCCATGACCTTTGCGGATAAGCGTAAAGCTGTAGGAAGCGCTACTGAATTTTTTAATAAAATACCTAAAGTGCGACTAAAGCGGATCATCACCGCTTGTGAAACCATTTTTTTGACTAAAGGGATGTAAAGCAGCCCCTTCTTACATGCCTCTTTCCCTTTTCTACTTCTAAAAAAAAGAAACAAGAAAAGGGCTTGCACTGCAAAAATCAATCCTATCCAATTGCCATAAACAGACAAAAACCGACTGATCGAGAGCACACATTCTGTTAATGGATGGAGCCTTCTGCCTTCTAAAAGCTCTTGCATCGAAGGTATGATAAAAACAAATAAAGCAACCACAACCACCAAACAAAAACTACACAAAAAAGCAGGATACGTAAGTGCTCCTACCATCTGCTTTTTCAGTTTTTCTCCTCTAGCAATCACCTTCGTTAGCTGCATAAAGACATCAGCTAATGATCCGCTTTCTTCTGCGGCTCTTACCATCGAGATATAGATCGAATCAAATGTCTTTGGGTAATGAGCAAGTACATCAGAAAGCTTCTTACCTTGTTTGACTTGATCGCATAGATCAAGAAAAAGGGGGTGCTCTTTGCTGTGTAAAGATTTTTCTTCAGCAATCACCAAACTTTCATAAAGGGGCATACCAGAAGAAAGAAGATTCGCTATGTCTCTTGTAAAATCGAGAAGTGATGCCTTTGAAAGATTGGATATGGCGCCTTTGATTTTTTGTTTTTCTAGACTTGTAACAATGATTTTTTGTTTTTTTAACCGCTCTTTTGCCATCTCTAGGCAATCGGCGTTGATCATCCCTTTATGTTTTTTTCCTTCTAAACTCAAGGCTTCATATCGATATAAAGGCATTATCTAGAAACCCTCAAAACTTCTTTCATAGTCGTTATCCCTTTTTGCACAAGTTCATTACCACTTGCAAAAAGATTTTTCATCCCCTCATCTGCAGCAACTTTATGTAAATCGACGGAGTTTGCAGACTTAATAAGCTGTCTTTTGATCGAATCGGACATTTTCATAAGCTCATAAATGCCGTGTCTTCCCTTAAAGCCAGAAGAAAAACATTCGCTACACCCCTCAGCTTGACAGTTTGTGCAAATTTTTCTTACTAGACGCTGCGCTAGTACACCGATCACTGAAGAAGAGAGAAGATAAGGCTCAACTCCCATATCTACTAAACGGGTAAGAGCAGATGGGGCATCATTGGTATGCAGTGTACTTAAGACTAAATGCCCTGTTAAAGAGGCCTGAATAGCAATCTCTGCCGTCTCTTTATCGCGGATCTCTCCGATCATGATCACATCGGGGTCTTGGCGCAAAATATGTCTTAATCCTGTCGCAAATGTGAGCTGAATTTTTGGATTTACCCCGATCTGAGCCATCTTTTGGAGTTTGTATTCTACCGGATCTTCAATGGTCATGATGTTGGTCTCTTCTGCTTTTAATTCAGAAAGAGCGCTATAGAGTGTTGTGGTTTTACCACTTCCTGTAGGACCTGTGACTAATATAATCCCTTGTGTAAAACTTAACATCTCACGAAGATCTTTTAAAATTGTCTTACCCATGCCTAGTTGATCTAGACCCAAAATCACTTGATTGCGATCCAAAATACGTAAAACAATTCTTTCGCCATACACAACAGGAACTGTACTAACACGAAAATCGATCTCTCGGCCACCCATCTTGAGTTTGATTCTTCCATCTTGCGGCAAGCGATGCTCAGCGATGTCGAGCTTAGCAATCACCTTGATTCTTGTGACTAGTTCATTTTGGATTTCTCTTGGAGGATTGTGCCGCATCTGCAAGACTCCATCGATTCGGTAGCGAACAATCACCCCAGATTCAATCGGCTCAAAATGGATATCAGAAGCGCCTTGTTGTAAAGCTTCAGCAAGAATCATATTCACTAAGCGAATCACACGTGAATCACTTCTTTGATCTAAAAGATCATATTCGTGATCCGTATCGATTTCTAATAGCTCTTCTTGTTCTGCTAAATCCTCTTTTGCCTCTAAATTTGTTTGCTGATAGCAATACTCTATAGCACTATCGATTGAGCGCTTTGAAGAAAGAACTTCTTTGATCCGATAGCCTGTGATAGATGCCGCTTCTTCAAGAGATGCAAGATCTAGAGGATCACAAATTGCAACTAAAAGTTCTTCATCTTCTTTAGCAAGAGCTATGATACGCTTTTGTTTGACAAATGCGTAGGGAAGCAATTTTTCTTTTTGCTTGATTAAAGGGTAAATCAAAAGATCCCAAGAGATTTTGAGCCCATATCGATTTGCTAAATCTAGAACTTCTTTTTGATCAGAAGTACGTGTCTCGACCATAGAATAACTCAAAACTTTGTTCGAAAAATCGATTTTTTTCTGCTTTTCTTGCTACCTGGAGCTTTTCTAAAAACGCCGGTATATCCCCGGGGCGCTTCATGAGCATCTGCTCTCTTCTGTAAGCTAAATCTTCTTTTGGGTCTTTGATCACATGAGGGGTGATAAAGATGAACATTTCCGTAGTTTCGCTAACAAGCTCTTCTGTACCAAAGATTTTACCAAAGCCTGGAACTTCGCCTAAAAATGGGATTTTTTCGCTGCGATCATCTGAAGACTTTCTTTTAAGACCCCCAATGACCACAGTCTGCCCATCTAAAATACGCACCTGATTTTCTATATGCCGTTTATGGACATCTGGACGATCGTCTCTATCGCTTTTGATCGTGTCAAATGTAACGTTATTTTCTAAAGTGACACAGATTTTCCCTTCAGGATCGTCTAGCTCTGGATCGTGAATGGTCGGAGTCATGACAAGCGTAATACCATACTGCGCTCTAGAGTATGACTTTTCAAACACAATCCCTTTATTTGAATCCATGGGAGCTGCGCCGTTATTGATTGAAATCTCATCTGTAATCGCTATAGTCGCAGGAGTTTGATTGATTGTAATTAAAGAAGGAGAAGCTGTAACTCTTACGTCATCTTGAGAAAGGAGGAAATTGTAGGCTACATCAAACGCAGGAAAGTCCTTATGCTTACTTTGAGAGAAGAAGAACTCAAAAAGCCCTTTAATAGGAGCTTTGATAGATGCATCGTAATCTGCTCCACCCCTGCTGTTTCCGGTTGCACTCGATCCCACTTTCAAGATATTAAGCCCTGCACGGTTTTTATTGGTGATCCTTCTTTCACATAGAAGAACCTCAATTTCAACCATCTTTTTAGGGACATCCAATTTCTTGACCACTTCTTTGATTTTATCGAGAACATCTCTTCTTACTACCATCAAAATCGATCCGGTCTTTCGGTAAGGGATGAAATTGGTAGATTTACTCTTTTTCATTTGAGAAGAGATGAGCCCTGCATTTGCCGGCATAGGAGTCAAAGGTTTGCCGTCTGGCATATCAGAGACGCCGATGCCAAGACCATCTAAGGGATTGGCTTCCGCTATATCTACATTAACTTCGGTGGATACTTCGCAGGATTTTCCACTTCCCCCTTCAATTCTTGCGCTTATCAGTGAGTGGTATACCTTATCGAGCACTTCTGCCAGATCAAGAGGATCGCTGTGGCGGCAGCTATACCAGTAAACTGTCATCTCTTGCGGATTCTCTACTTGGCACTCAGTCTCTTTGATGAGCACTTCTGCTCTCATCACCTGATCTTGAGGCCCAACCAGCACGCAGCTGCCATCTTGCTGGAAAGGCAAAACGCTCAAATCGCTTCCCCCTTTTGAAACCAGTGGAGGGCGAGAAGGGTCGTTTAAAGGGCCAAAATAGGCTTTTAAAAGTTTTGTGACATCATCAAAGTGGATTTTAGTAAATGAGACGACGCGAGTGATTTTATCATTCGATGATTGCCAGACATTTTTGTAGAGAGTTAAAAGCTTTTTTACCTCTTCTTTTGTTCCAACAACAGCAATTTTTTGCCCTACTTGGTAAACAAATGTAAGCTTTGGATCTCTAAAACGCTCAAAAAAGTAAAAAGCAGGTTTAAGATTTTCAATTACCGGAGCAAAAACAAAAATAACCCGAGAGTTAGGCGCTAAAAGTTCTAAACTTTTTTCTTCCGATGTGATGAGCTCGACAGCTGTGAGATCTTGTTTGAGTTGGTAGAGCTGTCTTGTAAAAGGATTGATTTGCTTATAGCCTATGCCGTTTTGCTGCAAAATCACTTCTAGCAAAGAAGACCACGACTCTTTAGGAATCAACAAGTTAGAGTGTAAATGGACCTTCATGTTTGCCATTTCAGGCGAAAAGACATACAAATAGTCGCAGCTTCCAAACTCCATGATGATCTGCCCTAGCGTACTCTCTTCTAGGTCCCAAAGGGCATAACCCTCATTTGCTCTTCTAGAATCGGCTTGCGCTCTTTGCTTCCAAGATCCTTCTTGATTATGGAGTTCTTTTTTTAGCTGATTGATATCTTGGAGAAGGCTTTTAAAGGCTTCTTGATCGCTGCCTTCTTCTAAAAGATGTGATGCTTGCTCAAAGCGCTCTTCTAAATCTTGGCGAATCATCGCTATTTCTTGATTGAGCTCTTTAAGTGAGTAAGGCTGATCAGTTGTGCTTTTTTCTTCTGAAGAAAGCAAATCCATTTTCTCCTCTATGGTTTGCGCTAAAAGCGCTAGAGGACAAAGAGTCAAAATAATCAGTCTCTTACATTTTTGATTCATGACTGCCCATTGTAGCTGATAGACTATTTTTCTTCTTGCTTTTCTCTTCTAAAAGAGGAATAAATATTTTTTGAACCGCTGTTCTCTTAGCATCAAAATAGTGCCCTGTAAAGCGATCTTTTTCTATTTTATCAAGAACGATGATGTCGTGATTTAGAGAGTAATTGATCAGTTTTTTTAGTTCTTCTGAATGGTGAACTACTTTCCAATTTGTGCCCGTATTGATCAGCCAATCCCCCTCTTGGAGAATTTTTCTTTTCTTACCCATCAAGCACGAAATGCCATTTTGCGTTCTTTGTCTAGCATCTAAAAACAGCTCTGAGGCTTGTAAAGGCTTGAGTTTAGCTTTAGCTATTTCGAAACGGATTTTTTTGTGCTGTTTGCCGTCGACATCAAAAATAGAAAGGTCTATCGACTGATCTTTTAAAGATTTGACCTCTAGAAGAGGAAAAAAACAGCTATTTTCATTGCTTAATAGTTTTCTCCACTTCCCTTTTTCGAACACAAAAAGATCTTTTTCAGCGATAAAGAGCGTTTCAGCTTCTGTTTCGTAAGCTATTTCGAGTCGATAGCAGTTTTGCAAAGGGGCATAGATAGATCCGCCATAAATCTTAAACATCTCATCGGGAGGGTATCCTTTTGCTTTTTGCAAAGGATTTAAACATTCCTTAAACAGTTCAGAGCTTTTTAGCTTAAGATCCTGAGAACCTTTTTTTAAGATTATGCTTTTTTCTTGAACAACTGAGGGCAGTAAAATATTCGCTTTTAGCTCTAATTGCCCTTCTTTATTCAGTAAAAACGTTCCTGAAAGAGCTGTTTCATATCTTGAAGTATTAAGTACTTGTTTTTCTTCATCATATGCAAAATATATCGTTGAGCCGTTTTTCACAAAACTCTGATTTTGCTTCTTGTCAATCAAAGCAAGCATTTCAGCTGTATTGGGGCTATCTGGCCGCTTTTCTATCACATGGTAAGTGAATGCATCTTCTATAGGCACAAGAAAATCAAAAGCTTCTACTTCGTTAAAAACAAAATCTTGCTCTTTACTTTCGTAAGTTTGTTTTTTCACAACAAACTGTTCAGCAATCAAAGGCTCTTCATAGTAAGTGCAATAAAGAAAAACCACCAAAGAAAGGGTTAATCCTAAACCAATTGTGATTGCAAGAGCCCTATGAATAGAGCGCTGCAAGTCAAAAAATGAAGGGATATTGACTAACATGTTCATGATAGTAAACGATCAACATAAATTAGCAAAGAGAAGCTTTGAAAAAAATATCTTTTATTATTATCACTATTTTTAAGAGGCTCTTAACATATTCGCCTACCGCCCCGCTTTGGAGGGTAAGATAGAGTAATTGACTTACAAGCAAGTTCAGTAAGTCGAAGCGAAATTACTTAATAGCCAACAATCAAAAGGTAAAAGTTATGGCCCGTCAGGGTTACACGATACAGGAGTTAGAAGATATGTGGCGAAATCACGTTGTTGAGATTAGCGTTGGGGCTATTTTAGGCCTTAGTGCTGTTTTTTCTCTTATTTGGGGAGGAGCGATGCTTCTTTGGAGTGTTTTCTTGTGCATGGGCCTTGGAATTGTAGGAGTTGTGTTTCCAGATCAAGCAAGAAACATCACCGGAAAATTCTTTGGGTTCTTAGCTGCTAAAGAAACTGTTCCTATGATCATCACATTAGCAGTAGGGGGAGTTTTATCTATATTTGCTCCTTGCCTCATTTTTGCTCTTGTGGGGGTCACAGCAGGTTCAACAATTCACTTTGATGCATACAGCAAAGCAATACCTGCCGCTTCTAAGAAGATGGAATCTAAGAAAGATAACGACAGCCACCACAAGAAAGCTTCGTAAGAAGCTCTTAAGACAGCTCCACTTCTCTTAGGGCAAAATAGTCTAAAATTGAGATGTCCTGCTCAGAAAAATGTCTGAGTAGGATTTTTCCATTTGCGCTAGTTAGCAAGTTTTTCACATCCGCTATAGCCACTTTCTCCTCAGCAATATTGCCAAGAATTTTGTGTAGCGTTGCTATGCGTACAAGGTTGAATCCAACAAGTAGATTGCCGAAATCTTCCGTCATCCAGCTTGTATCGCTTCTCATTTTTTGGTCTAACTCTTGAGAAAGAGCTAAAGCCCTATCAAAAGCTTTGTCTTCGATAACTAAAGAATTTCTAGCAAAAGTTGTGTAATAAGAATCGGCAAATGCCAAACGTTTAAAGCTGCTTTGAGCATACTTATCTGCTTTTTCGAGATCTTTATGGCAAAGAAAATGCTGAGCCAAAACCCCTTCCATTCTGCTGGCAAGCTCTGGATGAAGCGAAATTACCCCTTGAAGGTTTTCGACAAGTTTTTCATCAATTTCTTGGCCAAACTTAAGATTGCCTATTGTCTGCTCTACTTTTGCATATTCTTTGTAAGCTTTTTGCTTATTTGAGAAAATGTAGGTAGTAACAACTGATAGCATGCTGGCTCCGATAAAAAGCCACATGAACAATTTTTTATAACTCAAGATATTCGCCAAAAGGTCTTGTTTTGGCTCTTGATGAACAATATGCTCTTTTGGAAATTCGATTCTCATAGTTCTTATTTTAGCTCGTTTTTCTCTTAAACAACAAGAAGGAAATATCGGTGTTTTTGCCAAGATAGCAAGCGTTTTGCTTATAACGCTCGTAGGGCTTTAATTTTTCTTCCACTAGATCAAATTGGTAGCGATGAAAAATTTTTAGATATTCATCAAATTCTCGATTAAAAACAGGGGGATTGCCATCTCTTCTCCATTCTCTACCTAAAATTTCCGCAACGATAAAATAGCTTGTATCTACTTTTTGCAGTATCGATTCAACCTCATGATCTTCTAAGTGCAAAAACACTGTATACGCCAAGTATAGATCTGCTTTTGGATAAGTTTCTAACTCAAAAAACTGGTAGTCAGGGTAAAGCTTTTTTGCCATCAAAACTGCATTTGGGTTGATATCTAAACCTTTATAACGCTCTTTTGAAAAAGCTGTGCAAAGTCTTCCATACCCGCAGCCAAGATCGACTATATCTGATTGATCAAATGGACTGAGCCATGATCTTAAGAAACTCACTACATCAAATCCCTCAGGATAATCTCCATACCCCTTTGGTATAATGTGATCTAACCCTTCCTCAGCCCAAAAATTTCCCATTGCCCCTCTTTAACAATCTCTTCCAATACTCGTCGATGTCCTGAGGAAAAAGCAAGATCTTTTACTTTGTCTATATCAATCCACTCTCCATCAAGATGAGGATTTTGGCCGTAAAATAGTAGAGGGCGTAAAAAAGCTCTATAGCGGGTAAATGTATGCTCTTTTTGATCTAAACAACCCAAAAACTCCATATTTTCTAGAGGTTCGATCTGATCAAAGCTCTTCTCTAAAACTTCTTTGTAAGGAAACTGCCAAAGATCTGCCATGGCCTTACCTTTTTCCCCTTTTTGTAAAAAGAGCCTTTTGCCATCAAAAATACAGTAAAGGTGGCGATAAAGGTGTGTGATAGGAGCCCTTTTCTTCACAAGAGGGAAGAGGTGGATTTGATTTTCTTTAAAAGCAGCACACTCTAACTTCAAAGGGCAAACTGCACATAGCGGAGTTTTCTTACAGACTAAAGCACCTAGTTCAATAAGCGCTTCCATGGCTACATAAGGCTGATCATCTGGTAAATGGGCTTCTATAAGTGCATCTAACCCTTTTTCCTTACAATAAAGACGACTTGCTACTCTATGAACATTTGCATCTAAGGCTACTGCTTTTTGATGAAAAGCAAAGGAGAGAACTGCTCCGGCGGTATAGGGGCCAACACCTGGTAAATCCAACCACTCTTCTTTAGTTTGAGGCCATCTGCCTAAACTTACTACAATTTTAGCCGCTTTATGGAGATTTTTTACTCTAGAATAGTACCCTAGACCCTCCCATGCCTTAATCACTTCCTCTTCTTTGGCGCTAGCGAAAGCTTCCAAAGTAGGAAATTTTTGCATCCAAGCTAGGTAATAATTTCTCACCACATCTGCTCGAGTTTGCTGAAGCATTACTTCAGAAACCCATACGCTATAAGGTGTTATGTTCTCTCGCCAAGGAAAACTTCTTTTCCTTTGTAAAAACCAATCGGTAAGGGGTTTAAAGTCCATATACCTAAGAAGAATACCAATACGGCATGAAAATTGCATATCTATTTGTGATCAACACAAAGGTTTCTTTCATGATAGATAAACTCTTATCAATTGAAAATGAATATATAACAATAATAAGAGAGATTTTATCCAATCTACATTTAGAAGAAGAAGCCATTGTTTCACACAAATCGACCTTTAGATCGCTTTTGCTCGAAGAGAGGCTCTTATTAAGAAAAAAAGCCCGCAGCCTAAGATGTGAAAAATCATCACTCATCAGCGCCACACTTGGCAGCCATTTTTATGAAGATTTTGAAAGCCTAGACGAAGCGATCATCTCTTTTTTCCCTTCAACGGACATAGAGCTGATCTCAGAACTTAAAGACCTTGAATCGCAAAAACGTCTTTTATTGGAAAAAACACTTTTACAACTCAAACTCAACAAAAATATCAAAGCAGCGATTAAGCATTATATCCCTCTTGCTAAACCCTCTGATCTAATTGCAAAGAAACCCAAAACATTGATATTGTGAATCTATGGACATAGCAGGCTTTATCTATGGCTCTGATACGCATTACATCGATCATCTAGCACCTCTTTGTGATCTATTCAATATTCCTCTTTTTATCACCGAAGAATCTTTAGAAAGACAAATCCAGAAGTTCTACCCTACAGTCATTACCTACTTAGAGTCCAAAGAGACCATTTGCAAAAAAATCTTAAAAAACTACCGCGCCATTTTTTCTTGCTTACCTTCTCCTATGATTAGGAAGATCTTCTTCTTTGAAGAGCATGTGATGAGAAAAAAGATTCTTCCCATATGGGCAGCTCACGGAAACTCTGACAAAGGTCGAAATACTCTTTTTATGGAAGCTCTTTTTGAAGAAAAAATAGCTTTAGTCTACGGGCAAAACATGATCGATTTTCTTGATCAAAAAAACGTGCTCAAAAAACTTTATGCCCACATCCAAGTAGGCAATTATCGTCACCACTATTACCTTCAAAGAAAGCTCTTTTATGACCGCTTAGTAATAAACGAAGTCACTTCCAAATTTCGAGAAAAAAAGCCGATACTTCTATATGCACCAACTTGGGGAAGAGATGAAAAAACTTCACCGGTTACCCTAGATTTACCAAAAATTGTTTCTGATTTGCCAGATCACTACAATTTGATTGTGAAAATGCATCCCAATACACTTACTTTACACCCTCATTTAGAAAACAAGATGGAAAATCGACCCAACCTTTTGTTTCTTTATGACTTTGCACCCATCTATCCTCTTTTAAACGTGATAGATGGACTCATAGGAGATTTTTCTTCCATCAATTACGACTTTCTCACCTTTGAAAAACCTCTATTTTTTCTTGGAGAAAAAGAAAAAACTGCTATACGTGAATGTGGTATAACAATAGAGAATAGGGCAGAAATTTTTCAAACAATCGACAAGCATCTTTTTGATGAAAGCAAGATGTTTAAAGAAAAAAAACAAACGTTATATGCATATACGTTTTCTTTAGTCAAAAGTTATGAAATGGTGCAAAAACAGATCGAACAAACAGTAGAAAAATACCTGGAAGAGGAGCTCGATTTTCTATGAAAATCGTCTCTTTTCTTAGCCACGATTTTACCCATCATCTCGATCACTTAGCCCCTTTGTGCTATGCGCTAAATGCACCTTTAATCGTCGATAGCCCTTTGACTTATGAAATGGGTAAAACCTTCTACCCCTTTGTCGATATCCGTTTAGAAGATCCCATCAATCTCTTTTCATGGTCTAATGCTTCTTTAGTTTTGCTTTCAACAAGATATGCAGGAAAAGAGCTGAAAGCCACTTTTGGAGCTTTTGGCAAAGATAAAATCCGCTTTTGCTTTTGTCCTCATGGACAATCAGATAAAGGGTATAAGAAAGAACAAATTGATCCTTTTTATCACCAAGATGTAGCGCTTGTTTACGGAAGAAAAATGTTATCTAATAAAAAAGCGCTCCAAACAGTCAAAGACACTGTTACAGTAGGCAATTATCGTTTATGGTTTTTTAAAAAATTTGAAAAAGAGTACAGATCATTACTTCATAAAACACTGCCTAAACTGCAAGATACGACAAGAAAAATCTATCTTTTTGCTCCCACATGGCAAGATGGTGAAAACCCTTCATCTTTTTTTCATAAAACAGAGGAGCTGATCACCTCACTCCCTAAACACATCCATTTGATTATAAAAATCCACCCCTTATTGGAAAAACACTACCCCGCTCACGTGATTAGAGTCATAGAGCGTTATAAAGATACGCCAAATGTTGATATTCTACTTCACTATCCCCTAATCTATCCGCTTTTATCTAAAGTTGATGTGTACATCGGAGATTACTCATCTATCGGCTACGATTTCCTCTATTTCAAAAAACCGATGTTCTTTTTTTCTACCTCTTCGCAAATCCCCTCACTTCATCAGTGTGGTATACAGATCCCTTCTAAAGAGAGTTCTATTTTCTCTTTCATCCAAAAAAACTTAGACCAAACCCTACTTGATCAGAAAAAAAAGCAGCTATACAAACATAGCTTCTTTGATTTTGATAAAGAAGCCTTTGAAAAAAATCTTCATAAACTTCTCTAAGCAGCAAAAACATCCATCCGCGGATCTATTCTTTATTTCAAAAAAAAACATCCCCTAATCAGCTTTATCGGTAATATGTAATTTCATCAGACCTCAAAAAAAAAAGGAGATTGCATGAAATCTACATCGATCTTTTTACTAAGCTTTTTTCCGCTCTTTTTGTCAGCAAATGGGGACGAAGCAAAAATGGTTCCATTTAAAAATCAAGATTGGGTTAAACATTTGATCAATAGCGTTGATTTTCATCCAAGCGAGCCCCTTTTTTGCGTAACACTTTCAGGAGACCAACAGGTAGTCATCTATAAAATTGATGAAAGAAAAGGGGTCTCAGTTTTTCAAAAATTGAAGAATCCTACGAGTAAGCTTTCAAGTCCTCAGCACGCTCTTTTTTCAAAAGATGGCAAAAGTTTAATCGTTTCCAACTGGAATACTTCGGTGTTCAATGTTTACCGCCTGCTTGGAAACGGAAAATATAAAATAGCTCCAATACACACGATACTTCCTGAAAATATCGAATCTTACCGCCCTCACGGGATGTGTTTTTCAAACGATGGGACTCTACTCGCAGCAGCATATGGCTGCTCTTGCGATTTTTCCAGCGCAATTGTTTTATATGAAGTGTCTGATTTAGAAAAAGAAAGTGGTAAAATACTCTACAAAGATTTTGTAACTCGTGAAGTTTTCCATGATGCGATCCCTAAAGGAATCTCTTTTTCTCCAGACAATCGATCCTTGCTTGTTTCTTATTCTAATATACCTAAGATCGATGTCTTTGATCTAGATAGTGAAACAAAAACTCTGATAAGAGAGCCTAAACAAACTGTAGATCTTGGCAATATCTATTTGCCAGAAGATATCAAGTTCTTAAAAGATGGAACAGCTTTTGCCCTAAGCGACTCTTTAAACAATCAGGTCCATTTCTTCCATTTTGATAACAGCAGCAATACCATTTCAGAAGCTACACCCTATTTTTCCATGAAAAATCCAGAATCTCATTTTGACTTTCCTCATGGACTTGCGTTTTCTCCTGACGGCTCTTTTTTTGCCGTTACTGGATTTGATCAAATCCAGCTACGCCAAAGCCTTCACGATCAATAAAAAAATTTTAGCGTTTGAAAAGATGAGGGGAGTTTTTAAAAACCCTCATCGATTTTTAAAAGCCTTTTTTTCTAAAATACATCTTACCCAAACACCACAAAGAAGCCAGTAGCAAAGAACCTATTTTTACAAAGACATTGTTCCAAAAGACGATAAGAACAGCCAACACAATTAAAGCTCCAAAACATTTGATTTTGCCTTCAATTTACCGCAAGTTTTTAATCCTCTCTTTGCTGGATATGTTTTGTTTCATATCCAAACCTCCCGCTACTTTTTCTGATTTTTGATTTTTATACTTTCATATACCCCAATAAAGCATGTATACCTTGGTAAAATGTCCATAGTGCTGCAAGCGATAAAAAAGCCCATTGCTCTCTTCTGAAATAGATTTTACTGAGGCACCATACACCTATTGCAATACCTAGTATGCCCTCTACTAAAAGATTGCCCCAAAATATGCCCAAAATGATAAATACCATTAGCCCTGTAACTAGCTCTATTTTACCCTCTACCTTCCACCAATTTGCTATTAGCTCTTTCCTTGAAATTCCTCTATTCATTTCCAAAATTCCCACCATTTTTTATTTTCTGATTCATTTTCAGTTGCTACATACTGCTCGTCAAAATGGTCTTTTTCAGAAAGCCCGCATCACTCGATCCATTTTTTTTTATGGTATCAACAAAATAGCGGGTTAAACTATCCAATATCTCTACTGCTTGATCCGATGAGTAGGTGAAAGTATAGTAAATCGGCAAAGACCATAATATGTAAAATAAGCACTAAATATAAAAATTTACTTATTTTTAACCTATTTAAAACAAATATATGAAGAGAAAATGATCAAAACTATTTTTAGATTGAATGCTGCTGCGCCAGCACTTGATTGCCAAATTGATGACGCAGCTTTTGTATCTTTTTTAAAAAGGGATCTGTAAAGCAACAACCTGAGGTTTGCCTGTGCATGCCGCAGTTTTTGATGCTGATAAAGCCCCTAGAGCAAAAAGTGTAAAATCATACCATGTATGAACAGCAACACTTTCTTGAAGAGAGTGATTTTTGTGCGTAAGCCAGCTAAAATAGGCACCTAAACCAGTGATGACCGGCAGACCAAAACTATAATAAATAAAACGCTCTTCTTTGGGGAATGCTTGAGCATTTTGTATGTGCGCTGCGCCAAAAAGTAGCGCCGAGCCTACAATTCCTCCAACAGGTCCAAATTCTTCTGTTAAAGCAGATTGCAAATAGCCGCGAAAAAAAGCTTCCTCTCCTACGCCAATCGGCAGCGCTACAATAGGATGTAAATGGGCAATTTTACCCTCTTCTATTTGCTCTTCTCCCGCTTGATTGCAAGCAAAAGATCCGATTTTTGCGTGGCTCAAGTACTCATGGGCTAAAATTTGGCTTGTTGCTGCGATAGCAAGGCCTCCTAAAACACCACCCCACACTTCAGGCTTTCTCATGATTTGCCAGTTCAACGGCGCATAACTTAGCAACGCTAAACTCTCGTTAGGCATTGTGTAACGGTACAAACGGGCAGTGTTGTAATTGCGAGCATCACGGTAAGAAGAATAGATGCCATATAACCAAGTGTTTTGAAGTAAAACCATCGAATTAGCAGCTAAATTTTCTGAAAAATCAGAGCTTGCAGCGCGGAATGTCAATCCTACGGTACCTGCATAAATCCCTGCGGTTCCTGGATCACCTAGATAAAGATGACCAAGACCTGGAAAAATCGTTGATAGAGCAACAGAAACAAAAGGGCTTTTGTAGGGCTCATCAAAGGAAACTTCATCTGAAATTTTTTGGACGGGCTCGAGATTTTCTAAAGAGGGCACTGTATCTGCATAGATCAAAGAAGAAATAAACAATGAAAGTATGATCGAGGAAATTTTCATAATCAATCCTATTTTAAGGTAAAGAGAGAATAAAGAGTTTAGCGATTCAAATCAAGCAAGTGGAGGCAAAACTTGAACGTAAGAGAGCTCTTCGAGATTTCCAGCTGTGGGCTTTGCTTCTAGATCGTAAGCATATCCACCCTCTTTAAGAGGGAAAATTTTAGAGACTGTAGCTACATGGAGCCCTGCAGGGAAAACTCCATCCATTCCCGATGTTACTAATAAATCTCCTACTTTTAGAATTTCTTCAGGATTGACTTTTACCCCCAAAAATAGCGAGCCGCCTCCGTGAAGCTCTCTTGCAGGACCTTCGCGATCATGACTGTCGTAATTGAAGCCTTTACCTTTTAATAAGCTTTTACGGCTTCTCCATAAAGGAGAAGAGGCTCCTTGCAAAATCCCTTTTGCCAAATAGCGCTCCCCTATCTCTTTTTTTAGTGTTCCTTCAAGCGATTTGAGCTCTTGGAATATGGTGTTGTATTCGTTTGCAAATCCGATGATATCTTTTCTTAACTTGAGGTGCTCTTGCAAAATCTCTACATGCTCTAAAAGCATTCTATTTTGTTCAGATCCTCTCACGACACGGACCGCAGGAGTAAGGCTATGATCTGTAATAAGACGTACGCGGCTTCTTTTTTCTCCTACATACTCTACCACCCCTACAATCGATCTTCCAACTACAACGGGGCTATCTTCTGCTATGATCTGCTTGCCAAGCTTTCGATTATCTCTCATGCCCCTATCTATCCAAATCGCGCTACTCCAAGAAACAGGCTCTCGAAATATCACTTGAGCTGGCAAAGAATATAAACCGCTGCTGAGCAAAATACAAAGGTCATCAACCCTTCTTTTTAGAAACTGTCTCAGATCTCCATCTTGCGTCTTGATCTCAGAAATTTCTTTAAGATTTCTCACCTGTTCATCGATTCTCTCTTGAGACAAAAGCCATTGCCTCACTGATCGAATCTGATTCCTAAGCATTTGATTTTCAAGTTCTAAAGACTTGTACTTTTCTTCAATAGGATGTTTAGGGCTAACTGATTTAGTCCTCTCGATCCCCGCAACAAATATGGGTATCACTTTGCTGCGAACCTTATCGACAATAGAAGATGGGATATTCAGCAGGATAAAAAGAAGTAAGGCTAATGAAAAATAAACAGTGAAAGATTTGCTTTTAGCGCGATACTTGAGCGACACTATGAACGATTCTCTCTATATTGTTCTTATTCACTCCTGCCATGTTGAGCCTTCCCATAGAAGTCACATAGAGGGCATATTCTTTTTTTAGTACCAAAGCCTCTTCAGGTGTAATACTAAATAGCGAGAAAAACCCTTTTGCTTTCTTAAAAAATTGATAATCAGATCCTAATCGGTCTGCAAGTAAGGATCTTTTTTCCTCAATCCTTCTAGCCATCACTCTTAGCTCCTCTTCCCACTTCTTTTTCAGCTCAGGGCTGCGCAAAATCATTGAAACAACTGAAGATCCATGCCTTGGAGGATTTGAATAATTAGCTCTAATCGATGCTTTGATGTGCGATGCTACTTTGTCTTTGACAGCTGCATCTTTGCCTACAAAAAAGATCGCTCCTACCCTTTCACTGTAGATCGCAAAGTTTTTTGAGCAAGAATAGGCAATAAAACATTCAATCCCTTCTTCGACAAAATGGCGCACAGAAGCGACATCTTGTTCAAGACCTTCTGCAAATCCTTGATAAGCGATATCAAATAACGGAATGAGTTTTTTCTTCTTGATCACTTTTGCAAGCTCTTTCCATTGATCCATAGTAAAGTCAATACCTGTTGGATTATGTGCTGAAGCTTGGAGCAAAACTACAGTACTAGGCTCTAATGATGAGATAAAATCTATGCACGCATCAAAACGTACTGTGTGATTTACCCGATCATAATATGGGTAATGAAGAACCTCGATACCTAGATAATTGGACATGGTAACATGGTTTGCCCATGTTGGATCAGAAAGGGCAATCGCTTTAGATATATTTTTGTGTAAAAACTCTATAATAACGCGTAGAGCAGCTGCACCACCAGGAGTCTGTGCCGCATAAAGCCTGTCGACATTTTGTTCGTACAGATCATCTCCCAAAACAAGTCTAAAAACTGCCTCAGAAAAACTGTTGTCTCCATCGATCCCTAAATAATCCTTGGTTATTTCTTTTTCGATCAATTTTTTTTCTGCTTCTTTGACAACGTCTAATACTCGAGGAGACGAACCATCTTCTTCAGCGTAAACGCCGATAATGAGATTCACTTTCTCTTTTCTAGGATCGGCCTTGAACTCCGCAGTGAGCCCAAAAATAGGATCTGCTGGCTTTGGATGTAAATTTTCGAAAAATGAGGTTGTCACAAAATACCTAGCCTTTTAGAATATCTTTTCAAGAGACGGGGCATTAGCTCAGTTGGTAGAGCGCAACAATGGCATTGTTGAGGCCAGCGGTTCGAACCCGCTATGCTCCAAAACCCCTCACTCCACACTCTCCACAGCTTCCAAAAACGCTTGTAACTGCTTCGAACGAGTCGGGTGACGCATCTTTCTTAGCGCTTTCGCTTCGATCTGTCTAACCCTTTCTCTTGTTACTTTAAAGTACACCCCTACCTCTTCAAGAGTCTTTGGCTTACCATCTAAAAGCCCGAAGCGCTCAATAAGAACGGTTCTTTCTCTGTCGGTTAAAGTAGAAAGTACTTCATTCATTTTATCTTTTAAAATAGAGTAGCCTGTCGCATCAGCCGGAGATTCGGTAGTCGTATCTTCAAGGAAGTCACCGAATTGGCTCTCTCCGCTATCACCCACTTCTGCTTGAAGAGAAATAGGATGCTGAGCGATTTTATAAATTTCCCGCACTCTTTCTGCAGTAAGGCCAAGTTCATTTGCTAGTTCTTCAGGAGTTGGCTCTTTACCTGTTTCCATCATCAATTTTTTAGCGCCTCTAAGCACTTTGTTGATGGTTTCAATCATGTGTACAGGAATACGGATAGTACGAGCTTGATCAGCGATTGCTCTCGTTACTGCTTGTCGAATCCACCAAGTAGCATAGGTAGAAAATTTATACCCTCGACGGTATTCAAATTTTTCCACCGCTTTCATCAATCCCATATTTCCTTCTTGGATCAAGTCAAGGAAAGATAGGCCTCTATTGGTGTATTTTTTTGCTATAGAAATCACAAGACGAAGGTTGGATTCTACCATCTCCCTTTTCGCTTCCTGGCTCTTGTCCATCCAGCGCTGGAGCATTCTTACGTCTTTTTTAAATTCATCTAAAGTACGGCCTGCTGCAAGTTCTCTTTTACGAAGTTTGCGTTTAGAAGCGATCAATTTTGATGCAGCAAAGCGGTTTTTTTCAGCTCTTGGCGAGAGCTCTTGGATCTCTTTTTCTAATAGGAGAAATCTGTCATAGCCTGTAAGAATCACTTCGCCGAAATCTTCGATGACGCTGTAGCGGAAGTGCATTCTACGCAAGTATGCTTGTGTACGAATACGACATTTTTCGATATCTTCTTGGATTTTGACTCTTTCTACCTTGGAGAGATCTTCTTTTTTAAGTGCAATAAGAAGCCTTTCAAGATGCAAATCTTCTTCTTGAAGCAGCTTCACAAGCTTTGGACACATATCGTAGAAGCGCTGCTTATCTTCGATTTCTTTTTCAGCAACAATCTTATCGAAGCGCTCTTTGCCCTGGATCAAATGAGATGCAATAGAAATAGTCTCTCTTGAAGAGTAGCGAAATCTCATAATGATTTTTTCAATCTGGATTTGCGCCTTCTCGATTCTCTTGGAGATCTCTACTTCCTCTTCACGCGAAAGCAGTGGGACTGAACCCATCTCTTTGAGATACATTCTGACAGGATCGTCGGCAGAGGCATCTGTCCTTTTCGGCATTGCCTCGATTTCTTTTGCCTCTTTCTTTCTCTCTTTTTGCTTTTCTACTTCCGCTTGGTTGTAGATTTGGATGTCCATCCCGCTCAAAAAGATTAGGATTTGGTCGATCTGCTCAGCAGAGTCGAAGCTCATAGGCAAAATATCATTGATTTCCTCATAAGTGATGAAACCCTGATCTTTTGCGATCGCAACAACTTCTTCTATTTTTTGCTGATGCTGTGGATCAAAAAAAGGCTGATTGTCCCTCTCGTCTGTCATATCCCCCAAGAAAACAAGATAACGCCTAGAAAATAACAAGAAAGCAGAGATTTAAGCAAAGATTTTCTCCAATAATTTATAGGGAGGCTTAGATTTGATGAGATTACCCACCTTTTGCTGCTCTTCGTAACGACAATTGCCATCCCTTAGAGGATTCATTACGTTATAAACATACAAAATTTCTGAAATAAATTTCACCCTTTTTTCACCGCACATTTCTATCATAGGTAACATGATCGCCATATCAGATGCAACAGAGAAAAAACGATTATCCAAACATAAATCTTCTTTAGCGATTTTTTTAAAAAGTAGAGCATAAAAAGTCTTGAGATGTGATGTGATCCATGGGCTGTTTCGCACCGGTTTATCCAAAGCTCTACAAATTCCTAAAGAGCCAAAAGGATAGTTTTCATACTGCCCGTAAGTAAGGTAGACATCATCTTTATAAACATTAGCCAAATAGGAAAGAACACCAGAATGCTTCAGCCAATCATCTCCATCGACTAAAACTACAATATCTTGATCATCTATAGAATGGACAGCTTTATAGATGTTTGCCAAAGCCCCTTGATTGAACTCATTTTTTACTAGATGCACTCTTTCATCTTTCATCTTTGAAACTTTTTCAAAGGTTAGATCTGTAGAAGCATCATCAATATAGATAACGCGAAAAAAAGGGTAGTCTTGACAAAGAATTGAATAGAGATTTTTTTCGCAAAAAATTTCGTTGTTATACGAAGGAACAACTACAACAAACGAGGGATTTTTCATATCCTACGTTTAATAAGCTAAAATAAAAAAGTCAACAGATCAGTATATGTTTCAAAAAAATCTTTAGACTTTTATCCTAAATGGCTATGCAAACTTTTGCTTTTGATGAAGATTTCAAAATCATATCTGCAAGCCTTGCAGAAAAAAAGAAAGACTACATTTGCCCAGAATGTGGCTCTTTTGTCCGAAAAAGAGTGCCAAAAAACAAAAATGTGCACTTTTACCATACGTATCAGCTAAAAAACTGCCGGCAAAAAAAGAAAAACCATGATCATAGACTCATCCAAGAGCTCCTTAGCAAAAAAATCCAGCACCTAAACCCCTCTTTAGAACACCATTTCAAAGAAATTTCAAGAATCGCAGACATTTATATCCATGAAAAAGGGCTTGTTTTCGAGATCCAGTGCTCAAAAATCTCTAAAGAAGAGATCCAAAAAAGGGAAAATGATTACCAAAGCCTAGGACTTCAGGTGATTTGGATATTAAACGATAAAATATTCAATAAGAAGAATATATCAGACGCAGAAACACTTCTTCGCTCCCTCTGCTGCTACTATACAGATGGAATTTGTTTTTATGATCAAGCAGAAGTGATTGAAAAGAAAAAGCGCACCTTTCGCTCCACAAAATTTCTGGTTGAACTTAGCGAATGTCATATTGACGACACTTTTTCAGAGAAAAAACTCTATTTTTCTGGCGATATCACAGATAAAAAAGGTAAAGATCCACAGTTCAAAATGTGGCTTGAAGATTTTTTGCAAAAAAGAAGGGGAAAAAAGAGATTTTCTATTGAACTCTTGCTCCTTTTTATCTATAAAAAAACGCACAATGAGCCGATTTTTGCTAAATATGAAGCCAAAAAGAACCTAAGAAAGAAAAGAGCTTAATCTAGCTTTTAAAAATACTTTTTTTGCCTTAGATAGTAGCGAAGCCAGAAAAAATATATAAAAACCGCCCCGCTTATCAGCGCATAAAATAAAGATTTAAAAGGATAGGTTCTAGAAAGGGTGCTTTTTGGAGGCGTGGTATTGCGATACCAAGCTGTCCAGTTCTTTTTCTTAAAGCTATCTTGCACCTCTTCAGCTGCATACCGATTGTGAAATGTTTGATCAGAAAAAAGGTGCGAACTATGAAAAACCGCCCCTTTCACCTCAAATTGATATGTAGCTAATATTTTAAATTCGTCATTTTTGGTTTCGACAATCTGCCAGTTTAATACTTTCGCTTGGGCCTTTTGCGAGTAGCTTCTATAGTGAAAAGCTTCTGCTGTGAACTTTGCAAAGGTCCAAAAAAAGGTGGCGCCCACCACAATTAGAAGAAAATTCCACACACGTTGATTGCCAAAGTTCAAAGCAGCCTCTTTACTATTTTATTCCCATCTGTTATAGTGCAGCATGAAGTTTTTTTTCATGGTAATTTTTTATGGCTGATAAGCAACAAGCAAAAAAGAAAGAGAAAGTCCCAACCGCTAAAAAGCGCATTCTCCAAAGCAAACGAAGACAACTTGCAAATAAAATTTTGAAGACTAAAGTCAAGAATACTTGCAAAGATCTTATAAGCGCTCCTGCCGAAGAGAAATCTACATTACTCAATGATGTATATCAGTGGGTAGATAAGGCAGTCAAGAAGGGTGTATTTAAGCTTAACAAAGGGAGCAGAATCAAAGCTCGCTTTGCACGTCTTAGCACAAAAGCTTAATCAAAGACTAAGTTAAGGGGGAGCTTATCCCCCTAACCTCTTTCGATATCAATAACTTGCAACCACGCTGTAGTACAATCTTGTTGTACAGTTCAGTGGCGATGGAAGTGTAGTTAAAGCAACACCATAATCAAGTCTTGCATTGATATATGGAGAAATCGCATATCTAAGTCCAGGACCAATACCAATAAGTGTTGACCACTTGTTTAGTCCTTCTATGCTTGTGTTTTCCCAGCCTCCGCCCGCATCGAGAAATACCACACCCCTTAGGCCATCTTCTGCTTTAGTAGACTTAGTGAAGTATTTCATAAGGCTTATTGCTGGAGTCTTTGCTTCTACGTTAAAGAGCAAAGCGTTATCAAGATTCACAGCTCTATTGATATATCCACGAACAGTATCGACACCACCCATACCAAACTGCTCTATAGGCAGCAAACTTCCTGTAGTAAGCTGAACTCTTGCTCTCATATCGAGTAAGAAATCCATAGGTAGATTATAAATCACTCTAGAGCCAAGGCGAGTGAACGCATAAAGAGGTGTAGCTCCATTTCTAAGAGGATCATACGCTGATTTGCTCATTGCTGAAGAAAGAGATCCTGGAGAAATATAGAGCTGGCCTCCAGCATCTACAGAAAATTTTGGGAAGACAATCTGCGCATTGTACTCCCCTGCTATCAAAAATTCACTCACAATTGAGTTAGAAATCACCTCTTCGCCAACGCTAAAATCGTTGTTGGTTCTTTTGTAATCGAGACCTGCTTTAAACTCTTGTTGTAAAGAGTTATCCATCGGCCTAACAAAAGTATAGCGTCCACTTACCTGCCAATCTTGTCCGTGAGTTTTATTAGAAGGAAGACCTGGTGAATTAGACGCATGCAGCGTAGAGTAACCTCCAAAGAAAGAGACAAAATCTCTCCAAGGAAGAGGTATTGTGTAGCTAAGTGTTTGCGATAAAAACTTATGAAAGTCAGGTGATGAAGTAAACTGATAGGCTAAAATATGCCCTGCATTGAAGGCATTGCCCCAGTTAATCCCTGCAAAAAGGCGGCCATAATCTGTGATATGAAATCCAGTATTGTCAGCGCCTAAATAAAATTGAAACGGCTTATAGTCATCTGCTACAATTTCTACATCCGTAGTATAAAGAGCCGTTCCTGGTTTAAAAACAGCGTTAGTCGTTCTAAAAGGATTGCGGTTAAGCCAGGTCAAATCATTGACAAGCTTAGCGCTGTTGATAAACGATCCTTTTTGAAGTGAAATTTCTTTTAGATATTGATCTGAAGAAAACCATTTATTGCCAGTCACTGTAATATTGCCAAGCTTCGCTTCAATCACAGAAATGGCAAGAACGCGATCGGTGATATCTTGCTCTGGAATTGTCACTAAAACAAAAGGGCGGTCATGGGTTTTATAAAAATCTATAATAATAGAACGGATTTCGCTGATCTTTTTCCTTGTAAGCGGCTGATATAAAACAGCTTTCGATATGCGCTGCTGAAGGATGATCTGATCGTGCAAACTTAAGCCGCTATAACTACGACTAAACTCCACACCGCTGATTCCCGATTTTTCTTTAGAGCTAACAGGTGCATCACCTTCGTAAACATAAACGCCATCTATATTAGCCACAAGAACTTCATCTTCGCTGTACGAAAACTCATCTTCTTGCATCGGCATCGGTTTTTCTCTGGTATATGCCTCTTTCCCAAAAGGGATCTCCGTTGCTATCTCATCGACATCTTTATAGGCATAGCAAAAAGATGTCATAGTCAAAGCGGATAAGAATAGTATTTTAGTGTCCATAGCGCTCCATCTATCACAATAAAAACAATTGATCAATACTATTTTTGATGATAATCTGTGAAAATCTATGAAAAAATTTTTTCTTTTACTTCTTGCGCTACCTTTATTGAATGCGGTCGAAACCGATAAAGGGGAAAACGATCGTGAAATGGCTGCTTTAAGGCAGTGGATTACTTCTAAGCGTATGGTGACCGTTAAAGAACGGGGTGGAAACTTTGCCCTTAGCGGCGATGTTAGGGCTAAATTTGGGGCAACCAATGAAGTAGAAGATGGAATCAATCAGCGAGGTCGCTACTCTGCTAATCCAAACATCCCTTTTAACGAGTACAATATCGAAACCAACTTGATGTACGATTATCGTACTGATTACACGTGGGTTACGATCAAGCTAAAATACAACAATATTATGGGGACCTTCAATGGAACCGTTAATAAGCTTGCTCTTGACCGCGCTTTTTTAGGTTTTCGATTTCTCGAAGGGCGCACATACACTACCGATTTAGAAATAGGACGCAGAAAGCTAGGCTATACGTTTGATTCCAAAGTGCAGTATGGCACAATCATGGACGGCATATTGCTTAAGTTCAATACCGTTATAGAAAAAGTGGGTGATTTTTACCTCTACGGCGGTCCATTTGTCACCAACCAGCTTATTAACCAGTATAGCTGGGTTGTTGAATTAGGTGGGTTAAACCTCTTTAGCACAGGATTATACACAAAATTATCAGCGATTGATTGGAATACAGGCAGTCAAAAAACGCACATTGAAACAGAGCAATTTCGATTCTTCAACGTTCAATCCCTTTGGGGCTATCGCTTTATCCCAACGATCATCTTACCTAAAAAAATCACACTAGCCTACGCAGCAGCTACAGCAAACCTTGCAGCAAGAAATGTTGTTCAAACCAATAACGAACTAGAAAACTGGGCATGGTATGCCGGATTTGCGATTGGCGAGATTAGACAAAAAGGTGACTGGGCTATTGATATCAACTATCAATGGGTTCAAGCCCAGGCGATCTCCGGATTTGATATGGATGGTATTGGAAGAGGAACAGCTAAACCATTTTACGCCACAGTTGAAAACGGCAAAATTGTTCCAACCACATCTAAAAATGCCGTGGGGCAGTGCAATTTCAAAGGGTGGCAGTTTGAGCTTATTTATTTAATATCTAATACAATAACTATTTCTCAAACCTTTAAATCCACCGTTACACTCGATAAAAACATCGGGCCTGATATTAAATACAAGCAATACCGCTTAGAATTTATCTACGCATTCTAAAGGTATAAAAGTCTTTAAAATTTCCTAAAGTCATTACATATAGAAATTTAAAGAGGTGATCGGTATAATCGATCACCTCTTTTTAATAATTTTTAATTAAATCTAAAAAACTTTGAAATAAAAGGTGTCGCTTTGGCTATTTCATCTATTGCCGATCGCTCAAACTATCTAGCTAGTATAGGGCTTAATACAGAAAATCGTGAAAAAACCTACGCACATGCAAAAGAATTTTTTTCTGGCGCGTGTAGACATTCTGAAAGATTTTGGCAAAATCGCACCATAAGCGTAATCAATAACGAGCTGGTGGTAAAAAATCATCAATTTGCCTACCCAGTAGACATTTCCCTGCTAGTTCAACAAATTTTAAATTTTGAAGAGCTTTCTTTTGAACAAAAATGCGCATTGATGGCACCGGTTGCCTTGCTTGCTTCAAAGAAAAATCTAAGCACTCCTCTTCCTGCCATTTCATTCACTCCCATCTTATTTAGCGGGCAAGAACAAAACGCGATGAATCTTTCCTATGAATTTTCTAGAAAATCACCTTTTCTATTTTCCATGTTATCTTCGCCTCTTTTAGAAGCAAAGCAATATTCTTTGGATCAAAAATTCAAGCTCTATTTGCCAAAAGGAATTTCAAGAAATTCTTTTTTAAATTACATCGCTTTTAGCTGCAGCCAAAAAGAGCAAAAAGACAATTTAAGACAGACAATTTCTTTTTATAATCTTTTTTCCTATTTACAACTTGCGGAATATTTCTTAATTCAAAGTGATAAAGAAGACTTGCTTGAGACTTTCAAGGAAAGAATTAAAGAACAAATCCAACATAGTGACCTACTGATTAATATCTTGCAAAAGATCCTTGAATCAAAAAACCTATTTTCTGAAGAAACAGAAAATTTTTTGTTGTTCACTGTTCTTGAAAGAGGGTTTGCGCTAACAGATGTCAATGATTTCTGTTATAAAATATCTACTATATTAGGTTTTGAGGAATACTTAAAAGAAAAGGGGATACCGCTAGAAAATATATACCAAAATTTACTTATTATTTTTGGTTTTCAACAGGCAAGCGAAGAAGAGATAATTGATGCACTTATTGGCACCAGAACTTTTTCAAAGCACCTTTCCTCAATTTCTTTAGAACTTGAATCTGATGACTTCATAAGAATAATCGAACGTTCAGCCTCTTTAGAGACAGATGCTGAAGCCTCAATTTTTAAAGAAGCTATTGAAAGCTATGTAGAAGCATCTTTCCATGAAAACATCGACCTAGATGAAATCATCGATTATTTAAACGTATTTAGTGAGAGTATAAAGAAAGTTATAGATAGAGTTTTTGTATCAAAAATGATCAATACTTTTATCAGAAAAACGTCTGAAAAAAACGGATCTATTCATGAATTGATTCAAAAACTCTCTTCTTGCGCTTGGTTAAAATTAGCTCATGAATACCCTTTGATACTCATGGCATTTGAAACAGAAATAAACGATGATGATCTTGAAAATCTATCGCACCTATTTCCTAAAATAGAGTATCTTGACATTTCTAATACCGAAATCTCCAAACTTCCCGAAAAATGGCACCATTCCTTACAGTCACTGATTATTAGCAACACTGAAATCGTTAAATTGAGCGATCCTCTACCTAATCTTTGCTATTTTGTTGCTAATGGAACCGATCAACTTACTGATTTATCAGGAGTATTCGCATCCAACCACCTCTTATTTTGTGAATGCTCATCTTCTTTAGAAGATAACAGCGAAAGAAAAACACTTGAGATGATAACAAGTTTAAGAAAATTGCACTGGGACTTTTCCTCTAAGGAAAAGATCTTTTTTGAACTCCAGCGCTCTTTTAAAGAAGGACTAGGGAAAAATAACGTTGGAATATCGCTCAATTATGGTGTGGCTGAAATTGTCCGCTTAGAAGAAGCAAGTCCTATCAATTTAGTCCTAAAGCTTATTGAAATGGCACTTGAATCGGATGAAATTTCCCTTTTTGATAAGTTTGACTTTATTGATTTAGCCGAAAAATTCTATAAAAATCTTGATCGACCAATCGTTGAATTTTCAAAAACATTCTCCGCTGAAATAGAAGGACAACAAGTAAATATACCTTGGTCTTTATGCTTGAAGCATAAGTTTTGGCAATCCTTTATTTTGCAGAACTCTCTATACGACATTTTTGAGATAAGCGCCAATGACATCAATATATTTTGCTCTCTCTACTTAAATATAAATTCTGATCAAAATTGGCTTTCTCATCTAAAAAATCTCTCTTTAGAGCATTTAGCATCCGTATTTAAAGTTGCTAATGAGCTTTGCGACCAAGAATATACAAACAAAATCATTACCCACTACGTAGCTAATTTTTCTTCATCAAAACAAATAGAAAAAATAGTTGATAGATTAGATTTACCTAACGATCTCATCTTACGAATGATTAGAGCGTACTATTCACTAAGTTTGCAAGATGGCTATCCCAAAGATTCCATTCAAAAAACGATTCCTGAGAAGGTGCTAGAATTTTTAAAGATCCAAAGAAGCCAAATTGTTTTACCAACTGGAACAAATACCTTAACTTGCATTATAGCAAACCTTAAAGCTTGTGAGCTTTTATTCAATGATGAAGAAATAGCCTCTACTATCTACAAAACTTTACCAAAAACCATCCATGCAAAAGACTTTGCTATTCTTTTACAAGAATCTGCATCTCTCAAAGAAGCCACTCAAAATGAGCTCTTATTTGCAGCTTTAAACCAAATTTCTATTACCGAACCAACAGAAAGATTTGTGATTGATGAGCTATCTTCTATCCCAAATATTCCTTCTTGGGTAATTATCGCTGCTAAGCTTTCTGTTAAACATCGCATATCACGCTGGAGTTTGAGTTATTTTTCAGAAAAAATTAAGCAAATTATACAAAATAAAGCTGAATTTCCTCTTGCAATATTCCATTCTCTACTATTTTCTATTATCCAAGATTATGTGCTTGTTGCAAAAAATGGGCGTAAATCTTCTCATGAAATCGAAGATTATCTTAGACCAATAGATCAACTTAGAAGTATCTTCAAAGAGCAAAATATAACCATCTCTAAGATGATAGAATACATTGTAGAAAGCAAATCAAGCCAACAATCAGAGCTCTTTGATATTGAAAAACTAACCCATTTTCTCACAACAGCGAATCTATACTGGCATCCTAATAAAAGCACAACACTCTTCTTGGAAAGATACAAACTCTATCCATACACCATAGAAGATCTTCAGCTTCTTATCAAAAAAGCAAGTATGATGCCCATTTCTTCTCTTTCAACTTTAATTTCTAGTGCTTTGAGCGTCTATATAAGTGAAGAAATTAGCCAAGGTGTAGACATTGAAACCATAAAACAATCTCTGTCAGAACTTGAAAGCTTTACGACGGTCATAAACGCACTAGCTTTGAAACTTGAATTCACAAACATCTCAGCTACAGATCTTTTAAGCCTGTCTACCCTTTTTCCTCGAGTTGTTTCCTTAGACATCAGCTACTCTCCTATCAATGCATTGCCGCTTGTTTTTCCAAAAACATTACAAAATTTGAATATTTCATATACTGAGATTACTTCAATCCCTTCAGGCTTTGAAGAACTACGCTCTTTTAAGGCGATACAAACACCAAATTTGACCAACATTAGCGGACTTCACCACTCAAAAAAATTAGAAACCCTTCAAATCATCACCGATTCTTTTGCAGCCTTTCCGCCGCCGCATATGCTAACACAAAGATGGCGAAATTTAGCAGAAACTTTAAGTGTAGATGATCTTATGCTATATCTTCGTTTAACACCAATAGGAGCGCCTAACATCGATCTTTGGATCCACTTCCTTGCATCACAGGATGTATCGATTGCCACCTTGCTCACAATTTTAGATCAAGCTCCCCTCTTAAAAATGCAAGTAGCAAAAAAAGTTCTCCAATCTGCTGTAGAAGCTTTCATAGGGAAATATTTCTCTTTAGGAAAAAGCCTACAAGAAATAGAGCAAACTCTACACAAAATCCCTAATTTCACTAAAGCTGCTGAACTTTACAGCCTTTAACGACAAAAGCCGATCAAAATACCCTAAAAGCATCTACTTTGATCGGCTACAAAACAAAACTTCTTCGATTTACATCTCTACATTCTTACAAGCTCAGGAACGTATCAAGAACGCTGTTAAGTATTCTAAATATGATGAAGAGTATGAGCAAAAAAAACGTAGACACTAGATAGCGAAACCACTTGCTCTTCGGTTTTTGCAACTCATTTAAAAGGCTCTGATGGAAGTCGCCAAACAAAAAAAGTAGCAAGATAAATAAAATAGCGTAAAGAAACTTCCAAATGAGTACATCTTGATTCATGTTACAACCTCCTGCTCAGCGCCTAATTTCTAATTGAATAGAAGAAAAATACTTTCCTTAATCTTGTCAAAAGCACCATTTAAAAGCCTAAAATAGAAAAATAGTGCCAACAAAAAACTTGTAGAAGTTATGTACCTTCTTGTTTTTGTCATCGGCTTTTGGAACATAGTAGCCATATCTCCAAAAAAATTTCCGAACATCAAAGTAAGGACGAAAAACCATAAACTTGATATGACTACTGCTAATACTAGCTCATTCATCTATTGCCAATTCCTTGTGTAAAGAGGTATTTCTGTCTAAAAATTTGTTGAAAATATTCCATTCTTCTTTTGTGAGCCATTCCTTCTCCCTTGCATAATCACGAAAATCATTGATTGTTGCACCACCAATCAATTGAATTCCATACCCAATCATAGCCATACCTATTTTACGAGTAAAAGGTAAGGAGTATAGAGCAATACCTGTTGTAATAAGAATTGCACCACCTACCCATTCCTCTGGCGTGGCTAAAGTAGGCAATTTTGAATATCCTAGAAAAGGCGTCTCAAGGATATCTTGTGTAATCGCCTCCAGACGAACTATATCCAATTCTTCATATGAACTGGGGCTCAAAAAATCAACCCCTCGATTTTCTAAAATAGAGGTCAATATTTCGATATTTTTTTGATCCGATCAATTTTTAGCGAATACTGTTGATCCTGAAATAATAAAAATAGCTAAATACAATCTGAACATCTAAAATTCCTTTTAATCTTGATAATTTTTTCAAACTTCTTAAAAAAAATCAATATATGAAGTAAATAATTAAATATGAATATTTTAAAATTTATTGTTAAATTTTATTGTATCTTTCTATTGCGCCCATGATTTCTAAAATCGCTGCTAAAACTCATTATACTCGTGAATAGTTATTCAAAATTGAGAATGAAAGTTCATAGCTTATTCATTGTCAAAGGCACTACTTTGTCACTATCTGATTATCTCAATTTTTTTACAAGCTCAGGAACGTATCAAGAACGCTGCCAAGTATTCTAAATATGATGAAGAGTATGAGCAAAAAAGACGTAGACACTAGATAGCGAAACCACTTGCTTTTCGGTTTTTGCAACTCATTTAAAAGGCTCTGATGGAAGTCGCCAAACAAAAAAAGTAGCAAGATAAATAAAATAGCGTAAAGAAACTTCCAAATGAGTACATCTTGATTC
>Ga0194118_10001426_pt1 | contig 34446 bp, 53 predicted proteins | sample TA2MahsurfametaG_2_FD_148662 | JGI IMG/M metagenome (GOLD analysis project Ga0194118, IMG submission 148662) | Freshwater microbial communities from Lake Tanganyika, Tanzania - TA2015013 Mahale N5 surface | ecosystem: Environmental > Aquatic > Freshwater > Lake | place: Tanzania: Lake...
GCATAATTATACCATCATTTAAATTAACAAAAAAGTGCTTGACAAGAAATTGTTTTTGTGGTATGCTTCAGTTTTTAGGAGGCAATATGGCACAAGGTCAACACTTTAAAAAACTCACTGATTCTGACATCGATAACATCAAAACCTGGGCAAAAGCAGGCTTTGGACTTACCGAAATCGCTAATAAGTTAGAAAACAAGGTTTCTCGTCAGCGTGTTAAGCAAATAACTGAAAAATTTAACATCAATGCCTTTGCAAATAAGAAACTTAAACGCCAAAAAGAACTAAACGACCAAATGTTCCAAAAATGGGGTCCAAAATGGAACGACCAAGAGTGGCGTAAGTCTGCTATCTATGCCGCAATGCGTGAAAAGTTTAAAAACAAGAAAGCGCACTGCTATAAACACGAGTTTTCAATAAACTTTGGTGATTTAACTTTTCCTACTCACTGTCCAGTACTAGGTATTGAATTAGACTACTTCGCCCAGAACGGTAGACAGGAGAACTCACCATCTTTTGACCGCATAGACCCATCAAAAGGCTATATCAAAGGCAATGTTGCCGTGATCTCTTGGCGAGCCAACCGCATTAAGAACGATGGTACTGCCGAAGAACACGAAAAGATTGCTAGGTTTATGAAAACAGTTTCTTAATCTTGTCTTTAATGGTCTTAACTTTGTCTAGAAGCCACGACTTGCAGGTTTGCAATTTCTTTGCGAGTATCAATGTCTTTCTCCTTTAGGGCTAGATTTGCTACTTTGACACGTCTTTCAAAGTCATCGGTAGCGTTGGGACCAGTGCCTAAGTACTTAGACGCTGATGCAGCGATGCTGGCCTGTAGTTCTGCTGGCATCAACTGTGTTTCAGTGATCTCTTTCTGTGCTCTTGCCTGTTTTAGCGTTACATCTGCCTCAAGATCAGCAATCTGTAACTGTGCTTGTTGCAGTTGTAACTGCTGTGCTGCCTGTGCTGCAGGGTTAGGCTGTGACATCTGAGCCATCTGCTGTAACAGTTCCTCACGATTAGATAGACCACTGTTCTCAATGATGGCAGACATGACCATCGGAACGATAGGACTGTCAGGTCCAAGTGTTTTTAGCAGGTTCATAAACTGCATCTGTTCGTATTCACGAGCCACGATGCCAAGATTGCTGGTTGGCACAAACACAAAGTCTTGTGCAGGATAGCGATCAGGATCAAACTGCATAAACCGATAGGCAGACTTGGTCACAAACGGGATCAAGAACTGCTCTTGAAAGTTTACCAATGTGCGCTTATTCTTCTTGATGATGGCTGACAGAGCCGGATTAAGGCCACCACCGTCAGCCGTAGGCGTGGTGCTGTCAATGGTAGATGTTGCCATCAGCATCATCTTCATAAACTCACCAGCGGTCTGCAGATTACCGGGGTCAGTTACACCAAACTTAAACGGCTGCAACACTTCATTGGGGTTGCCGTTGGTTAAAATGGTTTTGCCTGGTCTAATCTCAAATCGTGCACCACGAGGTAGGCGGGTGGCATCGATGCCCATCATAGGCACTGTAGTCAATGCTAGGCTATCTAGATGAGCACGAATCTGTGCATCGATGGCCTTTTGCATATTGTAGCCTTTTTCAGCAATACCACGACCCCAGAAACGATTGGGCATGGAGTCATACTGGAATGCTACGATAGGCCGATCCTGCATCATATAAGGCGATAGTTCAGCCTTGAGCACATACTGGTCATTAGCGATAACAACGATGGCTTCTACCAGTTCTGTGTAGTCAGCGGCTTCGGTGCCGTACTCTTCAGTCTTCTCGTTAAAGAGTGATGTGATCTCTTCATCGTCTTTGGCTTCGATAAGAAACTTAGGCACAAGACCATAGTAGCGAAGTAACTTAACTTTGTCTTGTTGATACTCAACTTCTTCTTGCACAGGCTCTAGATCAGTGTCAACAGCGGTAGGGCCAAGGTTCATTACCTTATCATAGACACCGCTTTCCATGCCAGCAACAACGCTATGAATGGACACATACTCTTCTACTGCACAGCCAAGCGCATCTTCAATGTTGGTAGATACAGGATCAATTAAGAAGTTCTTAGGGTTGATTGGCTTTAGGCCAACATTAAACCTAGTTCTTTCTTCTACACCAACAGCGGTGATGCCCATCTCTGCGATTGGGCGTGATGCTGGTGCCTTCTCTGTTTTTTCAGAGACTATAATCTCACCTACGCCAGTACCATATACAGCGCCAAGTAGGATCACATCACTGATGTCTTTACGCACACGGTTGCGCTTAAAGTCTTCAGTCATCTGACGTTTTATCTGCTCTACGTCAATGCGTTGCTGGTCTGCTTGGTCATCAACAATATCAAAGAACTTCTCACCACGACCAAATACAGCCTCTTCAATCTCAGCAACAGAAGTCTCAATTGCTTGCTGTAGTGCAGGCGTTACAATGCGTGAACGCTCACTCTCACGGTGCACATCTTCACCAGCCCAGACACCACGCCATAGGCGCTCATAGGAGTCCCAATAATCTAAATAGTTCTCATCACGGTGGTTACGCCAGTTCTCACAGCGGGATAGTACCCACTCTGAAATCTTCATGTTGCGTCCGTTAGTTTCCATTATTAGTCCTCAGTGGTGTCGCCAATGGAGTCTTCTTCAAGGCTTGCGTATTCAGGCATTCCTTCTTCCATGTCTACTTCGTCTTCCTTTTCCATGTCAGCGACAGGTAGGAAGATGTCAGCATCTTTAAGGCCAGCCTCTTTAGCGGCAGTGATAACTGTCATCATGCAGTCAGCACTAAACTTCTTCTCAATCTCTTCTTTGATAGTCTCAAAGACATCTGGATTCTGGACTAACTTGTCCCAGTTAAGAGGGACATAGTCTTCTTTGTCATACATTTCTAGGTACATAACTGCTCCTTAGTAGCCAGCAACGGCATCCATTGGGGTAAAGTCATCTTCATCATAGTCCTGGATATACTCGGCAATGGCGATCTGGTCTATGTAACTGAGTGCATCAATTAAGTCATCGTGCACCTGTGCATTGGGAAAGTTTAGTAACTCATCCACAAGTTCACTATTCCAGTCACCGACATTGAACACAATCTTTCCATGTTCTAAGCGGCCTTGCAAAGACCAAGTAATCCTGTCAGTCTTTTTCTTATTACCGTGTGTAAGGTCTTCTACTCTAAAGTAGGTATTGTACTTACGCATCAGATCGCTGAGATACGGCAGTACAGCGTTCTTTAGTGCACCTCTTTCGATACCAACACACACAGGCTCATAATCTCTTACAACATCGAATATCCTTTGTGCAGACTCTTTAATGTCCCATCTGCCATACTCAATGCTCTTTACATACCAGCCATCAGTTGTGACCTTAACTACTGCTATTGCTGACTGGTCTAATCTTTTCTTTTTTGCTGTGTTGGCGTTAGCAACATTTTCAAAGCCAGCAAGGTCTACTGCTATAAAGAACCTACCATCAGTAGGCTCTTCATCATCAAACTTTATCCATTCTTCTTTGAAGATGCCACCAGAGGCTGCTTCGAAGGAAGCCATGAACTCGGTTCTGAACGCAAAAGAAGACATGGACTTTTTTGCAGTTTCGATTTCGTTGGGGTCAAGCAACGGATTGTCGAAACTGGTGAAGTGCCAAGATTTGTAATCTTTGTCGTTCCCGTTAGAACCATAGGTGTATAATTCATAAAAATGGTTTCTGCCCATCGGTGTACCAATGAACAGTGCTTTGCCTTTTAAGTCTGCCAAGGCTGGCCTAAGAATCTGCTCAAACACTGCTGGCTTCATGTCAGCGTATTCGTCTAACACAACAAACTTTAGACTGACACCACGCATTGTCTCTGGCCTATCAGCGCCTTTGAGGCTGATCTGTGCGCCATTGACTAGCCTGATCTGCATATTATTAACATGGCTAGACTCAATGACGGGGTGGCCTAGTTCCAACAACGTAAGCCACATAATGTCTCTGGCCTGTCCCTGCGTAGGCGCTACATACCAGACATGACCTTTATTGGTCTGTAATGCCTCGACTATGAGCATCCATGCTGCTAGTCTACTTTTACCAGTTCTACGGCCTGCAGCAACTACCTTAAACCTAGTGTCATCATTCCACACACTTTGTTGCCAAGGTAGTAACTTAATGTCAAGTTCCATTATAGTCTACGTCCTCGGCATCGATAGTGTCTATTGGCTTTATATCGCCAACACCGCTGATGTTGATGGTGATGCCTGCTTTACCGCCAGTCTTGTCCTTTTCAAAGTAAGACAACGGTAATAGCCTATCGGCACACATCTTCAACATCGCTGCCTGATCCTTATCAGCAGGATCTAAGGCTTTCTTGATAATAGTTTCAATGATGTGGTCGCCTTTGGTGGTAAGTAAGCGAGCATGGAACTCTCGTATCCTTGCTGCCTCACCAGGAGGTCTACCACGCAATTCTCGTTTCTTCTTTGCCGCAATAGCAGTCTTTTTAGGCCTACCAGCGCCTCTGGGATTCTTAGGTAACACAGGAACACTGGCCTGTGTAGACAAAGAAGACGAATCAGCGGAAGAAGACACAAGAACAGATTCTTGTTCTTTTATTTCCAATTTTGAGTTCTTTCTACAATATCGTCTGGCGCCATCGATAACGCTAACGAGAAGTATAAAATTTATTTTTAATTATTGTGCGATTATTGCTTATGCTTGCAATATAGTATGTGATTTTAGCACATCTTTTCTTTAAGATGAAAGAGAGACAAGTGCACATATTTGTTAAGTAATCATTGTTAACTCTTCTTTTCCACCTGCTCTGACCTTCGCAGTGCGCAGTTTCCACTGTTGTTTCTCTGCCACTCAGCAGCGGAACCATTGCTGATTTCCTTGCTGTAAATGATAATCATTCTTATTTAGATAAGTTATTGATCTTTATAGGACTTTATTGTTATTGAGAATCATTCTTATTAAGCCTATTTTGCTCTTTTTTGTGTCGATGGTGATGCAACAATATCACAGCAACGCCACAACCCCATCCCCCCGTCTATGTTAGTTAGTGCTCACTATCGCTGACAGTGTTGCAGTGCAGCAGCGAAGTTAGTGCTCGCTATCGTTCAGCATTATCAAATACATTCGTTATTGTGCAATGCAGTATATGCGGCGATGATGCACCACTACAGTGCAACCTAGATTCTGTGCACCAGGCTAGTGCATCGGCAAGATCTATGCCATATTGCAGCACAACATTGGTGCAATCCTCTGAGATGGCTTGCTGCTGTTACTAAGTGAAAACCCTATACTGTTATTTTATACAGTGTCATCAGCCTGGAATGGCTTGTGGCTGTCAGTGAGAATAACCCTATGGTTTATCTGGTATGATTCTATTACATATAAGGGTATAAGCAGCACATTTTTAACACTAACCAAGGAGTTTAGAATGGATGCAGTAACCGCAGACCTGTTAAGATTAGTCTCAGCAGCCGTCATCATCGTGTTGATGATAGTCACCCGTAGTTAACCAAAGAAAGGCAGGACAGTCATGTCATTTTATAAACTTGTTGAAAAGTATCGAGGATGGGTTGAAAATGGAATTGCACATTTTCCATCAGTCTATTTAAAAGAGCAGTTTTTAAAAGAACTCAACTCAAAGGCCTAAACCATGAAATTTGAAATCATTGAATCAAAGCATTGGAAGCATTCTGCCGGCATGACTGCCTCAATCTATGGCGCAGTGCCTTGGACATCGGAAGCAGACCGACTCAATTGGTCTGTGCAGGTTGTGGGCTATACTCTGCGCAACACCAAGACAGGCACTGTCGGCATCGGCCGCAAACCTTTTAAAACTTACCAAGAAGCAGTAGAATTCGTTTCGCAGTTTAACTAAACCAAAGGACTACACCATGAGCACCATTGCACTATCAATGCCGATCAAAAGTAAGGCAGCAGCAATCAAAATAACAGGCAGTCTAGGTAAGCCGTCTAAAATGCCGGGGTTGTCTTACGGCATTTCCGCTACATTGTGCAAGATCGGCGCTGCACTTGCCAAAGTTAAAGGCAGCACTTGCGAAAATTGCTATGCACTGAAGGCCAATTACGCTTACCCGTCAGTCAAGGCAGCACACGAAAAGAGGAGGGCAGGCATTGAAAATCCTCAATGGACTGATGCAATGGTGTATCTTATCGGAAACAGTGGCGAGACCTTTTTTAGATGGCACGATAGCGGAGACCTGCAGCACTTGCAACACTTGATCAATATCGTCAAAATTGCGGAGGCACTGCCTGCCGTGTCTTTTTGGTTACCGACAAGAGAAAAGGCAATCGTCAATTCTTATCTTCGTGCCTTTGGTGCTTTTCCGTCTAACCTTGTTGTTCGTGTTTCTGCTGCAATGGTGGATTCTGCAGCGCCAGCAGGCTATGATCACACCAGTACAGTGCACAATGCAGCAGCGCCTATCGGTTTTGCCTGTCCTGCATCAAAGCAAGGCAACAAGTGTCTAGACTGCCGTGCTTGCTGGAATCGTGATATTAAGAATGTCTCTTATCGTCAACACTAAGGAGGTTTTGATTATGGACTACTATCTCGCTTTTCAGATCGCTGGCTTACTGCTAGCATTGGGCGCACTTGTGCAGATTATGAAACCCTGGAGACTAAAATGAAAATCCTATACTATGGCGGCACAATGATTCAGCAGTGCGAATACACTGGCCGATGTTATATCAGCGACTATTGTCGATGGTTTAACTCGCTCAGATCAGCGAAGCATTCAATCACTAAACGGAAAGGCGGTAAATGATGGGCACTGTGACAAAAAAGCAGATGATAGAAGAATTGACATATTACGAATTAGAGTATTTGGTAAATAATCACGATGAGCACTTAATTCAAGAAGTGGCAGACTTTTTTGCGAAAGGTGGGTTTAGTGTATATCCTGATCATATGCTTAAAAACAAATATGATAAATTTATTGGATGTGGGGTTTTGAAATGAACGATTTACACTGGCAAGAAAACGCATTGCTTGGCTCTTATTTGGGCCTGAGCGACATAGTCAAAGGCTGCGATAAGCAGCGAGTCGCAGTGCCTTGGGACTATATCCGCAAGCGTTTAGTCGAATTACGCACTGAGCACGATAAACTCCATGAAGAGGTGAAATCATGATGCTAACAGTAGACGAGATCCTAGATATTGCTGACGCTAAACTCGACATCAGCGATATGGGGAATTGGTATGGTAACGATGACGCTATTGTCGAATTTGTTTGTGAAGTGCTCAAAAGAGAAAGTGAGAAAGAAAATGGCTTGGTTACTTGATAACCCTGAAAGACCTTACATTGATTCATCAAAGACCGATGTAATGCGGACATGGCGCAAGCACGGATTCGTGCCGCCATCAGAGCGGAAAGTAGACTTTGGTGAAAGTCTTGCTGCATTGGATCGATTAACCATAAAAGGGACACCACAATGCGCTGCAGAGCCTGTAACGAAGTCTTGACAGATTATGAGAGCACTGTCCGCAGTGTTTTTAGTAGAGAATATGTGTCACTGTGTAAATGGTGCTTGGGAACGATTAAAACCGACTGTGTAGCCATCGGCAACATCAATCTGATGTCAGACCTAGACGACATCAGCGAGGCCGTTGGCGAGGCTGAAAAGGACTCTGATGACCCATTCGCTGCTGACGGACACAATGATCGCTATTTTGATCGCTGACGAGGCTGGCACGAAACTTGCTAATATTAATAATATTACTCTATAGTGCTAATGTTGCTAATGATTTATATTTATAATTATTTCTTTTATGCTATTGTTCAATATTGAAAGGTAGGGCTTCGATATGCAACCGTGGGAAACTGAACAAATGTATTTTTCAACAATTCATGACATTGCTGAATTGCTAGTCAGTTATAATGTGGACACTGAGACTATGGTCTCTGATGTGTTGGATTGTGTGCTTCGTGTCAGGCCTGAGTGCAGACAGGCATTCCAACTTTTGGGTATTCTTGATCATTTTAGTCAGGTAAAGGACACTAACGATGCAAACGACATCGCAAGCGAAGTTTTTAAGCCATGAATCGTGTGAGTCTTGCGGCAGCAGTGACGCCAAAGCCGTCTATTCTGATGGCTCAGGCTACTGTTTTGCCTGTAAAAGTCATTTTAAGGCCACAGAGCCGTTCTCAGGAAGGGGTAAGGTATTACCTATGACCAACAAAGCCGTTATAGGCCAAATTAGACCCATTAGCGCCTATTTTGGGAGCATACCTGAGAGAGGCATCACTAAAGCCACTTGTGAAGCCTATGGAGTGATGCAGACAGGCATCGAGCATTACTATCCGTTTACTGATGCTTCAGGTGCGGACATTGCTTACAAAATAAGGTCGGTGCCTGATAAACATTTCCGATCTCAAGGCAATATCAAAGATGCACTCTTGTTCGGACAAGCGATGTGGAACAAAGGTGGCCGCTATGTCACTGTTGTCGAAGGCGAACTTGACGCTTTAGCGGCTTATCAGATGATGGGATCAAAGTATCCCGTTGTGTCGATCAAGAATGGTGCACAGTCAGCAGTCAAGGACTGTCAGGCTCAGTATGAATGGCTTGACAGTTTTGAGACTATTGTGTTAGCCTTTGATGCTGATGAGCCTGGCAGAGAAGCAGCCAGTGGCGTGGCTGAGTTATTCGGTAGCAAAGTCAAGATCGTAAAGTTTAGTGACACCTACAAAGATGCCTGTGATTATCTAAAAGACAACAAAGGTGCAGACTTTGTTAAGGCGTGGTGGGCAGCAGAGCAGTTTGTTCCTGATGGCATCATCGCTGGCTCAGACCTGCTGGAATTGGTTATGCAGCCGCTACCGAAGGCGCAGGCACACTATCCCTATGCTGGCCTAAATGGCATGACTGGCGGCATCAGGCAGCAGGAAATGGTGGTGGTCACTGCTGGCTCTGGTCTTGGTAAGTCCCAGTTTATGCGAGAGATTATTTGGCAGTTGTTGCGTGAAACCAACGACAACATTGGGATCATGTTCTTGGAAGAGTCAGTAAAGCGCACGGCACTGTCTCTTATGTCGCTGGCGATCAATAAGCCATTGCACTTAGCGGAGGTGGAAGCAGATGACAGAGATAAGAAAGAGGCATTCGACAAAACACTCGGATCTAATCGACTCTATTTTTATGATTGCTTTGGTAGCACTGCTATCGATAACATTATCAATCGGGTGCGCTACTTTGCTCGTGGGCTTGATTGCCGTTATATTCTCTTAGACCATGTGAGCATCGTAGTGTCAGATCAGGGACACAACGATGAGCGCAAAGCACTGGATGAGATCATGACTAAGTTACGAATGATCGTGCAAGAGACTGGTGTGTCCCTCTTTGTTGTGTCACACCTACGCAGACCTGATGGCAAAGGCCACGAAGAAGGTGCAGCGACATCCTTGAACCAGTTGCGAGGATCTGGTAGCATTGGACAATTGGCAGATATGGTGTTAGGCTTAGAAAGAGCAGCCCAACATGAAGACCCAATTGAGCGCAACACAACCAGGGTCAGAGTTATCAAGAATCGTTACAGTGGCGAGACTGGTAAAGCCTGTGCCGTGCTCTATGACAAATACACTGGCCGTATGACAGAGATAAATGAGGACTCGCTATGACACAAACTGACTTAGATTTTAGTGTTTCTCCGTATCGTTTAATCAGAAAAGGTGCTCCTGATACCAGCATTGAAGCGGTGCTCAGTGCTGATCTTAGGTCTACCCAAGAACGAGTTTATGATGCCATCAAAAGTTTTGGAAAAGACGGCTGCATATCGGATCAGGTTTTGGACTATCTTAAACCAATGCCATACGGCAGCATAACCAGTCATTACGGACTTCTGATTGAGAAAGGTTACATCGAACTTACAGGAGAGAAGCGGCCTGGAAAGTCAGGCAGGAGACAACGAGTTATGAGGGCTACCTAATGACATCACCAGTAATCATCGGTATAATCGCATTTGTGGCATCCATTATCAGAGGACTAAAATGATAGAGCACTGGTCATCAGCAAGGGTCAATGTCTATTTGGAAGAGAAAGACAAAGAGATTGACCAATTGCACGAAGAAGTCAGGATTTTGACAGAGCAGCGTGACGATGAAGAGGCACGAGTCAAAGCCTGTGTTAGGTTTCTGAGAGAACTGCTGCATCCAGAATACTTTGGATGGGCTGTCAATCAGGAAGTAAGAGAGCAAGCAAGAAAAACCTTAATCACTATTGGAGAGTTTTATGAAACAGTCGGAAGTGAAACTAAAATTGGATAACTACATCGGCTTTGATGACGATGGTTATTTGGAGTGTTCAATCTTTTTAGGCAACGGTGATGACCCCATCGTCAATCAGAAGTTTTCAATGAAAGACATCATTAAAGAGTTTATTGACATTCGGTCTTCCTCAAAAGGCTTTGACAAACTGTATGCGCAGCAACGTGACCTAGTTGTCAAGACACTTGAGAAGTCTATCGAAACACTCAAAAAGGCCGCATGAGTTCGTTTTTAATCATTGTGACTGGCCTCATATACGCCTACATTGCTGTGGAGCAAGGCATCAAAGGTAACATAGCGATGTTGGTTGTATATGGTGGCTACGCCTTTTCTAACATTGGTTTATACTTGATGGCGACAAAATGACTATCATACCGTTTCTGTGGATTATGCTTGCAACAATTTTATTTTCTTTGTGGAGGTCTTATGCCGAAGGTTAGTGGTGTCCCCTATGATGTAAAGTTAGAGGGCTATACAGAATATAATCCTCTGGACTATATCAAAACAAAAGAGCAACTTGATGAATATGTCAGTTCACTGACGAAGCCAACAGAATTGACAGATGAGCGCATCCTTGAGTTAGCAAAGCAGACTGGAGCATCCAAGGTCTTTGTTGCTGGCTATGCCATCTCTGGCGACAAGAAGATTATTCAGTTTGCTCGACTCGTGGAGAAAGAACTTGAACCCCGTTAGTGTCTCGACAGTGCTCAACAAGAGTGGTGTAATGACGATGTATGTTCTAATGGATGACGGCACTATTCTGAAAAAGGCAGAAGATGAAGACCGATGGTCAGAAGCGGGTAGTATTCCTGGACATAGAGACGAACAGCCAAGCAAGCCAGATCTGGTTGTGCGTAACAAAGGATCAAAGAAGCGGAGCAGTTGAATGTCATCGCAAGGCCGACACTTTATTAAAAGTATTAGAGGACAATCCGCTGTTGGTGGCCCACAACGGAATCTTCTTCGATTACCCGATCTTGAACAGGCTATGGAATACGAAGATCAAAGCATCGATGTGCGTAGACACCCTAGTCATGTCAAGGCTGATGAGTCCAAGCCGAGAAAACGGACACAGCCTCGCAGCATGGGGCACAAGACTGGGAACAGAAAAGATTGACTTTCAGGACTTTGATGGGGGCTACACTGAAGAGATGCAAGAGTACTGCATCCGTGATGTCGAAGTGTTGGAAAAAGTGTACAATGCGTTATTAAAGGAGCAAGAGCAATATGGTTTCTCAGAAGAAAGCATCGAACTTGAGCACCAAGTCGCAATCATCATTGCTAGGCAAGAGCGCAGAGGTTTTAGATTCGATCTGCCTAAAGGTATGGTGCTTTTTGCAAGCCTTAAAGATAAGATGGCTTCAATTGAGGCATCCCTACATGGCATCTTTCCGCCAATCGTTACCGAGCGAGTTAGTGAAAAAACAGGAAAGAGACTCAAGGATCATGTCGAAGTCTTTAACCCAGGCTCAAGGCAGCAAATCGCCAAGCGCCTCATCGAAAAAGGTTGGCAGCCGAAGAAGCACACAGAAAAAGGCCAAGTGATTGTCGATGAATCTACACTTGCGGGAGTTGATATACCAGAAGCAAAAGCCATCGCTGAATACTTACTCATTCAGAAAAGGGTGGCTATGGTTGAATCCTGGATTGAAAGTGTATCTGACGAGCACAGGGTTCACGGTAAGGTCATCACCAACGGAGCAGTCACGGGACGAATGACTCACCACAGTCCTAATATGGCTCAGGTGCCATCGGTGGGTTCAGAGTATGGTGCTGAGTGCAGGGAGTTGTTTACGGTGTCAGAAGGCTATAAATTGGTTGGTGTCGATGCTGCGTCACTGGAGTTGCGGATGTTGGCACACTATATGAAGGATGAGAACTATGCTAGAGAAATCGTTGAAGGTGACATCCATACAAAAAACCAGACTGCGGCAGGTCTTGAAACTAGGGCGCAAGCCAAGACATTCATTTATGCTCTACTCTATGGTGCAGGGCCTGCCAAGATCGGGAAAATTGTTGGTGGTTCGGCAGCGCATGGTCAGAAACTCATCGATAATTTTCTTCGGAACACGCCAAGCCTCAAAAGACTTCGAGACAAGGTTGACCAGTTATCGGTACAAGGCACGCTACCAGGTCTTGACGGTAGGAAACTACACATCCGTTCCGCACACGCAGCACTTAACACGCTACTGCAGAGTGCTGGTGCGATAGTAATGAAGAAGGCTCTGGTCTTGCTCGATACTGAACTTAGGCGGTACAAGTTAGATGCACACTTCGTTGCTAATGTACACGATGAGTTCCAGATTGAGGCCAAAGAAGAACACGCACAAAGAGTAGGGGAATTAGCAGTTGACAGCATACGCAAGGCTGGTGTAGCATTGAAGATGCGGTGTCCCCTTGATGGGGAGTACAAGATAGGGGATAATTGGTGTCAAACACACTAAAAGAGTTTGAAGAGCCGGATTCAGCAATTATGATTGCTGTTGTTGACGGTCAGGTACATTTAGCGTATTCTCTGGACTTATCAGACGATTACGATGAGATACTTGACATTTTAGAAACTGCTGCTATGATGGTGGTTCAAGCACAAGGCAAGCAGGATGAAACCAGTGTTCATTAACCTTATAGGAGATAATTAAATGAACGACCTAGCAAAACCAGTGAAGGTCAAAGCCACAATCATGTGGTGCTTTCACAATAAACCTAACGAGATGTCCACTAAGTATCAGGTAGACCTATGCAATCTGTCTGATAACGCAGTGAAGGCTCTTGAAGGTCTTGGCATTGAGGTTCGCAAGCGTGAAGACAAGCCAGAGAAAGGCTTCTTCATTACTTGCAAGAGCACAGTGCCGATTAAAGTATTCGATGCCAGTGGGAATAGTCTTGAGGCTACGCCTGTCGGTAACGGATCTACGGCTACGGCTGTAGTTGGTACTTACGAGTGGGCGTGGAAAAACAAGAAAGGCATTTCCCCGTCTGCGACTAAGTTGGTGATTGATTCTTTGGTTGCTTACGAAGAAGGCCAAGCGACTGAAGAAACACTTGATGAAGTTCTGTAAACATAACCGAAAGGATAATTATGTACGTTGTTCGATTTAATGGTAAAAAGTTGTCACTCAAAGCATTCGCTGGTTTGACGAAGTATGAGCAGGCTCGCAATGCACTGCGTAAGTATCTGCGAAGCAAAGGACTGAGCCGTATCCACGGACAACTCGGTTACTCAATCGCACGAGCCTAAGTCGTGATCGCACTTGTTGATGGCGATATTGTCGCCTATACCCTCGCTGCTGGTTGTGAGGAATATAACGAGAAGACAGCCCTCAGCAAGTGCTCTGAATATATTGAAGAACTGGTCTATGTTCATGCTGGCTGTGACGATGCTGATGGTTGGCTTACAGGTCATCAGAACTTTCGTATTACACTAGCAAAGACACAGCCGTATAAAGGCAATAGAACGCAGGAAAAGCCTAAGCATCTGGAGTTACTTAGGACCTACCTAAATAGTGCTTGGAAGTTTGCAATTGAGCAGCACCAAGAAGCCGATGATGCTATCGGCATTGCTGCCTATGCGCTAGAGCCAGAGGACTATGTTATCTGCACTACCGACAAGGATCTGAACATGATCCGTGGCTGGCACTACAACATGAGAAAGAATGAGAAGTTTTGGGTTGATGAAGACGACACACTGTACACCTTTTATATGCAAGTGCTTACTGGTGATCGTGTTGATAATGTGCCTGGGCTGAAAGGCATTGGACCTAAGAAGGCAGAGAAGATTTTAAAAGGCTGCAAGACTGAAGATCAACTTTATGAAGCAGTTTTGAAAGCATACGACAACGATGAAACTTACCTAACGGAGCAGGCACAATTACTATGGATTCGAAGAAAACCAAATCAGGTCTGGAAAAAGCCCCGATAGTTTATGTCGAATGGGTTGATGCCGTAGCAGACGCAGGATGGCAAGAAGGTGTCAAGACAGAGATTCATCGGTGCTTCAGCATTGGCTGGATTGTGTCGGAGGCAGACGATGCGCTCTGCATCGCCAACACAGTCAGCATGGACTCCAGCAATGCCAGAATGCACATACCGAAGTCGTGGATCAAAGCCAGAAAGGAAATCGATATTGAAGCCATCATCAGCGAAAGCAAAGGGAAGAGTTCTACAGCAGGTAGTAAGAGACCTTATAATCGCAAAGTTCGCACTGGAGCCTGATGATGTTCGTTCAGTTAGCATGGGCGTGTCGGGGGAAGACCTGCTTCTTAGTCCAGCAGCCAGACGGAAGTTACCAATCAGTGTGGAATGCAAGTCCAGAGCAAGCATCTCAGTTTATGGACATTATCAACAAGCAAAGGACAACTGTAGAGGATACGAGCCAGTACTCGTCATCAAGCAAAACAGAGATAAGCCCCTGGTTGTGGTAGACTGCGAATACTTTTTTGAATTATTAAGGAGAGTTAGTAATGACAACGTATAGATTTATTTATGAAGGCCAAGAGTTTGATGACAGATCTGACAGTCCATTTCCTTCAGAGACAGTGCTGGAGGCACGGCATGACTTTGATGGCGATCAGACTTGGCATCCGATTCTGTGGCAGTTTTGCCGCTTCCTTGAGCACGTTGGCTTTGAAGGTGTGCGTAAGAAAGTGAAGATTGATGGTGACATCAATGAGTGTTTGTTCCAGCGTTACTTTGAAGAAAAGCGTTACACTGAAGAAGATATTCAGGAATACTACGATGCGCTGAATGAGGATGCCGAATGAAACTACTGATGCTAGACATCGAAACAAGCCCCAATACTGCACACATCTGGGGCCTTCGTGACCAGTACATCAGTCCTGAGCACTTGCTAGAGTCATCTTATGTCCTGTGTTGGGCAGCGAAGTGGCACGGCAAGAAAGAGGTTATGTTTGATTCTGTGTTCCAAACGAAGCAGCCCAAGATTATGCTTCAGCGAATACACGATCTGATCTCTGAGGCCGATGCTGTGTGCCACTACAACGGCACTCGATTTGATATACCAGTGCTCAACAAAGAGTTTCTGCTGCATCATCTGGCACCGCCTGCACCGTATAAGCAGATTGACTTGCTAAAGGTAGTTCGCAAAGAGTTCCGTTTTGCAAGCAATAAACTAGACCACATCGCACAGCGTCTTGGTCTTGGTCAGAAGACTGCACACGAAGGCTATCAACTCTGGGTCAAGTGCATGAACAAAGACCCTGCTGCATGGAAGGTAATGGAGAAATATAATAAGCAGGATGTTCTGCTGTTGGAGAAAGTCTATGATCGTTTGCTACCTTGGATTAAGTCTCACCCTAATCATAACCTCTTCAACGGTCACGGTTGTCCCAACTGTGGAAGCGGGAGACTGCAAAAGCGTGGATTCACCTACACCACCACCGGAACCTTCCAAAGATTCCAGTGTACGGATTGTGGTTCCTGGTCCAAATCCTCCAAAGCAGTGAAGGAGCACGCCAGTGTCACAGCAGCATAAAACTCTTGGTGATTACATCGCAACTAAGCAGATCGGTGGCGATCACTATAAAAGTGGTATTCAGCCTTGGGACGTATTCCTTGATTGGAAGTTAGATCCTTGGTTGTGTAATGTAGTAAAATATGTGCAACGGCATCACAAGAAAAATGGTTTAGAAGACTTGCAGAAGGCTTTACACTATCTTGAGTTTGCAGTAGCGAATTATGATCGTATTAAAGAAGTGTATTATAAGTAAGAGGGGTATTAAAGATGTCGTTAACGCTCAGGGACATAATGGAAAGGATGGCTAAACTTGATGAAATAACGCTACTGGAGGTACTGAACATATCATCAGAAGAGATTATTGAACGGTTTGCTGATAAGATTGAAGATAAGTTTGAAGAATTGGAGATAGACCTAGATGACTAAAATGACAGCATATTCGGAGTTCATTGCTAAGAGCCGATATAGTCGGTTTCTGCCAGAGATGGATCGCCGTGAGCACTGGGAAGAAACAGTAAATAGATACACAACATTTATCTATAAGCACTTGCAAGAGAAACACGACTACAAGATGTCCGATGAACTTTATCGTGACATCCGTGATGCCATCGTTGGCTTGGAAGTGATGCCATCGATGCGTGCTATCATGACTGCTGGTAAGGCGCTAGAGCGTGATAACACCGCTGGCTACAACTGCTCATACCTGCCTATTGATGATCCAAAGGCGTTTGATGAGGCCATGTATATCCTGCTTTGTGGCACTGGTGTAGGCTTTTCTGTGGAGCACAAATATGTTAATCAACTACCTGAAGTCCCAGATCAGTTGTTTGAGTCTGAGACTGTTATTTCTGTTGCCGATAGTAAAGAAGGATGGGCAAAGGCGCTACGCCAAGTCATCGCTCTTCTGTACTCTGGGGAGGTGGCAAGGTATGACCTATCCAAAATTAGACCTGCAGGAGCAAGGCTCAAAACTTTTGGAGGACGTGCCTCTGGTCCCGGACCTTTGGACGAACTTTTTAAGTTCACTACTGCCAAGTTTAGAGCAGCCGTTGGTAGAAAACTTACATCAATCGAATGTCATGATATTCTCTGCAAGATCGGGGAGGTTGTTGTTGTGGGTGGAGTACGGCGATCTGCAATGATTTCCTTGTCGGACCTTGAAGATGATCGGATGAGAGGAGCCAAGAGTGGAGACTGGTGGACACATAACGGACAACGAGCACTTGCTAACAACTCAGCAACTTACGTTACTAAACCAGATATTGGACAGTTTCTCGCAGAATGGACAAGCCTTTATAACAGTCACTCTGGAGAGCGAGGGATCTTTTCACGAGCCGCAAGTAAAACTCAGGCTAAGAAAAACGGAAGACGCAATGGAGATTATGATTTCGGAACAAATCCCTGCTCAGAAATCATACTACGACCCTATCAATTCTGTAACCTTACAGAAGTCGTTGTACGCTCCGATGACACCGTTGAGTCGCTCGCTAAGAAAGTTCGTATAGCAACGATTCTAGGCACCTTCCAGAGCACGATGACACACTTCCCATACCTTCGGAAGATCTGGCAAAAGAATACAGAGGAAGAGCGCCTCTTAGGTGTTAGCCTAACTGGTATCTTAGATAATCACTGGATGGGAGAAGTCTGTGACAGCACTGCGAAAAATCTTGAACAATTGCGTAAAGTCGCCGTGGATACCAATGCTGAGTTTGCAACTGTGTTGGGCATCCCTCAATCTGCTGCTATCACTTGCGTCAAGCCTTCTGGCACTGTGTCTCAACTTGTTGATTCTGCCTCTGGTATTCATTCTCGACATAGCAATTATTATATTCGTAGGGTTCGAGGTGATAAGAAAGACCCTCTCTCGCAGTTTCTAGCGATTGCTGGTGTGCCTGTCGAAGACTGCGTAATGCGACCAGACAGCACAGTAGTCTTCTCATTTCCGATGAAGGCTCCAGAAGGAGCACGGTTGCGTGACGATCTAACAGCATTGGAGCACCTTGATCTGTGGTTGATGTATCAGCGGCACTGGTGTGAGCATAAACCGTCTGTGACGATCTCTGTCAAAGAAGATGAGTGGATGGACGTTGGCGCATGGGTATGGCGACACTTTGATGAAGTCTCTGGTGTGTCTTTCCTGCCTTGGGATGGTGGATCATATCGCCAAGCACCATATGAGGAATGCTCTAAAGAGGTGTATGAAGAGTTATTGACTAAGATGCCAAAGGAAATCTATTGGGATACTCTGTCAGAGAAGGATGATAATGTCGAAGGCGCACAGACATTGGCGTGCGTTGCTGGTCACTGTGAGATATAACTATGTATAAAGTCGATATAAAAATTCAAGAAACTTTAACGGAAGAATCATTCATAACAGACAGTTATGAAGGTGTTTGTGAAATTGTAATGTTTTATTTAGAAAAGATAAGAAACGATCCTTCTAATTTAAAATTGTGGCAAATATCAGTTATTAATACTGAAACAAAATACCATCAAACTAACTGTAAATTTGATTTATTATGAATATGGTAATAGATTTTTATCTTATCTCTGGCTGTATGCTCGGTGCTGAGTTTGTGCACCTTGATGAATCAGATGGTTTTTCCAAAGGCATCGTCATCGATGTCTTCGTAGTGAGGATAATGTTTCTTTGGTAGTCTAGGTGCTGTCCTTTAGGGCCTCTTCGGAGGCTCTTTTTTTTATGGCTTTAGGTACAGTGCTCTTTCATCTTTGCGGCGCTTTACAAGGCCAGGCAGTTCTTTGCCGCCAGCCTTGGTCCACTGCATGAAAGCCTCAGCAGCGCCTTCAAAGTCGCCTCTGTTATGGCACATCCTTATTGAAGAGCGTTGGAGATTGCCGAGCCCAACATTGAAAGAGAAGGATACGAGTGCGTCAAAGCGAGACTGAGTAAGACCAGAAGGACACAGTCGTAATACGCCTCGCTCAAACGAAGCCAAGTCTGCGGCAAGAATGGCATCAACCTCTGCTGGAGTAAGTTGTCTGTCGTATCCATCAGGGATTGGGAGTGTTTTTCTGTCATTTAGCGGTACCTTAATATGGTTGGGATCAATGACATGACCAACACCAACGGTCCAGAGCAGTGCCGGACAACGGTATGGCCGAAAGCGCACACCTTCGTGGTGCTTAATCATGTCAATACATTCTTTGGAGACTTTCATTTCTTAAACGATTGTGTACCAAACCAGAAGGCGATAACGCTTGAGAAGATGATGGCACTGTCCTCATCCCAGAGGATTTCCATAGCCATCTCAAAAGGCACACCAGTCTTCCATGCGTAGAAGAAGCCAAAGATGTTCACAAACAGAAGCATCATGAACATACCATATGTGATGATTGGCCTTACAGAGGCACGCAGATTCGTAACCCACTGCGATGCACCTTTGCCGATGGCTATATCGTGTGCATACAGTGCTTCACGTTCCTGCACCGCTGTCTGCATAGCCACCTGATCGGTCCTGATCTCTTCTACTCTGACCTGTGCAGCAAAGCCACGCTCCAGCATCTGCAGTTCACGCTCAGTCTGCATCTGCGCTAATTGTAGTTCATGCGCCTTATCTGACTTGTCTTGAAAGAACTCAAGGATCTTGGGCAGACCGCCCATAAGGAAAGAGATTAGTGTAGATAATAGTGTAATCATTACATCAGCCCCATCATTTTAAAGATTCCGTACACCACAGTTGATGCTATTAACAGCCACAGCATCTCTCGTCTGGTTTCCATGCGTTTGCGATACATCTCATCAGTTAGTTCTAGGTGTTGTTTACGCATCTGAGTTATCAGTGACTTGACTTCAGAGACAGCAGAGCGACCAAACTGTTGCTCTATCTGTTTGTACATCTCTGCCTCTGCATCACGAATCTGCCTAATGATCTTATATTCTTCATAGGCATTCATGAACATCATGTCACCACGGCGTTCAATCTGTTGTTGCTTACGCTTCCAGGCAACACGAGCCTTTGCTTCCTCGTCTAAGAAAGCATTTACTTCTTTTGCTGTTTCCTTGATCTCACGACCTACAGCAACGGCTTCTTTGATGCCTCCTAGCGCAGCCCTAGCGGTTGCGGCTGGATCGGACATTATTGGCCTAGTTCTTTTTCTAGTCTAGTTAGTTCTTCTTGTTCTGCAGACGTTAATCCAGGACCAGCAGGCGCTGCAGTTGGAGTAGGTGGTTGTGTTAAGTCATCAGAGGTAATACCAACCTTTTCAAAAGCCTGAGATGCTTTTAAGAAAAGATTTTTTCCTATAGGTACTCCGGCTTCTTGTGCTTTTATTAGCCCTAAAGCAGAATTAGTTGCCTCTGGATTTAAAGCAGCCTTTGCCCAAAATCTAGGACCTAAAATAATTGTACCACCAACTAATGCTGTTTTTATAGGATTGTCAGCAGCAAGATTTCTTGCTTCATCACTTACCAATAATGATCCTAAAGACAAAAGTGCTCCTGTAGCCTGAGCCTGTTGAGCAGCAAAAAACAAAGGAGCATTAGCACTTGGTTTTGTTTCTGTAAGTTTTGCAGCATCTAACAAAGTAATAACTCTTTTTTGTTGTTCTTTTGGTAAAACAGTTTCAAAGGTTCTACGCACTGCTTCATCATTTTTAATTTTATCGCCTAATTTTGCAAAAGAATTGTCTGATTTAAGCAAATCTTCTAAGTATCCACGGCGAACAGATTCAATAGTTTGTTGCACATTTAAATCTGGCCTTAACTGTTTAGCACGAGAAAGTGCTGTTGTAGTTTCATTCCAGGCAGTTACGTTACCACTTTTAAATATATTTTTACCAACAAACTCTGGATCTACGTCAAGAAGTTTAGCAGCAGTATCATTATAAAGATCTTGTATACCTTCACGATAAAACTTAGAATAAAATTTATATTGATCTGCTAACGTACTAGCGGTATCGTCAGGAAGCCTTCCTTGAAATGGAATAGCAGTTCCCGCAAACTTAGATCCAGCAGTGTCCATAGATTTTTCAATGTTTGACACAATTCTTGTTAATTGTGCAACTGTTTTTGAATCAGGTTCTGCTTGATTTCTACGAAGATCACGCAAAGTTGTTTTTAAAGAAGATGAAATATCATGTGCTGTTACAAAATCAATTTTGTCTGGCAAACTAGCAAAACTTTCTAAGTAACCACGCTCTTTTGGAGATAAGGTTAATCCTCTTGTTTCCTGACCACGAGCCAATAAAGATTGTGCATCGTTTTTTAATCCTGTAATATCAACAGGCTGTCTTGTAATTTTTGGAGATGCTTGTAATGCTTCGTAAAAAGGACGAGTAAGACTTTTTAAAGCCTCATCTCCTTCGTTAATTGCTGTTACAAGTTCTTTGCCTGTTTGAAGACTATCATAAACTCTTGTAGATACTTCATCAAGAATTTTATTTTTAGCAGAAATAATTGCTTGATCTGTTTTCTTTTCAGCAGCCTCAAACACAGGTTTACCTGTAAACGATCCACGAGCAACTGATTCTTTAAAACCAGCCCAAGGGTCTTCAGTTGCTTGAAAAGGAGTTAAAGTAGCGCCTTCTGACTGAAGTAATTTTTGTGCTGCAACTGTGGCCTCTTCAGGTGCTTGTCCAGGAAAGTATTTAGCAACTTGATCTTTAGCAATTCGATATGTTTTACCAGCGGCTGAAAAAATTAAATTACCAGCAGCATCATATACTGCCTGTTCAACACCTCCTCGCAACACAGCCAAAGGAGAAGGTCTACCAGTAATTGCTTGTTGTGCTGCTTCTCCAGTAGCGCCTCCAAGACCTGCACCAATCATACTACGAACACCAGCAGCACCTAAACCAAAACCAGCACGAGCACCCATAGGTGTTCTGGTTGTTACAGCACCAGCAACTCCACCAATCATTCCTCCGATACTTGGAAGTGCTTCAATTGTGGCTTGGCCGAGTTGTTTTAAAACTCCAGGTTGTTGTTTACCCTCAAGCATAACCGAACCAGCAAGTTCAGCCTCAAGTTGTGCAAGTTCCTGTTCCTCTTGTTGTGTCAAAGCCATTACTGTCCTCCAGCCTTTCTAGCACGAAGTTCCTGTAATCTACGAAGTTTTGCATCTCTATCAGCAGTCTGTCTGTCTGCTTCTGCTTGTGCTTCTTTTCGTTTTGCAACAAAATTATATTTATTTAAATCCCCACCGCCAGAAACAAAATCTTGAACAAAATTATTTTCAATTTCAGATGTAAGAGCGTCTTTACGAAGACGACCAACAACATTTCTTAGTGTTTGAACAGTAAATCCAGGTGTTCCGATTGCTTCCCGCAAAAATGCCAATTCTTTCTCAGACAAAGATCCAGGAAGCGTTTTTGCTTGTCCTTGCGCTAATTGAGCAAGTAATTGTTTAAGTTGTTCAGTTTCAGATGTTCCTGTAACAGTAACTCCAAATGCCTCTGCAACCTGTGATGCTTTTAATTTCGCATCAGCACCAAATCCAGTAAATGCGTTTGTTAATACACGATCAATTGCATCTGCAGTTTGATTTGTTTTTGCAGCCTGAAGTGCACCAGTTTCAATTGTTTTAAATATATCTGCTTTTACTGGTAATACTTGTTTTTCTGTTTGTGTTGGTTTTGGAACACCAGCCTCTGCTTTTTCAAGTTTACGCTTTTGTAATAAAGCATTAACTTTTGCTGTTTGTTCTGCAGTATAATCAGCAAGGTTTGGTTTAACACCAAAACCAAGTTCACTAGCAACTTCAGCAAAATCAGCGGTTGTTTTAACTGATGGTTCTGGTTTTTCTTGCAATGCTTTCATTCCTAATGCTGTACGCTGGAATGTTTCTGCTTGCACAAGTTGTTGTTGCTGTGCCATCTTAGCCGCTTCTTGCCGCAGCGCCAACGCAATGCCACTAAACTGTGGTAACTGGTTTACATTGTTTGCAAGTTGCACAAGTCCTTCAGGTGTTCCAAGATCCACCTGCTGTTGCGTCTGCTGAATAATGCTGTTCAGTGCTTGCTGCGGTGTTTGCTGACCAAAGGCACCAGCAATACTTTGTCGAAGAGATCCTCCTATTTCCCCAATCATTCCAGAAACAGATTGCAAAGGAGTAGACGGTACTCGCTCCTGTTCAGGCATATTTAGGTTAAATAAAGATTGCATCACATTTGCCATATCTATTCCTTAACTTAGAAAAACTGACCTAGATCTTGATTTCCAAAAAGATACCCAGTACCAAAACCGCCAGTATAGGTTGGATTAGTAAAAACAGAAGGAGCAGGGAATCCAGGATTACCTGGCTGACTAAAGATCCCTCTAGGAACATTTCCTTGCTGTGTTGGTAACCCAAATAAACCTCTAGCGGCTCCGCCAAGTTCAGTAAGACCTCTTGCTGTTGCCTCTAAACCAATTTGTTCGTATGGCGCACGCAAACCTAATCCAACCAAACCAGCCCTAGCAGCCAATTCAGTATTACGACTTGCAAGTGCTCGTTCTTGTTGCCCAAGCGTAGCAGCAGTATTAAGAGCGGCCAGAGCCTGCTGATCTATTCCTTGAGCACCGCTAACGAGACCTTGACCAAGTGCTTGTTGCCGGAGTGCTTCTTGAGTGCCAAACTGTTGTGCTTGCAATGCCTGTTGAGCACGAGCAGTCTCTTGTGCAGATAAGAGCGATTCAAACAGCGGATTTACAGTCCTGACACCACCACCAACAGTAGGTAGGTTCTGACCAAAGCCAGTCAAGCCACGAGCCTGTAAACCAGCCAACAGTGCTTCTTGCTCACGAGCACGGCCAGGAGCAGCAAGAGATTCAACTTGACCATACAAGGTCTGAGCAGCCTGTGCAGGATTGATTGCACCGAAGGCTTGACCAGCCAGTCCAAGTTGCTGTTGACGCAGAGCCTGCATCTCTGGAGAAGTGACTGCTGTGGCCCCTCCTGGGCCTACAGTGCCTACGCCAGCGCCTGTGGTAACAGTATATGGCGTAAATGGAACAGCGGCTTCACGGCCAATTCTAGCAGCCTCGCCAGCCATCTCTCTACCAAGACCAGTGGCCTCACGTTGCAATGCTGCTAGTCGTGCAAAATCTATACCAGCGCCTATTAAATCACCAGGTAAACCACCTCCAGGAGTACCGCCACCAACGATGTTAGACAATAAACCACCAGCCTGAATAGCCTGTCCGGGAGTAAGGCCAGTGCCAGCAGTAGTTCCACCTGCGGTTGTGCCAGTAGCGCCTGCACCAGCGGCTGTGCCTGCAACGCCAGCACCACCAGTAGTAGTCGTAAACATACCGCCAGGCAAGCCAGCACCAGACTGTGTTAGATTCTGTGCAATTGAGCCAGCATTTAAACCTTGTCCGGCCAACTGAGCAGCGTCAGCAGCAATAAATGGATCTACACCAGAAGACAGCAGTGTCTGCTCAATCTGTGCAGGACTTAATCCTTGCTGTGCCAACTGTGCAGCATCTGCGGCTACAAACTGTGCGTCTGATACATTGGCAGTAAACATACCACCGGGAGTGCTTGTCAAAGCCTGTTGTAACTGTGCAGCATTAGCACCACCAGCGGCCAACTGTGCAATGGTTTCAGCAACTCCGGGACCAAGACCAGCAGCGGTTAGATTCTGTGCAATTGCAGATGGGCTAAGTCCTTGTGCTGCTAATTGTGCTGCATCAGCGGCAAAGAATGAACCATCAGCAATAGTGGCACTTGTCGGTATGTTAAACTGTTTAGCATAATCACCTAAACCAGCGCCTTCCATAAAGTCGCCAATAGCACCAGTATTAGTCAAATATGAGCCACCGCCAACTAAAGCAGCCGAGATCAAACCTTTTTCAACATCACCAGTAATAGCACCAGTAGTAAGGCCAGCAACAATAGCGTTACCGATAGCAATCTGAGTTGCTGCTGTAGCGCCTGCTGCTAGAGTACCTCCGATAGCGGCACCAAGGCCAGGAAAGAGAGCATTTAATGCAATAGGAGCAATAAAACCAACTACTTGTTTTAAAACATTTCCATCGCTTGTTGTCTCAAACGCCTGAATACTAGGATTACTAACCTTTAGTTGATCTGTTGCTGGATCAAGAGTATATTCAATACCAGCATTATAGCGAATCTTACCTTCACCAAAAATAGGATTACCAATTCCAGCAAGGTATTTATTATCTCCAAGAGGCGTTAATGCAATTTGTTTACCGCCGGGACCATTAACTGCTAGTTGTCCATCTTCGCCTCTAATAATACCGCCAGCACTGGTACCAATATAAGGAGCCACAAGAGCGCCTAACTTACCTAACTGTGCTGACTGTTCATTAGTCCTAAGTTGTCCACCAAACTGCGGAGCACGAGTAGCGGCAAAAGTAGCAAACTCATAGCCGGATCTACCATTATTAACATACTCTTTGATGGTTGGCTGGCTTGGATCTCTTACAGCCTCATCAATCAGCATCGGATTGCCAAAGTAACGAGCCAGTGTATTATACTGATCCATCGTTAGATTCTGCGACTCAAATGCGGCACGCACATCTGAAGGCAAAATCTTTTCTGGTGAATTGGTGCTGTTTACAGCCCTGATAATATCGTTAGCAAATCGCTGTTGTCCTTCAGCGTTAATGTGTATATTATCTGATGTTCTTAAACCAGAATCACTCAACAACTCTGGCATACTGTTTACCAAAGTTACATTATTATACTTCTTTGCTAATTCGTCATACAACGGATCTATTTGTAACTTCTTATCCGATGAACTAGATGTAATATCGTTGACATTAGTAACATTAGGCGCACCAGACAAAACAACCTTTACGCCTTTGCTGCTAAGAGTTGACAGAATACTATCAATGTTCTGTCGAGTAGTATCTCTAGAAACACCACTTAAAAAGTCATTACCACCAGTGTTTAGAACAAGCGTAGTTCCTGGAGCAAAACCACCACCATTATTGATAAAACTATTTAACTGTGCAAGCGTCTGAGAACTGGTAGTGCCGCCAACGGCAACATTGGTAACATTCTCTTTTGTAAAGTTACCAAGTCTAGTAGATAGGTTGCCATTATTAGAAAGCCAACTGTCGCCAGCCAGCACAATACCAGACAACAGGCTAGGTTGTTGAGTTGCGGCTTGTTGTGTTGCTGTCTGCGTAGTAGCAGTTCCGCCAGTCATCATACCAGTGGCAGTCAGCGGTGTGCCAGCGGCTTCAGCACGCTGCGTAACCTGTTCCACAGGAACGCCAGTGGCTTCTGATAGCGTCTGAGCAGATACACCATACTGGTTAGCCAATGATGCAATTTGTGCATCAGTAAGGCCAGGGTTTGCTTGAAGAAACGCCGTTACTTCTTGTGCTGTAAGAGCCATTTTAGTATGTGCCTCCGCCGATGGTGCCGTTCAAAGCCGTGCTGATCGTCAAAGTAGCAATTGTCACTGTACCAGTAAAGGTAGGACTGGCAGTATCTGCCTTCGTTGCAACAGCAGTAGCGATGTTATCAAACTCAGTGTTAATCTCTGATCCACGAACAATCTTGTTAGTGTCGCCACTAGGAAGACTATCCTTAGATGCAAAGTTAGTAGTTTTGGTGTAATTAGACATCTTAAATTGTCCTTCCTGTTACGGCATAAATGTCAAGTTTCTGTATAGACACAGGTTTACCATTGATTAAAGCATCAACGCCAATCTGAATTACGTTACCACCACCAGACAACTGCTTCTTAATGTTGTCAATAAATACAGTTGCTGAGTATTCACTAATGTTATACTGTGCTACACCATATTCAGCAACACTAGCAGCAGTAGTAGTGAACTGCAGTGTTTTGTAGTTAGTCTGATAGTCAAAGCCCCACTTCAGATCAAAGGTAGTAGCAGAGCCACCAACAACAGTGATACCAATCTTCTTTAGGATCTTGGTAATAGATGGGCTACCAAAGTCCAGATACGGAGTAAAGTATGAAAATGTATAACCAGTTCCGTTATCTTGATAGCCAGTGTACTGTGCTATGCCATTAGGCTTACCAAGTAAGAGCCTATTGTTCTGTGTAAACACTGCACACTTAGGATCAATGTTGTTCCACAGCGTTGCTCTAGCAGAGCCGTCTTGTAAGAACTGACGCACATCAAAGCAATAAGTGTACTTACTTGTTGGCATAATCAGTAGATAAAAAGCATCAGTTTCTGCGTACACAGATCTGATCTTTGTCATGTCTTCGCCAGCAATGTAACTAATCAACTGGTCACGGACATTACGGCTGATGTCACGCACAGGAGCAGACTTCTCCTGAATGGTTCTGGCTAGACTACGGACACCGCTGTCGCTAAGGAACAACAGATCAGTGCCAATCTTCTGCACAGAATCACGAGCAATACAGCCAACACCTACGATGACATCTTGCAGAGCAATGTTGCTGATGTTGTCTGCGTTATTATAAATTACGATGTTGTTTCTGCAAAACACAATCAGGAAGTTATTGTGTGCAGTGATAGCAACGATTCTGTCCTCACCAGGCACAACCTTCTCTAGATTAAGTACACCAGAGCCAGAGCCAGTAAAGTCAACAGGATCAAGCAGTTTACTATAATAAATCGTTAACTTGTCAGTGTTACTAATGTCTGCCAACCAAGTGCGACCAAAAGCACCTACACCACAGTTAGGCTTAAATGTTGATCCGTTGTAGGCTGATGGAACAGAGCCAACATCAGCCAGTACTTGAAAACCAAAAGGACCTGTATGTGCATGAGCAGCGCCACCGCTGGTAGGCATCTTATGATACACAAGCGGTTTGTGATCTTTCTGCACGATAACAGCATGAGGTGAGGCAGTAGCGCCACTGCTATATTGGCAGTCTACTACTTGCCAGTTATTAGCAGTGATTGTGTAAGTAGCATCGCCACTGTTATCAGAGTTTCTAACATTCTTTTCAGTCATCGTTGTCTCGCCAACGAATAACTTATTATTACCAAATGCTAGAATACTACTGGTGCCATCATGATTATCAAACTCAGAGATAACCTCCGGAGTTGTGCTAGTGCCGCCGCTGGTAGTCGTATATTCCCAACCTTTACGAGCACTAATACGACCAGACTTATCAATAACAGCATTATATGCAGTTAATGCAAACTGCACACCCATATCAACGCCGGAATCTTGGGTATTAAGCCCAAAGAAGCCTGGCGATGTTATGCTGGTAAACTGTAATGGTTTATTGTTGAAGGCCATTATACCCAGTACCAAGTTTGTTCATCAGGTCTGCGTGCGGCTTCAATAGCAATGTGGTCTGCCAAAGACTGTTTAGCAACAGCGTATTGGCTGCTGACATTGACACCACCGTCCTCACCACGCTCTTCAATGGCCTTTGCCCACGCTAAAGCAACGATGGGGCTCTTAGGCAGTTTAGTGACATCAGTGCTACCAGTGAGTTCATTCTCAGGCTTAAACACATCAAACCGCAGTGTCTCAATAGCACTTGGTTTAGGATAGACATCGATGATGATGTCACCGCTAGAGTCTACACCGTTTACGTTATAATACTCTGGACTTGCTGATAGCGGCTGCGGATTAAGGATAAGATTCTGAGTAAACCACGCTGTAGGCCTATACTCCATGAACCAATCACGAGTATCATTAGCGACCTGCAGAATACGAGAGCGAGTGCCAGCACCAGTTAAAGAATAACTGTATGTATTTACAACAGTAGAGATACTATAGGTTGTTTTTAAGCACTCCCAATCCCAAGAATCTTCTACTTCACGTTTAGCATCATTGACTAACTTGCCAATCAGTGTGCTGTATTCATTTTCAGTAACGGTGGCTACGCTAGGCTCTCTTAGCCTTACGAGCACATCGTTGACTAGGTTTAAGTATGTAGTAGACATTTAGCAGTCCCATTTTCTTAGTGCTAGTGCTTTCCTTGTTGGCCTACCTTTTTCATCCTTCATCGGTCCTTTGACACCAGACATACGAGCACAGAAGGACTTACGTCTTGCCGCTGCTTTAGGCGACTTTGATGCTTGTTTTGCCGATACTGGTGGCTTTAGGTTAGAACCTTCTTTATTCTTAAAGTATGCTCTACCTTTGGCATTTAAGCCGCCTTCAGGATTCTGATAGACTTTCTTGACCATTATTTCTTCGCAGTCTTTTTGGCTTCTCTAAATGCTTTAGCAGTGGGGGCACCTTTGGTGCCAGGTTTACGCATCTTCTCGCCACTACCTTCTTTGATGCGTTTGCGTTTGGCTTGGATGTTAGCGTAGAGTCCCGGTTTCATCGGCCACGACCAGTCTTCTTCATCATCATTGGCTTTTTGGACATACCAGCCTGTGACATGGCTATTGCAACTGCTTGCTTGCGTGATTTTACCACTGGACCGCCTTTGCCACTATGAAGAGTACCTGCTTTGTACTCACTCATAACTTTACCAACCTTCTCTGCTTTACCTTTTTTAGTTGTCGGCTTTTTCATTTTGTTTACCTTTCTTTAACCAAGACTGCACAGTTTTAGTTTCATAGATACGAAAGCATGACCACACAATAGAAAAGATGGCCGCTAGAGCAGGCAACACCTGCGCTAAGGTGCCGATAACAGTCATTATTGAAATGGCATCAGTAACGTGTTTGATGCCTTCAGTGGCTTCTGTAGTCATTTATTACTCCGTAACCACAAGTTTCCAGGACACTGTTGCTTCATCCCATGAATACATCTTCGGCGGCTCGCCAGTACCAGCATCAGCAGGCATGTCTACCGGGGCCTTCCATTGGCAGGTTTCCTCTACCAATACCCAAGAGTTGTATGGTTTAGGTGGAATAAAAGCATCTCGGCTTGCATCGTATGAATAACCAATGCCAGCGTAGTTCTTACGCTTATTGCCGTTATAGGAAGTCTGTTTCCATGTACCGCCAAACAGGCGTTCACAGAAAGCAGCACCGATATGCTCTTTCTCGACACCAGCAGCATCAGCGGTGTCTTTGTTGCCAACTACGATCACTCGTAGAACAACATTGTTGGCATCTAGTTCAGCGAAATGCGCCATCTAATTCTCCTGACCAATCAGTTAAAAAATCACGAATCTGTGTTTTACCGCATAACATTCTTGCATCTTCGTCACGCTTTACATGGTATGCCGAAATATGCGTGTAATCTAACATCCTTGCAGCAATGATTCTTTTATTGCCTACAAACACATTAAAAACTTTACTGCGTTCTTCGTTGCTTAAACTACTTACATCTGGGTTTGGATCTGTTTGATAGTCCTTGTAAGGAGACCTTATAACTATCGGGTACACCAAACCATTTACAGATATATCTTCAGCAACCTTCTTTATTAGTTTCTTGTTAAATCTATCTACTGTTATTGTTAGGCTATTAAGATCGTATTCTGCGTACCATTGCGGATAATCAATCTGTTTAGCCTTGAGCAGTTTCAAGTTTTAGTCCAGTCAAATCTACTTCTTCGCCAATAGCGCCAACCGGAAACGTATTAAATGCAAGACTGATTCTGGTTTGGTCATGGTCTAATGTCTGTACCATGTGCGTCAGATTTGACGGAAATAGCACTAAATCACCAGTACCTACCTCGAACCACCATGACTCTGAGTTCCACACATTCCACTCTGTCGGTGGAAACTTGATCTGCTCATAGCCATCTTTGTAAAAGTAAATCTTATCTTTTTCTTTGGTGGCCTGAATATAAAACACACCAGAGACAAACGAATTGGGATGAGCGTGTTTGTGGTGATACTGCCCATTCTCTGTGTAGTTTGTCCACGACTGCGTAATCTTTAGATTAACCTTGTGCTTGGGGTTATAGATCGTAGTAAAGTATTCAGATACCTTGGTTTCTATAAAGTCCCGCAACTGGGTTAGTTCTTTGTTCTTTAGTATCGTGTTATCAATGCTAGTGGTATTACCCATGTTAGAGCGTGTCTCTTGATTCTTTAGAAACGACAACTCTTTAGCATTAAGATCACGACCTAGTTCATAGCGGCCAACAGGAGTAGGAAAGAGATTGTGGATCACCCTTCCACCGCTTTCCTGATGGTTTCTGCGCTTTTAGTAATCTCTGCAATCTGCTCTGGTAGCCAGACAGTTTTGATAGATTCTTCAAACGCTTTTACCTTTTCCATCGTTTCTTCTACTTCCTTAACCGATGGCTTTGGTCTTGGGTCATCCCAACGAGTAAAACCAACGCCACCAGTCCACTCCCACTTAGCACCGGGGCGTAGCAAAAACATCGCCGTGTCGATACCATGAAAACGATAGATTTTTGTATCCAAGTATTACTCCTCTTAACTCCACTTAATAATCACGATGCCGGAGCCGCCGTTGCCGCCGTTAAATGAAACACCTCCGCCACCACCACCACCGCCAAGATTAGCAGTTCCAGCGTTACCGGCAGCGCCTGTGCTTCCATTTCCACCACCGCCAGAACCTCCAGAACCGCCAGTTCCGGTTTCTACTCCGCCACCACCTCCACCAGAGTAAGTTACGGATGATCCACTGATTGATGTGGCAGATCCGGGGCCTCCCGCCGCTCCTGCAGAAGATGTGCCATTTCCGCCAACATCTGATGCACCGCCTCCGCCTCCGCCACCGTATCCGGGGCCGCTACTAGATCCAGTTCCGCCACTTCCGCCCTGTGATGGAGAAACTGATGGTGTATTTCCTGCGCCTCCTGATCCGCCGTTTCGGCCTCCGCCACCAGATCCGCCGGAATTTCCTGCGGCTGCTCCACTTTGACTTCCACCATAACCACCGCCAGCGGATGTAATTGTGCTAAATATAGAGTTACTTCCGTTTGATCCAACACCTAACGGAGATGCGGCCCCACCACTACCACCACCACCGACCGTAACTGTGTAAGTTGTTCCAGCAGTTACCGAAAGTCCTGTACCGGTTCGATAACCACCAGCGCCACCCCCACCTCCGTGTATAGCGCCACCACCCCCACCACCGGCCACGACCAGATACTCAACTGAGGTCACGCCAGTAGGACATTCCCATGAACCAGAAGTAACGAATGTGGCTACGTTAGTTGTGCCGGGTACGGTGTATTTAAGGATTACGATGCCTGAGCCGCCTGCGCCGCCGTTTTTGTTTACGCTATTAGCACCACCTCCGCCACCGCCACCTCTATTGGTAGTTCCGTTTCCTGCTGCAACTGAAGTTCCACCACCAACACCACCACCGCCATCACCTGCTACGCCACCGTTTGCCCCAGTAGCACCTCCGCCACCACCACCAGCATAAGTTACGCTTGAGCCAGAAATAGTTGAAGCAGTTCCATCACCGCCTTGTGCCTGTCCGTCTGTATTTCCCGCTTCTCCAGCACCTCCACCACCACCTGCGGGGTTACCACCGCCACCCCCATTACTGCCTTGGGATGGACTTACAGATGGCGTATTGCCAGTTCCTCCGGTTCCAGTGTTTCCAGAATTTTCTCCACCGCCACCGCCAGAACCGCCATTTTTTCCGTTTAAGACTCCACCTCCAGACGGGGGTGTTCCGCCACCACCTCCGCCTCCGCCACCTGCCGATGTAATGGTGCTAAATACTGAGTTTGAACCATTACCACCTTCTGCTGTAGAACCAATAGTTCCGCCGCCACCTACCGTAATGGTATATGTAGTTCCAGCCGTGACACTTAACCCTGTACCTGTTCGATAACCTCCAGCGCCACCGCCACCCGCAATACCGCCCGGTTGGCAACCACCACCTCCGCCACCACCTGCAATACAAAGATATTCAACCTCGGTTACACCAGTAGGACATACCCAATCAGTAGTAGCAGTAAACTCCTGCACTACTACATAAGGACCAGCGCCACCCGCTGCTCTTGCAAGCAGCATCATCATAATTCCACTCATGTTACGTTTCCTGTAATCACGCAAACGGTTCCAGAGATAAACAGAATAGTAGCAACACCACGAGTTGCCAATGTTACAGATGCTTTATCGGTATCTGTGCCAGCAATATAAGCGGTTGTGATAGTGCAGGTAATTGTAATGTTTCCGGTGGTGTTGTTGAACACGGAAACTACATCACCTGCTGCAAAAGTAGCATCAGGAATAGTGATTGATCCGCTAGTACCTACGCCAATGAACTTACCTATGTCACCAGTAGCAAGAGTGTAAGAAGTAGTTTTATCAGATCCAGACTGAGGAACCTTTCTAAAACCAACACCATTAGTACCATCAACAGTTAATGTATTTACATCACCATGAATAGTTTTAGTAGACAGTGTTTGTGAATCTGTAGTTCCTACAACGGTGCCACTAGGAATTGCTTTCTGAGCAGCAGAACCATCAATGTTACCAGAGGCATTTGATAACACAAACGAAGACGCTGCAATACCAGACAATGTATTATTATCAGCACTAATCGTCTTATTGGTGATGGTTACGGTAGAACTTGTACCAAAGCCAACATCGACTACGTTACCGCCGGAGTCTTTGGTATACAGAATCTTGTCAAGAGTGTTAACTGCTAACTCTGCACCACCAGCAGCATTAGTTAAGTCGCCAGCGCCAGGAGCGCCAGTTGTATCACGTTTTTTGGTAAGGATGGTTGCCATGATTAGTAAGTGCCTCCAGAAATTGTGCTCGCTGTCGTTAAGACGTTGTTACCGCCTTGTTGTAATGTGCCAGAAAAGTTGGCTGTAGTATCATCATATTTTGCAGTATCGGCATCGTAGGCTTGTATGTCCACACCGATCTCAAGTCCTTCTACAACGTCACCAGATTGTAATTCTTGTAGTGTGGTGCCGTTAATAACTAATGGGTAGCGTGCTGTCATAATTTATCCTTATACAACAGAAACATTAACTGTTCCGCCTGCTCTATTGGTTACCGCAATAGATCCATTGGCGATAGTAACCTGTACCGTAGTAGTATCATACTTAGTCACAGGAAGATACGAAGGTAACTGCACATTTATCCACTGAGATGCAGATGCGTTATAACGAATAATCTGATCCGCTGATGGAGATGTAATCGTTACATCACTAAGATCATTCAGTGTGCCTACAGTGCTGGCACTAGCAAAAGACAGTGTGCCTGATCCGTTAGTGGTTAAAACTTGACCATTAGTGCCATCGGCAGATGGTAGTGTAAATACATTGACGAAGTCTGTTAAATTAGCATCGTATGCTTGAATCTGTACACCGATGTCCCCAGATACTAAGATATTAGCATCATAAGGTTGTACCAAAACACCGATGTCTGCTGATGTCAGAATATCTGCATCGTAGGGCTGTACGATTGTTCCAACAGCAGCCGAGAACAGAATAGTATCGCTTAATGCGCCTACGACATCTGCGCTTGTAAGCGTTACTGTTCCTGAGCGACCGTTGAAGGTGTCTACACCACCGCCAGCGGCACCAGAGGCAAATACGAGGTTACCAGAGCCATCTGTCTTGATAAACTGGTTTGCTGTTCCATCTGCAGTCGGTAGTGTAAACGTATTTACAAACTGTGTCAAGTTACTATCATAGGCCTGAACAACTACGCCTATATCGCCTGACACTAGGATATTAGCATCGTAAGGCTGAACAAGAACACCAATATCAGCACTTGTTAGTACAATATCGCCAAGAGCATTGTCGATGTCTGCAGTGGTCAGCGTTACAGCACCGGATCTACCATTAAAAGTAGTAACACCGACATCAAGGCTGGAAAAGGTTAGCGTTGCACCAGCACTGCCAGCGCCAATCATTAACACTTGACCAGCAGAACCAGAGGTAGTAGGCAGCGTGAAT